>Ga0214472_10006156_pt1 | contig 12575 bp, 11 predicted proteins | sample RVTome_6_FD_207662 | JGI IMG/M metagenome (GOLD analysis project Ga0214472, IMG submission 207662) | Soil microbial communities from uranium-contaminated site in the Upper Colorado River Basin, Wyoming, United States - RVT140D175 | ecosystem: Environmental > Terrestrial > Soil > Contaminated >... | reverse complement strand
CGTCGGGAGGCACAGGCAGGGGCTCGTTCACGTGCTTCATCAGAACGGCGACCGGTGAATCGGCTGTAAAGGGGATGGCCCCGACGAATACTTCATAGGCCACGATTCCCAGGCTGTACACGTCGCTGAGGTGATCCGCCTGGTTGCCGAGCACCTGCTCAGGCGCCATGTACTGAGGCGTTCCGGTGAGCGTTCCGCTCCGCGTCACTCCGGGGGCGCCGTCCAGCATCTGGGCAAGTCCGAAGTCTCCGACGTACACGCCGCCGGCGTCGTCGAGGAGGATATTCGTGGGTTTGATGTCCCGGTGCACCACGCCTCGCGCGTGCGCGTAGTCGAGGGCGTCGGCGACGGCTCGCAGCAGCCGCACCGCGTGGTCTGCATCGGGCCGGCGTTTTCTGAGCAGCGTGCCCATGTTGCCCCCGCCAAGCAGACGCATGCTCATCCACGGGATGCCGTCGCTGATGCCGCTCGCGTAGATCGGCACGATGTTCGGGTGTTCGAGCTTTGCGACGACCTTCGCTTCTTTCTCGAACCGTCTGGCGAACGTTCCGGCGTGGAGAAACTCGGGCGGCAGTACCTTCAGGGCAATCGCGCGTTCGAGACGTTCCTCATAGGCCTCGTACACGGTCGCCATCCCGCCCCTGCCGAGGACGCCAACGATCTGAAACGGACCGACCGTCGTGCCGGGAGGAAGGATCGCGGAATCCGCCGCCTCGAAGGTGTCCAGGTCCGAGCCGCTGGAGAGGGCCGTTTCGAGCAGGCACGCGGGGCACAGCCCCACCGGGGACGCGTCCCGTGACAGCTCAGCGCCGCATTTCGGACAGGCCGAGGTCGTCAAATTCATGCCACCAGGCAGTTGCGTGCCCGTGTGGCAGACAGCCTATCACTCGGCTCTCGCTCGCGCGAGAATTCGCGCTCAGAACTGGAAACGCACCTCTCCAGTCACCATACGTCTGATCACATCCCCAAAAACGTGCTGCTGCACCGGTTTGTCCAGGAGATTCGTTGCGCGGACCGCGACCGTCATCATCCGGTCCGTCGAGTGCACGCCGAATCCGCCGTCAACCAGCGTATAGGCGCCGGTCGGGCCGCGATACCCGGTGTCCTGCCAGAATGCGGCGTCAACGAAGCTGCCGACCAGGCTGCCGAAGTACCGCCCGCGTGCGACACTCACCCCGGCGTTGAACCGGTGCGTGGGCGGCAGGTTCAGCTCCGAGATGTCGAAGCCTCTCGGCTCCGGTTCGGCCTGCCACGTATAGTTCGCGAACGCGGACGTCGCGGTCGTGACGCGCACATCGGCCGACAACTCCAGGCCGCGGTCGATGATGCGGTCGAAATTCAGGTACGTGAACCGTGACGGAAGCCCACGCCCCTCGGCGTCGAGCCGGTCCAGCACAGCCGGCGCGATCGGCCAGCCGGGCGGAGGCCCGCCGCTCGTGTAGCTGTCGGACTGGGTAAAGAGAATCGTGTTCCTTGTTCGATACACGTAGAGCGCCGCTCCCAGCGTCGTGCGACCGAAACCACCGATGTAGCCCGCCTCGTACGCCGTCAGGGCTTCTTCCCTCAATTGCTCGTTGCCGACGGCGACTGTCGGAAACTGGAACCGCCCCGCGGGGCCGAGGTCCAGCTCATTGAGAATACTGGTCCCAAGAAAGCTGTTGACGAGCGAGGGAGCCCGAAACGCGCGGTTGAACGAGACACGAATGGTCTGACTGGGCCGCGGCTTGATCAGGAACGTCGTCCGAGGCGACACCACGGCCTTCTGCAGTACGTCGAAGCGGTCGATCCTCGCACCGGCGATCCAGCGGTAATGCCTGGACACGATGATCTCGTCCTGCACGTACACGCCTCCTTCATCGCGGCTGGCGCCGCGCGGCGCGAACGAGAGGTCGAAGTTGTTGTACCGATAGTTGCCGCCGTAGGAGAGCAGGTGACGCGAGCGCAGGACGTGCAGATTCGAGAACTCGACGTCGTAGGTCTGGTTCTCGAAGCTGAAATCGAGGGGCCGGCCGTCCAGGCCGCGTTGCAGCAGGGCGGGTGCCTCCCCGTCGAGGGCGTTCACGAACCCCTGCAGCTTCAACCTGCCACGGGTGTATGTCATGCGGCCGTACTTGAACGTCGACCCGCGCTGTACGTCGAGCGGTCCGAGTCCTGTGTAGATGATCCCCTCGGTTCCTGCAATGCCGCCCGCCAGAATGATCTTCTGCCGCCCGCCGGCCATGTCGTAGTCGGCACGCGCATCGAGCTTCGGCTGCGAGGTGCCTCTGTTCTGGAAAGCCGGGTACGGCGTCTGCGAACCTGGCACGAGTCCGGTCGGCCGCAGAAACGGTTCCTGCGTCAGCAGCCCCGCCGACACCTTGTAGGCAAATCTGTCGCTGGTCGCCTGGGCGTGCGTGGCGTTGATGGAAAAGAGCCCGCCGCCGTCGAATGATCCTCCGGCACGGGAGCGGTCAAACTGCCCGAAACGAATCGTCACGCTGGTGCCCTGCATCTCCCGGGGCGTCTTCGAGATGACATTGACCACGCCGGTCATGGCATTGGCGCCCCACACCGCCGAGGCGGGGCCACGTATCACTTCGATCTGCTTGATCTCGCTTGCGTCGACAGGCAGGAAATCCCACGCCACGAACCCGAAGAAGTCCTGGTAGATGGAGCGCCCGTCCAGGAGGACGAGGAGGGAATCCGAGAGGGTTCCTGTTGCGGCGCGGCTGGTCACGTTGACGTCCCGCGCGGACGACTGAACCGTGTTCAGGCCCGGCACGAGCCGCAACAGATCGGGAACACTCTGGCCCGGTGCATTCCCGATCACCTCTTCGCCCAGCACGCTCACCGTGGCGGGCGCGTTCAGAAGCTGTTCTTCGCGTCTCGATGCCGTCACGACCACGATGTCGCCAACGGCGCCCTCATCTTCTCGTGTCGGCTGTTGTGCCGGCGGCGAGGCCGGGTCCTGGGCAGCTGCTGTTGGCGCCGCGGCCAGCAGCAACACCACGAGCCGCAGGATCCATGTGGACATCAATTGTTTCCTTCTGGGACGGCTCAGGATACCTGCAATGAAGCAAACCCGGTAGAAAGTTACAGCTGTAACCCTGCTGGCGGCGCCCCTTTATACCCGTTCTGAAGGCTCACATGATGCACTCACCGTTGAACAGGCGTGAACACGCCGCGCTGCTTGCCGCGTGTGTGTGTCTCACGGCCGGCTGCTCCCTCAAGACCTACGCGATCAACACGGTGGGGAACGCCTTGGCCTCAGGCAATTCGGTCTATGAAACCGACGATGACCTGACGCTGGTGGGAGACGCGCTGCCATTCGGCCTGAAGCTGACCGAAAGCCTGCTCGCGCAATCGCCACACCATCGTGGCCTGCTCTTGACGGCGGTCCGCGGGTTTGCGCTCTACTCCTACGGCTACGTGGACTGGGCCGCGTCGAGCGCCGCGGACGAGGATCTCGATCGAGCGCGGGAGCTTCGACAGCGGGCCCGCCGCCTCTACCTCCGTGCCTTTGGTTACGGGATTCGAGGCCTCGAGCGATCGCATCCAGGACTCGGAACCGGGCTGCTGAGAGACCCACGCGCTGCCGTGCGAGCGATCGGGACGAAAGCCGGGGACGTCCCATTCATGTACTGGAGTGCCGCCTCGCTCGGCCTCGCGATTTCGGCATCGCCCGGCGATGCTGAGCTGCTGGCCCGATTGCCGGAGGTCGAGGCGCTGCTCGATCGCGCCATGGAGATCGACGAAGCGTGGGACGAAGGTGCGCTCCATGAGTTCAAGCTGGTGCTGGCGGGCGCCGCCCCGGGTGTGCCTGATGTCCCGCGCATCAGGAAACACTATGAACGGGCGGTCGAGCTCTCTCGGGGCAGGAGCGCGTCAGTCCATCTCGCCTACGCGGAAGCGGTGTCCGTGCCGCTTCAGAACGCCGCCGAATTCCGGTCGCTGGTTCAGCGGGCTCTCGACGTCGATCCAGAGGAGACGCCCGAGCGCCGCCTCGTCAACCTGCTGGCACACCGGCGCGCGCGATGGCTCGCGGCTCGAGCCGATCAACTCATCTTCACCGATGAATCACCCGCTTCTGAAAGGACAGCGCGATGAATCCACGAGTCGGTCGATTCACCTTCGTCCTCGCGGTTCTCGTGATCGGCGCGAGCCTGTTGTCGGACGCCCAAGGGGTGGTCCGCATCCGGATGGGCACGGTGGTGCCGAAAGGGTCGCTCTGGGACGAGAGCCTCCAGTACGTGCGGCAGGAATGGCGCAGGATTTCCGGCGGTACCGTCCAGGTGACCATCTATCCAGGCGCCGTGCTCGGGGACGAGACGGAAATGGTCAGACAGATCCGGCAGGGCCGCATCCAGGCCGCGGCGCTTTCCTCCGTCGGCCTGTCACGAATCGATCACGGGGTGTCGTGTCTGCAGATGCCGATGATGTTCCGCTCGTACGCCGAGCTCGACTACGTTCGCTCGCGGCTCGCGCCGGCGCTCGAGCGGCGGATCGAGGCGGCGGGGTTCAAGGTGCTCAACTGGGCTGACGGAGGCTGGGTCCATACGTTCACGAAAAAGCCGGCACGGACGCCGGACGACGTGCGCCGCCTGAAGCTGTTTACATCCGCAGGCGACGCCGAGACCGAGCGTCTCTACAACGAGTTTGGCTTCCACGTCGTGCCCCTGGCCCTGACTGACATGATCACGGCTCTGCAGACCGGAATGATCGAGGCGTTCTCGACTGTGCCGCTCTTCGCGGAACTCCAAGAGTCCTACAAGCTGGCCCCCCACATGATCGACGTCGCGTGGATGCCTCTGGTTGGTGGCACGGTGATCAGTCTGCAGGCCTGGCAGCAGATCCCCGCGGACGCGCGCCCTGCGATGCTGGAAGCCGCGCGCGCCGCCGGTGAGCGTCTCCGGGGCGATATCCGGGCAATGGGTGACGAAGCGGTCCGCGCGATGGAGAGACGCGGGCTCACCGTGATCCGTGCGGATCCGGCTGCGCGTGCCCTGTGGCAGTCGGGCGCGGAAGACACCTACGGCCGGTTGCGCGGCTCCTATTGTCCGGCCGATCTGTTCGACGAGGTGATGCGGCTCAGGACCGAGCTTCGCCGGTGAGGGTATCGTTGCCGGTCACGCTCAACGGGTCCGCACGCCGCGCCGAGGAGGGGCTGTCGCTGGCGGTCTTCGCCGCGATGGTACTGCTCGCGCTCGGTGAAGTCGCGGCCCGGACGGTCGGAGGGCGCAGCATCCCTGGTTCAATCGTCCTGGTCCAGCACCTGACGCTGTGGGTGACGCTGCTGGGGGCGGCGCTTGCCGCCCGGTCGGACCGGCTGCTCGCGCTGTCCACGCCGTACTTCCTCCCGTCCACGTGTCGCGGGCCCGTTCGAATCTTCGCGTCCGCGATCGGGGCCGGGGTCTCGGCAGCTCTCTGCGGGGCCAGCGCGGATCTGGTCCGCATCGAGCGGGCTGCGGGCGGCGTCGTCGCCTGGGGTGTCCCTTCGTGGGTCGCGATGACCATCCTCCCCGCGGGGTTCGCCGTAATCACCGGCCGCATCATCTGGCACGCGGCGGACACCACACGAGGCCGCCTGCTGGCCGCCGCGGGCCTTGCGCTTCCGGTCATCTTCGGGCTGCATCAGGCGCCGGCCGATACCCGCGCGCTGATGCCCTCCCTGGTGGCCATCGCCGCCGCCACCGCCTGCGGCATGCCGGTATTTGCGGCGATGGGAGGTGCGGCACTGCTGTTCTTCTGGGGAGACGGGACGCCAGCGAATGCGGTCCCCGGTGAAGCGTACCGGCTCACCACCTCACCGATGCTGCCGGCGATTCCGCTGTTTGCGCTCGGTGGCTACCTTCTGGCTGAGGGCGGCGCCAGCCGCCGCCTGACGCGGCTGTTCACGGCGCTTTTTTCCTGGATGCCAGGCGGACTCGCCTTCGTCGCCACCCTCGTGCTGGCATTCTTCACGCCGCTCACCGGCGCCTCGGGCGTGACGATCCTGTCCATGGGCGGCGTCCTGCTGCCGATTCTCGTCGGCGCCCGATACGCGGAATCGACGGCGATCGGGTTGGTCACCGTGTCCGGGTCGATCGGCCTCCTGTTCTTTCCGAGCCTGCCCGTCTTCCTGTACGCCTTCTACGCAAACGTGCCGTTCGAGCGCCTGTTCGTCGCAGGTCTGCTGCCAGGCGTCCTGCTTGTGCTGGTCGTCGCGGGCTGGGCAGCGGGCCAGGGGTGGTTGCGAGGGGCAGTCCGAACACGATTCGAGCCGCGGGAATCCGCGTCAGCGGTGTGGGAGGCCAAGTGGGACCTGGCCCTGCCCGCGCTCGTGCTCGGAGGCGTCATTGCCGGCACGTCAACGCTGGTCGAGGCGGCCGCGTTCACTGTGCTGTACGCACTGGTCTTCGAGTGCTTCGTCCATCGAACGCTCAGCCTGTCAAAGGACGTCCCGCGGGTCGTCGTCGAGTGCGCCACGCTCATTGGCGGATTCATGATCATCCTCGGCGTGGCGCTGGGGTTCACGAACTTTCTTGTCATCGCGGAGATTCCCACGAGGGCGCTTGAATGGACGCAGGCTCGGATCGAGTCGCCCATCGTGTTTCTGCTCGCCCTCAACGTCTTTCTGATTCTGGTTGGCGCTCTGATGGATATCTACTCGGCCATCGTCATCGTCGTGCCGCTGATTCTTCCCCTGGCGAGCGCCTACGGCGTGAATCCTGTCCATCTCGCCGTGATCTTCCTGTCGAACATGGAGCTGGGATACCTGATGCCGCCCATGGGTGAAAACCTCTTTCTCTCCTCGTATCGCTTCAAGCAGCCACTACTGCGTATCTACCGTTTCACATTGCCCTACACGGCGATGCTCCTGGTAGCCGTGCTGCTGATTACCTACCTCCCCTGGCTCAGCCTGTCGCTGCTGGCCGCGTTGGACCGCCATGGGTACCTCACGCCGTAACCGGTAACCGTTCGGGTTCTGCTTTGACACCCGAAATCGGGTGTGTGACACTGCTGACATGAGTGTAATACTATCCATTCGGGTGCCTGCTGAGGAGAAGGCGCGGTGGGAAAAGGCCGCCGCGGCCGCGAGGGAAAGCGTGGCAGAGTACGTGCGCGGAGCCGTCCGCCAGCGGGCGCAGGCCGCGAGCCAATCGCCCTGGGAGCCACACCTCGGCTCGGCCAATGTCGCGGTGCCTGCGCCGACCAACGCGAACATCCGGCGTGCCTTCGCTCGGCGCCGCAGGCACAAGGGATGATCCACCTCCTCGACACTGGCCCGCTGGTCTCCGCACTGGCGCGCGACGAACCGCGGTTTGGTTCCTGGGCGAAGGACTTGCTGCGCCACTTACCCCGGCCGCTTTACACGTGCGAAGCGGTTCTGACTGAAGCGGCACATTTTCTTGGCAATGCGGACCCGGTCCTGGCGGCAGTGGCTGATGGCCTCCTGGTCTGCCCGTGGGATCTCTGTGAACACCACGCCCGGGTCCGCGAACTGGTGAGCAAGTATGCCGATCAGCCGATGGACCTTGCCGACGCCTGCCTGGTCGCGATGAGCGAGAAATGGTGGGACTCGAAAGTGGTGACCGTGGACGTCACCGACTTCAAAGTCTATCGCCGACGTGGCCGTCATGCCATTCCGCTGCTGGCGCCGAACGCATCATGATCAGTGATCAGAACGGGATCTCATCATCGTCCAATGTGCGATCCAGAGAGCCTCGACGCGAGACGTGAGGGCGCGCCGGGCTCCGGCCCACGCAGGTCATGATCGCGAGGGTCGCCGCCGAACCGCTTGCGGTAGCGCTTCGATGAACTCGCCGACCGGGAGCTTCCAGCGCTCCTGCGGGATCGGCCGCAAACCGGGGAGCTTCGTCGGATTCATGCCAAGCGCGCGCGCCATCTCGACCTGCCGCGCATTGAGCCGGCAGATCTTCTGCGCGTGCATCCACGCCTCTTCGTCGTGCGCTCGACGCTTGTTCGCCATGCTACCAACTCGTGCGGTCGGTGCCGGAGTTCGACCTGGTTCCGCTCGGCGGCGCCTGTGAAATCGCGGATCTCGTCGGGTCCAAGCAGGCGCTCTTTACCGGACTCTTCGACGGGACGACCGACGAGGTGGCATTCGAGCGTTCCGGAAGCTTTCTCTCCCGCATCGAGCGTGTCATCGCGCCGGCCATCTCGCCCGCACCGGTCCGCGTCGAGGAGGTCACCGTTTCCGACGACGATGGCGCCGAGCGCGAGATCGAAGCGATAGTGGCGGCGGGCGACGAGTCGTCTGACGTCGCGGGTTCAGTCACCCGGGGGAGAAGCCGTTGCCCTCGCCCGCTGAAATCCAGCGCCTCGTTTCCCGTCTGACGGTCCAGCGCAACGCCAGCGGCGGACTGGTCATCGAGGCGCCGCCTGAAACCGCGTCGACGCTGGCAGCGCTGTTCTCCGGGATGGCGCAGCTTCTCCAGGCCGCCGCGACGCCGCCGATGACGGGAGGACGTCCGGTTGGCCGGCGATGACACATACGGTATAGGACCGTTACAAGCGTATTGTTGAGCGTCTTGTTGAGCGTTGACGGATTCCGTCCGACGTGGCACGTCGTCGATGTGTTCGAGAACCCGTCGAAGTCGCTGAGGATCGCGCTCCGGGATTTCGTGTTTCGTCACGAGATCTTCGTTGAGGCCCGCGAGTTCGATGTGGACGTGTTGGCTCAAGGCGTGCCGGCGCATATCGGAACGCCGACGCCAGGGTACGGTTATGAATGCGGCGATCCGTACGAAGCCTTCCTTCCTCCGGCACTCCGAGTCGAAAGCGGCGTGTCCGAAGATGATCTGCGAGCCGTCGTGTTCGTCGTGAGCACGTCGAGGAAGGGACCGTCCGATACTGCTCATCACCTACTTCCCCTCGCTCAGCCCGTCGCTGCTGGCCGCGTTGGAACGCCACGGGTACCTCACGCCGTAACCGGTAACCTTGCAGGTTCTTTTCTTTAGAAAGGGGTGTGACATCACCCGGATGACGTGGGGTTGAGCGCGTCGCCGGAATACTGCCGCCGCGGCACCAGGATCTCACTGAGCTGACGGCCACGGGCCTCCTGTCGTCCTCGCCGGCGGCGTTGGCCGCCTTCGGGTTCGAACGCGCCCGCCTGTGCGATGCGAACTATCCGCCGCGCGAAATGGCCCTCGACGCTGCCCGGCGCCTCGTCGCGCGGATTCCCCCCGGCGATCGTGTTTCAGGAGAAGTGGCGGCTGGCGGTGAAGCTCGTGCGCCGCAGTCGGGCGGTCAGCCTGACGCTGACGGCGGTGATGACGACGCCGAATACGGCGACAACAGCACGTCCGACGGAAGCTGCATCGCTTGCGCCTGCCTTACTGCCGTCGGGATCTCGCCGACGCTGACGGTCTTCCGCGAGACGCGCACACCGCGCATCGATCCCCAGCAACCGCCGCCGTGCTATCGTCGCGACGGCTGGCCCGACCAGGCGTCCCTCCGCGTGCGCACGCTCAGCGACACGCCCGTCGGTATCGTCTCCTGGGCGAGGCACGGAGGTATTGGGCTCGTTCAGTCTGCCCCGGAAGCGCAGTATCATCCGTCTGTGATACGTCGACTTTACGTGCACAACTTCCGCTGCCTCGAGAACTTTGAGTTGTCAATCGCGGGTCACTCCTCCGTTCTGCTCATCGGAAAGAATGGCGCGGGCAAGACGACGGTCGGGCTTGCGCTGGAGATCCTCCAAAGGATTGCGCGAGGTACGAACCGGGTTGCCGATCTTGTCAAGCCGAAGGACCTCACACGCGGACGAGTCGATGTGCCGTTGCGAATCGAGATCCAGGTCGAATTGGACACCAAGGTCTACGACTACGCCATCGCCTTTGAGTTTCCGACAGGATTCAGAGAGCTGCGCGTTCTCGACGAGAAACTGACGGTTGGCGGCAAGCCCGTATACAGCCGAAATATGGCGAATGTGAAGTTGGCAAGGACGTACCAAGAGAAGGAGGCAGAATTCCGTATCGACTGGCACCTGGTGGCGCTGCCGATAGTTCAGGAACAGTCGATGAACGATCCCCTGTCCATTTTCAAAACGTGGCTTGCTCGTATGCTCATCCTTCGGCCGGTGCCAAGCTTGATGCTAGGAGATTCCAAGCAAGAGACGCTGCAGCCGAATATTCAGGTCACTGACTTTGCGGCGTGGTTTTCAGGTCTGCTCGCTGACGCGCCAGCTGCATACACTGTCATCGACTCGTACCTGAAGCAGGTTCTGCCCGACTTGAAAGACGTCAAGAATCCGATGATTGGCGCCGACTCACGAAGCCTTGTCGTCCAGTTCTCCACTGACCAAGGAAGCGTGAACCTTCCTTTCGAGGATCTCTCCGACGGCGAGAAGTGCTTCATGGTATGCGCCCTGGTGCTAGCCGCGAAGAATGCGTATGACCCCGTAGTCTGTTTCTGGGATGAACCCGACAACTATCTTGCGCTATCCGAGGTTGGCCACTTCGTGTTGGCTCTCCGCAAAGCTTTTCGATCTGGTGGCCAGTTCATCGCGACTTCGCACAATCCTGAAGCGATCAGTCGCTTCTCTGAAGAGAACACGCTCGTTCTGCACCGAAAGAGCCATCTTGAACCCACCATCGTCCGTCCAGTCAGCGAACTCCATATCAGCGGTGACCTCGTCAGCGCGCTTGTTCGTGACGATGTGGAACCGTGAGCGTCAACAAGTATCTGCCACACGTCTTGGTGCTTCCCGAGGACGATGCCAACAGCAGTGTGGCCAACGGCTTTCACCTGGAGATTGTTTCGACTAAATCGAAGCAGATGCAAGTGCTTCCCGTCGCGGGCGGCTGGAACGAAGTACTCAGACGTATCGGGTCAGAGCACAGCAGTGAGATGGTTCGTTGTCCCGAACGATTCATGGTTCTCCTGATCGACTTCGACAACCAAGCAGATAGGCTTCGGAAAGCAAAAGCGGCCATCCCTCCAGAGATAACCGATCGAGTCCTTGTGCTGGGTGTCCTGAGCGCGCCCGAAGACCTCAAGAACACGCTTGGATCCTACGAGACCATCGGCTCGGCACTGGCGAGAGACTGCCGCGACGGAACTGATGCGACTTGGGGGCACAACCTCCTTCTGCACAACGCCAGCGAGCTCGATCGCCTACGGCAACATGTTCGTCCTTTCTTGTTTCAATGACTTGGAACGATAGCGGTCTGCGGGGCCGCCCGCTCAGATCTCGAGCTTGCCCGTGCTGTCGCCGAAGCTCTCCTGATGGATCCCCTGGCTCAGCCTGTTGCTGCTGGCCGCGTTGGAACGCCATGGGTACCTCGCGTCGTAGCCCGTAACCTTTCCGCCTCTTTCCTTCAGAAGGAGGTGTGACATCACACCCGCCCAGGTCGGAGGGTCTCCATCACCCCGGCGGTCAATTTGTGGTACGGCCGGCTCGGCGACGTTGAACTCTTGGGAGCACATTCCTGAACAACTGGAAGCACAACGTGATCGACTTCACGCGCGGAATCACACTTCACTGAGGAACAAGATGGCCCGACAGGTGTGCGCGGTGCTGCTGGCGGCGACGTTCGAGCGTGCCCGCGCGGGAGGCGTCCTCAGGTCTCTCGTCCTCCTGCTGACGATCGCCGGGGCTGCGGCCCCGGCGGCGGCTCAGGCGCCATCGTGTACCCCCCTCCAGCAGAACATGTTCGTGCGGGACGTGATGACCGATCTCTACCTGTGGTACCGGGAGGTCCCGGCGGTCAGCGTCACGGCCTATGACACCCCGGAGGCGTATCTCGAGGCGGTCCGCTATCGCCCACTTGACCGGACATTCAGCTACATCACCTCGCGCGAGGCCAGCGACGCGTTCTTCTCCGACAGCCAGTTCATCGGCTTCGGGTTCTCCATGTCGCTCAACGGCAGCGAGCTCCGCGTGACGGAGGTCTATCCCGAGAGCCCGGCGAAGGAGATCGACCTGGCGCGTGGCGCGCGCATCCTCGAGATCAACGGCCGCGCGGTTGCGGAGCTGGTGAGGACGGGCGAGATCGACGACGCTTTTGGCGCCAGCGAAATCGGCGTGGCTGTGGACCTCCTGTTCGAACGCGGTCCCGTGGCGACACGCGCCCGGATGGTGAAGCGGCTGGTCACGATTCCGACCGTGTCGGAGACGCGCGTCATCACATTCGATGGACGGAAGGTCGGCTACGTCTTCTTCAGGAACTTCGTCGAGCCGTCGCACGAGGCGCTGGACCGCGCGTTTGCGGAGCTCCGGGCCGCGCAGATCACCGAGCTCGTGCTCGATCTCCGCTACAACGGCGGCGGCCTGGTCCCTGTCGCCCAGCACCTCGCCAGCCTGATCGGCGGGGTCAGGGCGAACGGACAGGTGTTTGCCGAGTACTTTCACAACGATCGATACCCCGACCTGAATCGCGTCACTCGCTTCGACCAGCGGCCGGAGGCACTGACCCTCGATCGCGTGATCGTCGTCACGACCCGCGCGTCGGCGTCGGCGAGTGAGCTCGTCATCAACAGCCTGCGTCCCTTCATGCCCGTCTGGATCATCGGGGAGCGCACCTACGGCAAGCCGGTCGGTCAGTACGGCATTCCGTTCTGCGACAAGGTGTTCGCCCCCGTTTCGTTCACGA
>Ga0214472_10006154_pt1 | contig 12577 bp, 11 predicted proteins | sample RVTome_6_FD_207662 | JGI IMG/M metagenome (GOLD analysis project Ga0214472, IMG submission 207662) | Soil microbial communities from uranium-contaminated site in the Upper Colorado River Basin, Wyoming, United States - RVT140D175 | ecosystem: Environmental > Terrestrial > Soil > Contaminated >... | reverse complement strand
CGAAGGCATGGTGCTGGCCGCTTCCGGTGATGGCCCGGGCATTTATATACTCAGTCCTGACAGTGGCGCTGAACCTGGCATGAGGATCAAATGAAGCTGAAATAATGATCCATGACTGAGTTTATACTCATCCTCTTCAGCGCCGCACTCGTCAATAATATTATTGTCCTGGGGATTGTTGGTGCTGATCCTGCGCTGGCGTTCATGCGCAGGATGGATGTGGCAACAGGACTCTGTCTCACCATGCTGGTATTACTGCCGCTGGTTGCCGTTGCGGGTTACCTGATTGATACCTGGCTTCTGCTTCCCCTGCAACTCGATTACCTGCAACTGCTGGTATTTGTCTCCACTATTATCCTGATCACCCTGTTATTAAAAAAATACAGCCGCTTTCTCAATCAAAAACTTGATGCAAGGATCAATGTCTTTCTGCCCTTCGCCGGAATCAATACCGCTGTGCTGGGCATAATGTTATTAAATCTGGAATTCTCGAATACATTTTTAAAATCACTGGCCTTTGGTATAGGTACAGCATTGGGATTCTCGCTGGTGCTTTTACTCATGACTGCTGCAGTTGAACGCCTGGAAGTGGCTGATGTTCCGTCACCTTTCAAAGGATTACCGATCATATTAATTAGTCTTGCATTAATATCCATGGCGTTCATGGGCTTCAGTGGTCTGATTCTTCACTGACATGATCGGCATCCTGATTATTCTGATATTCGCCATCGCGATTGCACTCCTGTTGAATAGCAGCAGGAGTCAAACACCTGAACAGGATAAGCTGGTGGATAGGGTGGATGCCCTGTTACCGCAAACCCAATGCGGCCAGTGCGGTTACCCAGGCTGCAAACCCTATGCTGATGCTATCATGCACAATCAAGCTGACATAAATCAATGTCCCCCGGGTGGACGCAACACCATCAGGAAACTTGCCAACCTGCTGGGCCGTGAAATCAAACCGTTAAACCCTGTACATGGCAAGGAAGGTCCGAAAAAAATTGCATACATCGATGAAGACATCTGCATCGGTTGTGTGAAATGTATCAAGGCCTGCCCGGTGGATGCGATTGCCGGTGCACCGAAACTAATGCATACCGTAATTACCGAAGAGTGCACCGGTTGTGAACTTTGTGTTGCACCGTGTCCGGTGGATTGCATCAGTATGCTGGTTTATGTTCAGGGTGGCCGGCGCGTGAAACTGGAAGCGCCAATGAGAGTAACTGTATGAACAGGGAATTGCATTCATTTCCCGGTGGACTACAGATCCCGCCACACAAGGAACTGTCTAATTCCAAAACTTCACTGATCACACCATTACCTGAGCGGATTATCCTGCCATTGCAGCAACACATTGGATCACCGGCTGTTCCAATCGTGAAAACCGGCGAAAAGGTTTTAAAAGGACAAGTGATTGCTCGCGCCAGTGGTTATGTGAGTGTGCCGATACATGCAAGTACTTCAGGCAGGATTATTGATATCGGAAATTACACGGTGCCGGATTCGCTGGGACTCAAGGCACCGTGCATCGTGATCGAACCGGACGGCGATGATGCCTGGTTTGAGATCAAACCGACACGTGATTATCTATCGATAGATCCCAAAGCCCTGCAAGAAGTGATTCGCGAAGCAGGGATCGTGGGCCTGGGTGGTGCCGGGTTCCCGGCCCATGTGAAACTCAATGAAGGTATGGAAAATATTGTCGATACACTCATCATCAACGGCGTGGAATGCGAACCTTACATCAGTTGTGATGATCGACTCATCCGCGAGAAACCGGGATATATTGTTAATGGTGCGCGCATGATCCGGCATGCAGTACAGGCAAAACATTGTGTAATTGCACTGGAAGAAGACATGCCTGAGGCCTATGCCGCACTCAAGGAACTGATCGATGATGATATCGAACTGGTCCAGTTACCTGTGAAATATCCGCAAGGCGGTGAACGGCAATTGATCAAGGCACTCACCGGCAAGGAAGTGCCCAGTGGCGGTCTGCCCATACATATCGGAATAGTCATGCATAATGTCGGCACTGCTGCTGCCGCTTATCGTGCAGTGACTCGCGGTGAACCATTGATATCACGCTATATTACGGTGTCTGGTGAAGTAAAAGATCCGCGCAACCTGCAGGTATTGCTGGGCACACCAGTCAAACATTGTGCCGATCAATGCGGTTATGAAGTCAAGGAAGGCCAGGCAATCATACTCGGCGGACCGATGATGGGCATGTATGTGAATAACATGCTCATGCCTGTCATCAAAACCACTAACTGCGTGCTTGTTACTTCTACTTTTAATCAACAACCGGAAATGCCGTGCATACGCTGCGGGCAATGTGCAGAGGTTTGTCCTGCGGAATTATTACCGCAACAACTTTACTGGTATGCACGGGCCAAAAATCATGATCGCTTGCGTGAATATCATCTGTTTGATTGCATTGAGTGTGGGTGTTGTTCCTATGTGTGTCCCAGCAACATCCAGCTCGTGCAATATTATCGCAAGGCCAAACGGCAGATTATGCAGGACGAGCAAACCATGTCCGGCGCGAATCGTGCGCGGCAACATTTTATCTCTCGAAATGATCGTCTTGCGCGTGAAGCACAGGAACAGAATGAGGAAATGCTGGCAGAAAGTGAAACAGATGAAACGGACAAACAGTCCTTTATCCAGGCAGCTGTGGAAAGGACACGGGCCAAACGCGCGCAGATGAAAAAACCAGAAAAGCAGCAAGATCATGACGAATGAAAAAATAATCATCAGTTCGCCGCACATGCACGCCGCAACCTCTGTCAATCGCGTCATGACCCAGGTGATCTATGCATTGATCCCAGGCATTCTGCTTTCTGTGTGGTTCTTCGGTGCTGGCGTCCTGATTCAATGTTTACTGGCAGTATTATTTGCGCTGGGTATCGAAGCACTGATGTTATACCTAAGAAAAAAATCTCTGGGGTTATATTTGTATGATGGCAGTGCAGTGGTTACTGCATTATTGTTTGCCCTGTGTATTTCTCCCTATACACCAGTCTGGGTCAATTTTATCGGGATCGGTTTTGCCATTATCATTGCCAAGCATCTCTATGGTGGCATCGGTAATAACATGTTTAACCCGGCCATGGCAGGATATGTATTCGTGTTGCTATGTTTTCCGGTCTATATGTCTGCCTGGCCGATGCCATTGGACACAACTGATCAACACTCAACATTCCTGCAAACATTATCAATAATTTTCACCGGGCCATCATCAGTGGATAATTTTGATGGACTCAGCGGTGCCACGATACTTGCATACACCAAATCACAAATTAGCGGCATGGCCATGGTGTCTGAAATAAGAAATTCACCATTATTTGGTTCGTTCGCAGGTAAAGGTTCGGAGTGGATTGCAATTGCATGGATTGCCGGTGGTGCCTGGCTGTTGTTTCAACGCATTATCAAATGGCAGATGCCGGTATTTTTCATCGGCACCGTATTTATCATCAGCCTGTTATTCTACTGGTATGACAGCGATATTTTCCTGTCACCCGTTACCGTGATATTTACCGGCGGCATCATGCTGGCTGCGTTTTTTATCATTACTGACCCTGTGACTGCATCCACTACACCATTTGGTAAAATTATCTATGTTGTGGGTATCGGCCTGCTCGCCTGTATTATAAGAACATGGGGTGCCTACCCTGATGGCGTTGCCTTTGCTGTGTTGTTGATGAATGCAGCAGTCCCCCTGATCGATAATTACACCCGGCCCCGGGTATTTGGTGAAGCTAAAAATGGATGACAACACTACACGATCGGCTAAAGAGATTATTTTGCCGCTGGTAATCCTGGCGCTTGCCAGCGCCATACTTCTGACTGTTGCCAACTATTTTACGGCTCAAACCATTAAAACCAATGCACGCGAACATCAACTGCAGATTATCAATACAGTCATGCCGCTCGAACATAACAATGAATTGTATGATGACTATATCGAAGTTTCCGAACCGGGGTATTTCGGCACGGCGGATACTGTCACAGTATTCAGGGCACGAATGAATAACCAACCTGTGGGTGTCGTGTTCATGCCGGTCATTGCGAAAGGTTATAACGGCAATATCAAACTGATAACCGGAATTGCGTATGACGGCACTCTGCTCACTGTGCGTGTTCTATTCCACCAGGAAACCGAAGGGCTGGGTGACGGCATTGATCACAACAAGACTGACTGGATTAATTCATTCTCCGGCTTGTCATTTGACAATACCCCTTTGGAAAACTGGACAGTAAAAAATGATGGCGGCAGTTTCGATCAATTGAGCGGCGCAACAATCACTTCACGAGGTGTCATTAACGCAGTACGCAAATCACTGGAATATTACAAATTGAATCGTGATAGGCTATACTGAAACGAAGGAGTAAAGATACTTAATAAATGAGCCTTGTTAAAAATCTTTCCGGCACACCCGAGGAGATTGTCGAATACCTTCGCAATCACCCCGATTTTTTTGTCCTTCATCCTGAACTGATTCCTGACCTTATCATCCCGCATAATACAGAAGAAAATGTTGCTTCCCTGATCGAATACCAGGTTTCAAGATTGCGTCATCAGTTGTCTGATCTGCAATACACTGTTAATGAGATCGAATCGGTTTCCACCGGTGACAGAAAATTTGCTTCCAGCATACACGCATTGTCACTTAACCTGTTTTCCTGTACATCACCGGACCAACTCTATCATTGTTTACAAAAAGGATTGAAAATTTATTATTCCGCAGACAGGGTGTTACTTCTGTTGTTTTTTAAATCTGATAAACCTGAAATCTCATCAGGCATGCGTTTTATGGATTCAAATTCAAAATCAAGATTCATGTTCACGGAAATATTTCACCGCAACAAACCCCTGTGTGGTAGTTTGCAGGAAGAACATCTGGTTGAGTTATTTGAACGTGACTTTGACTCGATTAAATCCACTGTTCTGCTGCCTATGGACCACCCCCACTGGCAGGGGCTTTTGGTCCTGGGTTCCCGCGAAAAGGACCGTTATGGTCATGGCTTTGAACTGGATCTGCTGGTATTTCTGAAAGATATTGTATATCACATGATCCATAATTTTACGGCAGATACGAAATACCCACCCCAATAGCTGCACAGGCAGCGATTAGTCCCGGGATGCCCACCCGGTAATAAAATAATGCGATAAATGCACCGATGCCGATCACCAGGGCCGTCCATTCAAATGATCCTGCCATTCCTTCCGGCCATAACACGTGATATGCAAACATCACTGCCAGATTAAGGATCACACCAACTACCGCAGCAGTTATCCCGGTCAATGGTGCGGTAAAACCGATTTCATGTCTTGTGGCCTCTATTGCAGGAGCGCCGATAAAAATAAACAGAAACGATGGCAGAAACGTAAAGTATGTGACCAGACATGCAGCAACGACACCGGCATATATCAGTTTGTCCGGGCCGAATACCTCTGTTGTCCAGCCACCAAGAAAGCCGATAAAAGCGACGACCATAATCAATGGCCCGGGGGTGGATTCACCCAGCGCCAGACCATCAATCATTTGTGTGGCTGTCAACCAGCCATAATATTCAACACCACCCTGATAAACGTATGGCAAAACAGCATAGGCACCACCAAAGGTAAGCAACGCTGCCTTGGTGAAAAACCATCCCATCTGTGTCAACGCACCATGCCACCCGTATAGATAAAACAAAAACAGCATCGGTAACAACCACAACATCATTCCATACAGACAGTAACGATAAAAATGGTTCCGGTTGAATTTTGCATGTTCCGGCACAGGTGTGTGATCATCAATCAGGGCTGGGCCATAGGATTTTTCTTTTGCACTATGCGAATTCCCCATTACAAACTTATCGGGTGCGATTCTGGAGCCAATATAACCAAGAATTGCTGCACTCAGGATGATCAGCGGAAAAGGAATTTTGAGTATGGCGATGGAAACAAATGAAGCCACTGCAAACAGAACAAGCACAGGATTTTTCAACACCCTGCTGCCGATACGGCAGGCGGCAAACACAACAATTGCTGTTACAGCAGGTTTGACACCATAAAGTATTGCAGTGACAGCTGACACATCATGATAGGCAACATACATCCAGCTTAATGCAACCAGGATAACCAGCGATGGTAATACAAATAACGCGCCTGCCACGATACCACCCCACACACCATGCATGAGCCAGCCGATATAGGTGGCGAGCTGTTGTGCTTCCGGTCCCGGTAACATCATGGTGAAATTCAATGCGTGAAGAAAACGATGTTCCGAGATCCAGCGCTTATCTTCGACCAGATCCTGATGCATCATGCTGATTTGTCCGGCAGGGCCGCCGAAGCTGAGGAAGCCGAGTTTCAGCCAATACCAGAATGCTACACGAAATGAGACTGGTTTAATTTCCATATTGGAAGGTTGATCTGCTGAGGTCATAGAGTAAATATACAGTGGCTGATCACTTATTGTCATTTCGAACGCATGTGAGAAATCTTGAAATGTCTGGCAAGATTTCTCCCGGAACCTGACCCGTACACCGATACGGGGGTCGAAATGACATATTATCCCGGCTCAATTCATCGACTGGCGGACGCCATAAAGTTTTGCGTAAAGACCATTTTGAGACAACAATTCGCGATGGCTACCCTGTTCACTGACAGTGCCGGCTTCAAATACATAAACCTGATTCGCCTGTTTGATCGCGCTCAACCGGTGCGCAACGATCAAGGTTGTGCGGTTTTTCAGAAAATCACTCAGTGCCATGTGCAACTGGTATTCCGTTTCTGCATCCAGTGCTGAAGTCGCTTCATCCAGAATAACGACCTTTGGATCACTTAAGATCATACGTGCAATAGCGATCCTTTGCCGCTGTCCACCTGACAATCTCACGCCCTGACGGCCTACCATGGTGTCCAGGCCATTATTCATGGCCGATACCGTATCTTTCAGTTGTGCGATTTCCAGCGCCTGCCAGAGATCAGAATCTGCAAGCGGTTTGCCGAGTGTCAGGTTCTGCCGAACCGTATCATTGAATAATGCAGGATGTTGCAATACTGTCGCCACATTTTCCCGCACCACATTCAAACCAATTTGTGTTACCGGAACACCATCGTAATAAATCATACCTTCGCGTGCTGTATAGAGTCCGATCAATACCTGCACGAGTGTGGACTTGCCCCCGCCACTTGCCCCGACCAGTGCAACTTTTTCACCGGGATTGATTGTGAGATTGATCCCGTTCAACACATCCAGCCCATTGCCATAGGCAAAATAGACATTTTCAATTCGGATTGAAACGGTTTCCTTCCCTTTGAATGGATCCATCACATGCGGATAGTCCGGTTCCTGGTGCAGATCGAGCAAACGATTGATCCGGTTTAATGCGGCCTTGGCGCTGTACCAGGCGTATTGAATATTCAGAATTTCCTGCACCGGCGCCATCATGAACCAGAGGTAACCGAACACGGCAAACATCAAACCAATCGATAAATCGGAAGTCAGCACCATCAGCATAGATACGGCACGGAAAATATCAAACCCGAACAGGAAAATCACAAAACTCAACCTGTTTGCTGCATCACTTTTCCATGTATAGGCAATACCATGATCCTTCACATCATTCGCCTGATCAATAATCTGCTTGATGTAATGCCGTTCGCGGTTACTGGCACGAATCTGGTGTATGGACTCGAGTGTTTCTGTCAGGGATTGTTGAAACACAGCAAAGGCTGCATTCTCCCTGCTTTTGAGTTCCTTCACATGTTTGCCGAGCACCATGGTGAAATAAATCACGATCGGATTGGCAAATAAAATCAATAATGCCAATGGCCAGTGTATCCACAATAAAATAACTGCGACACCAATGATGGTGAGGACTGCAACCAGTAAACGGCTGACTGTCGTACCGACAAACTGATCAACAGTATTCAGATCCGTCACAAAATAGGAAGCCACCGTGCCACTGCCCAGTGTTTCATATTCCGCCATCGAAACTTTTTCCAGCCGGCCAAGTAATGACTGCCGGATGCGGAAAATGACATCTTTCGAGATAAATGTGAATTGTCTGGCCTGCCAGACGTTAAACAACAGAGCAGTCAGTCTTAATATAACCGTCAGAAACAGAACAGCAGTGATATACAATACCGGTGCGTGCCATGCCTCTGGTGTAATTGAATTTATCGTGTTGACGACATAACCGGGTTGATCCAGTAAGACTTCATCTACCAGTAATGGCAGTAATAACGGCACCGGTACGCTGGCAATGGTCGCCAGCACAGCAATGATATTGGCCAGAATGATCTCGCGTCTGTGTTCTGTGGCAACCCTGAAGATATAGCGCCAGTCATACACCGGTGATTTGTCCGGAGGGCTTTCTATTATTTCCGGTAATTTTTTTATCTTGACGTCATTCATTGCTTTATTATCTGAACCATTCCAGCGCCGGTTCATCCATCATTGCTGCCTGTTCTCTTAATGTCAGTATATGATCCTGCCAGTAGTGTGTGGTATTAAAATACGGAAACGCCTGTGGAAATGCCTGGTCGTTCCAGCGCCTCGCAATCCACGCCGCATAATGCATCATGCGTAATGTTCTCAATGCTTCAATCAAATGCAGTTCTCGCGCATCGAAATCGCGAAACTCGGAATACCCTTCCAGCAGATCAGCCAGACGAGCAGTCATGTATGTTCGATCGCCGGATATAAACATCCACAAATCCTGTATCGCCGGTCCGGTACAGGCATCATCAAAATCCAGTATGAATGGGGCATCATCACGCCAGAGGATGTTGCCATGATGGCAATCTCCATGTAAACGGATTTTGCTGACACCATCGGCACGACCAAAACAGTACTGTATTCTTTTAATCAGGTCTTCACATAATGTCTGGTATGACTTTTCCAGTTCCATCGGGATAAATTGATTGGACATTAAATAATGATATGCATCAATTCCCATGGCCAGGATACTCAACTCTGAACGGTATACAAACGGCTTGCTGGCACCGATATTATGGATACGGGCTATAAACCTGCCCAGTTGTTCGAGTTGTTCCGGGTTGTCAAGTTCAGGCGGGCGGCCACCCTTGCGTGGATACAGCGCAAACCTGAAATGATCAAAATGATGCAGGGTTTCACCTGATTGACCTGCCAATGGCGCAATCACCGGAATTTCGTGTTGGGCAAGATCCATGGTGAATTGATGTTCTTCAAGAATTTGTTCATCCGTCCATCTTGCAGGCCGGTAGAATTTTGCGATAACCGGTTCTGATTCATAGATGCCAATCTGATAGACGCGGTTCTCATAACTGTTCAACGCAAAGATACGACCGTCACATTCATAACCAATGCCTTCAATTGCATTCAGTATCTGGTCCGGGCCAAGATTGACATAGGAATCAAGTATTTCGTCAGTTGCCATTCGGCTATTGTAACAGGACACTTCTGATACCTGCTCAAAATTGCTGCGCCCGCATAATTTTGAGATAAGTTTTGACAAATTTTAACTGGTACTATTTGGGTTTATAATTTCCAGGCTCTTCACAAAACCGGTACTTGCTGATGGTGATCCTCAAACAGATTCAATAAGATGGTATTCACCTGAATAACCGGTAAATCACCATGAGCGTGGACCTGTCCAGTCTCACTGCTGAAGCCAGTAACGGCGATATAGAAGCCCAGATACAGTTGGCCGAACTCTACGAGACCGGTTTTGGTATACCCGTGGATCGAGATCAGGCAGCGTACTGGTATCGCAAGGCGGCTGATTCGGGTTCAGCAAAGGCCCAGTCACATCTTGGCCAGTTATACATTAAAGGCAAAGGTGTACCTGTAGAATATGGTGAAGCCATACGTTGGCTCAGGTTGGCTGCAGATCAGGATGAACCTTCGGCGCAGGCCACTCTGGCCTGGTGTTACCAGAACGGAATGGGAACACAGAAAGACATAAATATTGCTTTTGACTGGTATCTGCGTGCAGCAAAACTGGGACATGCCGGTGCACGCTATAACCTGGGTTACATGTATGCCAATGGTTATGGTGTAGATCGGGACGACGATAAAGCCCTTGAATGGTACTCGAAAGCAGCAGAACAAGGTCACCCGAAAGCGCAACTTAATGCAGGACTGATGTATGTAGAGGGTCTCGGTACTGAAAGGGACCTTGAAGAAGGTGCCAGATTATATCTGGCAGCAGCAAAACAGGGTTATACCAAGGCACAATATAATCTTGCCTTGATGTATGCCGGAGGACATGGTGTACAACAAAGTGATGAAGAAGCCTTCCGCTGGCAAACGGAAGCCGCAAATCAGAATTACTACCGGGCACAATTCAATCTGGGACTGTTTTACCTGCATGGTCTTGGTACAGAACAGGACTTTACACAGGCGTTAAAGTGGTTCACGCAGGCAGCAAAACAGAATTACGGCAAGGCATATTATCAACTCGGTAAAATGCACGCTGCAGGAATGGGAACTGATGTCAATGAAATTGAAGCTGCAAAATATTTTCAAATGGCAGCTGAATCCGGTTATGCCAGAGCACAGTACCGCCTGGGACGTTTATATGACAAGGGCAAGGGTGTTGAAAGCGATCATGTAACTGCTGCGCAGTGGTATAAAAAAGCCGCACGGCAAGGAAACACTCGGGCACAATATGTTTTGGGTGTGCATTATGCCCGCGGTCAAGGTGTAGAAAAAAATTATATCAAGTCCTACGCCTGGTTATTATTGTCGCAGGAAGCGAATGATCCACTCTATCGCGATGTCCTGCAAAGAGTCGCTGCGAACATGGACAATGATAAAATACTAGAAGCAAAAAAACTTGCGCGCAGTATTCAGGAAGAATACGGGATCAATCTCATAGTACGGGTGAATCAATAGAGAGTGCTTGCAAACGCTCGTTGTTTCTTGCCATTCTGTTCTTTTCAAACGTCAGCCAGCGCAGAATGTCACGGTATTTTCTGATATTCCTGACATAACGCACCGGCTCATTCCAGCGGACCTGACTATTCTGTGTTACTGGTTGCCAGTTATCATCACCCAATTTCATCAATATTTTCCTGACCTCACTCCAGCTGTCAGGATTACCTCCACGTTGTTGGGTAACAACCCGCGCATGTTCCAGATGCTGCAAACCAACGTTATAGGCGGCCAGCGCCAGCCACATATCGTCAGGGTATGAAATCCGGTCCGGTATCTTGTCCAAAAGTAATTTGAAATAGCGGGCACCACCATCAACACTCTGCTCCGGATCAACGCGATCATTAACGCCCAGTTGTAGTGCAGTATCCTGGGTCAGCATCATCAACCCGCGTACACCTGTGGGTGAACGTGCTGATGGTTGCCAGTGGGATTCCTGATAACTCATGGCCGCAAGCAATGTCCAGTCAACATCATGTCTGGCAGCTATTTTTTTGAATAATTCTTCAAATTCCGGAAGTCGTTTTTCTACCCGGGTCAGAAAAGTACTCGTGTCTATGTAATCAAATGCAATGATGTGTCCGAAGTAATATTCGACCAGTTTGTCCAGTTCTCCGGTTTCTTCCAGATTACTGAAAAATTTCGTGATGGCTGCATGCAGGTTTTCATCATCGCCATGATATAACCATGCCACCGGTTGAGGTTTGGTGACATCAAATGCAACACGAATATCCGGATAAAGATGTTTGTAGATATTGACCTGCTGTGTAGTAGCCACAGCAGATTTGATTTCGCGGTGTTGAACCATGCGTAACAGGACATCGATGTCCCTGTCGGAATATGCATTCCAGTTCACCTGCGGATACTGGCCCTTCAATATACCAAGTTGCGTTAAACTTATCGCGGGATTATGCCTATTTGCATCTGAGATACTGGCCGGTCTCTCTTCACCTCTTCTGTAGATAAGCTGTTGTGGAACCCTGAAATAGGCAGGGCCAAATTTGAGGTTACCAAATACACCGGTACTTATCAGTGTTGCTCCACCAATGGATGCCTTGTGATGTATCACCGAATCGACAACATCATGGGATTGATTCACCGTAATGATTTTCAGTTTAACACCAATACTGTCAGCAAACCGTCTTGCAAGTTCATACTCAAAACCTGCAGGTCCGGTTGGGCTTTCGTAATATGTGGCAGGGCTTTCTGTCGTCACAAACCGCAACTCGTTAGTGGCGATAATATGATCCCAATCCAGCCGGGTGTCATTACACCCGCTGATGATAATCAAGATCAATATCAGGCACGTATACCTGATACCATTATGCTGATATTTCATAGTTGTTCCCGTAAAAACCCGGACATTGGATATCGTGATTCCCGGACAGTTTCAAGTAAAAATGATTTAGTTTCCTCCAGAATCCGTATAATTTACTATCTCGTTGATTTTCATGGCATGGGATTCTGCTTTAATTGATTAATGTGTAGAATCACTGGCACGGAGAGGCGCCAGAGTGGCCGAATGGGGCGGTCTCGACAAATCGGCAGGATTGCCGATTTGCACGCACGAAGTGCGCCCGTAGGGCGAGGCATACGGATATGCCGAGTGTAAACCGTTGTACGTGCATTTATAGAAACAATGGTTTCAGATTTGA
>Ga0214472_10006153_pt1 | contig 12577 bp, 5 predicted proteins | sample RVTome_6_FD_207662 | JGI IMG/M metagenome (GOLD analysis project Ga0214472, IMG submission 207662) | Soil microbial communities from uranium-contaminated site in the Upper Colorado River Basin, Wyoming, United States - RVT140D175 | ecosystem: Environmental > Terrestrial > Soil > Contaminated >... | reverse complement strand
AGCCTGGTCGCGACCGTGTGGCTGAACGGCGTTCGCCTGGGCGAGCACGAGAACGGATTCTCGACTTTTCGCTTCGACGTCACCGACGTGCTGCGCCGCGACGCACCCAACTTGCTCGTGGTGCGGGCGGATAGTGCGGCGCGTGACGATCTGCCGCCGCGGGAAGGCGACTTTTCGATCTGTGGAGGGATCTACCGCGAGGCGGCATTGCTGGTTACGCCAGCCCTTGGCATCGATGCCCTCGACCATGGCGGCCCCGGTGTGTATTTCACGACACCGGAGGTTTCCGAAAAAACGGCAAAGCTCCGTGGGCGCGTCCGCGTGCGCAACACGCTCGATCATCCGGAGTCCGCCACCGTTCGACTCGAACTTGCCGACCGCTCCGGCGCCGTCGTGGGGCAGGTGAGCCAGTCACATCTGGCGTCATCAGGCGTGAGCGAGGCGGTGCTCGATCTCGAGTTGCGCGAGCCCCGGCTGTGGCGGGGGCGACACGATCCCTACCTCTACACGGCGACGGTGAGCATCGAGCCTGAGCGCAAAAAAGGCGCCGCCACCCAGCGCGCTGATGCCGTGGTGCAGAAGGTCGGATTTCGCACGTTTCGCATCGATCCGGAGCAGGGTTTTCTTCTCAACAACGAGTCATACGACCTGCACGGGGTGAACCTGCACCAGGATCGCGCGGCGAAAGCTTGGGCGGTGTCGTCGCAGGACCGCGAAGAGGATTTCCAGCTCGCAGTCGAACTGGGCTGCACCTTCGTCCGTCTGGTGCACTATCAGCACGACGAGCAGGCCTACGCGCTGGCCGACCGTCTCGGGCTCATCCTATGGACCGAACACGCCTTGGTGAACACGGTGAGTTCCAGTCCAGTGTTTGCCGAGCGCTGCGTCGCAAACCTGCGCGAACTCATCCGGCAGAATTTCAATCATTCCTCCGTCGTTTTCTGGGGGATCGGCAACGAGGTGCAGACGCACCTGCCGCCCGCGAAGCCCTTGCTCGAACTACTGGCCCGCGAGGTGCGGCTTGAAGACCCCTCGCGATTCAGCGCGCTCGCCACCAATTACTCGGAGCCGGCCGACGCCTATGGCGTGGACGCCATCGCCCACAACCAATACTTCGGCTGGTATCACGGAATGTTTGCGGACTTTCCACAGTGGATCGACCGCCAGCGTGAGAAAACCCCCGGCTTGGGCCTCGGAATGGCGGAATACGGCGCTGGAGCCAGCGTGACGATTCACTCCGCCGCGCCGGTGGCGCTCGACCACAGCGAGGAATACCAGGCGCTCTTTCACGAGAGCTACTGGCAGACCCTCCGCGAACGCCCGTGGGTGTGGTGCAAGGCCGTATGGCAGTTCATGGACGCCGCTTCGAACGGTCGAAATGAAGGGGAGGCTCCGGGCCTTAATGACAAAGGCCTGGTGACCCGCGACCGCCGCATACGCAAGGACGCCTTTTACTGGTATCAAGCGAACTGGACGGCCGAGCCAATGGTCTACGTCACCGGCCGGCGATTCGTCCGCACCGACGCGACCACCGCTGTAAAGGTCTACTCGAATTGCGACACGATCGAATTGAGGCTGAACGGTCATTCGCTGGGCACCCTGCCCGTGGTTGATCACGTTGCCATCTGGACCGAAGTGAAGCTGCGGCCTGGTCCAAACCAGGTTGTCGCGCTCGGACGTCGTGGCGCCGGCGAAGTCCGCGACGAGTGCACCCTGACACGTGGCAACGCCTCGATGATCTCGCGTCATTCCCGACCGACCCATTCACTCTCCATTGTTAACTCTGAAGAAACATGAACTCCCAGAAGACACTCTATTTCATTTCCATTTTGGCGGCGCTCCTAGCCGCATTATCCGTCGCGCGGGCGATCCCCAGCACCGCCACGCCAACCGTGATCGTCAACACCGCTGCCGAGCCGGTGGCGAAGGGGAAGTTCGAGCCGACCTGGGAATCGTTGCAGCAGTACGGCGTGCCCGAGTGGTTTCGCGATGCGAAGTTCGGCATCTGGGCGCATTGGGGACCGCAGTGCGAGCCCGAGCGCGGCGATTGGTATGCGCGACACCTGTATTTCGAAGACGGACCGGCGTGGGGGACGAACGTCACCGAGTTTCACCGCCAGACTTACGGGCATCCTTCCCAGGCCGGCTTCAAGGAGGTCATCCACGAATGGAAGGCGGAGAAATGGGAACCCGACAAACTGGTCGCCCTCTACAAACGCGCGGGCGCGCAGTATTTTTTCGCCCTCGCCAATCACCACGACAACTTCGACCTCTGGGACTCGAAGTACCAGCCTTGGAACTCCGTGCGCCTCGGCCCGCACAAGGATCTCATCGCCGGGTGGGCGAAAGCGGCCCGCGAGAACGGTCTGAAGTTCGGCGTGAGCGTCCACGCGGCCCACGCCTGGAGCTGGTATGAACCGGCGCAGGGAGCCGACAAGAAAGGTCCGCTTGCCGGCGTGTCCTACGACGGCAAACTCACCGCAGCTGACGGCAAGGGCACCTGGTGGGAAGGACTCGATCCGCAGGACCTCTACGAACAGCGGCACAAGCCGAGTCCGGGTTTCGAGGACCCCACCACGATCCACTCGCGCTGGGACTGGGACAACGGCGTGACGCCGCCCGACCAGGCGTATTGCGATCGGTTCTACAACCGCACCATCGACCTCATCGAGAAATACCAGCCCGACCTGATCTACTTCGACGACACCGCGCTTCCGCTCTGGCCGGCGAGCGACGCGGGCCTGAAGATTGCGGCGCATTTCTACAACCGCAGCAACAAGTGGCGCGGTGACGACGGCGTGCTGTTCGGCAAGATCCTCGAGCCCGATCAACGCGAGTGCATGGTGTGGGATATTGAGCGAGGCCGCAGCAACGTGATCGAGCCCGAGCCCTGGCAAACCGACACCTGCCTCGGCGACTGGCATTACAACCAGAGCGTCTTAGACAATCATGGATACAAATCCGCCAAGACTGTCGTGCACACGCTGATCGACGTCGTCAGCAAGAACGGCAACCTGTTGCTCAGCGTTCCCCTGAAGGGCGATGGCACGCCCGACGCCGACGAGATCACAATCCTCGAGGGCATCGCCGCGTGGATGGATATCAACCAGGAAGCCATTCACGGCACGCGACCGTGGAAAGTGCTCGGTGAGGGACCGCAAATGGCCGGCACTGAGCAGACAAGCGGAGCGAATTTCAACGAAGGACAGACCAAACCGTTCACGGCCGAAGACGTGCGCTTCACCACCAAGGCCGGATCGCTCTATGCAATCGTCATGGGCGCACCGAGTTCGGTCGTGCGTATCCAGTCACTCGGAACCAACGCCGATACGCTCGAGACGCCGATCGCGGCGATCGTTCTGCTCGGCAGCGACGAGAAACTCGCATGGTCACAAACGGCCGACGCCGTGGTGATCGAAGCGCCGCGGTCTGTTCCCAACGATATCGCCGCCGTGTTCAAGATCGAGCTCCACCGATGAGGCTGAGATCGGCGAAGCCGCACTCCGTGCCCCCAAGACGCGTCACCGCAGACCCAAGAACCAACAACCACCGTGAGGCGGCACCCGGCCAACAAAAAGCACCACTGTCATTTGTCATGAAACGAAAAATCTCTCGTCGGCCCGCCATTTTTCTATTGGCCATTCTCGCCTCCCCTCTTGGCAGAGCGGCATCGCCGGACTGGATGACCTCTCGCGACTCCGAAGTGAAGGCTCTTGTGGCGAAGATGACGCTTGCGGAAAAGGCAGGTCAAATGACCCAGCCGGACTGGGGGGCGATCAAGGATATAAGCGATTTGCGCGACCTGTTCCTGGGTTCGATGCTTTGCGGTGGCAGCTCCGACCCGGAGACCGGAAACTCGCTCGAGGACTGGACGGCGGTTTATCAAACCAGCCAGAAACAGGCGCTCGGGACCCGTTTGGGGATTCCTTTGCTCTTCGGTGTCGATGCCGTCCATGGCCACAACAATGTGCTCGGCGCGGTGGTGTTCCCGCACAACATCGGTCTTGGCTGCACGCGTGATCCCGGGTTGATCGAGCGAATCAGCCGGGTGACCGCGCGTGAAACCCGTGCGAGCGGCATCCAGTGGACCTTCGCACCGTGCGTGGCCGTGCCTCGGGATATTCGCTGGGGGCGCACGTATGAAGGGTTCTCCGAAGACCCCGAGGTGGTGGCCATGCTCGGGCAGGCCGCCGTGCGGGGCTTGCAGGGCGAGCGTCTCGGCGGCCCGGAAAGTGTGCTGGCCTGCGTTAAACACCTGGTGGGCGACGGCGGGACGTCGTTTGGTTCCACCGCCGCGGAGGGTCTGTTGGATCAGGGCGATGCCCGGGTGGATGAAGCCACGCTGCGGGCGATTCACCTGGCGGGATATCCAGCCGCCATCGATGCCGGAGCCGGCACGGTGATGCCTTCCTACAGCAGTTGGAACGGCGTCAAATGCACCGGCAACAAGCGGCTGCTGACGGACATTCTGAAGGGTGAGCTTGGCTTCGAGGGGTTCGTGATCTCCGACTACAACGCGATCGACCAACTCGTCGCGCCGGCAGCCGAAGCAGCCACGCCTGTGAGTAACAACGCTTCCGGACAGGTCACTGCATCCGATTACAAGGCATGCATCGAGATCGCCATCAATGCCGGCGTGGACATGGTGATGGTGACTGACAAATACCGGGATTTTATCCGCCTGTTGCAGGACCTGGTACATGAAGGGAAGATTCCCATGTCGCGCGTCGATGACGCCGTGACACGGACTTTGCGCGTGAAATTCGCCATGGGCTTGATGGATGGACAATTCACCGAGGCGGCGGACCCGCGGCTGGTTGCGGACTTCGGTACCGAGGCGCATCGGGAAGTGGCGCGCGAGGCGGTGCGGCGATCGCTGGTTCTGCTTAAGAACGAGGGGGATGTCCTGCCGCTGTCCCGCGATGCGCGGCGGATCCACGTGACCGGCCGTGGCGCCGACGACCTCGGCATGCAGTGCGGCGGCTGGACCATCGATTGGCAGGGCAAACGCGGCCCCGTCACTACTGGCGGCACGACAATTCTCGAAGCGATCCGCCGGGCCGCCGGAAAAGAGACGCAGGTCACCCACAGCAGTGATGGTTCGGGCGCGGCGGGGGCTGACGTCGTCGTTGTCGTCGTAGGCGAGGAACCCTACGCGGAGATGAGCGGTGACAGGAGGGAGCTATCGCTTTCCAAGGAGGATGCCGCCGCAATATCGACAGCGAATAGCTCGGGAGCAGACGTGGTGGTGGTTGTGTTGTCCGGCCGTCCGCTGGTGCTTGGAGAATCCGAGTCGCAAGCCGACGCCGTGGTGGCCGCCTGGCTGCCCGGCACGGAAGGCACCGGCGTCGCGGATGTGTTGTTCGGGGATTACGCACCGAGTGGAAAACTCTCATTCACCTGGCCGCGGTCGATGGAACAGGTGCCTGTCGGCCATCGGAAGGATGCGTCACGGGATCCGATGTTTCCTGTCGGCTTCGGTCTCAGCTTTTAAGGTTTCACGTCTTCCTTTCCACGGATTCCCATTCTTATGTGTCATTCATTCAGAAAACCCATTCGAGGCGGCTTGTCATCCCGGGCTGCCCGCCTTTGTCTCATGCTGGCTGCCGCCAACGCGGCGCTTTCAGCACAACCCGCCCGCTTGCTCAATGAACCGCTGGACATCAGCGGAGACTTCCAGGAGTTCACCAACGTCTATTTCCTCGCGGACTCGCTGGACGGCTTCGATCCCGCCACGGGAGCGGGCAAGGTGAAATACCAGCGCAACATGCGCGCCACGGCCCACGCCTTCAACAACACGCTTTCCGCCGTCGCGCCCTCGCCAGGCAACGAGTTTCCGGAGAACGAATACGCCGCCGATCCGTCGCTGCCGTTCTCGGTGGAATTCGTCACGCCGAGAGCCGTTAGAATCCGGATGGCCACCGGTACCGCCGCCGAACGGGCAGACTCCCTGATGCTCGCCGGCCCTGTGCCGAAGGATGCTTCGTGGAAATACGAACGCACGGCCGACGGCCATCGTTATACCAGTGCCGCGGGGTCGGTGACAATTTCGGAGAATCCATGGCGCATCGAGTTCCGCGATGGCGCGGGTCGCATCCTCACCCGGACCGATCACGCCAAGGATCACGAAACCACGTTCAGCAAGCTGCTGCCGTTCTCCTTCATCCGCCGCGGTTCCGACTATTCACGCTCGATCAATGCGGCCTTCTCGCTTTCCCCGGGGGAGAAGATCTTCGGCTGCGGTGAATCGTTCACGGATTTCGACAAACGCGGTGAGAAGATCGTGTTGTGGACGACTGATGCCAACGGCGTCCAGACCCACAGCATGTACAAGCCCATTCCGTTCTTCATGAGCAGCGCGGGCTACGGCATGTTCATTCATACCAGCACGCCGGTCACCTGCGACTTCGGTCAAGACTTCAGCGGCTTGAACTCGATAATGATCGGCGATGATCAACTGGACCTGTTTGTGTTTCTTGGAAGTCCGAAGGAGATCCTCGCCGAATACACCCGCTTGACTGGAAGATCGTCGGTGCCGCCGCTTTGGTCCTTCGGCCTGTGGATGAGTCGCTGCACCTACCTGAGCGAGGAGCAGGTCCGCGAGGTCGCCGCGAAACTGCGCTCGAACCGGATCCCATGCGATGTGCTCCACCTCGACACCGGCTGGTTCGAGACGGACTGGCGTTGCGACTACAGGTTTTCCAGAAACCGCTTCCCCGGGCCCGAACGCATGATTCAAGACCTCGGCAAGGATGGCTTCCAGGTTTCGCTGTGGCAGCTTCCGTACTTCGTGCCGAAAAACGAGCTGTTCCCCGAGATCGTATCCAAGGGACTCGCCGTTCGCGGTCCGGATGGGGGCCTGCCGACGGAGGATGCGATCCTTGACTATTCGAATCCCGCGACCGTGGCATGGATTCAGGAAAAGATCGCCGGCCTCCTGGAACTCGGCGTGGGTGCCGTCAAGGTGGATTTCGGCGAGGCCGCGCCGCTCAACGGAGTCTATGCCTCCGGCCGCAGCGGTTTCCATGAGCACAATCTTTATCCGCTCCGCTACAATAAGGCGATCGCGGAGGTCACCCGTAATGTCACCGGGCAGGACATCATCTGGGCGCGCAGCACGTGGGCCGGGAGTCAGCGCTACCCACTTCATTGGGGCGGTGACGCGGAGGCGACAGACAGCGGCATGGCCGCCGATTTGCGTGGCGGGCTTTCGCTCGGCCTGTGCGGGTTCTCCTTCTGGAGCCACGACGCCGGCGGTTTCGTCGGCAAGGCCAGCGACGATCTCTATCTCCGCTGGCTGGCGTTCAGCGTGCTTTCCTCGCACAGCCGCTGCCACGGCATGGCGCCGAAGGAACCGTGGAACTACGGCCCGGAATTCATGGATCGCTTCCGCAAGATCGTGGAAATGCGCTACCGCTTGATGCCCTACCTTTGGGCAGAGGCGAAGGACAGTTCCGCGCGTGGACTTCCCATGCTTCGGAGCCTGTTTCTCGAGTTCCCAGAGGATCCCGGTTCGTGGCTGGTGGACGATGAATACCTGCTCGGTTCCTCTTTGCTGGTCGCTCCACTGATGCATGAAGGGGAGCGGAAACGCAGCGTCTATCTCCCGCCTGGAAGTTGGATCGATTATCAAACCGGGGCGATCTATCAGGGCGGCTGGCGGGAAATCGAAGCCGCCGATCTGCCGGTAGTCGTGCTTGTGAGAAATGGCAGCGTGATCCCGCACATCGGTCTGGCGCAGTCCACGTCGCAGATGGATTGGTCGAAACTGGAGCTGACCGTGTTCGCGGAGAATCCTGCCGAAGCGTCCGGTCTAGTGGCGCTGCCGGATTCCAGTGAACCGGTGAAATTCGCCATGACGGTCGATGGTGGCGCGTGGAAACCCGCTGGCAATCCGCTGAATGGCAAGGTTTCCTGGCAGGTTCGCGTGATCGGTAAGCGCTGACGCAAACCGCAGACATCGGACGGCTGGACAATTCCGGAGGAAGAAGCCCGCGTGGGCGCGGGCTTCCCCTTACGCGTTTGTCCGATCCGCGTTGATCGGCGGAAAGTTGGCGACCAGCGCCACGGCCTGGGCCCGCGAGTGGACGTGGAGTTTCTCGTAAATGCGACGAATGTAGGTGTTCACTGTTTCCCGCCCGATTCCCAGTGCGTCGGCGATTTCCTTGTACAGGTAACCCTGGGCGAGCAGCGCCAGCACTTCGTTTTCGCGTTTTGAGAGCTCGCCGATGGGTTTGAGCTGCTGTTTGGGCTGGTGGAGCGATTGCACCACCTTGCGGGCGATGTTGCTGCTCATGGGTGAGCCGCCGTGATGCACTTCGCGAAGCGCAGAGATCAGGGCCTCGCGGGGCGTCGTCTTTATCAGGTAGCCGGTCGCGCCTGCCGAGAGCGCGTCAAAGATGTGGTTGGAATCTTCATAGACCGTCAGCATGACGAACTGCGTCCTGGGGAGGCGGGGCTTAAGCTGGCGCACGCATTCGATGCCGCTGAGCCCGGGGAGATTGATGTCGACGAGGGCGACGTCCGGCCTGCCTTGGGTGATTTGCGGCAGGGCGCTTTCGACGTCTGGAAAAGCACCCACGAAGAGAAAACCCTCGGCCTCCTGGATCCATGTCGTGAGTATTTCTCGAACGGATACGTCGTCCTCGACTATCACAGCGTTGATAGTCGAGGACGAGGCGGGGATTGGAATCGGAGAATCTGGATCCGGAGAGGACATATTGCTGGCAGGCCGGGGCAGGGCTCAAACGTTTGCGTGTCGAGAGTCCGGAGACCGCCCTGTTGTGGCGGCCTGGTCCGGAACACCGACGATGAATGACACGCTCGTGCCTTCGCTGGTTTCGCTGAGAATTTCGCAGCGGCCGCCGATGCGGTCAAGGCGTCTTTTCATGTTCGAGAGGCCGTGGCCTGAAACGATGCGGCCGGGTCCAGTCGCCCCCGCGCGCGTGGGGTCAATCCCGCGGCCATTATCCCTCACCACCAGCACCAAGGAGTCGGGGCGCAGACCCAGGGAAATGCGCACTTCGCTGGCGCCGGAGTGCTTGACCGCATTGTTGAGCGCTTCCTTGAAGGCAAGGAAGAGGTTGTGGCGGGTTTCAGCCGTTAGCGGCCACGCCGGCACCTCCACCGGAAGATCGAGCCGGCACCGCACATCTGCGGTCGCCAGGAAACTCTGAGCAAACTTGCCCATGTAATCCGCGAGACTGTCGAGCGTGTCGTGCCGTGGATCGACGGCCCACACGATCTCGTCGAGCGACCGCGTCACCTCACGAGCGGTAGTATATATGCGGCCCAGCATGGCTGCGGCCCGCTCGGGTTCCGCGAGATCGCGGGGCGCGGGCTGACTCAGCATTGCGATGCGCGACAGGCTGGCGCCGACGTCGTCGTGGATGTCCTGCGCGATCCGGGCGCGTTCGCGTTCGATCTCGTGCTGGCGCTCCATCTCTTCGATTCTCCGCTGCATGCGCCGGCGGGTGATGGAGCGGGCAAGAAAGGCAACGGCCGTGGCCGCAGCAACAACACAGAGGCTGACGAACCACCAGGTCTCCCAGAAGAACGGCGCGATCGTGAACGCCAGCGACGCGCCTCCCGTGTTCCACAAGCCGTCGTTGTTGCACGCGATGACGCGGAAGCGATAGGTGCCCGCGGAAAGACGGCTGTAGAAGGCCGTCCGCCTGGGGCCGGCGTCAACCCAGCCTTTGTCGATCCCCTCGAGCCGGTATTTGAAAAGCACCTTGCTCGGGGCCACGAAGCTCAGGCCACTGAAGTGGAACTCCAGACGCTCGTGATCGGGCGGCAATCGGCCCACTACCGAACCGTCTATGCACGACACGGTTCTGCCGTCGACAAGCAGCGACTCAAGCACGACCGGCGGAGGGATCGGGTTGATCTGGATGCGTGCTGGATCGACCGAGACGAGACCTTTGCTGCTCGCGAACCAGAGGCGACCGTCGGGTGTTTTGCATCCGGCCGCTTGCCGCCCGCCGAGGAACTCGCTGATGGGCAAGCCGTCGTTGCGATCGTAGATCTGGCTGGAAACCGCCGGAATCGCCCCATCGGCACAGCGGTTCAACTCGTCTTTCGCCACCCGCTGTATTCCATGATGGGTGCTCAGCCAGAAATAACCCAGGCCGTCGTCGAGAATATAGCAGACAACACTGTCGGCCAGGCCCTGCGCTGCACCGAGGTTCGTGAATCGACCATTCTTGTAACGGGTCAGCCCGTTGTCCGCGGTTCCGATCCAGAGCGATCCGTCATCGTCGGACAACAAACACTGCACGGCGTCGCTTCCGAGTCCGTCCTTCCGGCGGAAGATCGAAAGCTTTCCGCCGGCGAGGCGGGCCAATCCCCCCTGGGAGAAGCCGCACCAAATGACGCCCTCACGATCCCGCGCCACGGCGCACACGTCGTCGGCAGGGCCCTCGGGCGACTTGATCAGCCAAGTTGAGTCATCCCCATTCAATTTCAGCAGCCCATCGCGATTGCCCACAAGCAGCTCGCCCGTTCGTGGAATGGACAGAAGCGCCACGACTTGGCTCCACGTGTCATCCACGCCTTCAGGGCGCACAAAGCGCCCGTCGTGCAGGCGATACGGGCCGCCCCACCAATAGTTGCCGGCCCACACCTCGCCTTCGCGGCTCTCGGTGACGGCCGAGACATAGAGGTTTTCCAGGCCTTCATCGGCGCCATAGTGCGTCCACTGCCCGGCGGAATAACGATACAGTCCGGCGCCGTCGGTGCCGATCCAGAGTGAATCATCACGCCCCGGTGCGACGGAAAGCACGGAGCATCCCCGCCACTGGTCGGGTGAATTCAAAATCGAGAACGCGGAGGCATGTATGGAGACAAGTCCGGCGCTGCCGGCGCCGGCCCAAAGATTTCCCTCGCGATCCTCGTAGAGGAAGCGCACCCAGTCTTGCGGCAGGCCGTTGCTGCGATCGAAACGGGCCGGGGGACGGCCGTCACGAAAGATCAAATACAACCCCGAACGTATGGTGCCGACAGCCAGTGTTCCATCGCGCAACTCGAGGCAGCAGGCAAGCGATCCGGCCGGCCACGGAAAGTCGCCCCGATCCTCGGTCCAGCGAGCGTCCTTCCACCTGCGGATGCGGCCGTCGCGGAGGATCCAGGCTCCGCCGTCGGCCGCGGCGGCGATGCCGACCACGTTATCGTCGTAACGGGGAGGATCCAGGGAGACCGCGGTGAGCTTCCCATTCGCCAGGCGGGCTGCGCGAAAATTTTCAGCCAGCCAGATGCTTCCGCGGGCGCTGCGGGTCCAAGCCATGATTGCGGGACGTTCTGGTGCGATGAGCGAGGGAAGTCGGTTTCCGTCGTCCAGCGAATCGACGGCCCCGTTCTCGCGCATGGCCCAAAGCCGTCCCTGCTCGTCGCTGCCGAGGCCGATGATTTTCTCGTTCTCGGCGCTGGACGGCAGCATGAAGTGTTCGAAGCGGCCTTCGCGATAGCGCGTGATCGCGCCGGCCTCGTGGCCAATCCAGAGTGTTTCTTTCGCGTCTTCAAATAGCCGCGCAACGCGTCTGTCGCGAAGAGCGGGTGTGTTGGCGGAGTTGAAGACCTGGAACCGTTCCCCATTGAACCGGGCCAGGCCGCTGTTCGTTCCGAACCAAAGATAGCCGTCATGTGTCTGAACGGCGGAGGTTACCATGTTTTGCGGCAATCCGTCATCGGTTTGCCAGACGCGCAGGGTGTAGCCCTCGGCCAGGAACGTGGCGGCGAGGCCCTCGCTCGCCAGCAGGGCAAATACCAGCGTCAAGGCGGAAAGCAATCGGAGAGGGGAAAACATGAGGCTGGGCCAGCAAGCCCCGCTGGGGCGGGCATGAATCGGGGAGACGGTGAACGAAAAACCATCTCGAGAAACCCAGCAAGCGCGGAGAAATCCCTTCTCTTCGCCCAACACGACCCAACGCATGACGACTCTGAATGGGTGTTTCCACCAGTCATCGGAGGCGGAGCTTTCCCGACCAGCCGTGGCGAACGACGGCTCGGCATGCCATGGAAGTCGTTGATCATCAGGACGACCGTGACCAAGCTCGTGCGTGGCCCTCCCGCCTCGAGGCGGGAGGGGGTTTGCGCGCAAAACGCAGAAGACGATTCGTCCTTTTGGAGCGGGGACCCGCCGCTCCTCTGCGCGACTGCCTCCCGAGCGATTTTGGGCTCGGGCAAAACGCGAGAGCCGAGGCTATCGGACGCTGTCTTCTGCGCCGGCAGGGTGCGAGGCATTTTAGCTTCCGCGGACGAGCACTGTCTCGATCATGAAGTGGATACGCAGAGAGCGCCCTCGAATACCTCCTGGCCGATGATGCCATAGATGTGCCACGATGCCGAAGGCCCGCGAAGTCACTGGGTCATGAGGCGGCGGTCCGGATAGTGAGGTTCGCCGTCCTCGTCCACCCGCGCAAGGTCTGCGCTTTTCCCATAAGAAAAGGCGGAACAGGCTCCCGCTTTTCATATAACGACGCAGGGGATGAACGCTCCCGTCCCCACCGTCCCCATCAAAAAACTCCTGGGCCAGCCCGACAATGTTGCCCTCGTGCGTCGCCTGCTCGCCGCCAATCCG
>Ga0214472_10006151_pt1 | contig 12578 bp, 13 predicted proteins | sample RVTome_6_FD_207662 | JGI IMG/M metagenome (GOLD analysis project Ga0214472, IMG submission 207662) | Soil microbial communities from uranium-contaminated site in the Upper Colorado River Basin, Wyoming, United States - RVT140D175 | ecosystem: Environmental > Terrestrial > Soil > Contaminated >... | reverse complement strand
CAGCTTCTTGGAGCGCACCAGCTCGTTGTTCAGGGCGATGAAGGACTGCTGGAGCTTGTCCTTGTCCACCCCCAGCAGGCGCCCCAGGGCGGTGATCACGGAGAAGAGATATTTTATGACGATGCCGCGCAGGCGCTGGGAGAAGAAGAGATCCCGCCCCAGCAGCAACGTCAAAATCAGCAGCCCCAGCCCCCCCAGGATCACCAGGGAGGTCAATGCCACCACGACCCCCAGGGCCGTGGGAAGGGCGGGATGAATGCTGGTGAGCCCCACGCTGGGCACCCACCAGAGCAGAAACCCGACGAACAGCACAAGCAGGCAGGTCACGCCGATGACGCCGATGACCACCCGCTTTCGGGGCTCGAAGCTCTTTTCAGGCTCGAAAGATTCGCTCATCCGGCAGACCCTACTCCAGGCGACGGCCGGCAAGAGCGCGGCCCCGCAGGAAGTCGGATGCCTTGAGGCGCTTCTTTCCCGGCAGCTGCAGCTCCCCCGCCAGCAGGGCGCCGCTGCCGCAGGCGATGAGCACGCCCTCGGCGTCGGCCCGCAGAATCTCTCCGGGCGCACCCGAAGCCTCCACAGGCCGGGTGTCGGCAAGCTTGAGCACCTCGGCCTCCAGCAGACAGAAGGTCCCCGGCCAGGGGTCGAGGCCCCGCACCTGGTTGTGGATTTCAAGGGCGCTGCGGCTCCAGTCGATGCGGCCGTCCTCCTTCTTCATCATGGGCGCGTAGTTGCTCAGCGCATCGTCCTGCTTCTGTGCCGCCAGGGTCCCCTCGCAGATGCGGCGCAACGTCTCCTCCATGGCCTCCCGGCCCAGCAGGGCCAGACGATCGTGGAGCCGGCCCGCCGTCTCCAGGGGGTCGATGGGGGTTGCGCGCTTGACGAGCATGTCGCCGGTGTCCAGGCCCACGTCCATGAGCATGGTGGTCACGCCCGTCTCGCTCTCGCCGTCCACCACCGCCTTGTTGATGGGGGCGGCGCCCCGGTATCTGGGCAGCAGGGAGGCGTGAACGTTGATGCAGCCGTACTTGGGAATCTCCAGCACGCTCTTGGGCAGGATCTGGCCGTAGGCCACCACCACGATGAGGTCGGGCGCCAGGCTCTTGAGCTCTTCCACCACCTCCGGAGCCCGCAGTTTCTGGGGCTGATGGACGGGGATGCCGTGCTTTTGGGCCAGATCCTTCACCGGAGGGGGACTCAGCCTGTTGCCCCGGCCCTTGGGGCGATCGGGCTGGGTGTAGACGGCGACCAGATTCACGCCGGCATCCAGAAGCCCCTGCAGGGTGGCCAGGGCGAAGTCGGGAGTGCCCATGAAGAGGGTGCGGATGGACGAGGGGGAGATCATGGCTGCTTCTTTGCCTCCAGGATTTTCTTGTATTTCTTGCGGAACAGCCCCTTCTTCAGGGCGGAGAGATGATCGACGAACAGGATTCCGTCGAGATGGTCGATCTCGTGCTGGAAGGCCACGGCCAGCAGGCCCTCGGCCTGCCGCTCGACCGTCCTGCCCTCCAGATCGCTGTAGCGCACCCGGACGTAACCCTTGCGGTGGACGCCGGCCCAGTAGCCGGGCACCGAGAGGCAGCCTTCCTCCTCGAAGCGCTCGCCTTCGGACTCCAGGATCTCGGGGTTGACGGCCACGATGAGGTCGCGCTCTTCGCCGGGCGCGCAGTCGATGACGATGAGACGCTTGAGGATGCCGATCTGGGGGGCGGCCAGTCCCACGCCGGGGGCGTCGTACATGGTCTCGGCCATGTCCGCGGCAAGGATGCGTAGCTCATCGGTCACCGCCTCCACGGGCTCGGCCACCTGCTTCAGCAGGGGATCGGGATACTGAAGTATGGGTCGAATCGCCATCCTATATGTCACCCGGACCTTTCCAGCCCGAAAAAGGGCTTTTGAAGACAAATCGGGGGCAACCGACGGGCTGCCCCCTGTGATAGGTGCAATTTCTCTATCAAACCGGCATGATACCGGCCCCCGGGAAGGAAAGTCAACCTCGGGGCGGCGCCTCTGGGCAATGCCCGCTCCTGCCGGAAGCGGGGCGGAAACGGCGCGAGAGAAACAGGGCCAGAACCAGCGGCATCAGGCAATAGATCAGCCACCGGTAAATGCGCCGCAGCTCCGAAGCCTTCAAATCCTCCGCATAGGGGATGACCCGCAGGGTGCGCGCCTGAAAAAGAGTGTCGGTCACCGCGGGGTTGTACCAGACCCGAAGATCGGAGCCCGGCGGGAAAAGCTCTCGCAGCCCCTTGAGACCCAGCGCCCTGGCGTCGGCCAGATCCGGCGCGTAGAGGCGGGTCTGCTCCTCGGGCACATGGCCCTGGAAGCCCCAGTACAGCCCCGAATCATGGTTATCGTAGTAGTCGATGCTCTCGATGCGGAAGGAGGTGGCGCGGTAGCCCTCCAGATGCGAAAGCACGATGAGGGCGGAGAGGGGCGTGATGATATTCACGAAAGCCCAGACGAAGGCGATGAGACAGAGAACCCACAGAATCCACCCTCGGCCGCCCCCGGAGCGCGCCGCGGATGGAGGGGGCGGGGAGCCGCCGAAGCCAGGCTCCGTCCGGTGCTGCCTCATCCAGCGCTCCACCTGCTCCTTCGACTCATTGAGCCCCAGGCCGGTCGCTTCGCGCAGCAGGCGAATGGCCTCAATCTTGCGGCCCTCTCGCAGTGCAAGGATGACATTTTCCGGCATTTCCATCGGCGGCGCCTCCCTGGGCCATCAGCCCGGTTATCCGCGCTGCATTTTAACCGAACCTTGTGATACAGTGCTGCGATCCGCCCATTCTAACGGCAAGTGCCGGACGAAGCATCCGCTTTTTCGGACGCCTCGCTTCGCCCGTAAAAGGAATTTCCCCCCATGAGTAAAGAGCTTTTCGTACGCGGCATCTCCTTCGAGGCCACGGAAGATGACCTCCGCAACCTTTTTTCCGTCTCGGGCAAGGTGGTGCACATCCACCTGATCAACGACCCCCGCACCGGCCAGTTCAAGGGAGCGGCCTTCGTGAAAATGGCCTCGGAAAAAGAAGCCAAGGACGCCCTTCAGTGTCTTGACGGGGCCATCCTCATCAACCGCGAGATCTCGGTGGAAAAGGCCAGGCCCCAGGGCAAGAGCCTCGAGGCGCAGGAGAAGAAGCCGGAGCGCACCCGCACCTCCAGCGGCTGGACCCGGGTCCCGGAGAAACCCAAGACCAAGACGCAGAAGAGGCCCGGCACCCCCAAAACTCCCGGGGGCGGGCCCAAGCGGGGCAGATAAGGCTCCGGGGTTGCCCCGCCTGCCCGCATCGATTCCGCTCTATGCCGTTCACCTGTTTTTTTTGACCGCCTGCAATGAAAGGAGACCGCCCATGAACTGCTTTGACCAGGCCCTCGACCAACCCTTGACCAGCGCGGCTCCCGCCACATTGCAGCTCAACCTCGGCCCCAGATGCAATCTCTCCTGCCGGCATTGCCACATCCAGGGCTCGCCCATACGCACCGAGAGAATGGATGATGAGACCATGTCGGCGGTGCTTCGTTTTGCGGCGACGCTGCCGCCTGCGCAGATCGATCTGACCGGCGGCGCCCCGGAACTCCACCCCCGCTTCCGCAGCTTCGTCGACGAACTGCTGGGGCTGGGACACCAGGTGCAGGTCCGGACGAATTTCACGGTTTTCTTCCAGCCGGGCATGGAGGATCTGCCCACCTGGTACGCCCGGCGCGGCATCGCCCTGGTGGGCTCCCTGCCCTGCTATCTGGAGCAGAACGTCAAGGCACAACGCGGCGAGAGGGTCTTCGAGCAGAGCCTTGCGGCCATCGGCGAGCTCAATGCCCTGGGCTACGGCAGAAGCGAGAGCCTGAGCCTCAGCCTGGTCTACAATCCCGGCGGGGCATTTTTGCCGCCCCCCCAGCAGAATCTCGAGGAGGCCTACCGAGCACAGCTCAAGGATCGCTTCGCTCTGGACTTCACCCGCCTCTATGCCATCACCAACATGCCCATCGGACGCTTCTGGGACGACCTGGTGCGGCAGGGCAAATCCGGCCAGTACCGGGCCCTGCTCCACGAGAGCTTCAATCCCCGGACGGTTCCCGGGCTCATGTGCCGGCACCAGATCAGCATCGGCTGGGATGGAACCCTCTACGACTGCGACTTCAACCTGGCCCTCAAGCTGCCCGCCAAGGCAGGCTCCGCCCGCAACATCCGCCAGCTCAAGGCCGAGTCCCTGGAGGGCCGCGAAATCGTCACCGGCCTGCACTGTTTCGGCTGCACCGCCGGGGCCGGCTCTTCCTGCGGGGGGACGCTGGCGGCCTGAAAGCCCCCCCTGGCCGCATCCATCAAAAAGGGCTGCTTCCAGCGGGAGCAGCCCTTTTCAATCCTGATTCTTGCACAATGCCTCAGTTCACCTGATTCTGCACCTTCCCCTCGATGAACCCCCGCACGTTCTCCACGGCGATATCCATCAGCCGCTGCCTTGCCGCCCGGCTGGCCCAGGCGATATGGGGCGTGATGATGCAGTTGCGGGCACGAAGCAGGGGGTTCTCGGCAAAGGGCGGCTCGCTGGAGAGCACGTCCAGCCCCGCCCCGGCGATGCGCCCCTCGTTGAGGGCGCGGGCCAGGGCAGTCTCATCCACCAGGGGCCCGCGGCCGGTATTGATGAGGATGGCGCTCTTCTTCATCAGAGCCAGACTCTCCGGCCCGATGAGCCCCCGGGTATCTTCGGTGAGGGGGCAATGCAGGCTGATGACGTCGGAGCGGCGAAGGAGACTCTCCAGATCCACGAAGTCGAGACCTTCGCGATCGGGGCCGGGCGTGCGGGTATGCACCAGCACCTCCATGCCGAAGGCCCGGGCGATTCTGGCCACGGCATTGCCGATGTTTCCGTACCCGATGAGCCCCAGGTTCAGGCCCTGCAGTTCCGTCAGCTCCCGCAGGGTATAGGAGAAGTCGGGGCAGCTGCTCCAGTTGCCCATCTTGACACTTCGATCATGGATGCCGATGGCCCCGCAGAGCTCCAGCAGCAGGGCGAAGACGTGCTGGGCCACCGAGGGGGTGGAGTAGGCGGGGATATTGGTCACCACGATGCCTTTTCGGCGGGCGGCTTCGAGATCCACGACGTTGTAGCCCGTAGCCAGCACCCCGATATAGCGCAGGTCGGCAAGAGCCTCGATGGTTGCGCGGTCGAAGCTGCACTTGTTGGTGAGGGCAATCTGGGCTCCCAGGCTTCGCTCCAGCACTTCCTGCGGGCTGCTGCGATCATAGACCCGCAGGCCGCCCAGCTCTCCCATGGGCTCCCAGTCCAGATCGCCGGGATTCAGGGGATGTCCGTCCAGCACGACAATGTTCACAGGGGAAAAATCCTTCCGGTCTCAGGGATTGCGAATCAGCAAATGGGCCTTCTCCACGAGCGCCGTCAGCCCCCTCGCCTTCAGCGGGGAATTTTCGGCAAGGGCATCCCGGGCGCAGAGCTTGCGGATCCGGAACGCGTCACCGTACAGGGTTGCGATCTCGGTGTCGCTGACGCCGAAGGGGGGGCCCTCCATCTGCGAGGGATCGTAATCATAACTGATGAGCAGCACCCGACTGCCGGCGCAGAGCAGTTCGGTGAGGTGGCGGGCGTAGCGAGGACGCATCTCGGGAGGCATGGCCACCAGCGAGCCGCGATCATAGACGGCTCGGACCGGAATCCTGCCGGGCTCAAGCTCGAAAAAATCGCCGCACAGAATCTCGAAAGGTCCGCCGCAAAAACGCCGGAAGGCTCCTTCGGTGCTCGATTCCGCGTCAAAGCGGTTTTCCCGGAAAAACGCCTCGACGGCCTGAAGGGAGAGCTCAACCCCCAGAACCTCGAACCCCTGTTGTCCCAGATAGATCATGTCGAGGCTCTTGCCGCAGAGCGGCACCAGGATGGGCTCGCCCGCTTCGAGGTTCAGCTCGGAGACAAACTCCTTCAGGTAGGGATGCACATGGGGCATGTGGAACCCGATGCGGTTCTGCTGCCAGCAGCTCTCCCAGAATTCCCGCTTCAAGATAGGTCCTCCTTGAAAAAAAGTGGGGTTCCAGCGGCGCCGCTAGAACCTGCTCAGGTAAACGAAAATGCCCGCCAGGGAAACCAGCCCGACAATCAACAAAAAGATGTCGTACCGGTCTTCCTTGCGACGATGGCGTCTGCTGTTGATGAAAAGCCCCGCCCCGCTGGAGAGCAAGGCAAAAACCATGAAATAAAAGATGTAGCGGGCCAAGTCCAGATCCCAGTAGGAACGAAGACGGATATCGAAATAGCGGTCGAAAAAGGTTTCGGTTTCGGGCTTGGCCAGGCCGATGACATAGAGGGCGGCCAGCAGCATGAAGATGCCCAGCACGGCGAACCACTCGGTCAACTTAATGAGAAGATCCGGCCCCTTGCGGCGGTCCCGATCCCTGCCTCTTTCATAGGACATCCCCTCCCCCCTTCCTGAGTCTCGATGGGATTGCTCCGAAGCAGCTTGAGTGCGGCCGGAATCCTGAATACTTCCATGGGGCTTTAAAACTGTCAAGGCTGCCTTGTTGACAGTTTTAAAGCCCTTTCAGTAGGATGCGCAGAAGCCCTGCGTCTGCCCCCCATCTATCAAAACACGAGGTTTTCATGTGCTATAGGCCAGGCCGCTTTCTTCTGCGTGGCCTCATGTTGCTGCTGCTCATTCTCGGATGCTCCTCCTGCTTGCCGTCGGACACCCGGGTCTGGAAAGAACCCGGTTTTCAGGCACCTGAGATGCCTTCCACACTTTATATCGTCCCCTTCTCCTCGATTCTGGCTCCCGAAGAGGTCAGAGATCGCATTTTCGATGGCTTCGTCGACGAACTCGCCGAAAAAGCTTCGGAGCTGGACACGCAAGTCGTCATCCTGAAAAAAGAACTCCAGCAACTCGATGCCTGGTGGCTGAGCAAACAAACCTATGTGACCGGCGAGATCTTCGCCTATGTGGAGGAAAGCGGCTGCTGCAGCACCAGCATCCGCCTCCGGGGCCGCATCGAACTCTTCGCCCCTCAGGACGAGACGGCCTCTGTGCGGGTGGAATTCCCCCGGGAAACCTTTTTCGACCACGATTACAGCAACCTCTCCGACGAACGGGATCGCCTGACGAAGAATCTCGCCGAAGAGATGGCTGAAGCCCTTCTGAAAAACCTCAAGAGCCGCTAGTCGTCCCTCCCCTCTTTGCTCCCCCTTTTTTTCCAGAACCCTCTTGACTTTAAATCTGTGCTGACTATATTTACGCCCTGTTAGCACTCTTGCGGAGTGAGTGCTAACAGGCGAAAGACGGCTGGGGCGGACGGATCTCCAAGCGCTGCGCCCGAACCGGAGGCCTTTCGCTTCGGTACGCCACATAAAGGACCGCAGGTCCTAATTTCCATTCCTGTACGGAGGAGAAGAGCAGATGAACATCAGACCGTTGCATGACCGCATCATCGTCGAGAGAGTCGAAGAAGCCACCAAGACCGCCAGCGGCATCTACATCCCCGACTCGGCCAAAGAAAAGCCCCAGGAGGGCAAGGTTGTGGCCGCAGGCAAAGGCAAGCGCACCGAGTCCGGCGAGCTCATCGCCATGGACGTCAAGGTCGGCGATCGGGTCCTGTTCGGCAAGTACGCCGGCACTGAAGTCAAGATTGAAGGAAAAGAGTATCTGATGATGCGCGAAGACGACATCCTGGGCGTCATCGAGTAATTAAGGCCTTATTCGGCCGGATAAATTTCATCGACCCAATTTCAATCTTTCCAAGGAGTTCGCAACATGGCTGCAAAAGAAATCAAATTCGGACAGGAAGCTCGCGCCTCCATCCTGGTGGGCGTCAACGCCCTGGCCAACGCCGTCAGGGTCACCCTGGGTCCCAAGGGCCGCAACGTCGTCATCGAGAAGTCCTACGGCGCTCCCGTCATCACCAAGGACGGCGTCACCGTGGCCAAGGAAATCGAGCTGGAAGACAAGTTTGAGAACATGGGCGCCCAGCTGGTGAAGGAAGTCGCTTCCAAGACCTCCGACGTGGCCGGCGACGGCACCACCACCGCCACCGTTCTGGCCCAGTCCATCTACACCGAAGGCATCAAGCTGGTCATCGGCGGCCACAACCCCATGGAAATCAAGCGCGGCATCGACAAGGCCGTCGAGGCTGCAGTGAGCGCGCTCAAGGGTCTTTCCAAGCCCGTGAAGGATCACAAGGAAATCTCCCAGGTCGGCACCATCTCGGCCAACAGCGACGAGACCATCGGCAACATCCTGGCCGAAGCCATGGAGAAGGTCGGCAAGGAAGGCGTCATCACCGTCGAAGAAGCCAAGGCCATGGAAACCACCCTCGAGACCGTCGAGGGCATGCAGTTCGATCGCGGCTACATCTCCCCCTACTTCGTCACCGACGCGGAGCGCATGGAAGCCGTTCTGGAAAATGCCCTGATCCTCATCCACGACAAGAAGGTCAGCAACATGAAGGACCTGCTGCCCGTGCTGGAGATGGTCGCCAAGCAGGGCCGCCCCCTGCTCATCATCGCCGAGGACGTGGACGGCGAGGCCCTGGCCACCCTGGTGGTCAACAAGCTGCGCGGCACCCTCAACATCGCCGCCGTCAAGGCTCCCGGCTTCGGCGACCGTCGCAAGGCCATGCTCGAAGACATCGCCGTGCTCACCGGCGGCAAGGTCATCGCCGAGGAAGTCGGCTTCAAGCTCGAAAACGCCACCATGGACATGCTGGGCAACGCCAAGCGCATCACCATCGACAAGGACAACACCACCATCATCGACGGTGCAGGCAGCGAAGCGGACATCGACGGCCGCGTGAAGATGATTCGCGCCCAAATCGAAGAGACCAGCAGCGACTACGACCGCGAGAAGCTCCAGGAGCGCCTGGCCAAACTGGTCGGCGGCGTTGCCGTAGTCAAGGTGGGCGCTGCCACCGAGACCGAGATGAAAGAGAAAAAAGCTAGAGTCGAAGACGCCCTGCACGCCACCCGCGCTGCCGTTGAAGAAGGCATCGTCCCCGGCGGCGGCGTGGCTCTGCTGCGTGTTGCCAAAGCCGTGGGCGAGCTCCAGCTCGACGGCGAGCAGGCCTTCGGCGTGGCCATCGTCAAGCGCGCCCTCGAAGCTCCCCTGCGCCAGATCGCCGTCAACGCCGGCATGGAAGGCGCCGTGGTGGTCAACGAAGTGCTCCTGCACGAAGGCGCTTACGGCTTCAACGCCGCTTCCGGCAAGTTCTGCGACATGCTCGAGCAGGGCATCATCGACCCCACCAAGGTCACCCGCTCCGCCCTGCAGAACGCCGCTTCCGTGGCCGGCCTGATGCTGACCACCGAAGCCGCCATCGCCGAAATCCCCAAGAAGGATGAAGCGATGCCCGCCATGCCCGGCGGCATGGGCGGCATGGGCGGCATGGGCGGCATGATGTGATTTCGCCCTCGTAAGGCACTTGAGAAACAGCAAGAGGCCCTCCGGAGCAATCCGGGGGGCCTCTTTGCGTCTGAACTTTTAAAAATTTCGGCTTCACCCGGGCCGAAGAAGCGCCCCCGGACTATTTCCGGACGCTAAGAATGAACCCCTGGGCGATGGCCGCGCTGCGCCCCTTTTCGGTCAGATAAAAGCGGTTTCCCAGGCCGAAGAAGCTCGCCTGCCGGATCAGTCCCTTTTTGCGCAGGGAGGACAGCGCCGCCTGCGTTCTGTGCCTGCCCAGATGAAGTTCGGAAGAAATGCGCTTCAGCGACAGCCCCCGGCCCCTGGCAAGAGCCAGATGCCGCAGGGCCATGTATTCGAGTTCGTCCAGGGAGGAAGTTTCCTGAGCCTTGAGCACCGCTTTTCGGCCGGCCTCGGGCGCTTCGCCTCTCATCGCCTCCACCGGCGCATCCTCATCGGGCAGGCCCAGCAGTTTCATTATCTTGCGCTGCAGCCCCGGAACCTGCCCGATGAGCATGAACAGCAGCAGAAAAATGAGAAACAGCAGGGAGAAGAAGTCGTCGAAAACCTGCAAAATCAGTGTCCTCACCGAGTTGGTCCGCTCCTGCGGCCAGATGGGCAGCAGCGATTACTGAAAACCTAGATGAGGACCCTTCATTGTCAAATCAGCCATCCATTATTTGGGGTGGCACTGCTGGCACAGATACCCCTGGGCGCGCTCGACGGTCAACAAAGCGGCTTCTTTGAAATAGAGGCTGTGGCAGGAGGCGCAGCCCACCCGGCCCTGGTACAGGGAGATCAGCGGAGAGACCGACTCGATGGAGCGCAGCCCCGGATTCATGACCGCCCGCCGCTGGAAGTCCATGCCGATGCCGTGGCTGGTGCATTCCTCCCCCCGATCCGGCAGGCAGTATCTGGCCTGGGGGCCCATGGAACCGTCGTGGCAGCTCAAACAGTAAAGCGACACCTCATCCACATCGAACTCTTCGCTGCCGGGCAGGGTATAAGACTTCCCGTGGGCGACAAAGGCTCCGCGAAGGTGCTCTAAAACCGTCTGCGGCCTCAAGCCCGTCAGGGGCTGATCCGGTCCATGGCAGCTCCGGCAGAATTCGGTGCCTTTTAAATCGCCGCGCAGCAGATAGGTACCCGACGCGCTGAGGCTTTTGTGGAAATCATGACAGGTCGCGCAGGTCAGGCGGGAGTCGTAATCCAGCGGGAAGGCCTCGGGAAGATCCCGAGTGGGAAAAAAATCGGTGGGATGGGAATTCTGCACCCGGATGCGGTGGCAGCTGCGGCAGAGGCTATCGACGGTATCCAGCAGAACCTGTATCTCACCGGGCTCAGGCGCGGTGAGATGGCAGTCGGTGCAGGGTAGGTTTCTGTGCGCGGCCAGCGCAAACACCAGGCTCGGGTACAGCAGCAACAGAGTCACCGCCCCATGAAACGCTCTTACCGGCAGAGATGTCACGGCCCCCTCCCTTGCATCCGAATCGTTAATACAGTCTAAACATGATCCCCTCCGACAGGAATACAGGGTGAATTAATATTAATTTCTACGTGCAGAACGGAGATGCCGCACAGAACGCCCCCATGCTCTGCTGCCACTGCTGCGCCCCGGAGATGACGCCGGCGCGCCCCAGCAGCTCCAGAACCGTCAGTCGCTCGCTTGAATCGGAATCTTCGGCCGAAAGCCAGCAGACAAGCTCCCGGGCGGACGCGGCCACGCAATCCGCTTTTTCCTGCGCCAGCTGCCGCTGAAGCAAAAATCGCTCAGCGAGCAAAATACCCAGGCGTTTGGTGGATGTGCTGCGCCGCAGGATCTCAAGCCCCCTTTCACAGCAAAGCAGCGCCTCTGCGAACCGGCTCTCCACCTGGGGCCCCTCCCCCGCCAACTGGGCCTCGATGACGGTGAGAGCCGCGTTGTGCAGGGTGACGGGAAGCTCGTCCCGATCCCCCATGAGGGTCTTGAGCCGCACGCCTTCGAAACCCTGCTCCATGGCCTGCGCCAGGCTCTCGGAGCTTCGGCTCTGCAGAAAATGCAGCCGATAGGCGATGCCCAGATTGACCAGCGAACCGCTGACCCACTTGAGCTCGATGCCGGGGAGCTCCAGAGCGCGGCGGTGCTCGGCAATGGCCGCTTCGAAATCCCCTTCCCATTCGGCGTAATTGGCCCGGTTGTTGTGGAAATGCCAAAGCATGTTGGGATCGGAGAGGGCGCCCAGCTGTTCATCGAGAAGGCCTTGCGCCTCGGCCAGGGCGGCGCGGCCCGCGCTGCGATGCTCTTGGAGGCGGCCGCTGACGATGGCCCAGCTCAGCTGGAGCAAAAGGGACAGGGCGAGCTCGGGATGGGCGGATGCCTCCCGGCGCAGCCGCCCCAGGCGCGCATCCTGCGTGAAGATGGCGAAGGCCTCGGGGTAACGCCCGAGGCGCTCGAGCAGACGGCCCTCGGCGATGCGGTAACGGCAGCCCTCCACGCTCTGGAGAGCCCGGGCCAACTCCAGGGCCTGCTCGAAACGTCCCGAGCGCTCAAAAAGCACCACCAGATGTTTGAGGCTCTCAAGATTCAGGCGACGAAAAAGCGGCTCCTGCGGCTGACGGCCGAACAGGGCCCAGAAGGGATGCATCAGAAAATACATCTCGGTGCGGCGGATCTCGGCGACCAGACGGTCGAGCAGCCGGGCATGCTTGAGCGCCACCTCCCCTTCATCGGCGCAGCAGCCCAGAAGCATCAGCAGTCCGACGGGATCGTCCAGGCCCGCATAGGACAGGGCCTCCTGCCTGACTCTCTGGCGCAGATTGGGCCAGCGCTCAAGAGCGTCCTCCAGCAGTTCGGGGCGGGCCAGCCGCTCGGAGAGCTTGATGATACGGTGCCCCTTGACCTGCTCCTCCTGAATCAGGCCGTAATCGTTGCGGCAGGCATCCACCAAGGCAGCCAGACTGCGCCGGGAGAAGGTCCCTGCGCTCTCTTCGGAGGCCAGGCTGCGGCAGCGCTCGTACAGGGCCTCCACCAGCTCCAGACTCAGGGCGCGATCCAGCGCCGCCGAGTCCTGCCCGAGCCGCGAAAGCCAAGCCGGAGGGAGGCCCGCCGTGGAAAAAATCAGCATCAGATCGAGCAACAGAAGCTCTTCGGCGTGAAGCAGGGGCCGCAGGGACGCGAAGGAAATCTCTCCAAGCTCCACCGCAGAAGGCAG
>Ga0214472_10006150_pt1 | contig 12578 bp, 3 predicted proteins | sample RVTome_6_FD_207662 | JGI IMG/M metagenome (GOLD analysis project Ga0214472, IMG submission 207662) | Soil microbial communities from uranium-contaminated site in the Upper Colorado River Basin, Wyoming, United States - RVT140D175 | ecosystem: Environmental > Terrestrial > Soil > Contaminated >... | reverse complement strand
AGACCCAAAAAACGCGGAGACACACCTGTATCTGGGGGCCGCTTACGACCTCGACGGCAGGCGCGAGCTTGCCGTCCGGGAGGTGGAGACTGCGCTCCGGCTGAGGCCCGGCTATGCGGAGGCGGAAGCGTTATACAGCCGCTTGAAATGACGCGCCGTCACCTGAGTTTGGCAAGTATGGCCCTGGCCCTCATATTCAGGACCTGGTCGGTCTCGCGGGCAGTATAGGCCTCGACCGCTTTTACGGTTTCAGCGTCGCCACTCCCGCCGTATTTCTCCACAAGGTCCAGCACCGCGTACCTGGTGTCGTAGTTCGAACCTTTGCCCAGATACGTTAGGAACATGTGCAGGTCATCGGCGTCCAGGGGCTCTCCGAATACGACAAGCGCCTCGCATGCGTTCTGGACTACCATGGGGTCGCTGAACTCACGCCTCTTCTTGAAGAGCGCCAGTATGTCCGGCCTCGACTGGACTGCACCCTGGTATCCCAGGAAATAGACCGCCCCGCCTACAACCCTGTCGTCCGCATCGTCCAGCGCCTTGACCAGCGGCTCGACGAGCCTGGGGTCCCTGGTGTATCCGGCAGCCGCTATAGCAGCCGCCCTGTCCTCCACACCGCCCGTGGCCATTAAACGCAGCATTGGCTCTACCACCCGCGTGGAAGGGTTCCTGGTCATCATCGCCATGGCCTCGCGGCGCACGAGCCCGCTTTCATCTTCCGCAAGACGGAGCAGCAGGTCGATGTCGTATTCTTCGGCGGCCAGCCGGTATGCGACGACCGCCTTTTCTCTTACCCCGGCCATCTCGTCGCCGAGCAGCGCCTTAATCCCGTCCACCGAGCCGCCGTCCTTCCACATGCCCAAGACGTCGGCAGCCGATGCCCTTGTCGCCCAGCCGTCGGACTTCAGCAGCGGCCTGACCACATCGAGCGCATCCGCCGACGGAGTGATACCCTTGAGTGTTGCGGCAGCGGCATCCCTGTACCCGTCTTTTTCAAGCAGCACGGCAAGCGTCCCGACAGCCGGGCCGCCTATGGCCGATAGAGCGCTTCTGGATGTATCGGCCACGTCGTGCGCGGACGAGTTGATGAGCCTGGACAGCGGCGCGACAGCCCGACCGTCTTTTATGTATCCGAGGACGGTTATCGCCCTGACCGGCGGAGGGTCCTTCTCCACCGCCTTCAAAAGCTCCGGTACGGCCTCTTTCCCGAAGGATAATAGCGCCCCCTCCGCCTGTTTCCACACCTGGTAGTCCTGGTCGTCAAGCAGCCTCACGAGTGCGGGGATACTGTCCTTGTCCACATGCTCCAGGACCACTCCACCGCTGGAGTCCGTGATCGATACATCCTCCGCCGCAAATGCCAACACGAATGGCCATAGGGAGGCGAAGACTACGGACAGAAAAATAAGTGTTCTGTTCATAACCACCTCTGATACAGAATTTATGTTCACCTGGTATTATCGCATATTCCGGACTGCCCGGCAAAACCATTAATAACGCCCCCCGACAATAAGAAAGGCCGGATATAAATCACCGGCCTTTCTTGCGCCTGAAGGACAGCCCGCAGGGATGTGCGGCAGGCCGCGCGCTCGATAACTCCCGTGGCCACCTTGCGACTGAAGGACAGTCAGCAGGGATGTACGGAGGAACTCGCCGTAACCCTTGGCGCTACATACTTTATCTTCTTCATAAGCGTCCCCCTTTCTTTTTGGGCTGGGCGGGAGGAAGCTCCCGCCCAGCCGCTTATTGTTGTTTACCACCCGGTCTTGATGTTCCAGCCGCCGCCAGAGGAAGTGTTCGACTTCTGGAAGTTGTGGCATACAAACGGCTTGAGTGACAGGGTTGCAGAGCTCTGGTCACAGTTCTGGTACGAGTAGCTTCCGTGTTTCGGCGCCGACGTGCTCGTGCCGACATCCAGGCAGTTCGTCTTCATCAGTTTAGGCAGCTTGGTCGCGTGCGGGGAGTGGCACTTCGCGCACGGGAACTGGTGGAACGTAGACTGCGTGAAGCCGGTAGCTGTCTGGCCTCCCTTGTTCGATATCGCTGGAAGCGTCTGGGCGTCCCAACTGCCCGTGCCTGTCACCTGCACGCCCGTGCCCGGGTCAACAGACCACCTGTACCCGCCGGGGAGCCGCCAGTACGCGCTGCTGCATACCGACGACGTAGTCGGGTTGGTCGTCACGTACGCCATCGAGTGCTCCTGCGTATGCGCCGGCTTGAAGAAGTCAGCCGCCGTGGCTATCGTGTCCCAGCCCTTGACCGCCCTGTGTACGTTTATGGCCACGTTGCCGGTCTCACCCGCAGTCCTCGCAACCTCGAGGTCGATGTTGTTCTTCGGGTGACAGCCCAGGCACAGCCCGCCGAAGTCGGCATCCGTCTCGGTTATGTGATTGGCAGCAAGCCCCGTCATCCTGAGGGCAGTGTCGTCCGTGGTCACGTTCGTTACGGTCGGGATGCCGAACGTGTTGTCGTCTATGAAGAAACCGTCGTTTCCGGACCCGCCGACGCCGTATGTACCGAACGCTGAGGCGCCCGTGCCGAACCCGCCGCCAACTACAGACGGGTTGTTCATCGGGAAGTCAGGCGTAACGCGCGGGGCCGCCTTGCCCTTAACGGCTATGCTGTACTGGTTGGTATCCTGGGACGACACGCTTATCGGAGCCCTGTCCTCCTTGTACGGGGATGACATCCATGTGCCCTTGAGAGCCGGGACCATGCGTGACCTGGTCGTACCGGTGCCGACGTAACCGCCGGTCGGTGTTCCGTGCGGGTCGTGGCATGCCATGCAGGTGCCGCTTATGGCGCCGGTGGTGGTGCTTCTCAGGGCCTCGCTGGCGCCTCCCAAGTGGCCGCCGCTTATCTTGCCGGCGTTCTTTGTAGACGCGCCCGTCTTGTAGGTAAACGCGCTGGTGACCAGGTCCGAGTTCTTGGTCCACCTGCCGGAGTCGAAGTACTCCTTGACAGCCCTTGCCACGCCGAAGCCGGTGTACGTCTTGGGCACGGTCGCGCCGCCGTCGGCCAGGTGGCAGTCGAAGCAGAGGTCGGTCGCCGCATTGTATGCCGTCGTCTCGTCCGGGTCGTAAGTCGCGGTCGTCTTCAGCAGGCCGCCCTTGTATGCTCCAATGCTCGAACTGTACGTTATACCGTTGAAGTTCGTGCCGTCGTCGGTAAGCGCGTTGGAGCCGTGGCTGTTATGGCAGTCCAGGCAGCCGATGGCGTGCGTCGAGTTGGTCTGGGTGTCGTTAGTCCATGCGCCCGAAACGACGTTCTTCATCTGGTTGTTGGCCGGGTTGCCGTGCGGGCTGTACGCCTTGGTCAGCTGGCCCACGACGTTGTACGTTGCAGGGCTGTACGGGTGCGACGTCGTCGTGCCCGTATCTCCGTAACGTGCCTCGATGGAGCCATACGAGCCGTCGTATGCGCTCGGCGTCTTCTTCGACGCGCCTTCGGACGTGGTGAACGGATAAGTCGCCGCGTTCGCTGTGTCGTGGCAGCCCATGCAGAACGTGTTCGCGGTGTTCTCCGTGCTCCTCGTGCCGCCATACGGGCCGCTGCCGGTGTAGAACTCGACGCCGCTGGTGTTGTTGGTGATGGTCGTCGCCTCGCTCGCGCCGACGGTCGCGATAACCCTCAGGTTCACCGGGTACTTGGTGTTCTGCGCCACGCCCACCGCGTTATGGTACGTGCTGTTGACCGACCCGTCGGAGTTTCCTTCAAGGTGGCAGACCGAGCATGTGACCTCGGTTATGCTCGCCCACGCGACATTTATGTGGTGCGAGGTCTTGGTGAACTCCGCCTCCATTGACGGCCTGTTCGTCGAGCCGGAGCCGCCGGTCGCGTGGCAGCCCTTGCACGAGCCGCCGGCCGGGGCGAAGCCCTTGTCGTGGGAGTGGCATCCGGTGCACTTGCCCTGGCCTGAGTAATGCGACGTGTTGTCCGTGGTCTTGTTGTAGTTGGCTACGTTGTCCGCGGCGTCGTGGCAGACCTGGCAGATGCCTGAGAAGTTGTTCTGCTGGAAGCTCGCGTAGTTGAAGTCCACTCCGGTCGCCGGGTCGTCGTCAGGGAAGTCCATGTTCACGGGCGTCCCGCTTGGCACGCCGTAGGTGCTGGAGCCTGCGTTTGCCACCTTGGACTGTATCATAGCGCCGTTGTACTCGGCCGGCGTGATGCCGCCCGCGGTGTCGCCGTGCGGGTCGTGGCAGTCCACGCACTTCGGCGTGAACGTCCATACCGCGTTCCCGGAGGTATAGGTCGCGTCGACGACCGCCTCGCTGTGGTGGCTGGCTACAGCGCTGCTGTGGCAACTGGCGCAAAGCGCGTTCGTGTCCGCGTTTATCAGCCTGAACGGGTTCGAGGCAGTGTTGTGCGCGACGCCATAGCTGTGGCAGTCGGTGCAGACCTTGTTCGCGGCGGAGTTACCGGTCCAGTAGTACGTGCCGCTCGTCTTGCCGTGGCCCTGAGTCTGCCACTCCGTCTGGTTTATTGTAGCCCTCGTGGCGTTTCCGTATATGTAGTCGTCGGTCTCGGAGCCGATCGCGCCGGTGTTGAAGTGGCAGTCCTGACAGGTCAGCGTGCCGCCCCAGCGCGGAGTCGTCGCGCCATGGCAGCTCCCTGCGTCGGTGCCGCTGCACCGCTTGTTCGAGTAAGTCCCGCCGAGCGCGAACGATACGTTCCTTGCCGCATCGAGGTGCACGGAGCCAGCCTTGATAGCGCCGGCCGCGTCGACCGTGGTGTTGTGGCACTTGATGCAGTCGGTCGCCGCGCTGACATGGCCGGACACCCCGTGGCCGTTGAAGGTGTTTCTGGTAGAGGTCGATACGTTGGCATAGTCCGGCGAGCCGTTGATGTCGGTTATCGCGTTGTCGGCGCCGTGGCAGACATTGCATGTCGTAATGGTGCCGGTCGACCATGATACTGCCCTGTACGTCGGTGTGGCCTGGCCGGAACTGTGGCAGTACACGGAGGAACAGTTGGGGCTGGCGTAGCCGCCGGACGGGTTAAGCGAATCGAACGCGATATTCTTGGCCCCGTTCACGTGCCTGGACTTGTCGCTTATCGTCCTGTCCGCGCTTACTGTAGCGTTGTGGCACTTTACGCAGCCGAAGGCAGCAAGGTTCGCGTCCGCGTTGTTGACGTGCGCGGTGTGTTTGCCGGTCGCCATTGTATTCGGGGTCGCGGCCTTGTTGTTGTAATGACAGCCGGTGCATGTCGTGCCCGGAGTGGCATTCCATGTGGGGTTATTTACGTTGGCGCCCGCGCCGTTGGAGTGGCAGTATGTCGCGGTACATGTGCCGTTCGTCCAGTTATAAGTCCCGTCTGTGCCTGCAAGCGAGCCTTCCGCATAGGCGCCGGACGGGTTCAGCGGCGAGGAGATGTTCTCGAAGTTGACCAGCGCCGCACGGTTGGCCGAGACGGGACCCGCCGCGTGGTTGGCGGTGTCGGAGTGGCACTTGTAGCAGCCGAAGTTGTAGCTGGAGGCGTTGGAGTTGTCCTTGTAGCCCACATACCCCTGGCTGTGCGTCCCGTGCCTGCCCGCCGCCGGAGGTATAGCGTGGCAGCTCCCGCAGGACGCGGTACCTGTGCCCCAGACAGGAGAGTCGCCCGCACCGTGGCAGTACGTCGCGGTGCAGACGTTGTTTACGCCCGGGGTATTGCCGCTGAATATAAGCGAGTTCGCCCTCTTGCCCTTGTAGTACCCGCCCTTTATGCCCTTGTCGTAAGGCGCCGCAAACAGCTTGTTGGCAACCTTGTTCGACGTGTATATGTCCATCGTGTTGTTGTAATGCCCGAACGACCAGCGCGCGGCGGACGTGACGTTCACCATCCCCTGGTAGTTGAAGTGGCACAACGAGCAGTTGCTCCTCGTGCCTGCGCCGGTGTGGGCGGGTATGCCGTGGTCGCCCTTGTGCGCGGTGGTACCCGCGACCGGCCCGGACACCCAGTCTACGGGCGGCGCGGCGTGGCAGTCGGTGCAGATGGTCATGGTGGACTTGCATGACCCGACCGTGCTGACGCCAGAAAGGACTGCCGGGTTTGTGCCGTTTACGCCGTCGCCGTCCGTGAAGGTCACCCTGAAGTCATAGGAAGTCCCTTCAGCAAGCCCCGTGGCAGTCACGCTCCATACCTTTGAAGTGCGGTTTACAGACTCAGTATCGGACACCGTGTTCCAGCTTCCCTGTCCCGCGAGGCTGTACTGGAAGGCGACGGAGTTGCCGCCATTGTCGTCGTTCGTGTAAGCGGCTTCTAGGCTGACGCTGTTAAGTGTCTGCCCGGTGGTTGTAAGCGCGCCGGTAGTTGTATAGTTGAATGCGGGAGCGCTGGTCGTCACCTGTATTTCGTTGGAGTAAGCCGTGGTGGGCGGCGCGGTGCATGAGGGGCCGGTACCCTCCGGGTCGTACACCATAACGCGGATATCGTAAGTGGTGCTTGCCGTAAGGCCTGTGATGTTGGCGTTGTAAGGCGAGCCGGGGTTCACTTGCGTAGTCATCGACGTTGCCTGCGCCCAGGTCTGGGCGGTCAGCTTGTACTGGACCGTGAACTCGCCGTTGTTTGTGCCGGATGTGCCGCCGGTGCCGCACTTTATGTACGCGTTGGTGATGGTCGTGCCTATCGTGGTGTCGGTATTGCCGGTGGAGCTTAGCGTGCCGTAGTCCGTTATCTGTGTGGCGGCCATGGTCAGGCTCGGAGCCATGACGGCAAATGCAACGGCCAGCAGGACCATCAGGTTCAGTCTTATATTATTGTACCGGCACTTCATATCTTGCTCCCCTATATAAACGACAATTAGTATTCGGGCGTATCAGATGTCTGCGGCATGCTGCCCCGCGCGCTATAAACTTATAGTTTCGGGAGGGCCGCACGGCCCTCCCATTTCCGTCTCTATCCCCCAACCTCTATTACTGGCACTGCCATTCGAGCGAATCGCCGTAGTGACAGTTCACGTTGCCGCATGTCTTCGCGGGCGTCCAGCTGCCCGGCGTGCCGTTGTATTTCGGCAGGTTGCCGCCGAAGCTGTACGTCGAGGTCACGCTCATGTTCACGAACGCGGGGGTGACCGCGGCCGTGTACGGGGCCGTCACGCCAGTCTGGTTGTGCGTGTTGCCCTTGTGGCAGTCGTAGCAGGAGAGGCCAACCCCCGTCACGTGCTTGTCGTGCGCGCCAACCGCGCCGGCGTTGTCCGTGTGGCCGTCCGCTATGTTCGGCGGGTAGCCGTGGCAGCTGTCGCAGCTCGGCTTGAAGCCCTCCGAGTGGATGTGGCAGCTTGCGCAAGAGCCCTGGTCCGAACGGTGCGTCGAGTACGCCGTGCGGGTGAAGTAGTTCGTGCCGGCGTCCGTGTGGCAGACGCGGCAGACGCCCTTGTTCGACTGGCCCGTCGTCACTACGAAGCTCGACCAGTTGAACATGTTCAGGCCCTTCGCGCGAGTGAAGTTCGCGGGGAAGTCGACCGGTTCCGTCGTGCCCGGCACGCCGTAAGCGTTGGACACCGTGTACGAAACGTTAGACTGGACCATCGCGCCGTTGTACTCGGTGGACGTCACGCCGCCCTTGTCGCCGTGCGGGTCGTGGCAGTCCACGCACTTCGGCGTCCAGCTCCACGTGCCCTGAGCGACGTGCGCAAAGTCGTGGTTTCCTATGCTGCCGCCGTGACACCCGGCGCAAAGCGCGTCCGTGTCAGCGTTCGTAAGCCTGAACGGGTTCGTCGGCGTGTTGTGCGCGACCGCCGCGCTGTGGCAGTCCTCGCAGACCTTGTTCGCGCCCGTGCGGCCGGTGTAACGGTACGTGCCGGTCTTGCCGTGGCCCACGCTCGTCCACTCGTAGAAGCCTATCGTGGCCTTCGTCGCGTTCCCGTACACGTAGTCGTCGGTCTCGACGCCCGTCGTCTTGTGGCAGTCTATGCAGCTGCCCGTACCGCCCCAGCGCATCGTCGTCGTGCCATGGCAGCCAACGTCGGTGTTGCTGCAACGCTTGTCAGAGTAAGTCCCGCCGAGCGCGAACGATACGTTACGCGCCCCGTCCAGGTGCACGGAGCCTGCCTTGATCGCGCCGGCCGCGTCAACCGTGGTGTTGTGGCACTTGATGCAGTCGGTGACGGCGGAGACGTGGCCTGTCACGTAATGGCCGTTGAAGCTGTTACGGCTCGCCGTGGACACGTTCGCGTACTCCGGTGCGCCCGCGGCGTAGCTCGTGCCTTCCGAGCCGTGGCAGCCGTCGCAGTCTAAAGCAGTCCCGGCGGTCCACGCCGTCGTGGTCCTGTACGCCGGGGTCGCCTGGCCGGAGCTGTGGCAGTACGTGTTCCGGCAGGTGAACGTCGCGGTGTAGAAGCCGGTGTAGGAGTTGAAGCTCAGCGCGACCGTCTTCGTCCCGTCGACGTGCTTGCCAAGACCGTACTCGACCGTCGCGTTGTCGGCCTGTACCGTGCGGGTGTGGCAGGAGCTGCACCCGAACACCCCGAGGTTGCCCTGGTTTATGTGCTGCGTGTGCTTGCCCGTAGCCATCGGGCTGCCGGACGCGACCGTGTAATTGTGGCAGCCCTTGCAGTCGAGCGTCGCGCTCCAGGCCGCGCTCCCAGTGCTGCCCGTGCCGTTGCCGTGGCAGGCGAGGCTGGTGCAGTTCGGGCTCGTGTACGCGCCGGACGGGTTCGTCCCGTCGAACTTGACATCCTTCACGCTGTTCACGTGCTTCGTGTAGCTCGTCACCGGCGAGTTGCCCGTCGACACCGTGTCGTTGTGGCACTCGCTGCACGCGAAGTTGTAACGGTCGGAGCCCGCGTGCTTCTTGTGAGCGTTAGACAGGTTGATGGCCGCGTAAGTCCCGGGCCCGCCGTGGCAGGAGGTGCAGGCCGTCGTCTCGGACGTCGACCAGTTCGCGAAGCTCGCGTACGTCATCGTACCGCCCATCGGGTTCGCGTTACTGTGGCACCATACTGTGCCGCAGCGGCCCTCGGTCCACTTCCTGTTCGCGTTCAACGGGTCGGACTGCGCGGTAGTAGTCGTCCACGGCGTGTAGACCGGAGCTATGCCAGTAAGCCCGAACGCAGCGTCCATCTGGATGTACCTGAGCGTCGAGCCGCCCCCGCCGTACTGGATGTTCGTCATGACAGTCGCGGTCTTGTTGAAGAACACCTGGGCCGCGTGGTTCGTGGACACGTCCCCGCCCGCGTGGTCCGTGTTGCCGGTCGCGTTCCTGGTGGCGTGGCACTCCTCGCATGCAAAACCGTAAGTGCTGGTGTGCTTCGCGTGCTTGCCCGTGTAGCCGTGGCTCCCGTTAGTGCCCGCGCCCTGGTCGGTGTGGCAGCTCTGGCAGGAGGCAGGAAGGCTGCCGCCCCAGCGCATGACAGTCGCGCCGTGGCAGTCAGTGTTGTCGCACCGCTTCGTAGCGCCGTTATAGTTGCCGCCCGTGGCGAAACTCACGTCGCGGACGCCCGAAAGGTGCTCGCTCGAAGCTATTATAGCCTTGCCGGAGTCGACCGTGGTGTCGTGGCACTTCACGCAGTCGGAGTCCGCAAGGACGTGCACCTGGTGGCTGTTGAAGCTGTTGCGGTTGACCGTGGATATGTTCTGGTAGTCAGGCGCGCCCGCGATGAGGGCATAGTAGTTGTCGGCGCCGTGGCAGTAGTCGCAGGTCGCCGTGGCCGCGCCGGTCCAGGTGTCCGTCGTACGGTAGACGGGCGTCGCCTGGCCGGAGCTGTGGCAGTACGTATTACGGCAGGTGAACGAGCCCGTGTACGCGCCGGTGTATCCGCTGAACGCGCTAAGGTACACGTCCTTCGTACCGTTCACGTGCTTCGAGTAGCCCGTGACGGGAGAGTCGCCGGACGAGACCGTGTACTTGTGACACTGCGAGCAGTTGAACATCGCGATGTCGCCGTTATTGATGTGCGCCGTGTGCTTGCCGGTAGACATGTCGTTCGGGGCGGAGGCCGCGTTCCCGTCGTGGCAGCCGGTGCATCCAAGCGCGCCGCCGGACCAGTCCGCCGCTACAGGGGTGCCGTTGCCGTCCGAGTGGCAGCTCATGTTCGAGCAGTTAGTGCCGGCAAAACTACCGCCCGGGTTACTGGAGTCGAACTGGACGTCTATCGAGGAGTTCACGTGGAACGACGTGTCCGTAACGACCGTGCCCGTCGTAGTCGTGTCGTTATGGCACTTCTGGCAGCCAAAAGCGTAGCCGGACGCGCTTATGTGCTTCGTGTGCTTGCCCGTCGACATCGGGGAACCAGCCGCGGCCGTGCCGCCGTGGCAGCCCCCGCAGTTGGAAGGCATCGAGCCGTTCCACGACGGGACCGTGCTGGGCGGGCCGCCCTTCGCGTCGCTGTGGCAGTACAACCCGTAACAGCTGCCGCTCGTCCAATTTAATGTGCCGTCCGTGCCGGCAAGCGCGCCCTCGGTGTAGGAACCGCCCGCGTTGACCGGGGTGGACGTGCCGCCGAAATCCACCGCCGCCGCACGGTCCGCGCTCTGCGGGCCCTGCGTGTGGATGGACTGGTTGTTGTGGCACTTGTAGCAGCCGATATCATACGTCGTGCCGCTGTTCGAAGAACCACCGCTCACGAGGCCCTGGCTGTGAAGGCCGTGCGCCCCGCCGGTGGGCGGTATCGCGTGGCAGCTCCCGCACGCGGCAGTCCCCTGGCCCCAGACCGGGGAGTCGCCCGTGCCGTGACAGTAGGTGTTCGTGCAGACGTTAAGGGAGTTTGGAGCGTTGTCGTCGTATATAAGCGTGTTGTTACGGTAACCCTTGTAATAACCGCCCTTGATGCCCTTGTCGTAAGGAGCTAAGAAACCGAGGTTGTTCGATACGTTGTTGGATGTATATATGTCGAGGACACGGTTGCTGTGCCCGCTGTTCCAGTCCGCGGTGGACGTAACGTTCGTCATCCCGGCGTACCTGAAGTGACAGACCGCGCACTTCGCCCTTTCGCCAGTCCCGGCATGCTCGACTATGGCGTGGTCGCCCTTGTTGTGTGTCGTGCCGTCCATCGGACTCACGCCGTCCCAGTCAACAGGAGGCATGGCGTGGCAGCCGGCGCAGTCCGAAATGGTCGGTACGCACACAACGGAGGGGGCGGTCGATGCGGTCGCTGTGTTAGACGTGTACGGGCTCCCGAGAGAGGCCTTGGTGGACATGTTGTATATACCGTTCGCATCCGTCCAGATAACCCTGAAGTCGTATGACGTGTTCACTGTAAGACCGGTTACCTCCATGGACTGGTTCGTCTTGGCGGATACCGCGCTACCGAAGTTCGTCCAGATGGTCGGCTCCGTGCCGAGCTTGTACTGGTACTGCGCCGTAGCGTTGGTGTTCGTGTCGCTGTTCGCAGAGTCCACAGGCGCGTTCACAACCACGGACGCGGACGTCGCGGCGCCTGTAGTGACCGTTCCTGCCCCGAGCCCGATGTATGTCGTGGTGTTCGATACAACCTGCGTGGCGGGCTGTCCGCCGGATATGCCGTCCGGGTCGGTGTAGATGACCCTTACATAGTAAAGCGTACCGGGGTTGAGCCCGGTGATGTTGCAGGTCCTGGGAGAAGCGCCGGATACCGGGCTGCAAGAGGATGTGGTGCCGGGCCAGGAGTTCACGGTGTTGTACTCGACCGAGCAGTTGCCGTCCGTATCGGAATTGTCCGTGTACGGCATCGTGACGTTTATCTGCGTGTCGGATGCAACGCTAAGCGTGACAGTGCCGGGCGCGGTGGTGTTCACCGGAGGCGCGTTGGTGGTCACGGTTATCGTGCCGGAGTATGCGGACGTGGGGGTGCCGCACGCCCCTACGCCCTCGGCATCATCCACCTTCACGCGTATCTCGTACTGGGTGCTTGACGAGAGTCCGGTAATCGTCTTTGTGAAAGGGGACGGGACGCTGCTCGTCGGCGACGGGTCGGGATTCCATACGCCGCTTCCGGGAGGAGTCCTGTACTCGTACGTGAATGTTGCGTTCTGCTGGCCGGACGGTCCGCCGGAGCCGCACTTTGTCTCGACAAACGGGAGCGATATGTCTATGGTCGTGTCGGTCTTGCCCGGCGAACTGAGGGTGCCCGGGTCGGTGGTATATGTTGCAACCGCATGCGCGGCCCCCGGCACGAGCAGTCCTGTTATGACCGCAATCACGGCCAGATATATTAATTTGCTGAAATTGAACTTATGTCTCATCAGTTGCTCCGGCAATGTCAATAACTTTGTATATACGATAACCAAGTCGATTAATATCTTGCTTGATGCCGCCCATTTTTAAGGTCCAGGGGTCAGGGCCAATTATTTTACCATTAATTTGGCCCATCCCCAAGAACTTAAAAACCATCCTGTCAGGGGGCCGGAGCCCCCTGACAGGATACGGATTACAGTCTTGCTGCTACTGGCACTCCCAGCTCGGGGACTGCTCGTAGTGACACGCGGTCGTGCCGCAGGTCTTGTACGGCGTCCAGCTGCCCGGCGTGCCGTTGTATTCCGGCTTCGTGCCGTGCAGGCTGTACGTCGAGGTCACGCTCATGTTCACGAACGCGGGGGTGACCGCGGCCGTGTACGGGGCCGTCACGCCAGTCTGGTTGTGCGTGTTGCCCTTGTGGCAGTCGTAGCAGGAGAGGCCAA
>Ga0214472_10006149_pt1 | contig 12579 bp, 11 predicted proteins | sample RVTome_6_FD_207662 | JGI IMG/M metagenome (GOLD analysis project Ga0214472, IMG submission 207662) | Soil microbial communities from uranium-contaminated site in the Upper Colorado River Basin, Wyoming, United States - RVT140D175 | ecosystem: Environmental > Terrestrial > Soil > Contaminated >... | reverse complement strand
CTGTTAAAGGAAAAAAATCCTGCCCTTCCCTTGCTTCTTTTTTAGCAACACAGGTGACCAATACAACGGTGTCTCCCATACTTACCATAACAGCACCGGATGCTTGTCTGGCTATTCTGCCTGTTTCTAAAGTGACTTTATGTTTACCGAATTGAAATTCTTTTGTTACCACGCTCATGGATTTTTCCTAACAAGATTGTTGATTTAGTATTTAAAGATAGATTCTGATTTTATAAAACATTAAAACCCGCAGTAGCGGGTTTAGTGTTGTTTTTTTTCATTGGCGCGAATGCCGGAAAGTTATTATTTACGTAGACCGAGACGGCTAATCAAATCGCGATAGCGATTAAGATCCTTGCCTTTCAGGTAATCAAGTAACTTACGTCTTTGATTTACCATGCGTAACAGACCTTGTCTTGAATGATGGTCTTTGACGTGTTCTTTGAAATGACCCGACAAATCAGTAATGCGAGACGTCAACAAAGCTACCTGGACTTCCGGAGAACCCGTGTCATTTGTGCCACGCTGATAATCCTTGACTATCCCCGCCTTATCTTCACAACTTAATGCCATATTCAAAACTCCACTCAATCTACTATATAAAATTTGCGCGTATTGTACCCGCGCATATCCACTGTAACAAGCGAAACATGGAAATTTTCTGCCTATCCAAAGTTTCCTGTTTCTGCTTTATTAATCAAACGTTTAGGTGCAAGGCGACCATCTTCAGCAACCTCTCCTAAACCTAGAAATTCATCTGACTTGTTATATATTCTTAAACGCCCTGTTTTGGGTAGTCCTGATACGGTCACTGACTGTCCCTGACAAAGATAATAAGCCACGTCTTCAGAAAGCCTAACTTCAGGAAAATCCATTAGCGCCAGATCCATCGGTAATAATAAATTATCAAGCTGCTCTCTACCTTGATCGGCAATATCTTGCAGCTTCGCCGGAGTGATCATCTGCGATTCCTTGAAAGGACCGGCTTCAAGTCTGCGCAAAGCCAGAATGTGTCCTCCACATCCCAACTCATTGCCAATGTCTTCTGCCAAAGTCCGGATATAAGTTCCTTTTGAGCAAAACACCTCTATTTCAAATTCGTCATGACTGAAATCGAGCAATTTTATATTATGGATCGTAACCTTTCTCGCCTTACGCTCTACTTCAATACCTTTGTAAGCCAATTCATACAAACGTTGGCCATTATGCTTCAGCGCGGAATACATTGGTGGCACCTGTTCGATTTCTCCAATGAATTTTTTAATAGCCTGCTGTAATTTTGATTCAGATAGTTCAGGAACAGCATGTTCCGTTACCACTTCTCCGGCAGCATCTCCTGTAGTGGTCATGATTCCTAACTTACAACGCGCGCGATAAGTTTTATTCGAGTCTAATAAAAAAGCGGAAACTTTAGTCGCTTCACCTAAACAAATGGGTAATAAACCGGTCGCAGGCACATCAAGATTGCCAGTATGTCCGGCTTTATTAGCATTGTAGAGCCGCTTAACGTGCTGTAACGCACTGTTAGAACTCATGCCCGCTGGTTTATCCAATACGAGGATACCGCTGATATCTCTACCGCGTTTTTTTCTTTGCCTGGACATTTTAAAACTTAAGGATGTTTAACTGGAAGATTCGTCATTACTCTGACTAACAGAATTAATAATATCGGTAAGACGTTGTGCGCGCTCAATTGATTCATCATATTTAAAACGAAGCGTCGGCACGCCCCTTGATGTCAACATATGTGAAATTTCATGTCGAAAAAAACCTTTCTTTTCATTCAACTCTGCAACTAACTTTTCTTTCTTTTGCATGGACGCAGATAAAGATGAATCGTCAGAATCTGAGTCGCTGGAATCCGCGTTTAGTACAGTGACATAAATAGTGGCGCTGCCTAAATCCGGACTCACATCAACATTCGTCAACGTAATCATGCCATACTGATTCATGGGGAATTCCCGTTGGACTAAAACAGAGAGCTCTTCTTTTATAAACTGGGCAACGCGTTGGTTACGCCCGAATTCTTTTGGCACGATTTAATAATCAGATTTTACGTTCGACACTAATTCGTTCGAACACTTCAATCTGATCACCCGGTTGTACATCATCATAATTTTTGACACCGATACCACAATCTGTACCTGACTTAACTTCATTCACGTCATCTTTAAAACGACGCAATGACTCAAGTTCGCCTTCATAAATAACCACGTTATCGCGCAATACACGAATAGGATTATTTCGATTAACACGGCCGGAAATCACCATACAACCGGCAATATCGCCAAACTTGGGTGAACGGAAAACTTCGCGCACTTCAGCAACGCCAGTAATTTGTTCGCGTATATCAGGAGAAAGCATGCCACTAAGAGCAGCTTTAACATCATCGATAACATCATAAATAATACTGTAATAACGAAGGTCTATACCTTCTGCATCAATTAACTTACGCGCACTTGCATCGGCTCGGACATTAAAACCGATTACAACGGCGCTGGAAGCCATCGCAAGGTTAATATCAGATTCTGTTATTCCACCGACACCACTACTGACAATATTGACTTTCACTTCATCCGTACTCAATCGTGATAAAGCATCGACTAATGCTTCTGAAGAACCATGTACATCAGCTTTAATCAATATTGTTAATGAAGAAATCACACCTTCCTTCATTTGATTCATAACATTTTCAAGTTTAGATGCCTGTTGTTGCGCCATTTTCGTTTCGCGATATTTACCTTGCCTGAATAAGGCAATTTCTCTCGCTTTCTTTTCATCTGGCACAACGATCATTTCATCGCCGGCATTAGGTGTACCCGATAAACCTAAAATTTCGACAGGCGTTGAAGGTCCTGCTGAAAGAACCTCTTTACCAGTATCATCAATCATCGCTCTAACGCGACCAAATTCATGACCACTTAAAACGACATCGCCTTTATTCAAGGTACCACCTTGAACAAGAATACTGGCAACCGGACCACGACCTTTATCTAATCGAGATTCAACTACCGCACCAGAAGCAGCACCTGTTGCAACTGCTTTTAATTCCAGTATTTCAGCTTGTAATAAAATACTTTCTAATAAGGTATCAACACCTTCACCGGTTAACGCAGATACATTTATAAATTGTGTATCGCCACCCCAATCTTCAGGAATAACTTCAAATTTAGACAACTCCTGTTTAACACGATCAGGATCAGCATTTTCTTTGTCAATTTTATTGACCGCAATGATAATAGGCACTTTAGATGCTTTGGCATGCTTAACTGCTTCTTCTGTTTGTGGCATAACACCATCATCGGCAGCCACAACAATAATAACAATGTCTGTTACTTTCGCACCGCGAGCACGCATAGCTGTAAATGCTTCATGTCCAGGTGTATCAAGAAAAGTGATTTCACCATTATCAGTTTTTACTCGATAGGCACCGATATGTTGAGTAATACCACCTGCTTCACCAGCAGCAACTTTGCTGCGACGAATATAGTCAAGCAATGATGTTTTACCGTGATCAACATGACCCATAATGGTAACAACAGGCGCTCGTGTAACTTGCTCGCCTTCTTGTTGCGTTGCCTGAATCATTTCTTCTTCAAGCGCATTTTCTTTTTTCAATCGCGGGGTATGCCCCATCTCTTCAACAACAATTGCAGCAGTATCCTGGTCAATGATTTGATTAATTGTTGCCATCGTACCAAGTCCCATCATCACTTTGATGACTTCAGAACTTTTAACTGACATACGTTGGGCTAATTCAGAAACCGATATACTTTCAGGCACATCAATCTCTTTAATGACAGGTGCTGTTGGTTTTTCAAAGCCATGTTGTTGATTACCAGACTGATGTACAACCGATTGTCTTTTTGGCTTCTTATTACGTCGTCGACCTGAACCTTTTGTTGCTACATGTAATTCCTGGCGGCCATGACGCGTACGTTCTTTTTTATCCTTATCTTTAGCGGATGATTTCTTTTCATCTTTTTGCTCTACAACTGGAGATGCAGGAGTTGCTTCACTTGAAGTTTCGCTGACTTCAGCTACAACAGCTTCAGTGATTGCTTCTGCTGCTTCTGCTGCTTTTGCAGCTTCTTCAGCCGCTTTTGCTTTAGCATTTTCACTTTCAATTTTCGCTGCCTCAGCTGCTTCCTGTTCTGCTAATTTAGCTGCTGCCGCTTCCTGCTCAGCTAACAACTTTGCCGCTTCAGCTTCTTCTTCCTGCTTTAATGTTTCGGCAAGATCTCCACGTTTTGCATAAGTACGCTTCTTACGAAATTCGACATTAACTGTTTTTGATTGAGGCTTTGCTCTGCCTTGAGCAGCAACATTGACTTTAAGTTCACTAACCGTTTTGCGTCGCAAGGTTATTTTTTTTGATTCAGAACCCTCACCTTTACCGTGTTTTTTTCTTAGAAAGGCCAATAACTCCGATTTTTCAGTATCGGAAATAATCTCGTCAGCTTTCTTTTTAGAAAGCCCTGCTTCAAGCAATTGTTCCTGGATGCGCTCTACAGACACACCCACATCGGCGGCAAATTCACTGATAGTAACTTCAGGCATTAATTAACTTCCTCTTCACTTGATTCTTCAGATTCAAACCAGGGAATTCGTGCTGTCATGATCAACTTTCCGGCAGTTTCTTTATCAAGCTCGGTCATTTCCATCAATTCATCAACTGATTGTTCAGCCAGATCATCCATCGTTACCACACCTTTACTCGCCAATTCATGAGCCAATAATTCGTTCATGCCTTCCATCGTCAGCAGATCTTCAGCGGGTTTCGCATCACTTAATTTTTCTTCTTTAGCAATCGCGCGGGTCAACATAATATCATTTGCACGCCCACGTAATTCCTTGACTAAATCTTCATCAAATTCTTCAATCGCCAACATTTCTTTTTCAGGAACATAAGCAACTTCTTCTACACTTGAAAACCCTTCTTGCACAAGTATCAGCGCCATCTCTTCATCAACATCAAGCTGCTCCATAAACATGGCTTGCAATGTTTCAGCTTCGGCTTCATTCTTTTCATCAGCTTGTTCTACTGACATGACATTCAATTGCCAACCGGTTAATTCACTGGCGAGTTTTACATTTTGTCCACCGCGACCAATCGCCTGAGATAAATTCTCTTCTGCAACTGCAACGTCCATCGTATGTTCATCTTCATCAACCATGATCGATGCAACTTCAGCTGGTGCCATTGCATTAATAACGTACTGAGCCGGATTTTCATCCCATAGAATAATATCGACGCGTTCACCACCCAGTTCATTTGAAACGGCCTGAACTCTGGAACCGCGCATACCCACACACGCACCGATAGGATCAATTCTTGGATCATTTGCTTTAACAGCGATCTTCGCTCTGGCGCCCGGGTCTCTGGCACCATTAATAATATCAATCATACCTTCGTTTATTTCCGGCACTTCAATTTTAAATAAATCAATCAGAAGTTCCGGTGCAGTACGACTTAAAAATAATTGCGGACCGCGTGTGACTTCAGGTTTTATTTCTTTCAAAAAAGCACGAATGCGGTCGCCTGGGCGAATCGCTTCACGAGGAATTAATTCTTCTCTGGGAATAAAGCCTTCTGCATTGTTGCCAAGATCAAGAATGACACCGCTGCGTTCTGAACGTTTAACAACACCGCTAACCATTTCACCAACACGAGTTTCGTAAGCATCCAGAACTTGCGCACGTTCTGCTTCTCGCACTTTTTGTACAATCACCTGTTTTGCCGCTTGTGCTGCGATTCGACCAAACTCTACCGAATCCATAGGTTCTTCAATAAATTGTCCAGTTTCTATATCCGGATTTTTTTCTTTGGCATCAGACAGGGAAACCTGTCTCGTCGGCGCTTCAAGTGACTCGGGATTATCATCGACAACCTGCCAACAACGGAACGTATTATAATCACCCGTTTCACGATCAATAGAAACGCGTGCTTCCAAATCTTCACGATTTCGTTTTTTAGTTGCACTGACTAATGCGGCTTCTATGGCTTCAAAAATAATGTCTTTCGCAACACCTTTTTCGTTACTTACGACATCAACAACCATTAATATTTCTTTATTCATTTACTTTACTCATCAATATGAATCAAAACTGTGGAACCAAACGCGCACGTTCTATTAATCTAAAAGGCACGTTGTATTCCTCATTATCACAGTCAATCACGACTTCTTCGTCATCAACTGCTTTTAAAATTCCTGCGAAACGTTTTCTGTTGTTATATTTTTCATATAACCTTAACTTAATCGTTTCTCCAATTACCTTCTTAAACTGTTCTACTGTAAACAAAGGTCTATCCAGACCCGGAGAAGAAACTTCCAGATCGTAATTTCCCCTAATCGGATCTTCTACATCAAGTACGCCCGAAAGTTGCCGACTAACGGCAACGCAATCATCAACAACGATCCCACTCTCTTTGTCGATATAGACTCGCAATATCGAACCATGAGTACTTTGATTTAGTTCAATTCCAAGTAGTTCATAACCTAACGCAGCTACTTCTTTCTCGAATAAATCCAGCAAGACCTGATTTTGTCTATACATAAGCCTAAAACAAAAAAGGGGCTCAAAGCCCTCTTATTTAAAACAAAAATTTCAACGATAATTATAGCCAGTTTATATAACGTATGCCACAAAGCCCTGTTTGACTGACCAAATTACATTTTAAATGTATACCGCCGTTACAGACATCCAGTCTTCTCGCGACATCGCCTAAAGCGCCTACTGTTGGTGCCTGCACGGATGCAGGTACCTAGCATTTGTCTGGAACACAAATGCTGACTGTACATCCTGTACATCGTCGCTTCAGACATCCTGTCTTTTTGCGACATACTGTACATCCTGTACATAAAAAAACCCCAATGAGGGGTTTAATAATTCTGAAAAATAACCAAATTCCCACACTGAAAATTGGTAGCGGGGGCAGGATTTGAACCTGCGACCTTCGGGTTATGAGCCCGACGAGCTGCCAGACTGCTCCACCCCGCATCAGAGGCCGCGAATACTACAGTGCCGCTTGATGATTTTCAAGGTACTTTATGCGATTGATTTAATTAGTATTAGCTAAAGTCGCTTAATCTGACTGGAAGCCGTTTTGAACCCCATTTTCCGTGTTCTGGCTCAAAGACGCCTGCACACACGTTATTACATTTCGGGCAATTTCCATTCGCGTCAAGATTCCATTCTTTAATCTCATACCAATCACGCACAATGAGTTCTTCTCCACATTTATAGCAAAAAGTCGTATCCCCTTCGAGATTGTGAACGTTACCGGTATACACATAGTGCAGTCCGTTCATAATTGCGATAGATCTGGCTTTCTTTAAGGTTTCCAGTGACGTTGACGGGACATCGCGCATCTTCCAATCTGGATGAAAGGCAGAAAAATGCAGGGGCACATCTGCTCCAAGATTAGACATAATCCATTCTGTCATCTGATTTAGTTCTTTGTCTGAATCATTTTTACCCGGAATGATCAAATTAGTGATTTCCAACCAAACATCGGTATCGTGCTTAATATAAGACAATGTCTCCAGAATTGTATCGAGATGACTGCCGGTAATCTTATGGTAAAAATCTTCAGTAAAGGCTTTCAAATCAATATTGACCGCATCCATATAACGATAAAACTCTTCTCTCGGCTCAGGGCAGACATACCCGGCAGAAACGGCAACGGCCTTAATATCCTGTTCTTTGCAGGCCTTTGCAACATCGATTGCATATTCATGGAAGATGACCGGGTCGTTGTAAGTGAAGGCGATACTTTTACAATCCAGTTTTTTAGCGGCAAAAACCAGTTTTTCCGGACTCGCACTATCCGCCAGCGTATCTATTTCGCGAGATTTACTGATATCCCAGTTCTGACAAAATTTACAAGCCAGATTACAACCTGCTGTGCCAAATGAGAGAACAGAAGTACCGGGGAAGAAATGATTTAATGGTTTCTTTTCGATTGGATCGATACAAAAACCACTGGAGCGGCCATAAGTTGTTAATACTATTTCGTCATTTTCACAGGCTCTGACAAAGCATAAACCCCGTTGACCATCGTGTAATTTGCAAAAACGCGGGCATAGATCACATTGGATCTTACCCTCTTCCAGTTTATGCCAATATTTTGTTTTTACCGTTGTTTGCATCTTCCAATCTATCTATAAACCTACTTAAATATACAACAATATAAATTCTTTGATTTAGTTTTATTGCATTAAATAAGATCACTGCTGTCCCGTTAACTTTTTTCATCAAGTGTCGAGTGAGCGGGATGTCGTTTTCATGACCGTTTGCCGCAAGGACGCGGCAACCGAGACGTACGACCGCCATGGAGGGTGGAAGTGCAGATATTGCAGGAGCAAATATCTGCCAGGGAGGTATTCACAGCGTGTCATGAAAAACGATGCCCGTTCATGTCTCCTCATTACCCTGCTCTTTCAAATGCCCCTGGTACCTGTGTTTTACACAATAGTAAAAATATTAACGGGACAGCAGTAAAATAAGGTCTATTATTTAAGTAACGAATAATTTTATTGTATAAATTTAATATGGTTGTAAATTCACTAAATTCAAGACGTCTTTCTATTCGGCCAGCTGCCGTTGCCGGGACTTTTTATCCGAAAAACCCGGCTCAGCTTGATAATATGCTGGATGAGTATCTGCATCAGGATCTCCCTGATGTTACTCCGCCCAAGGCAATCATCGCACCACATGCCGGTTATATTTATTCGGGTCCTGTTGCTGCCAGTGTTTATGCCAATGTTGCAAAATTAAAATCGCAAATTAAACGTGTCGTATTACTCGGACCTACGCATCGAGTCTATGTCCAGGGCATTGCTTTACCCGGTAATTCTCATTTTGCAACGCCACTTGGCAATGTGCCGATTGATACAGCGGCGTTAAAAAAAATAAGTGCACATTCATTTGTACAGTATTTTGATGCGGCTCATACAATGGAACACAGTCTCGAAGTACATATCCCCTTTCTACAAAAAGTGTTAAATGACTTTGTCCTGATACCAATATTAGTTGGCGACGCAACACCTGAACAGGTTGCAACCATACTTGAAGAACTATGGGGTGGCGCTGAAACATTAATCGTGATTAGCTCTGATTTAAGTCATTACCTTGATTATGAAGCAGCGCGTAAGATTGATATTGATACAACACATTTAATAGAAAATTTTGATTATAAAAAAATTGGTTCAAGTCAGGCATGTGGTTGTATGCCGATGCGTGGCTTATTAAAACTTGCGCGAGAAAAGAACATGTCTATACAAACATTAGATCTGCGCAACTCAGGTGACACAGCAGGAACCATGGATCGTGTTGTAGGCTATGGTGCTTATGCCTTGTTCGAAAATAAAATTCTTAATGAAGATAATGAAAAGATTATCTTTGATGTAATACATAAAAGCATTGAACATGGATTGGAAACGGGTAAAGCATATAAGCCTGAAATAGAAGGCTTTTCGGATAATCTTAAGAAAAATTATGCCGTATTTATTACACTAAAATTGAATAAGCAATTACGCGGATGCATAGGCACGACTGAAGCACACACACCATTAATAAATGCTGTTGCTCAATACGCTTATGCGGCGGCATTTTCTGATCCGCGTTTTAAACCGCTTACTGCTGAAGAATATAAACTCGTCGAAATTAGTTTGTCGATATTAACACCGGCTGTGCCATTACCTTTTAATGATGAACAGGATTTGATTAATAAATTACGTCCTGACATTGATGGATTAATCATTTCAAAAAATAATGCACGAGCAACTTTTTTACCCGTCGTGTGGGAATCGTTAAAGGATCCAAAACAATTTCTTAATGAATTAAAAAGAAAAGCAGGAATACAAGCATCAGACTCACCTGATAAGGCGTGGCGTTACACTGCCGAGTATTATGGGGAATAGGTTATGGGGATGGGGATCAGTGCGTTATTTTGGAGAAGACAGAATTCAGAATTCTGGTCGTACACCCTGACTTCTGAATCCTATTCCCTACCTCCTATCCCCTAATCACTGACAGGAACCTATCGATCCTTTTTTACACGATTTTCCATCAGTCCATATCGTATTATCAAAACGAGTATTATTCATGTTTGCTCCTGCCAGCATAGCGCCACTTAAATCAGCATAAGACAAATCAGCATTTTTTAGATTTGCATATCGTAAATCGCTTTGTCTTAAATTTGCTCCGATTAAACGAACACCTTCAAGATTTGCATAACTTAAATCACTGGATTGAATTTCTGCATACGCCATATCTGATCCGGAAAGATTAACGCCTAATAAATTTGATTCGTTTAATATGGCATCGGTTAAAATAGCTGATTCAAGATTCTGGTTCTCAGCATTTAAATTTATAAAATGACAATTATGCCAATTCACACCTTTATTCGCCGGCAAGGAACAATCGACCACTGTTTTTTGCTGCTGCGGCTTTAAAATAAAGCCAAAGACAACGATCACGATTACCAATAGAGCAATAGAAAACGTCGGTAATTTTGGGCGCTTAAATTTATTTTTATAAGACTCACTCAGCGACTTTCTATTTTCTCTATGAAGCAACATCACTTCAGATTCAGTGCCACGACGTTCCCTTGTTCGTCGTCGTTCCTGTGCCATATTTTCTTTTTGTTGCCGTTTTTCTGAAATGCGCTCATCTACCTGCATTTTTGCAACTTCTAATTTATCTTTATCGACAGGTGTTTCCAGCATGACTTCCGGATAAAGTTCTCGATGTTTCGATACTTTTTGCCAATTTTTCTCATCCGGGCTTAATTCATCATCCGGGTGTAGTCGCCCTAGCAGGATATTTCGCGAAATTTGCGCAGATAAAAATGGCCCCTTTATTTCGCCATTTCTCCTTACAAACCATAGTCTTCGTTCTGCCAAGCGAATCTCTCCAATATAATAAAAAGTACAAAAAAGAGGTCAAGTTTCATGCCAAAATGACGCTAATTGCTTATGGATATTCAATCGGCGAATCTATCTACCCCATTATCAGTTAAAGCAACGCAACTGAACTTGTCGCAATGGTTTATTGGCCAGATTTTGAATGCGACTGTGACAGAACGTAAATCGGCTGACACCTTTATTCTGCAAATAGGCAATCAACAAGTTGAAGCAAAAACAAATCAAAGCAATCCGCTCAATGTCGGCGAACAATTAAAACTTGCTGTTGAAAAACAGGACAATCCTGTTGTTCTTCGAGTCTTACAACAAAGCTCACCGAAAGCGGCTCAAGAAGTTAAACAACAGTTACTTCGAGAAAGCATGCCCAAACAAGCCGGCATGGAAAAATTAACAACCGTATTAAATCAGGTGTCTAATAACATAAAAGAAGCTATTAAAATGTTACCTACACCGATAGAACAACAATTTAAAAAGTTAATCGAGCATTTGCCAACGAAAACTAACTTAAACAATGAAGCTGGTTTGAAAGCAGCAATAAAAAATTCCGGAATATTTCTTGAAGCAAAATTATTGACTGATGTAAGCAATAACAAATCTAACCCACTATTAAAGACGAATGGACAAAATGTAACACAATCACCAGGTTCTGCATTAACCCGATTGCCACATCAGGAAATAGCAAAAGATCTGAAAACTAATTTATTACAACTTTCCGATGTTATTAGTAAATACAAACAAAGCTTTGAAACTCAAGAAAATATGTTTATTAAAAAAACACTATTAACAACACCTGGTACTACGGAAAATTCAGCTGCAAAAGATAAAAATTCTGCCAAACCAATTGAGCTTGCTCTGAAAGCAAATATTGAAGCCATCAGCAAACAGATTGAATCATCTGTCGCACGTATAGAAGTCAATCAATCAAAAGCCATTGTTACCCATGACAACCAAACGCCGCTCTGGTCTATTGAAATGCCAGTCAAAGATAAACAAGATATTGATTTACTAAAACTCAATATTCAGGCTAATAAAGATTCAAAGTCAAAAAATGCAAACGAACAATTATGGACAACTCATTTAAAAATTAACTTTGAAAATGTGGGGACAATTTCAGCCAGCTTGTCCGTTATTAATAAAGAAGTGAATGCGACGCTTTGGTCAGAAAATGAAACATTAAGTGGCCTCATTAATGACAATTTGTTTCAGCTTAATAAACAAATCGAAAAATGTGGTTTGTCTACAGGAAAGATTGTTTGTTTAGAAGAAACTCCTGTTGAGAAAAACAGGCCTCATACAGTACATAACCTTATTAATATCACAATATGACTGATTTAATAGAAACGCCAAATAAAGTCGTTGCGCTCAGTTTCGATGGTATTACAGCGCCTGTTTTGTCTGCCAAAGGAACAGGTGATATCGCTAACCAGATTATTGCACTGGCAAAAGAACATAATATTCCGATACGAGAAGAACCTGATCTGGTTAATATATTAGCCAAACTAAGGCTGGATGAAGAAATCCGAGTCTGTAATTAATTCTGTGTAACTGCCTTGTTTAAATGTAATCCGTTAGTCGGTCTTCGAACTCAATAATAAACCGGTTGAGTGCGGGTTTCCAATTACGGATCGGCATAGTCCATTTTTTTGAT
>Ga0214472_10006147_pt1 | contig 12579 bp, 10 predicted proteins | sample RVTome_6_FD_207662 | JGI IMG/M metagenome (GOLD analysis project Ga0214472, IMG submission 207662) | Soil microbial communities from uranium-contaminated site in the Upper Colorado River Basin, Wyoming, United States - RVT140D175 | ecosystem: Environmental > Terrestrial > Soil > Contaminated >... | reverse complement strand
GGATGTAGTACGATCCGTTCTCCCAGCGTTGAAACGCTGGGCTATTGTCGAGCGTCCCTAACGGGACGCTATCAAAGATGTGGGTAACAGCAAGGCTCACGCCCGTGGCTACTGTCGTGCCGCCCCTGTCGGGGGTGTTTCCCCGACGAGATCGCAGTGCTCAAGCCGAAAACAGGTCCGTTTGGGCTGGTTGGCGAGCGCACGCCCCTCGATCCGACCGTGAGTGAAGTCGTTACGGGCCAGGTGTGATCTCCAGAAGGCTCTCCGGGCTGGCTGTGGGCACAGCGCTGCGATTGGCCATCGGCCATCGAAACGGCGTCAGTGGGCGGGTAAGCCGAATTCTGTGCCGCCGTCGGTTCAACGGCGCAAGGCCGGTGCCTGACGGCGGCGGCGATCATTCATCTAGGCCGGCGGTCGCCCGCCGGCTCGAGCACCCTACCCGCAGCTCGAACGGGCCGGGCCGGCCCTCGCTGCTTACTTGGGCTTGCTGGCGGTGGGGTTTGCCCTGCCGCGGACGTCACCACCCGCGCGGTGCGCTCTTACCGCACCATTTCACCCTTACCTGCGGCGCCCGGAGGCGCCGCGTCGGCGGTGTGTTTTCTGTGGCACTTTCCCTCGGCTCGCGCCGGGTTGGCGTTACCAACCACCGTGCCCTGTCCAGTTCGGACTTTCCTCCCGCATCGCATGGATGCGGGCGATCGCCTTCGCCCACTGACGCCTGTTCGATTGTGAACCGTTTGACCGGTCACGGTGTCATCGACGACGCGGCATCGCGCGCCGACCGCCGGACGGCCGGACCGTTGCGCAGCCATTATACGCGAGGTGAGGTGCCGGTTCACCGGCACGGCGCAGCACGGGCGGGACAGGGTCATCGAGGGCCAGGCGTCGGGCCGGGTCCGGTGCGGGCCGGCCGCGTCAGTGGTTCGCGAGCCAGGGCGAGCTGCGCCCGGAGCCGGGCGGCCCGGCGGGCTGCTTCATCGCCGCCGCGGGGCGCGACACCCGCTGCGGCTGGGGCGCCGGGAGCTTGCTTGCGGCGGGCTTGGACGGCGGTCGCTCGGACGAGGGCGTCGAGGTCTTGGTCGACGCAGAGGTGGCGTTCTGCGGGTCGTCGGCCTGGTCATCGAGCCGTTGGCGATCCTGCCGCCGCCAATGATCGATGATTTCGTCAAGATCGGCATCGACGTGGTCGGCGGACCAGTGCTTGAAGAAATCGACGTCGCCGCTTCGCGGCGTGGGGTTGGGCATGTCGACGAGGGTGCGCATGGGCATGAGGACGGCGTCGCCGATGACGAAGGCCTCGCCGGGCCGCAGAACCGGGAGCATCTGGAGCACGCCGGTGAAGTGATCGCCGACCACCTTGGTGACGTAGTGCTGGTCCTCGGGGTTGCTGAGGCGCATGACCACGAAGCTGTTGCATTGCGACAGGACGGTTTCGGAGAGTTCGCTGGGGCGCTGGGACACGATCATGGCGCTGACGCCGTACTTGCGGCCTTCCTTTGCGACGCGCTCGACGGCCTTCTTGGCGAACCCCCGGCCCGTCTCGACGCGTGGGATGTAGTTGTGCGCCTCCTCGAATACCAGCAGCGACGGATGGCGCTCCTTCGCGGGCGTCCAGAAGTTCAGATCGAACAGCAGCCGTGTCAGCACGGCGACGGTCACGTCGACGATTTCGTGGGGGATGCCGGAGAGGTCGATGATCGTCAGGTTGCTCCGCGGCTCCATGCGTCCGGTCAGGACGCGGATCAACTGGTTCATCAGGCTCGATGTCTTCCCGGCGCCTTCACAGGCCCTGAGGTGCTCGCCGAAGAACCGGGACTTGGCGCCGTGTAGAAGCGGCTTGAGTATGAAGTGGTATCGGCGGTCCTGAAGACGCGTATCGATCAGATCGATGAGCCCCAGCAGCTTTCCGAAGTACATCGGGTGCGGGGTCTCTCCCTGGGGGTTACCGCGGTTGAACTGGCAGCGCTGGGTGCGCATGAGGTGCTGCTGCTCGTCGGGCGGCAGGGAGCGCAACGAGAGCTGGCTGAAGGCCAGGTGATCGTCGTTAAGCACGTAGCGGGCGTCGTTGAGGTTCTCGGCGTAGGTCTTGAAGGTTTCGAGCGCGAAGTAGATGGGTGTATCGAGCGTCAGGGACTTGGTCAGCCCGAGTTGCCGTGCGGCGTCCTGCTTGAACTCGAGCAGCGCGGTGCGCAGGAAGGATATCTGCGTGCTGACGTTCAGGGGGTTGGACCGGTCAACGAAGAGGGCCTCGAGCTCCTCGTACTTCAGCAGCCAGTAGGGAAGGACGAGGTCGTCGATGCCCAGGTAGGTGACATTGGCGTTGATCTGGCCCGACTCGTCGGAGAACGCCGTACGGTACTCGCCATGCATGTCGAAGAGGACCACCTGGGACTGCTGGAGGTCAACGACCTCCTGTAGGATCTTGGCGGTGGTACAGCTCTTGCCGCTTCCGCTGTTGCCGACGACGGCGACGTGTTTGGAGAAGAGGGGTGAGCCGAGGACCTTGATCTCGAAGTCGGTGTTGAGGGCGAACCTGCCGAGGGAGAAGCTCTGCGGATGCTTGGAGCCCGCGAGGAGCTGGTCGAAGCTGCCGAAGATGCCCTCGAAGTCCTTGCGGACGGCGACCCAGACGTCGTCGCCGAGCGTCGGGTACTCATTCACCCCGCGGAAGAAACGGCCGGCGCCGATCTCGCCCACGAGCTGGATGTACAGAATCAACTGCGGCTCGACGTCGACGACGGTCACTTCCTGCCGGCCGACGCCGGTGACGAAGCCGACCAGCGTGCGGGTGTCCATCGGGATGGTCACGTACGATCCGATCTGCCCGATCCGGTAGGTCTGGTCTTCATGGACCAGGTTCAGGTCGTTGACGGTCAGCACGACCTCGACGCCCTGGTTGTGCACGCGCACGACGTTGCCGATTTTCAGTGGTTCCATTTGGTCCTGCCTTTATGGGACATACCGCGGGCCGCAGCCATGTACATGATCGGATATCGAGCGAACGCCGGTCGGGCTGGTGCAAGTCCCCGCGCCCGGAGCCGATGCGCGGCGCCCGGGGGATGCCCGGTGGGCGAGGCGGTGTTGGCCGGCCCGTTATCGGCCGGCGGGCGGGAGCGTTGGGCGCCTCCTGTCGGGGGGGGCTTGGAAATCGGACGGTCCGAGTACAAAAGACGGCGGGTTCGGGCCCCGGTGGCCAGGCGGGGCGGGGGCGACGGGTCGGCCGGCCACCCGGCGAATGGCCGCGGCGTGCCAGCGTGGGTTGCGAGCTGGGGTCCGGGGGGTTGACCGGGGGGGTGGGACTTGCTATGGTTCAAGCATGATGATTAAGAATAGGCGCGCCGTGCTTACGGTGCTGGTGGGGGTCGGGTCGTTCGGTCAGGCGGCATCCGCGGACCTCGTTTTCGGCAACAACTCCGGCCCGATTCCGGCACATAGCTGGAAGCAGGACTTCTTCGTTAACAGCGATGAGGCCTTCAAGTACCTGGGGTTGGCGCTGACGCCGTTCGACTCGCGATCCGGGTTGAAGGATCCGGCGTGGGAGTTCCTGGACGGGAATCCTCACGGGTTTACGGGCGGGCCGGTGATTCCGGGTCTTTTCGGCACGGAGTTGTCGGTTGCGACCGGAAACAGTACGAACGAGTTGGTGTGGCGATCGCACTTCGACGGCGAGGCATCGGGTCAGAGCTTCCTGCTGACTTTGTTCGCGTTCGACGACGAACTGAACGCCGACATCGCCACGGCGTTGTGGACGCGCGGCGGGTGGGACTTCGGGCCGCACACGCCGGGGATCACGTGGGAGGAGTTCGTCGCGTCCGGCGGGGTCGCGGGTATCCCGCACGCTCCGGTGCCGGCGGCCGCCGCGCTCGGTCTGTTGGGGCTGGGGATGGTCGGCGTGCTTCGTCGGCGTTTTGCCTAGCAACATCGCGAAGCCATCGAGTTGAACAGCCGTGCCTCTTTCGGCGCGGCTTTTTGTTTGCGCGGTCACCGGCACGACGGGCGAGGCGCAGCGGCCAGCGCGTCCCCACCGAGGGCAGCGGGTGTGGTGCCGCCGATGACGAAGTGGAAACACCGGGGCCCGGCCGGCGCCACCGAGGCATCGGCTGCGTTCTCGGCCAGCAGGCGAAGGGTCCGCACCGCGCCGCCGCCGGTTTCCGGCAACGATCCCTGGAGTCGAGACGCGGCGGACTCGGCTTCCGCCGCTCGTGCGGGACGCGTGTGGAGCGAATCGAGGTACGCGCGGGCCTGACGCGCAACGAGCTTCAGCACGTCGACGGTTTGATCGCGATTCGGGCCGTGTTCGTTCTGCGTCGCCATGATCATCCGCGACGGTTTGACGATTCGATCCTATGGCCGTGCTTCCAGGATTACGTTGAACGGGGTTTCGGTCGCTTTGCGGAAGCGGGTGAAGCCGGCGTCGGAGGCGACCTGGTTGAGTCGCGCCACGCCGGCCTGGGCACCGAGGGCGAGGCCGACCTCCTGGCTGATGGATGCGGGCACGCAGATCATGGTGGAGAAGGCGTAGTACATGCGGCCTACGGGGTTGAGGTTGTCGGCGAGGCTGTCGCCTGCGAGGGGCTCGACGAGCATCGCCGTGCCGTCGGGTTTGAGCGCTTTGCGGGTGTGGTTCATGGCCCCGACCGGATCGCCCATGTCGTGGAGGCAGTCGAAGAAGGCGACGAGGTCGTAGGCTGCGCCGGGGTAGTGCTTGGCGGTGGCGACTTCGAAGCGGACGTTGGTCAGTCCCGATTGTCGGGCCGCGGCGTTGGCGTAGTCGATCGAGGCGTTGTGGAAGTCGAAGCCGATGAAGGTGGACTTCGGGTAGGCCTCGGCCATCACGAGGCTGGAGACGCCGCGGCCGCAGCCGACGTCCGCGACCTTCGCCCCGCGTTCGAGCTTCTCGCAGACGCCGTCGAGTGCGGGGAGCCACTGGGGGACGATGTGCGCCGCGTAGCCCGGTCGGAAGAACTTCTCGGTGCCGCAGAAGAGGCACTCGTGGTGATCGCCCCAGGCCAGCCCTTCGCCGCTGACGAAGGCGTGTCGGATCTTGGGCTCGTCGATGAGCATGGAGGCGATGGCGTAGTAGCCGCCGGTCATGTTCGTGGGCTGGTCGTCGTCGGCGAAGACGGCCTGTTGCTCGGGGTTCATGCCGAACCTGTCGGTCGCGGGATGGTAGTCGATGTACCCGAAGCCGGCCTGTGCGGCGCACCATTCACGGATGTAGCGTTCGGTGGTTCCGGTGCGCTCGGCGAGGTCTTCGGTGGACATCGGGCCGTTGGCGGCGAGGGCCTTGTATAGGCCGAGGCGATCGCCGAGGATCACGAGCGGCGCGACGGCTGCGGCGCCCATGTCGCTGACCATCTTGCCGAGAAACGCTTCGAGCTTTCCGTTGTCGGGTGACATGACGTTGCCTCCAAGGTTGTTGCGTCGGGTGGCGGGCACGCGGCACTCGATTCTGTTTTCCGGCCGTGGGCCCACCTGGCGGCCGGCGATGATAATGGCTCAACGCATCCGGCCCGTGCTGGATCGGGTGAGCACGGGCATCGTCTCGGACAATAACGAGTGTAACTCAACCGGGACCGGGTGGGCAAGATGTGCTCAGCGCCCGAACCCATGGTGTTCCAGCATGGCTTGGGTAGGCGACGCGGCGGCACGTGCGGTTGCTGACCGCAGCGCCTGTGGTGGGCGAGGGGCGGACGTTTGCGGGTCGGCGGGCTGGGTTGCGGCTACCACCAGGACCAGAACTCGACGCGGAGGTAGCGAACGAAGCGGCGGGCGACCACGTCGAGGATGCGCCGCTTGCCGCAGAGGATCTTCGCGTGGCCGGTCATCTCCGGTTTGAGCAGGGAGTCGGCGTTGTCGAGCTCGGCGGTCACGAGGATGGTGCGGGCGGCGAGGGGGTCTTCGGGATCGGTCACGACGGGGGCGATGGACTCGACGCGGCCCTCGAAGCGGTTTCCGGGAAAGGCGCGAACCTTCAGCACGACCGGCAGGCCGACGTGCACGTCGGAGATTTCTTTTTCAGGGACGAGAATCTCGGCGGTGATGCGGGTGAGGTCGTGCACGCTGGCGATGAGATCGCCCCTGCCGACGAGCTCACCGACCTTGTCCTCGAGCTTGGGCGTGATGACGACGCCGCCGACCGGGGTCCGGACGTTCAGGAGGTCGATCCGCTGGGCGAGGTCGTCGCGCTGGGCGGCCAAGCGGGCCAGCTCGGCTTCGGCGCCTTCGATCAACTCGGTGCGGGTGCCGGCGACAAGCAGGGCCAACTGGCTTTCCGCCTCGGCCAGCTCGCGGTCGGCGACCGCTGCGGCGTCACGGAATCCGGCGAGATCGTCGGCGGACACGACGCCCAATTCGGCCCGCGCCTCGTCGAGCTCCTTCTCGCGCACGGCGGCGGTCGAGACCGCGTCATCGTACTCCTTGGCGGAGCCGGCATTCTCGGTGATGAGCTTTTGGACGTGGTCCAGCTCGCTCCGGGCCGCATCGAGCTGTGAGCGGGCCTTGGCGACGGTGGCGCGGGCCTTGACCAGCCGCTCGGTGTGTACGCGCCGGGCGGTGTCGTACTGGCGGGCCGCGTGTTCCTTCCGCATTCGTGCGGTTTCGACTTTGCGCCGCGCGACGTCCACCTCTTCGGTGCGCGGGCCATTCTGGAGCATGCGCCAATTCGCCTGTGTCGCGGCGATCTGCGCTTCGACCTTCTTCAAGTCGGCCCGGTAGCCCTGATCGGACAGGCGGGCGATGACCTGGCCCGGTTCGACGGTCTCATCCTGACTCACGAGAATCGCATCGATGATCGCCTCGACCTGCGCGCGGACCTCCGCGCGGCGCAGGGGTTGCATCGTGAACGGCGCGCCGATCCTGAGCTCCATCTCCGCGAGGAGGAGGATCGCGGCGAGGAGGGCGGCGCCGATGCCGGCCTTGAACCACCGCCGGCGACGCCGTGCGCCCGGTTCGGACCGTATCCAGCGGATCGGTGCGGTGACGGTTCGGATGAGCGGCCCGCGAAAGAGGGTGGCGGCGATGCCGGCGATGAGGAAGAAGCCGGTCGCCTGGTATCGGGCGGTGAGGAGCGCGCCGAGGCGGGCGACGATCCATCCGAGGAATGTGAAGGAGAAAGTCAACGCCAGTATTCCGTAGATCAGCAGTACGCGACGTTCGCGCGGCGACGGTGGCTCCGCGGCCATGTCGCGCATTCCGAAGAGCGTGCCGAACCGGGACGAGACGTACGCCATCGCCCGGCGATTGAGATTGGGCACGTCAAGCCAATCACTCAAGAGATAATAGCCGTCCAACTTGATCAGCGGATTGAGATTGAACAAGGTCTTGATACCGGACGTCAGCATCACGATGAGCGCCAGTGTATTCAGTGACGTCGTGGGATCGGTGAGCCGCCAGACCAGTGTGGCCAGCGCCCAGAGAAACAACTCGAAGAATGCGCCGGCAAAGGTGACCCAGAGGCGTCTGGACCTTTCCGGAAACAGCCAGGCGTCACTGACGTTACAGTACATGGCGGGCTGAAGGAAAATCAGCATGAATCCCAGCTCGTGCACGTGCCCGCCGAAGTGTTTGCAGGTGAGCGCATGGGCGAACTCGTGCAGAGTGATGACGGAAAGGAGCACTCCCCACGCGAGTACGAAGAAGTCGAGCCGGTACAGTTGGGGCATTTGACGCCCGATGGTCCCATAATGCACTACGGTGACACCCGCGGCTAGAGCGATCAACGCCGCAGCGAGAAACACGAACGAGGGAGTGAACAGCCACTGCACTTTGCCGACCATTCGATCCAAGAGCCGGTCCGGGTCGAACGCCCTCCATCGCAGATACAATGCATTCCCGCGGAAGCGACGAGGAGCCCGAGCCGGCGCTGCCCGGTCTTGTCCGTCTTCCAGGAGCCCCAGCCCGTGGAGTTTCCGGACAAACTCGTCAAGCGTGGGTCCCGGGACCTTCGCGTCGAAACGCTGCTCGGCTCTGCGGCGGATTTCGTCCAGGGGCGTCGCGCCGTCCATCTGCTGGGCGAGGAACAGTTCGACTTGGTGAAACCGGAAGAAGCGATGCGCGCTGGGGTCCTTGACGACAGCGACGCGTCCGGCCGTGGTCGACCGGCTAATGATCAAGTCGCTGCGCAGCTTGACCGGCCGCTTCTCCATCGGCAACAGATCCTCCGGCATGGATGGACGATGACAAGAGAGAGGAAAGTGAGAAGGCCACTGCCGTGCAGTGGCCTTCCACGCCGTACGGCGTGATTCACGAATCAACAGTCCCCGAGCGCCGCGGTCGGCATCGGGTTCGTGGGCGATCAGCCGCCCTGGTTGCCCGGCTGACCCTCATAGCCCTTCAGGCCGTTGGGGGTCCCGCCGCCGCCACCCTGGTTCCCCGGCTGGCCTTCGTAGCCGAGCAAGCCCGGCGCGACACTCGGCGCGATCCGCTCTTCCAGCTCTTCGATCTTCAGTTCCAGTTCTTTCGCGTGCTCCATGACATGCCTCCGGTAGATTCAGTAATCGGGTCCGCCCGAACGAAACACACCGCGAATGCTAATGACTTGAAGAGAACTTGTCAAGGCTCGACGGTGCAGTGTCAGACTGAACTGGGGCCGATGAGGGACGCTACTATTTATGCGAGGTCTGATAGTATCGACCATCTTGAAGTTGTCCCGTGGGAGGAGTGGCAATACTCTTCTCACCGTGCCTTGGACGCATTTGTCAGACCGTCATTGTTTATCAGACGCACAGAGCGCAGACCCGCTGGGTGAGTGCAATTATCGGGTGTAGCTTGTTGCGATCCCCTGTGCCGTCGGGCGATGGCGCATCGTGTCTTGCCGAATGTACCGCGCAACGTCGGCCACGCAGGCAGGATGATCCGGTCGCGGCCGGCGCTACCGGCGGGTCAGGTCGAGGGCCATGATGTGTTTGCGGTCGCGGAGGTAGAGCGTGCCGTCGACGAGGGTGGGGGCGGCCCAGGCGTGGGGCTCGGCGACGTGAGCGCGGGCGAGGATTTCGAGGCGGTCGGGGGCGGCGCGGGCGATGGCGAGGTCGCCGTCCTCGTCGAGGATTATGAGCTTGCCGTCGGCGTGGAGCACGTTGGCCCGGCCGAAGCCGCGCTGTCGCCAGGGGATGTCGCCGGTGTGGATGTCGACGGCGCCGAAGAGTGCAGAGCCCATGCCGCTGGAGCAGTAGACGTGATCGCCGACGAGCACCGCGTTGCCGAAGTGGATGCGGATTTTACGGGTGAACCAAAGCTCCTTGGGAACGACTCGGCCGTCTTCCGTGGTTAACCGGACGGCTCGGGAGCCGGAGTCGTAGGCGGATGAGAGGAAGATGGTGTCGCGGCCGTCCCAGAGGGGCATGGAGGCATTGACGCCGACGTCGTTCTTGTGTTCGAACTGCCAGAGGACTTCGCCGGTGCGCGGGTTGAGGCCGACCAGTTCGCTGACCATCAGGGCCAGCAGTTGGTCCTGGTCGTTGAAGCGGATCAGGAGGGGTGAGGCGTATGACGGCCCGAAGTCGCCGGTCTTGTAGCGGAGGGAACCGGTCTCGCGGTCGAAGGCCAGCACGGCGAGACCTTTCTTTTCGAATGCGCCGCCCTGGATGACGACCATGTCGTCGTAGGCGATAGGGTTGCAGGCGTATCCGCGGGCGCGGATCTCGATGCCGAACTCGGCGGGCAGATCATGCTTCCAGGCGACTTCGCCGGAGTTCTTATGGATCGCGTGCATGACGCCGTTGGTGCCGATGGTAATGACGAGGTCGCCGGTGACGAGGGGGGTGACGTGCGGCCCGGGCCCCCATTCGGCCATGGTGTCGGTGAAGGGCGAGTCCTGTTTGACCTCCCAGATCGTGTTTCCGGTGCGGGCTTCGAGGGCGACGGAGAACTCGCTCGTGTCGGTGCGGTACATGGTGTAGAGGCGGTCTGCGCCGACGGCGATGCTGGCGAAACCGTCGCCGAGCCGGCGTTTCCAGAGCTGCTTCGGGCCGGCGTCGGGCCAGGTTTCGGCGAGCGGTTCGGAATCGATCTTGAAGTCGCGGTCGGCCCCGCCCCACTGGGGCCATTGGGCCGCGGCGCGGGTGGTGGAAAGGGCCGATGCGACGCCGGCCATGAGTGCCATGGTGTGCCACCGGCCCGGCTGGGTTGTTCCGGCATGGTTCGACATCGGTTGCTCCGTTTCGTGTGCGGCGGCGCCCCGCTGTCGGGGGTATGCGGGCGTTTCGTCACGCGGCCCGCGGCGGCGCAGTCAAACCGCTGATGATACTCGATTGCGGCGGGCGTTTGTGGCACTTGGTTGCGGTCCGGCTGTATGAAGTTGTGTCGCGTCGCGGCGATCAGGATCGTGATTCTGGCGGGATGGGGCGCGGTGGAGTCGTGGTCCCGCGGGCGAGCAGATTGACGTGGTGCGGCGTCGACGATAACGTATGAGAGACGAGCACGATCAAGGGTACGGGCGCTGGGGCGCTCGCAGGCATGTCGAATGGTCGGGCCGCCATTCGTTGGACCCACTTCGGTGGGGCAACGGAGGAGGTGTGCCATGGCCGAGAGTTCATCCTCGCAGGATCCGAAGCCGGGGGAGATCACCAGCGTGGCGGTTTTGGGGGCGCGGATCACGTGGGTGTTCGCGGGCCCGGTGTTGCTGGGGTTGATTACGCTGGCGATCGTTTCGCGAGGGAACGGGTGGCTGACGTTTCTGGATGCGATCTTCGCGGTGGTGGTGGCGTGGATGCTGGGGGGTCGGTGGATCGAGCAGCGGTCGGGCGCGGCGACGCTGACGACGGGTGAGCCGGCGACGATGCATCACTTCCGGCGGTACGTCGCGCTGCTGCTATCGGCGGCGGCAGGGATCTGGATCGCGGCGAACGTGCTGGGGAATCATGTGTTGGTGTGAGGGGGGCGGTGAACCCCGCACCGAGAATGAACGCCCGTTTCAGGTTGTCGATCCTTCAGTTTATTGCCCCGGCATGACCTAACTCGCTCGCTGACGTGCCGGTTACAATCAGCGGACGGGCGTTCAAGGCTGCTCCAGCATCCCCCGGACGATGGGCATCGTCGGCGGCAGGGGGCGCTGCCGGAGCCAGCGGTCGTCAAGCTCAAAGCCGGGGAGCACGCGGCTTTGGTAGACGCGCAGCGCGGAGGCGGCCGCATCGGAGTCGGTGGACCCTCCTTTGTCCCCCCTCGTCCAGGGGGGAGGCTCTCCGCGGGGGAGGCGTTCGACGAGGGCTTCGCCCTCGCGGACGAGGAACGTGGCCGTGCGTTCGAGCGGGTCGATGATCCAGTATTCCTTCACGCCGGCGGCCTCGTAGCGGCGGCGCTTGTTCTCGTAGTCGCGCTCCACGCTGTCGGGGGAGACGATCTCGACGGCCACGTCGGGCGGGCCGTCGACGTAACCGAGCTTGATTCGGTCCACGCGATCGGCGGCGACGAAACCGAGGTCGGGCTCGGGAGCGGTCCTGTCGGACAGGCGGTAGGCCACCTTGTTGATCGTCAGTCGCCCGAGCCGGCGCTCTTCGATGAACGGTCTCAGCACGGCCGTCAACCAGCACAGCAGATCGTTGTGCTCCGCGTTCTCCGGTGATGCCCAGTAGATGACTCCTTCCAGGAGGTCCGCCTTGTGATCCTCGGGAATCAGCTCGATGAACTCCGCGAAAGTTGTCGTGCCGGTGGGCATGCGCCGAACCATTGGTCGTTTCCTCTCATCTTCCCTTGCGGCGGGTTCCCCGTCGTCGGCGGCCGTTGGCGGGCGGTTCGACTGCTGTGACGTGCAGCAGTGGGATGAGTGAAGAATGCTCCCCGTCAGGTAGGGCGACGGAGATTTCCGACTTCATCAGGACCGTCATCCTGGGATCGAGCGCGTCGTAGTGCCGGCGGCTGCTCAGCACGGGCCGGAACGGGACGAACGGGTCACGATCCAGCAGCTCTTTGATGTTGTCGCGGATCATACGGTCATTATACCGAGGCGCGGACGGCGTTTACAGGGAAATGGCCCGGGGCGATTGGGCGATACAGGACTTGAACCTGTGACCTCACGGGTGTGATCCGTGCGCTCTGCCAACTGAGCTAATCGCCCGAGGCGTATGCGCAGCATATCGACGCAGCATCGGATCGGCAACCGGCGGCTGCGGGGAAGATCGAGGACCGAGATCCGGACATCGAAGTTGCGGCGCCGGCCGCTGAGTGGGAAGCAGCACGATCGCAACCCGGCCATCGCCATTCGAGCGTTTCGGGCGGACCCGCTCGCCGGCGCTCGGGGCTCGGATCGCTGCGGTTCGCCGCGGGCCGGTTGATGGGCGGACCGGGCTGCCGCGATCGACGGCTTTCTTGATCCCTCGCGCGCTTGATCCCTCGATCTCTCCCGCCGTCCCTTCGTCCCTTCCCCCGTTCGCTTCCTCACGGGCGCGGCTCTGATACCCCTCCTCGATCCCTTGATCCCTCGCGCGCTCGATCTCTTGATCCCTCGAACCCTCCCTCCGTCCCTTCCCCCGTCCGCTTCCTCACGGGCGCGGCTCTGATACCCTTCCCTCGATCTCTTAATCCCTTGATCCCTTTCCCGCGTCCCTCATCGGATACCCGCTCACTACCGTTCGGGGTTCGGAT
>Ga0214472_10006146_pt1 | contig 12580 bp, 10 predicted proteins | sample RVTome_6_FD_207662 | JGI IMG/M metagenome (GOLD analysis project Ga0214472, IMG submission 207662) | Soil microbial communities from uranium-contaminated site in the Upper Colorado River Basin, Wyoming, United States - RVT140D175 | ecosystem: Environmental > Terrestrial > Soil > Contaminated >... | reverse complement strand
CGCGAGAGGATCCCCGTGAAATTTTCTAAAGTCCCCCTTGAAGAATGGATGCGCGAGTTCTATTTCAACACCCCCATTGACTTGGGCTCTAGTGGCTTTCGTCCCTTCAGCTTTGCAGAAGTTCGCAAAATGGCACACATTTCCGAGGCAGATCTCAACCAGGTTGTGTTCGACGACAGCGCCACCCACGGCGCGCTGGGTTTGCGCCAGGCCATCGCCGATCAGTGGGGCGATGGCAATGCCGAGAATGTGATGGTTAGCCATGGCTCCAACGATGTCGCTTTTCAGGTGATGATGGGCCTGCTCAGTCCCGGCGATGAGGTGGTTACCACTTGGCCGATTTACCACACCCACGACAAAATCGCCGAGTCGCTGGGCTGCACACTGAAGCGCTACACCCTCGATTGGCGCAATGGCTTTCAGGTGGACATGGATCACCTGACGTCCTTGATTACCCCGAACACAAAAATGGTGGTGGTCAACTTCCCCCACAACCCCACCGGCACCAGCCTGAACCTGGCGCAATATCACCAACTCATCGAAGCCTGTGCTGCGGTAGATGCCTTCCTGGTGTGGGATGCAGCGCTGCAGGACCTAGTTTTCGAAGGAGAACCTTTGCCCGCGCCTTTTCCCAGCTACCGCAAGGCGCTGGTGATTGGCACCATGTCCAAAGCCTATGCCATGCCAGGCGTGCGCATCGGGTGGTGTCTTGGCGCTGCCGAGTATTTCGAGCCGTGCCTGGTCTGGAAAGACTTCACCACGCTGTATGTGTCGCCCTGGATCGAGATGGTGGCCCAGAAAGCCATTGAAAACGCCGAAACCCTGCGCGCGGCGCGCTTTGCCGAAGCCGCCAGCAATTTCAAATCCCTGCAGACCTGGATCGCCACCATGGATGCGCATGTTTCCTGGCGCAAACCAACTGGTGGCGTCACTGCTTTTGTACACCTCAAACAGGTACAGCGTGCCGATACCTTCTGCAAAGCGCTCGCTGCCGAAAAAGGCGTCATGTTGGTTCCCGGCACCGCCTTTGGGCATCCCCAGCATGCTCGGCTGGGCTTCGCAGCAGCGCCTGAGCAGTTTACCAAAGGCCTTCAGTTGTTAGCCGAGCACCTACATCAGTGGCCGCAGCGGCCAGAAAACCAAGTCCCCCAATCCGCCGTGCCAGTTGGCCTGAGCACCTAAATACAATCGTTCGTTTCTCAAGCATCCCGCCACCCCGAAACGGCACCGATATTTGAGTTGGAGAGAAAGATCATGTCGCACATCGTCCTTACCCCTCGGGATATATCTCAAATTGACACCCTGATTCACAATCTCATGGCGCATTTCAAGTCGGTCGAAAACCCCGATTTTTTAAATAACGCAGCCATTTATGCCCACCAATTGCCGCAAAACCTGCGCGAGAACCTTTACCACTTCAAGCTTTTGGAGAAAGGTGATGGCATTTGCGTCGTCAAGAACATCCCTCTTGATGATGTCCAAATTGGCCCCACTCCACCCCATTGGCGCGGCCGCAATGGCTTGCCCGAAACGCTTTATCAAGAAATCTTCATGATTCTGTGCAGCACTCTTTTGGGCGAATCCATTGCCTGGAGCACCCAACAAGCTGGTTACCTGGTCCACGAAGTGGCACCCATCAGAGAGTACGAAACCGAGCAATTGGGCTTCAGCAGTCAGCAAAACCTCGAATGGCACACTGAAGATGCCTTCCATCCCTATCGCCCTGATTATCTGGGGCTCATGTGCTTTCGCAACCCCACCCAGACACCCACTACCTATTGTTCAGTGGATGATCTGGACCTCAGCCATCCCATGTATGACATTCTCTTCGAACCCCACCACACCATTCGCCCCGACGAATCGCACCTTGAAAAGAACCGCGCCGACGAAGTGGCCATGGCCATCGGCGAAGAGGTGAACACCCAGGTGGATTACGAAGACATCGCCAAGATGAACACCGCGCCAGACAAGGTAGCTGTTCTTTTTGGCGACCGTCGTTCGCCGTATATGCGCCTTGATCCCTACTTCATGAATCCCGCTGAGAACCCCCAAGCCCGCCGTGCATTCGATGCATTAGTGCAACAGGTTGATAACAACATGAAGGAAGTGGTTCTCCAGCCTGGTGAAATGGTGTTTCTGGACAATTACCGCGTTGTTCACGGTCGTCCGCCATTTGTAGCAAATTACGACGGAAAGGATCGTTGGCTGAAACGCATCAACATCACCCGCGACCTGCGCAAATCCCGCGACGCTCGCGAAAACGCAGGCTGCCGCACCATCCAAAAGATTGGGTTCTCTCACGAACGCAAACTGGTCGGTAGCTTCTAATCCTCCTGCCTGCCTTCTGGTCCGTCAGTGCAGCGGCGCTGCGGACTAGCTAGGCACAGGGTCTTTTCTCTTTCGCAAAAATGGGAGTCCTTTCGTAAATGTCATCCGCAAAATGGTTCGATAAGCAACTTCTCAAAATAAACAGCGCACTTCTGGCTATCAACCGCTTCTTTATTGGGGCTACCTACAGTGTCCGCGCCATCAAACTGGTTTGGTCCACCCATCGTGGGATGACGCTGCTGATTGCCTGCCTTACCGTGATTTCGGGATTGCTTCCGGCGCTGATGGCCTACTTCGGAAAGCTGATTGTCGACAATGTCAGCATGGCCTTGATCTCCAGTAGTGATGAACACTTGAGAATGGCTTTGATTTTCGTGGCACTTGAAGGCCTGGCCATAGCACTGCTCCACCTCAGTGACCATTCACTCCTTGCCTGTCGCCAGATTCTGCAATCGCTGATGACCTTCCGCATTAACGAAATGATTCTGGGCAAGGTCCAGGACCTGGAGCTGGCCCATTTTGAAGATACACGCTTTTATGACCGGCTGATCCAGGCGCGCGAAGGCGCCGCCAACAAACCGCTGGGCATGGTGGAGCAAACTTTTGGACTGGTTCGCGACGGCGTTGCTTTGATCTCCATCGCCGGATTAATCTTTCAGTTTTCACCCTGGGCCGTTCTCATATTGGCCATCGCCAGTCTACCTGCGTTTCTGGTGGAAACCAGTTTTGCCAACAAGGCCTTTGAGTTTTTCAAATGGCAATCTCCCGAAAAGCGCATGCAGGAATATCTGGTCACCGTGCTGACCCGCGAAGATTATGTGAAGGAAGTAAAACTCCTGGGGTTATCGGGTCTGTTTTTCCAACGCTACAAAGACATTTTCAATGTGGTTTTTGCCAAGGAGAAACGCCTGGCAACCCGTCGCGAACTCTGGAGTTTCCTGTTTGGACTGTTTGGGACCGTGGCGCTGTATGCCACCTTTGGATGGGTGGTTTACGAGGCAGCCCTTGGCAGCATCACCTTGGGCGATATGACCATGTACCTCATGCTCTTCAAAAAAGGCCAGGAAAGCTTCTTTGCTGCTATGGAAGCGCTGGGTGGGATGTATGAGAATAACCTTTATCTCACCAATCTTTACGAGTTCCTGGAAGAAGACATTCCCCCACCCTGTGGAAGCTACACTGCAGGGCCGCTACCAGAAGACGGCCTGCGATTCAACAATGTCTGGTTCACCTATCCTGGTTCCGAAGTCCCTGCGCTGAAGGGTGTCTCTTTCCACGTGAAGCCCGGCGAGAAACTGGCGGTGGTTGGCGAAAATGGTTCCGGGAAGACCACGCTGGTCAAATTGCTGACCCGCCTTTACGAACCCGAATCTGGCACCATCACCTGGGAAGGTCTGGACCTGCGCGAGTGGAATCCCGTGGCCCTTCGGCGGCGCATAGGCGTCATTTTCCAGGATTTCATCCGCTACCAGCTCAGCGTTGGCGAGAATATTGGCGTGGGCGACCTGGAAGCCCTGAGCGATGAAAGCCGCTGGCAGGAAGCTGCCGAAAAGGGCATGGCAGCACCCATGATTGAAGCCATGCCTGAAGCTTACAAAACGCCCCTGGGCCGCTGGTTCAAAAACGGCCGTGAGCTCTCTGGCGGGCAGTGGCAGAAGGTGGCGCTCTCGCGCGCTTTCATGCGTCGCGATGCCGATATTCTCATTCTCGACGAACCCACCGCTGCCATCGACGCGCCTACCGAAATCCAAATCTTCGATCGCTTCCGCCAACTCACCCACAATCAAATGGCCATTCTCATTTCCCACCGTTTCTCCACCGTTCGCCTTGCCGATACCATTATGGTCATGGAAAACGGCACCATCATCGAGATGGGCAAACACGAGACCCTGCTGTCTCGCGATGGTTTGTACGCACAGCTCTTTCAACTACAAGCAGCCGGTTATCAATAGCCGCTGATCTTTCTGCATTTAGGGAGTCCTCCACTTGAAAACCATAAACCGTCCCATTTTTATTGTTGGTATGGACCGCAGCGGCACATCTATTGTCGCCAATATGGTCTCGCGCTGGGGAGCCTTTGGCGGCGACCCGCGCACGCTGGAGCACAAAGATTCACGCAATGCCACCGGCTTTTTCGAAAACGAGGCGCTGGAGTATTTCATCCGCGACCTGCTGATTGAGGTGGGGGTGAATTTTTGGGAAGCCGACTTTCGCGACCGCCTGCTGCAGTGCGCCAACGATCCTAAGTGGGTCTCCAAAGCTGAAGCGCTGATTGGGCAAATGGATCAGACGAACCAGGTGTGGTTTTGGAAGGAACCCCTGCTCAGCGTGCTCCTGCCTTTTTGGAAGACTTTTCTGCCCGATCCGGTTTACGTCATCACGCTGCGCAACCCACACCATTCGGCAACCTCCTACGAACGCTTTGTCCTGCCCGAGAAAGCGCGCGAAGCTGCCAGCGGCGTGCAGGCCTTCATGAGTCGCTGGCAATTCATGCTGCGGGAGATCATGCAGGAAACCAAAAGCGCAAACCATTGGCATTTTGTGTCTTATGAAGCGCTTCTGGCAGATGTCTCAGGGACGGCGGCTGCTCTGGAGGGCTATCTGGATGATGCTTTCCAACGCCCATGCCAACAGCGCGCCACCCATATGGCACAGGTGGTCGATCCCAAACTCTGCCACCATCGCGAAGAGATTCCTTTTGACCAAAACCCCCTGGTAACGCCTGCTCAGAAGGCTTTTTACCAATTTCTGCTCGCTAAAAAAGATGCACCGGACTTGGCATACCATGAAGACGAGTACCCCATGACACCTGGATTCGACGAGCAAATGAAGAACCTGGAGTTCATCATCGAATACTACGAAGCGCTGGACCCGCTCTTAGATTCCTGGCTGGTGCAACTGGCATTGTTCTATCGGGTGGTGGTCATTAATACCAAAGAAGCCCTGTTCCACTTTTTCATGCGCTTCCGAAGAAGCCGCTAGGTTCAAAAACATCACCTGGCCAGGCAGGGCCCACCATCCCAGCAAGGGCGGACGCAAGGCCCGCCCCTACGTCGAAATTTCCATGTTTTGGAGAAATCCCAATAACGGCCTTGCAGAATGGACCCCGGACCATCTTCCCGGCATGGATGGAAACGGTATGTAGGGGCGGGCCTCGCGTCCGCCCGGGCTTGCGTCACGCGGATGTATGCAACTTTGCCATTTCGAACACCTGCTGCTAGCGGAGATTGTTCAAAAACGCCGTCATGTCGGCAATATCCAGGCGGCCATTGCCGTTGAGGTCGAAGCCGGGATGCATGGCTGCCGGTTGCAGCCAGCCTTCGATGGGAAACAATTGCAGGGCATTGCTGTTCACTGCGAAACTACGCACCAACCGCGTCTCATTCCCCGCCACATCTTTCACTGACACAGTTAGATTGCCCTGGACTAGATTCAGCAACGGCTGGGTAAGCGTTAACTGGAAAATATGATCCCCTGTGGCCTGGAAGAACGGGGCCAGATTGGTGCCCGCTGCATGACCGTTGACGGCAAAATCTGCGGTCACCACGGTTTGCGCTGCGTCGTAGCCTGAATAGTAGTCGAAGGTACCCATTTGGATGGTGGTGATCGGCGCCAGGCTGGTTTCGGCGCGCGGGCTGGCGATGGTGAGCGTGGGCGGCAGATCGTCTAAAAACCAACCCAGTTGACTGCGCTGCCCACCCAGAGCTTCGGTGACGTTCACCGGGCAACCCAAATCGATCCAGGTGGCGAAAAGCATTTTCTCGTCGGCGCTTGAACCAGGAATGGGATCCCCGCTAACTGGATGCACCGCACCAACGGGCGGCATGATGGTTCCAGTAAAGTCGATATCGGCATTGTTTGGATTGGCACCCGCTGGCAAAGTGGATGCATCGCCGAGCACGCTTTCGGTAGGGTGATCTTCGTTGCTCCAGCCATCGAGCCGCTCGCCAAAAAGCTTCCAGATCAACAGACTGCGGCGCGATTGGAACTTGCGGATATAGCGCGAGGCGTTGGTTTCGCGCCAGGTGCCGTTGCTGATCACCGGCGGGATGCCATAGGTGGCGTCCTCGTCGCGGGCCAGACGGTTGTAGGTGTTTTCGTGCAGATCCACCAAGGTCTCATCATCCAGCACCAGCGCCGCTTGCGGATTGGACGCATTGTGGCAGGGCACACAGGAGCGTTCCAGAATGGGTTTGATATCGCGGTGGTATTCCACATCCACTGCCCGCGCATTCACCAGTATGGTGCTGGGCAAGCCCGAGCCATCGCGCGTGAGAATGGGGGTTTGGTGCGAGAGATTGGCGATGGAATAGCCTGGTTGCGCGGCAGCCGTCGTCTCGAACGCCGTCGGCGCTTCAGCATGTGCATGGCACCCGCCACAATCGTAGCGCGTCTCCCCTGGCCGCACCTGATGCCAGGTTTGCGAGGCGTTGAGGACCATGCGGTTGGCGTCCAGGGTTTGGAAGGTAAAGGGCACATCGGCGGGGATGACGGCTAGGAAGCTGGTATCGGGATTGCCGTCGCCATCCAGGATGGTGTTGCCGCTGCCATCGGTTTTGCGCAGCGGGATCTCGCCCAGAATGCGCAGTCGCTCGTTGGCGTGGTTGAAAAAGTTGCGCTCCTGACCGCAACAGCCGCCGTTGGGACCGTAGCTGCGGTGACTCACCGGTTCCATCGCCAGAATGCGCACGGCGTGAATGTCCGCATTCGTGTAGCGGCCCGCATCGGCACCTTGCGTGGACCAGTTGCTGCTGGCTCCGTTCTCCGAGGTGTTGAAGGGATCCAGGCCGTCGAAAGCCGCTACGCCGCGACCGGGTGTGGTATTGCGATTGTAAAAGCTGGAGGCACCCACGATGCCAAAGGGTGTGCCTTCGGGCAGTTCGGGAAAGAGCGTGCCGTCGTTGGGCAGCCAGGGGAGTTTTTTAGGCTCGGCAATGCCGTAGATGGCGCTGTAAGGCACCACGGCGCGTGGCCACTGCTCGTTGTAATTGGGATCGTTTTTGATCAACACCAGGTCCTGGGGTTGGTCGGCAGGCAGGTTGTCGGGCATCAGGTAAATGCCGCCATCGTAATAAGGCACCGGCGTAGGTCGATTCAGATCGTTGGCAGGTCCTGGCGTCCAGACGATGAGGACCCCGTCGGGAGCGGCTGAGGGATGGGTCACCTTGCCGACCCGTTCGCTGTTAGGATCGTTGATGTCGGAAAGCGGTGCGGCTTGGTCGTCGCCCCAGGTGAAGGGTGTCATGCCTTCCAAACCCACGGGCGAGAAGGGATAGCGCACGTAGCGCAGATTGCCATTGCCGAAAACGCCCGATTGGATAGGCGGATTGCTGGGATCGTTGGCCACTGGCGAACCAAACGCAGGCACTGTATTGGGATTGGCGGGAAAGGTGATCAGCGAACCAAAGCCGTTGTTGTTGAGATTGTAGTAGTCCACCACGGCGATGTTGCCGTCGCTAAGTTGCGTCTGGAAGTGGAAGGCCTGCGGGCCTGTGAAAGCACTCATCAGCGGGCCCCAGTTGCGGCCATCGGGCCAGATGGACCACAGCCCCCACAGGCGTCGGTCGCGCAACCCCTGCGCTTCGTAGCTGGAGAACATCACGCGGCCATCGGTGAGCACCGTAGGGTGCAGCGCCGAACCCAGGTTGAGGAAGCCAACAGGTTCCACGTTGCGGCCATCGTCGTCCATCACGTAGAGCTGCAGGCAGGTTTGGGTAAAACTCTTGTTGGGCAGGTAGCCCTTGCGGTTGGAGGTAAACATCAATTTCCCACCGGGCAAGGGACACGGGCCCAGGTTGAGGATGCCGTAGCCCAGGTAGTTTTGGGAGCCAGTGGCGGTGGTGCCTTGGGGATCGGACGCCCAATTGCCCGCCGCGGCATTGGGTTCCCACTCCTGAAAGGTGAGCCGGGTTTCCTGGCGGGTGGCGAGGTTCATCTTATAAATGTCGGCGCCGAGCCGGGGCAGGTCGTTGCGCTGAAAGTTCAGTTGCGGTTCGGTGACATCGGGGAACTTGCTGTAGAAAATCCACTGCGCATCAAAAGACAGCACCACGTCGTGGATGGCACCATTGCCCGCGTCAATCAGAATCTCTTCGCTGCCATTGGGATGCAGCAGTACCAGATCCGTGCCGGGTTCCAGGCTGGCAGGATGGAAAATTTCGGGCCAAATGGTGTTCTGCGTGTCGCCATAGCGCGGGGCGCGCAGATAAAGAATATCGTAATCCACTACCTGAGCGAGGGCGGACGACGAAACCGCCAGAAGAATGCCCCACCTAACCCAAAACCCGCGCGCAAACAACCGCATCTGCCCCTCCCCGATTTGCATGAACCTGTATGGATGGTCCCAGTGTCACCCAAGCTGGGCTCATCCCGCAGTGACGCGGCGTACGCTGTGGGGAAAAAGGAGCGCGGAGCTGTGCGAGGCCGGGGACCGCGGAGCTGTGCGAGGCCGGGGAGCGCGGAGCTGCGCGACGCCGGGGACCGCGGAGCTGCGCGAGGCCGGGGAGCGCGGAGCTGCGCGACGCCGGGGAGCGCGGAGCTGCGCGACGCCGGGGAGCGCGGAGCTGTGCGACGCCTAGGCGAACGTCTGCTTTGCAGCGTTTGTGTAACCCGGCAGGGCCGAAGAACAGGAGCTTGGCGCATTCGGAGGTACAGCTCTGCCGAAGGTCTCGCCTTTCCTTCTGGGTTTTTTAACCCCGCGAAGATGACGGAACGAGTTGAGCACAGCTCAAACCCGCCTAGGCGCTGCACAGCAGACGCGCTCCCCTTTCCGGCGCTTTCCAGAGGGAGACCGCTATTCCCTGGAAGTGCAAGGCCGCATCAGCCTAAGCCTGACCTTTTCCTTCGAGTACGGAAACCCGGGGCCGCATAAAATGCAGCGATCCCAAAGCCGTCAACGCCTGCCAAGGCACAGGCTTCCCTGTGAAACGACACCACGCCAAAACTCGCATTCAGCTTGGTGGCGCGGTTGGTATTTTCTGGCTCCTCATACTCTGGGACCAGGAGATCGAGCGGCGGCGACCGTGGCGTGACATTCTCACGCAGAAACGCCAACACAAACTCCGCTGAAGCCTTGGCGGCGAAGTGGTGGTAACTGTCGTCTTTGTCCCAATCAGCATGGTCTGACACGCCTTTGGCAACTACCATTGGGGTATTTGGACAGAATGGCCACAAAACCTACCACAGAGCCTTCCATTTCCTTCTCAATGGCTTTGCGTACAACATTTAAAATTCTATCGGGTAAAATCCGAGGATCAGAGACGACCGCAGATCCGCGGGCAATGGGGCATGAATCCGTTTGAAGGGTGGATCCTTTGGCGGACCCTTGGGATGAATGATCACCATCTCATCTGCTTCCGTTTGCCCTTTTTTGGAGAGCGCCAAGCCTTTGGCTTTGCCCCAGCGCTCTTTCTTTCTCATAAAGTTTAGGGTTTCTTCCCAGCGTGGAACCAGATCATCAAAATCTGGATGGTGCAACACGTCTTCCCCGAGGCGAAGTTGGTCAGGAACCCATCTGGCCTGACTCAGAATGGATTTGGGCCGAAGCGCTTCGGAAGGTTGCCAGGTGCTGGTCATGCGCTCAATTTTTTTGCCGCCATTGATAGTGAATCTGAAAGGTTGTGGTTTCAGGTGCAAATACCGATTCAACATTTCCTTTCGCATCTTTCCAGGTCTTGTTCTTCCCTTCCTCATGGTTGAAAAAATGTTTGTCACAATAACGTCGCCCAGGTTGGAATCGCTACGCAAACCTGCACAGATCCCCGACATGGCGAGATATTTAGGGTTCAGCAATGTAGACAATCTACCCGAAACTTCAGCCGTCGCCGTAACGCCCATGTCGTTTGCTTGAGCAGCCCCTAGCGTCAGGATGCCACCAGAACCATTGTCGAGTTTGTTGGTAAAGTAAACTTTGCCTCGGGCATCTTCATGTTCTTGCCATTTCCCAAAGACAAATGGCGGCAAGTTATGCTGGAGATGGTTTGAACACCCAGCCTGGGCGGACACGAGGTTCGTTCCTGCGTGCTCAGCCTTATTTGCGTAGGGCTTTGGGTGCTTTGTGGTGCCAGGCCTGGTGCAGCAACTCGGCCAGGATTGCTGGGTCTGCGTGCTGAAGTTGGATGCGCAGGCCTACGACTTTGCCGCCCCAAAGCAGTTTCTCCGTGAAATCGGGATGCAGAACCAATGCCTGCTCACGGTGAGCTTCCGAGAGGAACAGGTGCAGGTATTCGTCGCCAGGTGGGAAGGTGGCGAAAATTTTCCCACGCACTCTGAACGAACCAAAATGGTGGTGGGGTTCTTCGGTGGTTTCGGGAAACGAAAGCGCGAGTTGCCGCAGATCTGCAAGATCCATAGGTACATCCTCCGGATTGACATCTACGAGTAAGGGTTCATTTTAGACCGGCGCTCTGTTCGCTTCGTTCCCAATTTTCGAAATTCTTGAAATTGGCAAACCCTTCAAACGCAAACCAGAGATAGGCAATGTCGAACATGCCACGCGGGAAAACATCTCCCAAGGGAAAGAGGCTCGCCATGACCGGAAGCGCCGTCGCTACTGCCATGGCCAGGAAATCAAAGGTTTTGTAACCCAATCACTAGCGTTTCCGGGAAAAGAAGCCTGCCAGGACAGCCAAAGGAAAGGCGAAACCCATGGCGGTGGCAGTGATGGAATGTCAACTCCAGGCAGTCAGGGTTTGTGGGGGAACGCGGCGGTGGTGAGCATGCAGGCTGCAAAACAGCGCATCATCCAGGAGTTCGTGCGCGGCCAGGTAGCATTTCGCAGACGAGTCAACCAAAGCACGGCCTAACCGAAGCACAGAAAACTCAGCCGGGTGACTCATAGACCGACCAACCCCTGAGCAGCCGATTCACTGACAGAATGGGTTCGCCAATGGTAACCCGCTGGCATTTCCGTGGATCCCGCCACCAGGCAAACATCCGAGCGGAGCAGCACTGCCAGAAAACCCCAGCGGTGCCGCAAGAGATTGGGTTTTGACTCAGGGTCCAGGATGCGTTTCATAGCCTTCGACCTTTCCATCGGTCTTCCTTCCGAACAGATGGCTATTATTCCTAGCGTCTCACCAGGAGTTTGTAGGTGTAGATGAGCGTTTTCGCCTCACCGGGCTTAATGGTTTGCGTCCAGATCAATTCATTGCCCTTATTCACCTGGTCGACATTGGCTCTCAGAATCTTGTGTTGCGGGTTACCTTCGCTGGTGATTAGTTCTCCAAAGAAAGACTTGCTGATGCGAATCTCAATCTCCGTATTGCGCGTGTTGTGGACTTCGATACGCCCCTGAATCTGGTTCTCTTCATAGCGATAGCCAAAGAGCTGGATCGATTTTCGGTCGCCATCCAGCACCCATTCTTCGCCATCCACTTCCACACTTAGCGCGCGGGTGACACGCAGGCGGTGGGTTGCGCCAGGGTTGGCCCAGGTGCTTTTGGTTTGGCCTACAATGCGGGTATCGCGAAAAACCATCGCCGGTGCCGTGGTCATGGGAAAGTCGAAGGGGTTCTTAAAAATCAACTCTTCCCAGGCGTCTTCCTCCGGGTCCTTCTCCAGCGCACGAATGACGGACCCTCGTTCATCGCGATGGTTTTTCAAATCACACACCACCTGCTTTTTATAGTCGGCGCGCGTTTTGGCGGTCTCGTGAAACACCACTTCCCCTTTCGCCAGGTCCATGGTTCCGGCTTCCTGGAAAAACATGTCCTGGCTGGGAAGTGCTCCAGGGACTTCGATTTCACTAAATGCACCAAAGTTAATGTAGTTTTGACTGGCACCATTCGCCATCGGGTTTACACCCGATCGAAGGAAAGGACCTTCCAACTTGGCAAAAAAATCACTCCAGGTAGAATTTGGACCCATGGGTGCTAAGAGATGCCCATACTCCAAATGAGGATACCCCGAGATTAAAAAAACTCGTGCCTGCTGAAACGTCCGGTGTTCATTGCGAATCAGAGCCTTTTGCCGAATTTCAAGCGAGGATTCCGAAACCAAATCCAGGCGGTAACTTGGTGCCCAGCCGATGCCGTTGGTCAGATAGCTGAAGCGAACCTCATCGGATGGGCGCCCGGTGAGGTCGAAAGCCAGCAGTTTTTTTTGGACACGGGGTCTGGTGGTGTCGTCGTTCTGGTTTTTGAGAAAGGACACAAGCTCCACATCTTGTGTGCGCACCATGATGCGCTGATCGGTTGTGTCCAGAACCCAGTGACCCGTGCTTTCCTGAAGCCATGGCCCGCTGACAATCCGG
>Ga0214472_10006145_pt1 | contig 12581 bp, 12 predicted proteins | sample RVTome_6_FD_207662 | JGI IMG/M metagenome (GOLD analysis project Ga0214472, IMG submission 207662) | Soil microbial communities from uranium-contaminated site in the Upper Colorado River Basin, Wyoming, United States - RVT140D175 | ecosystem: Environmental > Terrestrial > Soil > Contaminated >... | reverse complement strand
GTTTTCTGGAGTAAGGCACTAATTAAATTAATTAAATTCTTTCATATCATTCTCTTTATACAATGAATCTTTATCATAGAATTGACCTTCCCGAAGTAATTGAGTTGCTTTTTCCACCTCAATGCAGAAGCAATTTTCCCTCCCCTCCTCATGCAGAAGATGTAAGCCTTGAGATCGCTTCCGGGGTGATTTTAACTTGTAGATTTTATTTAGCAGGGCAAGATGCCCCTGTTCTTTTTCTATTTCCGGCAACAGCGAATTCCCTTCATTCATTTGATTCGCTTGCAGAAGACTATATAAAACAAGGAATGAATATCTTTCTTGCATCATATCGTGGTTGTGGGCAAAATAGCGGATCACCTTCTGTTGGCGCTGTGTATGCAGATTCTGAAAAACTATTTCATCTGGGAGTTAAGTGGTTAAACAGCAAAGGTTGTAATGGCCCTGTTTTTGTGATGGGACAGTCACTCGGGTCGATATCTGCAATAGATACTGTTTTTAAAAATGGCGACTCTGTTAAAGGACTGATTTTAGAAAGCAGTATTTGTGGAACAGTATCGTTTTTGGAGGCATTGGGTGCAGGATCGGAAATTGCGTCTCTCTCTGAAGACGAAGGGTTTAACACCCTGGAAAAAATTGAGAAAATCAAAACGCCAACCCTCATTTTCCATGGAGCCAGAGATAGGTTGGTAGCTATCGCTGAAGCAGAAAAAATCCAGGCCTTCAGTGGAGCAAGAACTAAACAATTCTTTGTCATACCGGGAGCAGAACATCACACTGTTGGTAAAACAGGGGGACAGTTGTACATCAAGACTATCAAACAATTTACAGATACGGTGTGTGGCGTGAACACCTGGCGGCAAAACAGAAGAGACTTGAAAAAGAAGAGAACCGAAGGACAGCAAAAAGGTTAGAATAAATGAAACGAGAAAATTACCTGTCGTGGGATGAGTATTTTATGGCGGTTGCCCTTCTCTCCGCCCAGAGAAGCAAGGACCCGAATACTCAGGTAGGAGCTTGTGTAGCTAATGACCAGAATAAAATTGTCGGCGTCGGATATAATGGTTTTCCAATAGGATGTTCCGATGATGTACTGCCATGGCAACGGCAGGGGCAATACCTTGACACTAAATATCCTTATGTCTGTCATGCAGAGCTTAATGCAGTTTTAAATGCAATTTCCACCGACCTCAGAAATTGCCGCATCTATGTCGGGCTGTTTCCGTGCAACGAATGTACAAAGGTAATAATCCAAGCCGGCATTAAAGAAATTATTTACCTCTCTGATAAATATAAAGATACGGATCAGGTGAAAGCATCAAAGATAATGCTGGATATATCTCCGCACATCAGCTACAGGCAACTCGATACCAAACTTACAAGCCTCACAGTCAGCTTTATTCCGTCAGAGTTATAAATTTTGAATACCTACGAGTTTTATCCGAATACCAATTTGCTCGTAATGCCAGCCATCGCAAACGGGATCAATATTATTTTACTCTTTTCAAAGTAGTAGTTTTTTTAGTGGTTTTTAGACTTGGAGATTGATTGAAATCTCCAGCTTCTGTGAATTCAACCGCCTTGACAAATCTTTCCTCACCACCCATCGTGAAAATCTCTTTGCCTGTCATCTGATCTGTCCGCAGGGTCCATGTCATTTTTTGCAAAGGTATAGCCAGCATGGTCAGATGTACATGCCACCATTCATCTTTGCGGCTCGCATCTCTTTCAATATCATTTACATAAGCATAAACAAGCAGTTGTGGCTCTTTTGCAACAATCAGGATTACGTCGCCTCTATTGGTTGTATCTTTAAAAGGAATCAATTGCTTGAGTTCCTCGACTATCTTTTGCATTAGTTAATCCTTTTATTGGTGATACTGGTTTTCTTATTTGTTATCGAGTCGATAATAACCATTCCATCGGTAAAATAACTGCGAGTGCAACTCTTTTCATACATGCTTGCCCCATCCAACAGGGGGTTGATAATCTCATCTAAAACCGTATGGACTTTATAGGCAGTTTCTCTATTTTCAATGGCCAAGGTCATTCCAATAAAGCCCAACCATTTTTGCAGAACCTTAATGAACTCAACATTATTTATGTAAGTTATAGAATTATTTTTTTCTGTGAAACCGGGATCAAGTGAACTGACAACCACATCATCCATGAGTGAAAAATCATTTGATTTCCGATCGATGACTCTTTTCAATAACCTTGAACTGTTACCGAAAAAGATTAAATCATCCCAAAAACCATAAAGAGGCTGTAGGCCATCCTGTGGCGATGGAGTCCAAAATGAATAACGGATTGGACCGTAAGATCTTATACTTAAGGAAATATCATACTCATCAATTAACTGTTCCAGTACGGTGCGTAGTTCCTCGACATTTTTCACCCGCAAGAAAAACATGGCAAGAGGAAATGAAAAAAAATTATCTTTTGACCCAGGCTCAAGAACAATGCTGATTTCTTCACCCAAAAGTGAGAAAATCTCTTCGACGCTTTTTCCGCTAATTGTTTCAATGGTTGACGAAATATTTTCAAGCTGTGGTTCTACTTTTCTACTTTCTTCTAAATATTTTAAGAAATGTTGCATTTTTACAGTATTTGACCAATAAAAAGCCATTGGATTTTCTGTAGTGAGCGATAACATAGAACATCGGCTTGGATCCGCGTTGATATGATTTTTAACAACACTATTAATTTCATCACTATTGTAATGTACCAATATCTTACTAATGACACTCTTCTTTTTATTCCAGGATCCATATCCAAAATCGGCAAATCCAATAGTGGTTGCCATTTCTTTCAAAAGCAGCTCCTTACCTGCAAAAGTTAGATCTGTAATTTGCTTTGCAATAAATTGTCTTAAATCATCTACAGGGAAATAAAAAAAGCGGTCTGCTCTCGCAAAATGTTGTTTAATTGATGCAAAATTGTCGTTGCTCGCTAAAGCGGGAATCTCTGCATCGAAGGTATCTATACATCGCCGCAATTGTTTTTCATTCAGACTCATCAAAATAAAACCCTTTATCACTGCTAATGAAATAAAATCATCTTTTATTTTAATCCGATTAATGTAGTGATTTCCGTATTGTACGCTGGAAATGAGATTTAACTCATCGTAACGATTGTAGCTTTTATTAATAAAGTTACTTCCTCCGGCACTGCGTGTAGGTTTAGCAACAACTATAGTGTTTTCTTTTATATATTCTTTAACATTGGAATGATGGTTCAAGTCAATTGGAGGGAGTATGGCTACAGCAAAACTTTTCCCAAGGATTTCGTCCAGCATTTCGCTGTTCTTGATTGAACCAAAAACCGACAATATGTCTTGCAGAGTTAAAAGTGCGGAGTCGTTTAAGCCAATTTTTTGCCCTGTTTTTAAGAAATCAATACTTTCAAATTTTTTACCTAATGGTGATTTAGTGAATTCTTTCAATGCAGTTGAAGCATGGTGTTGTTCAATGTACAACAGTGCGCCATCTGGAATAAACCTTGCCATATCTCTTGAACCATCAACTTCTATTCCAGTGACTAGCGGATAGATAACAAGCAAAATCAGGGTGAGAAAGGCGGCATATGTGTTACTTTTCATGAAGTGACTTCCTTGGTACTACTTAAAAACAAATCAAGATTGACGCGATGTTCTGCAAAATTGCACAGCCTCAGCCACATGTGCCTGCTGGATCGATTGAGAATTATCCATATCCGCAATTGTTCGGGCCATCTTAAGAATTCGATGATAAGCTCTAGCTGAAAGTCCCAATCGGCTAACACTTTTCTCGAGAAGATTCGACGATTTTTGATCGAGTTTACAATATCTTTCAACTAATTTACTGCTCATCTGACTGTTGCAATATATCGTGGTTTCCTGAGCGAATCTATTACCTTGAATTACCCGGGCACGGTCTACCCTTTCTTTGATATTTTTTGAATTTTCACCACGGGCGGTATCGCTCATTTCCTTATAATCAAGTGCTGCGACCTCAAGATGCAAATCTATCCTATCCAGTAGAGGGCCTGAGATTTTTCCGGTGTACCGTTTTATATCCCGATCGGTGCAACTGCACCGATTACGGCTGTCACCCAAAAATCCGCATGGACATGGGTTCATTGCAGTAATAAGGGTAAAACGCGCAGGGAAGGTCAATGTCATATGAGCGCGGGCAATTGTCACTTCACCATCTTCAATCGGCTGTCTCAGCACTTCGAGGACATGTTTTTTGAATTCCGGCAGTTCATCTAAGAAGAGCACACCATTGTGAGCCAGAGAAACCTCACCTGGCTGGGGAATAGTTCCACCTCCAATGAGTCCTGCATCTGAGATGGTATGATGAGGAGCGCGAAAAGGACGTGTAGTCAAAAGGAGATTTTTTTCGGAAACTTTTCCCGCAACGCTATATATTTTAGTCGTTTCCAGTATTTCATTGAGGGTCATTTCCGGTAGAATTGTCGGAAAACGCCTGGCAAGCATTGTTTTACCGGAGCCGGGCGGGCCAGTTAAGAGAATATTATGACCGCCTGATGCAGCGATCTCCAAAGCTCTTTTAACGTGTTGTTGGCCTTTGATATCGGAAAAATCGACACCGCTCGGTGCACTGTGTAACATTTCTTCCAGTGGCGTGACTTTCATGGGCGCCACGATATTTTCACCTGCCAAAAACTCTACCGCCTGTTGAAGAGAGGAAACGGGGATAATATCGATTCCATCAGGAACTATCTGGGCCTCATCACTGTTTTCCTTGGGAATAATAATACCCCTGAGCGAATTTTTTCTTGCAGCCAGGATCATCGGCAAAAGACCATTTACCTTGTGTACCCCGCCATCCAGAGAGAGTTCGCCGACAATACAATACCGCCCTTCTCTTTTTGGTCGGAGAGTTTCTGTTGCTTCAAGAATTCCTATTGCAATGGGTAGATCAAAACCGGCTCCCTCTTTGCGAATATCGGCAGGGGCCAGATTCACCGTAATCTTCTTGGCGGGGAACTGATAGCCGCAATTTTTAATGGCGGCTTTTACCCGATCCTTACTTTCCCTTACAGTACTATCGGGAAGCCCCACCGTGGAAAACATGGGAAGTCCGTTTGCAACATCCACTTCAACCTGAATCAACCAACCTTCAATGCCCAGTACTGAACAACTTGTTATTTTTGCAAGCATAGGTGAAACGCACGCTAATAGTCAAATTTTGACGGAACTTCTTTATTTTTTTGGTACAACGCATTCATTTCCAAGGAATACTCACTGTTTTTTTCACAATATATATAAAAAGGTGGAAGAATCTCGGTTCCTGTGCCTCCATTTTTTAAACATTGGATGAGTGCAAGACGGGCTGTAGCAGTGTTATGGGGATAACTGTAGATGAACTGAATTTTCTTAATTTCAAACCGAAGTTTTTCAGCTAAAACCATAAATTCACAAATTCGTTCGGCCGGGTAAACAAAAAACACTGCCCCGCCGTTTTTAACGGCAAATGATGAGGCGGTGAGAAAATCCTGCAGAGTTGCCAAAATTTGATGTCGTGCCAGTTGGGCCTCGGGATTCCTGCTGACCCGACCCGAGGCCGGACTGTAGAAAGGAGGGTTGCAGACAATTTTATCGTATGATTCCGATTTAATTAATTTCCTGATTTCTTTAACATCACCCTGTAATATCTTGCCATGCTGTTCAAAATTATTGGCATGATAATTTTTCCTCGCAAGTTCGGTGAGATCCTGTTGCAATTCAATTCCGGATACCTCGCGAACCTTGTCCTTCCATCGATAGAGAAGGATTATGCTTATAATGCCGGACCCGGTCCCAAGATCCAGGATACGGTCATTTTTTTTTACATCGACAAAATGGGCGACGAGAACAGCATCAATAGAGAAACGATATCCTTTTTGATGCTGAAAACAGATCAATTCGCCATCAAAAAGTCTATCCCGACTTTGACTGTCACAGATAGGAGAAGAATTCAATTCTATCAACAGCTCGATCCATTTCATTTCGGGTTGCAGATAAAATCAACCACAGTTTAATTAATTCGGACTCAACAGTAAAATCAACATCTGCTTAAAGCAAAAAAGCCTCGTTAATGGCAAGAGACTCCTGTAGAAGAAAAATCTCAGCCAGAACAGAGGCTTTAACCACTTCAAGAATATCAAGCCAACTGGATGAAAACAACTAAAAAAACCGTCAATGCCAATTAGCTTTTTGTTATCATAAATTAATACAAGAGGTTATCTGCGAGATTTTATCGGGAACATACATCCTTTTCCTTCAAATAGTAGGTGATAAAACAACCTGAACGTATTAAGATTGCAACGAAGTTTGCTTCCTGTCTACACACTTTTCTTATACAATTGTGGCCATTCTATAAGGAGTTAAGGATGTTCGATATATTCATTGATACACATTTTGCAGGAGCACATCACCTGAGAGATTATCCGGGAGACTGTGAAAATCCCCATGGACATAACTGGAAAGTCAAAGTGACTGTTCGAGCAACAGAGCTTGATCGGTACGGAATGGGGATTGATTTTAAAGTGTTAAAGAAAATCGTAAAAGAAGCAATCGATAAACTGGACCATCACGACTTGAATACCCTTCCTTATTTTCAGGACAGGAATCCTTCGTCTGAGCATATTGCGACATTTATTTTCGATGATGTCAGCTCTCAATTAAAAAATGATAACTATGCTCTTTACTCTGTTACCGTACTTGAAACCGATACACAGGGACTTACATATTATGGGAATCGGCAATGTGGAGGCACATCTCTTTCATGAATGTATTAGCTGAAGTAAAACTATGTATTATAGGATTGGGATATGTCGGGCTGCCATTAGCCGTAGAGTTTGGAAAAAAATATCCAACCATCGGTTTTGATCTGAACAGTGATCGTATAGATGAGCTCCGTCGGGGAACAGACTCGACCTTTGAGGTTTCCGATACAGAATTAAAAGAGGTGCAACTCCTCGAGTTTACGACTGATATCGATGCCATTAGAACTTGCAATGTTTATATAGTCGCTGTTCCCACACCAATCGATGCTGCTAAAAGACCGGATTTCAGGCCCCTTGAGGGCGCTTCCCGTACTGTGGCAAAGATCCTTAAAACCGGAGATGTAGTGATTTTTGAATCGACAGTTTACCCCGGAGCAACAGAAGAAGTCTGTGTGCCTCTGCTGGAAAAAGATTCGGGTTTAAAATATAACAAAGATTTTTTCTGCGGCTACAGCCCGGAAAGGATCAACCCTGGTGATAAACTTCACCGATTACCGTCGATAGTGAAAATAACTTCGGGTTCTACTCCGCAAACCGCTCTCTTTGTCGATAGCCTCTATAAATCTATCATTACCGCCGGAACTTTTCCGGCGAGTTCCATTAAGGTGGCCGAAGCAGCCAAGGTGATAGAGAATACCCAAAGGGACGTCAACATAGCCCTGATCAACGAGCTGGCGCTGATCTTTGAGAAACTTGATATTAATACCCGTGAAGTTCTTGCCGCCGCCGGCACAAAATGGAATTTTCTTCCTTTTTTTCCAGGGCTCGTAGGTGGTCACTGCATTGGTGTTGATCCATACTATCTTACCCACAAGGCTCAGGAAGTTGGATATCATCCCAATATGATCCTTGCCGGCAGACGATTAAATGACAGTATGGGGAACTATATCGCCTCAACCGTTATTAAAAAGATGGTGAAAAAAGGCATCGATACCGCTAATAGTCGGATTTTAGTCATGGGACTTACCTTTAAGGAGAATTGTCCCGACCTGCGAAATACCAGGGTTACCGATATCATTTCCGAATTTGCCGAATACGGTATTGCAGTCGACGTGTATGACCCGTGGGTTAATCCTGATGAAGCTTTCCGAGAATACCAAATCAAACTGGTAGGGCATCTGCAGGAAAATACTTATGACGGGATCGTCATAGCTGTTGCTCACCGTCAGTTTGCCGAGATGAGTATCACTCAAATACGGAGTCTATGTAAGGAAAAATCTGTTATTTATGATGTCAAAAGCCTCTTCCCCATAGATAAGGTTGATGGTTGTCTCTAAGCTGAACTTCTTTTGTTAAGGTCACACACCACATGTTGAAATCGATACCTGTTGAAAAGTCAGTTGGTATGGTGCTCCCCCATGATATCACTGAGATAGTAAAAGACGTCAAAAAAGGGGTGGCATTCAAAAAAGGTCATATCATCCAAGCTGAGGACATTGAGTACCTTAAACGACTGGGAAAGGATAATATCTACGTCATCTCACTTACATCATCCGAGATCCATGAAAACGAGGCAGCCTCCATGCTTGCACAGTGTCTGGCGGGACGCGGTGTGGAATATCTTAATAATCCAGCAGAAGGGAAAATTGCTTTAAAAGCCGGCCTTGACGGACTACTGCGTATTAACAAAGAATCTCTTTATCGTTTCAACATGCTCGGCGAGGTGATGTGTTCCACCCTCCATGACAACACTCCGGTGGCAAAAGGCGAGACCGTGGCGGCAACCCGTCTCATTCCTCTTGTTGCTTCGCGGGAATTGATAACAGAGGCTGAAAAAATTGCTCTGGCATCCACTCCTGTAGTCGAAGTTCTGCCTTTGAGAAAGGTAAAGATCGGACTGGTGATAACGGGTAATGAGGTCTTTTATGGTCGTATTGAGGATCGGTTTGAAGAAGTACTGCAGGCAAAAGCCAAAGCTCTGGGCTCGGAAATTTTACTGGTAAGGCGTGCTCCGGACAATAAAGACGTTATTGCCCATGAAATTGTTCATTGCATTGACCACGGTGCCGAACTCATTGTGACGAGTGGAGGCATGTCGGTCGACCCCGACGATGTCACCCGAGAGGGAATACTGCAAGCAGGAGCGACCGATGTTACTTACGGGACCCCAGTGTTGCCAGGGGCAATGTTTCTAAGCGGCATGATTGGTAAAGTACCCGTCCTGGGGCTCCCGGCTTGTGGCATGTATCATAAGATTACTGTCTTTGATCTGGTGTTGCCGAGAATATTAACCGGCGAGAAAATAGGACGAAAAGAATTTGCCGAGTTGGGCCATGGTGGCTTATGCCGGAATTGCAAGGTGTGCCAATATCCGATCTGTAACTTTGGGAAATAATGCTGTTTTATGGCTGCGAAGATACTTTTAAGGTTACTATAGTAGCTCCCCAGCTTCCGGATTGCAGCTCAGCCTGTCGGTAGTCGGCAACCAGAGGATTACGGTCCAAAAGAGCATGCACGGAACGTCGTATGTTGCCTATCCCCTTGCCGTGAATAATCTTTATCTCCCCTATCCCTTTTTTTCGGCACTCTTCCAAGTAGTCCGGAATAAGTGTTTTCAGGTCTTTTGGAGAAAAGGGGTGAAGATCCAAAATACCATTTATTTCCAACGCAACGGGGGATGATGTTTCATTAAAGTCGTCTTCGATGACAGGTATTGGTGCCAGCATTTGTAAAGCAACAGTCGCAGCCTTTTCCGATGCCCCACTCTCTCCGAGTTTGTCTCTTACTTCTTTGAGTGCTTGTTTCATTTCTTGCATCCTGACAGGCCGCGTGGTTATTGCCGATAGTTCTGCCGCAATTTTTTCTGCGGTTACCTCATGCTGAAGGAGTTCCGGTACAGCTGCGTATCCGGCAATGAGGTTTACCAGAGAAAAGAAGTCAATTTTAACAAGACGTTTTCCCAATTGGTAGGTGAGTGGTGACAGTTTGTACACTACAATCATTGGAACTTCGAGTATGGCAAGTTCCAGGGTAACAGTTCCCGAGGCTGTAACAACTGCATCGCATGCTGCCATCATGTCATATCGGTTATCCTCGATAATCCGAATATCGAGATGTTGTTGATAGCTGTGAAGTCCAGCTGCCTCAAACTCCTGATTGCCTATTGTCGAAGCCCTTGGAATAAAAAAAATGATTTTTTCAGGCGAATTTTTCTGCAATAATTCTGCTGCGGCCAGAAAAATCGGCAAAAGTGAGGACACTTCCCGTTTCCTGCTGCCGGGAAACAGGCCGATACATCGAACGCCAGGGGTAATATTTTGCAGTTTACAAAATTGTTCTCTGGTTGTACTTGTCTTTACCGTATCAAGCAAAGGATGGCCAACGTAGTGGGCTTCGACTCCCCGCTTGCGAAAGAACTCTTCCTCAAAAGGATAAATCACCCCGATCTTGTCCACTCTGGCTTTTATCGTTTTTACTCGTCCCGAACGCCAGGCCCATACCTGGGGGCTGATATAATAGAATACAGGGATGCCGAGTTTTTTTGCTTTTTTAGCCAGCAGCAGGTTAAAATCCGGCAGATCGATCAGGATAAGCAGATCGGGAGGGTCTGTTACTAATTTATGTCTTAAAATCCTTTGGGCATGCCAAATATCTTTCAGGTGGGAAAAAACTTCAAAGAATCCGACAACCGATACTTTTGCGGCGTCAAAAAGAATTTCGACCCCAAGGGCTGCCAGTTCCGATCCACCCATGCCGCAAAATTGCAGCTCGGAATTCCTTGATTGTAATGACCTGACGAGATTTGCCCCATGAAGGTCGCCGGAAGCTTCCCCGGTGACAATCATAATTTTGGCACTCATGGCTTGGGGTGAAAGAAATTCTTAAAGAGATCAAGCTTCTGGTGTTCCTTGATTTGCTCCATAACTTGCAAGGCAACCTCCAGCGCACGCCGACCTTCGACTCCGGAAACAGCCGGTCTCGTTCTTTCCCGGACATGTTGCACGAAAGAAGTGACTTCACTGAGCAAGGCGTCACCATCGGCAAAACTACGCAGTTCTACAACCTGTTTAGGCATCCCGCTGTCCAGAAGCTCTTCAGAGAGTTGTATAGTCATGACCTTTTTATTACCAAAATCGACGTTAATATAGGAGCCAGGCTGAAAAATGCGCATTTTCCGCACGTTGGTTCTGGAGATCCTGCTGACGGTAACATTAGCTGTCGCGCCGTTTTCAAAAATCAAGCGAGCGTTGGCGATATCGGTAGTTGCTGTGGCGACGGGTGCTCCAACTGTATGAATGGTCTTGATGGGCGATTTCACGATATTCAAAATGATATCGATATCATGGATCATCAGATCGAGGACTACATCTACATCGACCCCTCTGTTTTTAAAGGTAGCTATTCTATTGCTCTCAATAAAAACCGGTGTAGTGAGGAATGGTTCCATAGCCTGGACTGCCGGATTAAACCGTTCGAGATGACCAATCTGCAAAATCAGTTGCCTGTCCGAAGCTTTGGCAATCAAATCGTCCGCTTCCTCCAGGGTAACAGTCATCGGTTTTTCCAGTAAGACATCGATTCCGGCATTGAGACAATCACCCGCTACCTTGTGATGATGCGAAGTTGGAACAACAATAGAAACGGCATCGACTTGAGGCAGCAGTTCTTTATAATCGGTAAAAGACCGGCAATCGCATTCTTCTGCAACCTGCTGAGCCTGCGCCAAGTTAGTATCCGCGACCCCAACCAAAGTAACACCTTCCAGAGCTGCATACTTTTGAGCGTGAAATCGGCCGAGATAGCCGACACCAATAACTCCAATTTTTATATTTTTCATTTTTTCCAATTCTCTATGAAGTACTCCCTGTAGTCTATATGGAACACAGGAAGATATTTTTTGTAATAAATGTTATGGGTCTCGGATTGTGTAAGCATTTTTGCTATTCCCGGTGAACGGTGACGTTATTTAAATACCGAGATATGCCTTTTGTATATCGGCGTTTGCCAACAGTTCTTGCGCGGGGCCGGACAGGGTTATCCTACCGGTTTCCATTACATATCCCCTGTCGGCTATATGTAAAGCCTGGTTTGCATTCTGTTCAACAAGAAAGATAGTAGTGTTGTTTTCTAAATTAATCTGTTTGATTATCTCAAAGATCTGTTTTATGACAAGCGGAGCAAGCCCCATCGATGGCTCATCAAGCAATAAAAGCTTGGGCCTGGCCATAAGAGCTCTTGACATGGCAAGCATCTGCTGTTCGCCGCCACTCAGATTGCCGCCATCCTGGTGTCTTCTTTCTGCTAATATAGGAAAAAGAGAATAGACATAGTCCATATCCTTCTTGATTTCCTGCTTATCATTTCTAAGAAAAGCACCCATATCGAGATTTTCTTTAACGGTCAATTGCGGGAAGATATGCCGACCTTCAGGAACCTGACAAATGCCTAGTTTCACAATTTCTTCAGGTGCTGTTTTATGGATTTCCCGTTCCTGGAATTTAATGACTCCCCCTCGACACCTTAAAACACCGCAGATAGTCATGAGTGTTGTACTCTTTCCAGCACCGTTTGCACCAATCAGTGTGATAATCTCCCCTTCCTTGATTTCAAGGGAAACATCTTTAATAGCGAGTTTATTGCCATGCCCTGACTGTACACTTTCTAATTTAAGCATCAACTTCCTCACCCAGATATGCCTTGATAACGGCAGGATTTTCACGAATTTCCAGAGGGGTGCCCTGCGCTATTTTTTTACCATAATCCATTACAAAAATACGGTCGGACAGGCTCATGACAAGCTGCATATCATGTTCAATGAGAAGTATTGCCTGGCCATCAACCGAAATTTGTTTTATCAATTTATCAAG
>Ga0214472_10006144_pt1 | contig 12585 bp, 13 predicted proteins | sample RVTome_6_FD_207662 | JGI IMG/M metagenome (GOLD analysis project Ga0214472, IMG submission 207662) | Soil microbial communities from uranium-contaminated site in the Upper Colorado River Basin, Wyoming, United States - RVT140D175 | ecosystem: Environmental > Terrestrial > Soil > Contaminated >... | reverse complement strand
CACGGCCAGGACCTTGAAGAGCTTAGCGATGTAGCGCAGCGTGATGTACGGCTCCAGGTCGTGGCCGCGGACGCCGCCGGGGCTCTCGCCCTCCTGGCGGTGCTCGGGAGCGGGTGGCGCGCCGCATGCGGGGCACACCTTGGTGAAGTCCGTCCGTTCGGACCCGCACTCGGGGCAAAGTGTCTCAGTCACAGCTCCTCCTTCGCGTCGCCTATCCGCCCGAGGACCCGCTCCAGCGCGCGCGGTATCCGCGGGTGTCGATGTGGGTGAAGGGCCCATGGCCGCAGCACGCGCGGTAGATGCCGATGCCCCCCACCAGGGCGGGGTACCGGGCCTCCACGCGCTCCGCGGCGTCGGCGATGACCCTGGCGTCGGTCGCGTCGACGCGGCCGTCGCGGTTCAGGTCGTCCATGTTGCCGTTGCGGTCGTTGTCCACGAAGATGTCCGCGCCATCGCCGTACATGTGGCGGCTCAGGTTGGCCCGCCCGCCCGTGTTGCCGCCGCTCTTGTTGTAGCGCGGTGTCCGGAACCCGCTCATGACGTGGACGCGTTTCACGTTCTGGCCCCGCTTCTGCAGCTCCTGGATCACCAGCTCCAGCTTGTCCACCAGCCGTGGCTCCAGCACCAGGTACTTGGGCCAGACGTCGAACTGGTCCTTGGTGAGGAAATCGCCGAGCTTGAAGTGCTCGGACACGTGCGTGTCCTTGTTCTCGCGCGTGACCTCGATGAAGCCCGTGGGATTCGCGTAGGAGCGGGAGCGCGGGGTGCCTCCGCTCTCGAATGGCCAGCGGCCGAGGTAGTAGAGGCCGATCTTCTCGCCCTTCTTCTCGGCGAACGGCTTCAAGGTGATGAGCCTCAGGTCGTCGATCGCCCGGCGCGCCTTGTCGATCTCCACGGCGATCTTGTAGACGCCCGCCTCGCCGGGGACCTGCCCTGCGGACGGGACGACCGCGCCCGTCGTCTCCTGCTCGAACAGCGCCCTCATCCGGGGGTCCGCCTCGTCGGCCAGGTCCGAGCCCGGCAGGCGGAAGGCGGCCCGCAGCTTGCCGCTCTCGCCCCGCAGCGGCCGCAGGAAGGACAGCGCGGCGTCGTCGAGGTAGGCGGTGCTCTTGGAACGGGGGTCGAGGAGCTGGGAGCGGACGGTCCGGCCGACGGGCTGCGGGGGCGGAGGCGGGGCGGCGCCGCGGTCCTGGCCGCGCAGGTCCGCGATGGCCACGGTCCAGCCCGCGGCCACGAGCAGCGTGGCGGCGACGGCCAGGCCGAGGACCCAGCGGCCCCGGGCTCGAGCTTCGGGCACGCAAACCTCCCTGGTTCAAGTCTTGGGCAGCCCGCGCGGGCGGTCAAGTCGCCGGCGACATATAGTCCCGTGGTGTCCCCGGGACCGCTGGCGGCCCGATCAGCCGCCGGTCTCGCCCCCGGCCGCGCCCGCGGCCGCGTGGCTGAACCCCCGAGGCGACGAGCGCGCGAACTCCGCCAGCTCGCGGACCAGCGGCTCCCCGGAGGCCGCGAGCGCCTCCACCGCGGCGGCCAGGGGGAGGCCGCTCCGCAGCAGCGTGCGGTACGCCTCGCGCAGCGCGCGGGTCGTGGCCAGGCCGACGCCGGCCCGCCGCAGGCCCACGACGTTCACGGCCCGCGCCCGCGCCGGCACCCCGTCCGTGACGACGAAAGGCAGGCAGTCCTGGATGACCTTGGCGTTGCCCCCCACCATCGCCAGCCGGCCGACCCTGGAGAACTGGTGGACGACCACGCCGCCGGAGAGGAAGGCCTTCGCGCCGATGCGTACGTGGCCGGCCAGGGCCACGTTGTTGGCCAGGATCGCACCGTCCTCCACGGCGCAGTCGTGCGCGACGTGCGCGTAGGCCATGAGGAAGCAGCCCGAGCCCACGGTGGTGGCCGCGCCCGACTTGCTCGCGCGGTGGATGGTCACGCCCTCGCGGATGCGGTTGCCGTCGCCGATGAGAAGGTACGACTCGCCGCCCGCGAAGGCCACGTCCTGGGGCTCGCCGCCCAGGACGGCTCCCTCGTGGACGACGTTGCCCTGGCCGAGGCTCGTGAACCGCTTGATCACGGCGTGGGCGCGCACCTCGGTGCCGCGGCCGATCGAGACGCCGCCCTCCACGACCGCGTAGGGGCCGATCGACACACCCTCCTCCAGCCGCGCGTCCGGGTCCACGAGAGCCGTCTGGTGAATGGCCACGAGCGGAGTCCGTGCCGAGTATAGTGGCGGCGGCGGGCATCGGGACGCCGGGAGGCGACGGCCTGGTGGGCATCTCGAGGAACCACTTCATCGAGCGGCCCGTCGATACGTTGATCACCGTGGAGCGGTCGCCGGGGCGATCGGCCAGGAGCGAAGACTCACACGATCATCGGCCGACGACCCCCGCGTCGTGTTACGTTTCGTTGCTCGTTCCGGAACGAGTAACCGAAGGTAACGTTTAATCCGTCCCCGGCCGGATAGCGCCGGGTCCCGCGCCCAGTGCCGCCCTTCCTGCCGCCCTTTCGGACGCAAAGCCTCGACCTCGCCTTTCGCCTCGAATAAGATGAGAGGTTCGGCCGCCGCGGGCGGCCACTGAGGCAAAGGCCAAGGACGAGGGGACCGACCCATGGAGCTGGACCGCATCGTCATCACGGGCGCCAGGCAGCACAACCTCAAGAACGTCACCGTCGAGATCCCCAAGAAGAAGCTGGTGATCCTGACCGGCGTCTCGGGGTCGGGCAAGTCCAGCCTGGCCTTCGACACCCTCTACGCCGAGGGCCAGCGGCGCTACATCGAGAGCCTCTCCGCCTACGCCCGCCAGTTCCTGGGGCAGATGGACAAGCCGGTCTACGACTCCATCCGCGGCCTGGCCCCCACCATCTCCATCGAGCAGAAGGCGGCCAGCGCCAACCCCCGCTCCACGGTGGGGACCATCACCGAGATCCACGACTACCTGCGCGTGCTGTGGGCGCGGGTGGGGCGGCTCACCTGCCACAACTGCGGGCGGCCCGTGTCCCAGCAGTCCTCGCAGCAGATCGTCCACGAGATCGCCGACCTGCCGGCCGGAACGAGGTTCCTGGTCCTGGCCCCCCTGGTCAAGGAGCGCAAGGGCGAGCACCGCGACGTCATCGAGCAGGCCCGCAAGGCCGGCTTCACGCGCGCGCGGGTGAACGGAATCGTGCTCCCCCTCGAGGACGAGATCCGCCTCGACAAGAAGAAGAAGCACACGATCGAGGTGGTGGTGGACCGGCTGGTGGCCAAGCCGGGAATGCAGCAGAGGCTGCACGATTCCGTGGAGACCGCCCTCCGCTTCGGGGCGGGGATCCTGGTGGTGGCCCCCGAGGGCCGGCCGGACACGGTCATGTCGCAGCACCGGGCCTGCCACGACTGCGGGATCTCGTTCCCCGAGCCCACCCCCCAGCTCTTCTCGTTCAACTCGCCGCTCGGCATGTGCCCCGAGTGCTCGGGCCTGGGGACGCGCATGGAGATGGACCCCGACCTGGTCGTCCCCAACCCCGAGCTGTCCATCAACGAGGGCGCGGTGAAGCCGCTGGGGGCGGTGGGCGAGGGCACGAGCTGGGGCACGGACGTCGTGCGCGCGGTGGCCCGCGAGCGCGGCATCGACCTGAACAGGCCGTGGAAGCTGCTGAGCACGGCCCTGCGCAAGGTGATCCTCTACGGCACGGGCGACGACCGCGTGCGCGTGCAGCTGCGCGGCGCGCACGGCGCCGGCGCCTTCCGCATGCGCTACGAGGGCGCCATGAACTCCATGATGCGGCGCATGCGCGAGACGCAGTCCGAGGACATGCGGCAGTACTACCAGCGCTTCCTCAGCAGCCGCCCCTGCTCCGCCTGCGGCGGGCGCCGCATCCGCAACGAGGCCCTGGGCGTGAAGGTGGGCGGCCGCAACATCGCGGAGGCCACCGCGCTCTCCGTCGACGCCGCGCTGGACTTCTTCGAGCGCCTGGACCTGAAGGGGGCCGAGGCCACCATCGCGGCCGAGCTCCTGAAGGAGATCCGCTCGCGCCTGCGCTTCCTGCGCGACGTGGGCCTCGGCTACCTGACCCTGGACCGCCCGGCGCCGTCGCTCTCCGGGGGCGAGGGGCAGCGCATCCGCCTGGCCAGCCAGATCGGGAGCGAGCTGACCGGCGTGATCTACGTCCTCGACGAGCCGTCGATCGGCCTGCACCAGCGCGACAACCGCAAGCTGCTCCAGGCCCTGCAGCACCTGCGCGACATCGGCAACACGGTGGTGGTGGTGGAGCACGACCGCGAGGCCATGGAGGAGGCCGACTGGATCGTGGACTTCGGCCCGGGGGCGGGGCGGTCCGGCGGCGAGGTGGTGGCCGCGGGGACGCCGGCGGAGGTCAAGCGGTCGAAGGACAGCCTCACCGGCCGCTACCTGCGCGGCGACCTCGAGATCGAGCTGCCCGAGAAGCGGCGGGGCAGCGACGGCCGGAAGATCACCGTGATGGGCGCGCGGGAGAACAACCTCAAGTCCGTGAACGCGGAGTTCCCGCTCGGGCTGTTCGTCTGCGTGACCGGGGTCAGCGGGGCGGGCAAGAGCACGCTCGTCAACCACATCCTCTACCCCGCGGTGGCCCGCGCCCTCCACGGCAGCGACGTCGCGGTGGGGGCCCACGAGAAGGTCCTGGGCCTCTCGGAGATCGACAAGGTCATCGACATCGACCAGAGCCCGATCGGCCGCACCCCGCGCTCCAACCCCGCGACCTACACCAAGGTCTTCGACCAGATCCGCGACTTCTTCGCCCTGCTGCCCGAGGCCCGCATGCACGGGTACACGCCGGGCCGCTTCTCCTTCAACGTGAAGGGCGGGCGCTGCGAGGCCTGCGAGGGCGACGGGGTGAGGCGGGTGGAGATGCACTTCCTGCCCGACGTGTACGTCCCCTGCGAGGTCTGCCACGGCAAGCGGTTCAACGAGGCCACGCTCCAGGTGAAGTACAACGGCCTGTCCATCGCCGACGTCCTGGACCTGACCGTGGACGAGGCCCTGGTGCTGTTCAAGAACCACCCGCAGGTGCGCCGCGCCCTGCAGACGCTGGCCGACGTGGGCCTGGGCTACATCGCGCTCGGCCAGTCCTCGCCCACGCTGTCGGGGGGCGAGGCCCAGCGCGTGAAGCTCTCGCGCGAGCTGTCGAAGCGCTCCACCGGCCGCACGCTCTACATCCTGGACGAGCCGACCACCGGCCTCCACTTCGACGACATCAAGAAGCTGCTGCTCGTCCTGGACCGGCTGGTCCAGGGGGGCAACACGGTCGTGGTGATCGAGCACAACCTCGACGTCATCAAGACCGCGGACCACATCATCGACATGGGCCCCGACGGGGGGGACGCGGGCGGGCGGATCGTGGCCACGGGCACGCCGGAGGAGGTGGCGGGCATGCCTGGCTCGTCCACCGGCCGCTTCCTGGCCGACCTGCTGCCCAGGGCCAACGGCCGCCGGCGCGCGGCGCGGTAGACATCGCGCCCCGGGCGGAGTATACGAGTATGGGCAGTAGCCAGAGGACAGGGTAAGAGCACGGGCGCCATGGTCCCCCGCTGGGTCGTCGTCGACAAGCTCGTGCACGAGCTTGGCTCGCTGCGCGCCGTGGTCCAGGAGGCCGAGGCCCAGCCCGACCTGGCCGAGGAGACCGTCGTCGCCGAGCTGCGCGACACGCTGGCGCGCGCGGCGGACACCATCCACCTGGTGATCGGCGGCAACGAGGCCATGGTGGCCCAGGCCTGGCGAACCATCGCGGAAGCCCAGGAGGTCGGGGTCCGCACCCGCCTCGCCCTCGATCGCTCCCGCACCACGGGCGAGCGGTCTCAGGTCATCCGCGATCGGGCCAGGGCGCACGGCCGGCAGACGGAGCGCCACATCAACGAGCTGCGGGCGATGCGGGACACCCAGGCCCGGCGCCCGTCCAAGAAGGAGCCCAGCCCGAGGCATTGAGGCGGCGCGGACCGTCCGCGGCCTTCAGTCCTCGCCGGGCAGCGCCTCCATGGCGGAGAAGAACTTCTGGAAGGCCTCGAGCCCCCCCGCGGAGGCGCCGATCGCCACCACGGGAAAGGGCTGGCTCCCCGGCGGGGCCGGGTCGGGGCCGGAAGGCGCGCGTGCGCCCGTCCCCTTGCGCGGGCGGCGGGACTTGCGGCCGGAGGGTCGGGTGCCCTTGCGCGCCTGGGCCATGTTCTGCGTCCGGGGACGGCGGCCTCTGATCGACGCTACGCCCGCCGAGCCCCTTTTGCAAGGATGTCACGCTGCACGAGAGCGACGCCCGCCAGCACGAGCAGGCCGCCCGCCGCGGGCGTGAGCCCGACGCCCTCGCCGAGGATCGCCACCGCCGCGGCCAGGGTGACCAGCGGCTCGAGATAGAGGAACGCGGCCACCCGTGAGGCCTCGATCCGCTCCAGGGCCCCGTACCAGAAGAGGTAACCCAGCCCCGAGCAGGCGATCCCGAGGAAGAGCACCGCGCCCCAGCCCGTGGCGCTGAGGCGCTCGTACTCGCGCCATCCCGCGCCGTGGGCGAAAAACGGCGCGATCATGAGCCAGCCCAGGAAGAGCGCGCCGGTCGTGGCCCGCGTGGGACCCAGACGGCGCAGCGCGGAATGGCCGAGGACCGTGTAGACCGCCCAGTTGAGCGTGCTGACCAGGATCATCAGGTCGCCACGCGTCCGGGGTAACGCCAGGATCCCCGGGCCGATCTGCCCGCGGGTCACGACGAGGATCGCGCCCAGGAAGCCGAGGGCGAGGCCGGCGATCTTGACGCGGTCGAACCGCTCCTTGAGCACGTAGGCCGAGAGCAGCGCGGACCAGAGCGGCGTGAGGCCGATCAGCCAGCCGGTGCTCACCGCGGTGGTGAGGGTCAAGGCGTGGGCCTGGATCATCTGGTGGACGAAGACGCCCACGAAGCCCATGAGGGCGAGGGACCTCCAGGACTCACGGGGGGGAACGACCGGTTGACCGCGGAGCCACGTAATGGTCAGGAGCAACGCCACGCCAAGGGCGAAGCGCGTAAAGATCAGCGTGACGGGAGAGATCTGGTTCAGAGCGACCTTGGTGGCGACGAACGAGATCCCCCAGAAGACGATCGCGGCGAGGGCGCCGAGCCGGGGGAGCGCGGCCCTAGGTCCCTTCCACGAGGGCCGCCGCCAGCAGGGGGACCAGGATCTCGTGGTGGCCGGTGAGGCTGTAGCCGCGGCCCACGCCGAGCGTGGGGCGGTGCACGACGTTGGTGCTCGGGCGGTAGGACTGGATGAAGTCCAGGTTCGCGGTGGCGAAGTCCGCGACGTCGTGGCCCAGGTTGCGGGCCAGGGTCACCGCCTTCAGGAAGACCTCGGGCAGGAGGACCGCCGAGCCCACGTTCAGGTAGACGCCGCCGCCGCCCAGCCGCGCGACCTGCGCCGCGAACGTTCGGAAGTCCAGGTGCGTCGCGCGGCCGAGGGCCGCGGGGTCGCAGGCGGGGTGCATGTGGACGATGTCGGTGCCCACGGCCACGTGCACGGTGGCGGGCAGGCCGAACCGCCGCGCGGCGGCGAGCAGGCTCACGTCGAGGTGCTTCGGCTTCCGCGTCTCGAGGTAACGGCCGACAGCCGCGCCGAGGCCGAGCCCGTCGCGGTCCCCTTCCACGATCGCGCGGTTGACCTCCTCGCCGGTCTCCCGCGCCATGCCGAAGTCGCCGGAGCCGAGGCCGCCCTCCACGTCCTCGGACGTGTGGCCCGCCACCGCCAGCTCGAAGTCGTGGACGATCCCCGCCCCGTTCATGGCCAGGCCGGTGACGAGGCCTTTCTCCATGAGGTCGATGAGGACGGGGGACAGCCCCACCTTCAGGACGTGGGCGCCGATCCCCCACAGCACCGGCTTGCCGCGGTCGCGCGCGCGAAGGATCTCCCCCGCCAGGCGGCGCAGGACGTCGGCCCCGAGGATGCGCGGCAGGGAGTCGAGGAAGGTCTTGAGGGCGGCGCCCGGGACATGGGGACGCCCGAATTCCTTGACCGTGACTTGGCTCTTGCGGGAAGCAAGCGAGTACGTACGGACGCGCTTCAAGTCCAGAGGGGCCGGAACCGCTGTACGGCTGGACCGGCCTTCCGCACGCGGCGCACGGGGCGGGCTCGGAGGCGTGCGCCGCGCGCGTGGCATCAGCGCGGCATCGCCTCTTCCACGACCTGGCAGAGGACGTGCACCACCATCGCGTGCACCTCCTGGATGCGGGGCGTGTCGTGGCTGGGCACGTCGATGAGGTAGTGGACCAGGCCTTCGAGCCGGCCTCCCCCGCCGCCGGTCATGCCGACGGTGAGCAGGCCGCGCGCCTTGGCCGCGCGGAGGGCCTCGACCACGTTCGGCGATCGGCCCGAGGTGCTGATGCCGAGGGCCACGTCGCCCGGCTTCCCGTGGGCCTCGATCTGCCGCCGGAAGACGGCGTCGTACCCCATGTCGTTGCCGATGGCGGTCACCACGGACGGGTCGGTGGTGAGGGCCATGGCCGCCAGGGCCGGCCGGTCGCGCAGGAACCGGCCCACGAGCTCCCCCGCGAAGTGCTGGGCGTCGGCCGCCGAGCCCCCGTTCCCGAAGGTCAGGACCTTGCCGCCGGAGCGCAGGCACTGCGCGAGACGCTCACCCACCTCCACCAGGAGCCGGGCGTTCTCCTCGAAGAAGCGCTGCTTCAGCGCGACGCTGGCCGCGGCCACGTCGCGAACGCCTTGCTCGTTCATCGTATTGAGCTAGGGGGTGCTGCGCCGCACCCCCTAGAACCCCCGCTCGCTTCGCGGGAATGAATCCCGCTCCGCTCGCCGCTCTGGTTGAGGTCCGCTGCGTCACACCCCCCAGACCCCCCGCGTCGCTCGCCGGAGTGAATCCGTCTCGCGACGCCGCTCTGGCTGATGGCCGTCGGCGTCGCCACCCTAGGACCCCCGCTCGCTTCGCGGGAATGAATCCCGCTCCGCTCGCCGCTCTGGTTGAGGTCCGCTGCGTCGCACCCCCCAGACCCCCCGCGTCGCTCGCCGGAGTGAATCCGTCTCGCGACGCCGCTCTTGCTGATGGCCGTCGGCGTCGCCACCCTAGGACCCCCGCTCGCTCCGCGCGAGTGAATCGGGCTCCGCTCGCCGCTCTGGCTCATCGTTATTGCCGATTATCGGCCAGATCCGCCGCGGGAGGACAGCGCCCGGGCCGCGATTACAGCGCCCGGATGTGGACGGTCAAGAGGATCGACAGGACGGCGGGGTCGTCGAGCGCCACCTGGAAGACGGTGCCGTCGTGGACGTCGGCGGGGATGCGCACCGGCACCGGCAGGCGGCGCTCGACCTTGCCCTCGCCCATGCAGCGCCCGCAGTCGAAGAAGGCTCCGCCCGTGCCCTCGCAGGAGGGGCAGCTCGCCGAGAGCGGGACGTCCAGGGGCAGGACGCCGCCCCGGTGGGCCTCCTCCGGCGTCAGCAGTATCTCGCCGCTCAGGCTCCCCGGTCGCACCGGCCGCCGCAGGTCGCCCGCGGCGGGGCTGCGCACGAAGGACCAGGCCAGGGGCTCGAACCGCTCCTCGCGCAGGCTCTCGTCGTAGCGTCGGCGCCGCTCGGCGTCGGCCAGGGTCTCGTAGGCGGCCTGGAGGTCCTGGAAATCCTCGAGCGAGCGATGCGCCGCCACGTCGGGGTGGAACTTCTTGGCCAGCCGCCGGTAGGCCCGCTTGATCGCGGCGATCGACGCGTCCCGGGCGACGCCAAGGATCAGGTAGTAATCCTTGCGCTTCTCCATCCCGGCTACACCATATGTCGTGGCCGGAAGATCTGTCAAGCTCTTGACAGACCCTCCCCCGGCTCACGTATCATCGCCTTCTCTCGTCCCATTCGGCGCCGCTTGGTCCTGATTCCAGGGGGGATAACGCCATGTTTCCCGAGATCGAGTCCACCCTCCAGGCCATCTTCCGGTGGTTCCACATCCTGGCCGGCATCACCTGGATCGGCCTCCTGTACTTCTTCAACTTCGTCAACACCCCGTTCCAGGGTGGCCTGGACAAGGAGCTGAAGCCCAAGGTCAACCCGCCCCTGGTCTTGCGGGCCCTGTTCTTCTTCCGGTGGGGGGCGATGTGGACGTTCCTGTTCGGCCTCGTGCTCTTCTTGCTGATCTACTGGCCGATGGGCGGCGCGCTCTTCGACGCCGACGGGGGCATGAGCGAGCGGGGCATGTGGATCCTCTTCGGCGGCCTGCTCGGCACCATCATGTGGTTCAACGTCTGGTTCATCATCTGGCCGCGGCAGAAGAAGATCCTGGGCGCGATGCAGGGCGGCCCGGCCGCGCCGCCCGAGGCGGCCCCCCAGGCGGCCCTGGCCTCCAAGATCAACACCTACCTCTCCGGCCCGATGCTGTGGGGGATGGTGGCGGGCTCTCACATCAACCTGTGGCCCATGAACTTCGGCACGCTGGGGCTGTCCCTGGTCCTGGCCCTGGGCCTGATCCACGGCCTGTACGCCTCGTCGCGGAAGGTGAAGACGACGGTCTGAATCATCGCCGGCGGCGGAGCTCCCACCCCGCGGCCGCAGCCATCAGGAGGAGAGCCAGCACGCCCAGCGGGCGGCGGAGGCGCGGCATCCACGCGGGGTCGGGCAGGATCTCGGCCATCGCGGCAGCGGACGCCGCCGCCCCGCCCTCGCCCTCCATCGGCTCGGCCACCACGACGAGAGCGTGCCGGCTGCCGCGCGGGGCCGACGAGCGCCAGACGCGCACCGTCGCGGTGACGCGACCGGTCGCGGGGACGGTCACCTCGGCCGGTTCCGGGGCCTGGAGGCCCGGGGGGGCCTGGACCCGGACGTGAACGTGGTGCGTCGCGCCGTCGCCGCTCTCCAGGCCGACCTCGACGTCGCCGTAGTAGAGGATCCGGACGTCGCGGGCGAAGAGACGGACGGTGGAAGCGGCTCCTTCGATCGGAGCCGCCCCCACCATGAGGGACGCGGCGAGGAGAAGGACGGCCGCTACCGCACCTTCCCCGTGATCGCGAAGTGCGCGCGGCGGTTCCGGGCCCAGCAGCTCTCGCTCGACTCCTGGCAGAGCGGGATCTCCTTGCCGTACGACACCGTCTTCAGCCGGTCCGCGGCCACGCCCAGCGAGACCAGGTAGTCGTAGGCGTTGCGGGCCCGTCGCTCGCCCAGGTTCAGGTTGTACTCCACGGTGCCCCGCTCGTCGCAGTGGCCCTCGACCGTCACCTTGATGTAGTCGTGCGACTTCAGGAAGTCGGCGTTCTGGGTCAGGACCTGGCGGTCCGCGTCGCGCAGCTCGGCGCTGTCGAAGTCGAAGTGGACGTCGGCGAGGAGGCCGCGGCTCTCCAGCTCGGCGGAGGAGAGGCCGGCCAGCGGATCCTCGACCTGGGGCGCGACCTCCGGCGCGGCCGGCGGGGGCGCGGGCGGAGGGGTGGCGGGCGCCACCGGCGGCGGCGCCGGCGGCGGGCCGGCGGGCCGGTGCTTGCAGCCGGGGAGCGCCAGGCCCAGCACGACGAGGACGGCGAGGGCGGACTGTCTCATTCGAGCACCTCCTCGGGATGATGAAAGGCAATGGACCCCGACGGCGGGTGGAACCCCGGGACTACGGCTTCTTCTCGTCCTCCTCACCGCGCACGGACTTCTTGAAGTTGCGGATGCCTTCCCCCAGGCCCCGGCCCAGTTCCGGTATCCGGCTGGTGCCGAAGATCAGGACGACGATGAGCAGGATGAGGAGTATCTCACCAAAGCCAAGGCTGCCGAACATGATCGACCTCCAGGGACCACGCCGCGCCGCCCGGACACGGCGGCACGATCCGGGGGAATGATACCCCCAGAGTCAGGATCGGGCGAGCCCGGGCAGGGCCTCGTTGAGGCGGCCGCGGCGGTAGCCTTCGGGATCGACGGCCACCTCGGCGTAGCCGGCGGCGCGGACGGCCGCTTCCAGGGCGGCGCGCGCGGCCCTGTCCGCCAGCCTGCCCATCTCCGCGGGCGCGATCTCGATGCGGGCCCCGCGGCCCAGGTGGCGGACCCGGAACTCGCGGAAGCCCTGGGACCGGACCGCGTCCTCGGCCCTTTCGACCATCCGCAGCACCGCGGGGGTGACGGCCGTGCCGTAGGCCACGCGCGAGGACAGGCACGGCGAGGCGGGCAGGTCCCACGTGGGCAGCCCCATGGAGCGGGAGAGGGCGCGCACGTCGTCCTTGGCCAGCCGCGCCTCGGCCAGCGGGCTCCGCACGCCGGCCTCCGCCGCCGCGCGGCGCCCGGGCCGGAAATCGGACAGGTCGTCCGCGTTCACGCCGTCGGCCACATGGGCGTAGCCCAGGGCGGCCGCCAGGGGGAGGAGATGCCGGAACAGCTCGGCCTTGCAGTGGTAGCAGCGGTCGGGGGCATTGCGCGCGTAGAGCGGGTCGCCGACCTCGCCGGTGCGGATGACGCGGTGCTGGAGGCCGATCTCGCGCGCCACGCGCGCGGCCATGGCGCGCTGCGTCTCGGCCAGGGATTCCGAGTCCGCGGTCACGGCCAGGCACCGCGGGCCGAGGGCGCGGTGGGCCCGCGCCGCCAGGTACGAGCTGTCCACCCCGCCGCTGAAGGCCACGACCACCGACCCCATCTCCGACAGGAGCCGGTCGAGCGCGGCCGCGCGCGCGATC
>Ga0214472_10006142_pt1 | contig 12586 bp, 10 predicted proteins | sample RVTome_6_FD_207662 | JGI IMG/M metagenome (GOLD analysis project Ga0214472, IMG submission 207662) | Soil microbial communities from uranium-contaminated site in the Upper Colorado River Basin, Wyoming, United States - RVT140D175 | ecosystem: Environmental > Terrestrial > Soil > Contaminated >... | reverse complement strand
TCGAACTGGGTGCTGCGGGACTTTCTGATCGAGTGCGGCAAGCGGAACAAGTCCTTGAGTGCGACCGGTGGCACGGACGCGCAGACGCTTGCGGGCTTGATCTCGACCAATACTGCCCCTGCGACCCCAAAACACTCCATGTATGACGGACTGCAGTGGGTCGAGTATCTCGAGCTCGATCCGGCTGGTCGGAAAGTCACACTGAAGCGGGTGATGCGTGGAGATCCAACGTTCCCAGCGATGGTCTGCTCCCTGGGCGTGGTCGGGATCCTGACCACGGTGTGTTTCAACCTGATTGATGAGCCGTACTACGACACCGTGCAAAGCGTCGTCAAGCTGGCGGATGTCCTCACCAACATCGAGGCCACCTCGAAGAAGTACGACTTCTGGCGTATCAACTGGATTCAGGAGACGGACGAGGGTCTACTCTGGACGGCCAACTCGGTCCCGGCCAAGGACTCCAAACCGAACGGTGATTATCCACCAGATGGATCCGAATCGATCCTCAAGTTCGTCTATCTCCACATCGACAAACTCCGACATTCAGGTCCACTTCTGGACACGTTCATGAAGTGGGTCCTGCGTCTGGTGGCGGCTACCTACAAGACGACCAAGGCCACAGGACCACTGAGGAACATGATGCCGGTCGATAGGACAGCCCCACTCCATGTGGCGATGGCGGAGTGGAGCTTCGATCCCAAGCGCCTCGACGAGGGCAGGGCGGCGGTGCAGGCCTACTTCGAGAAGCACAAGTGGCCGAATCTTCCCATTGAAATCGAATTGGTGAAGGCCGACGATTATTGGATGTCGAGCTGGAACTGGGGGAGCGGCTATGACTATCTCGCCAAGATGAACTTCCAGTATCTCACTGACGTGTGCGATGCGGCCGGGAAGCAGGCCATCAGGAACCATCTCGAGGGCCTGTGGAATCACCTCATTGCGTCAGGGATCGCGTTCAAGGGTCACTGGGGTAAGATCAACTTCATGGATTATGCCTTTGTCAAACAGAACTACGCGCTCGACCGGTTCGCTCCGCTGGTGTCGCCGGTCCTCCTCAATGACTACCTCAGCGAGCGGCTGACCGAGACCTCCTGAGGGGACAGACTTGACAGAAAAATGTGGACAGTGTTTCGGCCCAAGACCCTGATTCGGCAGCGGATTGGACCAAACAGCATGGCCCATTTCCTGCCGCCGGGGACCTCGGGAGGGTCCCAATGAAGTCAGAAGCGAGTTACTACCTCGTGGTCCTTTTTATGTTCTGGGTAGCTGGCGTCGGCACCCTTTCGGCCCAAGAGGGTCCGGCGATCACCGGCATGGTCATCGACGGCGCGGGAATCCCAATCGGCGGGGCGGAGGTTTTCCTGGATGACTCACAAACTCCCGTCGTTACCGGACCGACCGGACGATTCCGGCTCGGACACGCCGACGTAGGATCCCACTGGGTGTTTGCTCGTCGCATCGGCTACTCCCCCCAGCGACGTTCCATCACCGTTCGAAAGGACTCGTCCCGTGAGCTGGTGTTTCAACTCGAACAGCTCCCCTTTGAACTGCCGGAGTTGGAGACACGAGCGCTGAGTGGCTATGCCGAGAAGCGGATGCGGGATTTCTGGTTCCGGTCTCGATCGAGTTGGGGGCGGGCGGCTACTCGCGACGATCTCGAGCGGAGTGGCGCCCCGCTGCTTAGCAGCTACCTCAGACGATGGTACCCCGCCGCACCGCTGACACACTGGGAGGTGGACAACTACTACTTAGGTAGTGCCGGCGCAGGGAGCTTCCGTGGTGTGAACCGGTTTGGGAGCAACCGCCGAATTGGGTCATCGTCGATGTTCACGCGATGCCCGCCGGCGATTTCGATCAACGGGAACCCACCCCAATTGTACGGTTCAGTGGACGATTACGACATTTCGTGGGTCGAAGCCGTCGAGGCCTACCGTCCGGGGATGTCCATGCCCTTCGAGTTCCAAATGTACAATGGGACTGGTTGCGGTCTGGTCGTCATCTGGCTGAGGTAGGTATCCCGCGGCTCGTAGCGACTGTGGAAACGCCTAGGAACCTCGAAACCCATTTTTCTGGCGTGGACGATGTTGTGGGGTAGTATCCTGGATGAAGTCAGGAACTCCAATTGTAAGGACGGGAGGCTCAATGGCCGACGCCCAAGATAAGACCATGCTGAGCCATTTCCTCGCGGCTCTTGCCTACCGCACGCAGAAGGCGCTCCGAGGTGCTCCGGAGGATTTCTCTGACTTTGCCGCCGGCAACCTTGTCAGAACTCCAGCGCAGCTAGTGCGTCATATGACGAGTGTCCTCGGTTACGCGAGGACGTTCTTCCGGGGCGGCCATTGCCGTCCGGAGCCGCTCAACACATTTAGCGACGAGGTTACGAGGTTCCACGCCATGTTGGGCGACCTCATCGGTCATCTCGAACGCGACGACCCGCTCATCGACATGACTGAAGAACGTCTCTTACAGGGCCCATTCTCCGATGCGATGACTCATGTCGGCCAACTTGCCATGCTGCGTCGACTGCATGGCTCGCCGGTTCCGCCGGAGGATTTCATCTTCGCCGACATCGACCCGTCGAATGTGAGTGAGAATCAGGCACCGCCCCAGAGGCCGGACCAGAGGTGGCTAGAGAAGCTGGTGTGAAGCGGCAGCCCTCGGCACCGGGCAGTGGGGGGCGTCGATGGACATCGGCCCCCCTCAGTCCGACACGCTCCGCCGGCCGCCCTGGCGTCTCCGCCTCTTCGACCTGTGGACCGATCCGCTCGCCATCCAGCCGGTCAACGAGCTGCACCCCGATCTAGTGAAGAAGTACACCGCGTTTCTGGAGCAGCAGTGGAAGGACCATCAGGCGCTCGCCACCCGATTCAAGCCCGGCACCCCAGTCGTGCGCTGAGCCCAGAACAGCTGGAGCGGTTACGGGCGCTGGGGTACATCCGCTGACCCCCCCTGGCTAACTCCTGACCTCGTCCAGTATCATCGAGGGCCTTGGATGCGATCGGTACCCCCACATTCAGAACTGGCAAGCGCTGGGAGGCGCACTGTGTGACACCTGCAATGACCCGTCCGCCGGGAGTCCGGCTCGCCGGCCTGCCCCACCTGCTCCTCGGCCTGTGGACCCTCGGCTGCGGCGGCCCGGCGGCCCTCACCGTCGAGATGCCGCTCCACTTGGAAGACCACTTGGATGTCGCAACCATTTCCGGATCCGAGGCCCCGGCCAAGCCACCCCAACCCGTTGAGTGGCGGTTCGATCAGCCCCAGCCAGACTGGAAACCCGCCACTCCGTGGAACCCCGCTGTCCGAGCCGCCTCGCTCGAGCGGACGGGGGAGGGAGTACGCGTCACGCTCACCGATCGGAGCCGGAACCTGAATGGCTTCCCGGTGGGTGGGCTCTACGTCGACCTGCCCGACTGGGACCGCGCCGATTGGACCGACGTTGTGGTTCGCGCGCGCGCCGACAGCGCGAGTTCCGTGAGAAACATCGGGGTCGGACTCAACGCCCGGGAAGGACAGCACTCCCCGACCGATGCACCCTACCCCTTCCGGTTCAACGGCCAGAATGGTCCCATCGTGGGGGACGGTACCATTCAGACCTATCGCCTACGGGTCGCCAGAGGTGGACCACCCTGGGTGGGTCCCTGGAAGCGGTTGGGTCTCTGGTTCGGGACCGACGGCGAACCAGGAAGCATCGAGCTCCTCTCGGTAAGCGTCATCCCCAAAGGCGCGGGCTATGCTGACACGTCGCACGGGGTGCGGCCGGTGACAATCGGTGAACGTATTCGCCGCACCCTCTTTACCCATGCACCGGGGCGGGTGAGCTACCGGGTGCGGGTTCCGGAGCAAGGGCGGCTCGACCTCGCGCTCGGTGTGCTGAGTAACGACGACTCGGTCAGCTTCCGTGTCACGGTACAAGGGCGCGGCGAGGAGGAGACCGCATTTGATGAGCGCTACGCCGACCAGGAGAAGTGGGGCCAGCGCTCCGTAGACCTCGCCAAGTTCGCCGGCCAGACAGTCACCCTAACGCTAGACGCCCAAGCCAGCACTCCGGGCACGGTCGCCTTCTGGGGAGCACCTACCCTCACCGGCGCAAAGCTGACGACCAAGCCCAACGTCATCTTCTACGTGATCGACGGCGGCGGCGCCGACCAGATGAGTCTGTACGGCTACAATCGGCGTACCACCCCGAACCTGGACCGTCTTGCCCAGGAAGGCGCCGTCTTCGAAAACGCCCACAGCAACGCCACTTGGTCCAAGCCCTCCACCACCGGCTTCATGACCTCGCTGCAGAGTAGCGTGCTCGGCAATGTCTCCGGCATCCAATTCGAGCCGCTGCCGGTGGAAGCCCGCACCATGGCCGAACGCTTCCACGCCGCCGGCTACCAGACCGCGGTGTTCACCTCTAATGCGTGGGCTGGTTCCCTGAGCAGCCTGGAGCGAGGGGTGGACGTCTTCCGCGACCAGGGCGTTAGGGATACCGCGTCCTCGGTGGTACTACACCGGGACTTCTGGAATTGGCGCGAAGGCCTCCCCGGTGAGCCCTACTGGGTCCACTTCCAGACCACCGATGTCCACTCCCCACATCATCCAACAGCGCCGTTCTTGGGGCTGTTCGCCCCCGGTGCCGAGGCTCAATTGGCACAATGGGACTCGACCCTGCGGCAATGGCGCCAACGCAACGCCGCGCGGTTCCGGACCGAGCCCGGCCTGTGGCGCAAGTCCTGGGCAGAAACCGGAATCGATCGTAAGCGCTACAACGATGTGACCCGCTCGCTCTACGACGAGACGATGGCCCACCAGGACTATCAGCTCGGCCGCTTCGTCGAACGACTCAAGGAGACCGGGCAGTGGGACAACACGCTCCTGATCATCGCGGCCGACCACAGCATCTGGGCAGGGAGCGATGACTTCCTCACCCCAATGCAGGATTCGCTGCCGCCCGAGTGGCAGGAGCCGGTGCTACGAGCAAGCGTATCCCGCGTCCCACTCCTCTTCACCTGGCCGGGCCACATCGCCGGAGGACAGCGCTTTAGCCAGCCGGTATCGATGATCGACGTGCTGCCCACCGTGTTGGACCTCGCCGGCCTGCCGCAGCCCGAGATTCTTCAGGGCCAGTCCTTGGCGCCTCTCCTGCTCGGCCAGCCCGGGTGGCACGTGCGGCCGGTGATCTTCGACGACTTCGAGAAGAATCTGCGCACCGGCGAGCTGCAAGGCCGGATCGAAATGATCGACGGGCGCTGGGGCGCCTCGCTCTGGATTGGGGCTCCGGAGGACACCCTGAACCCCCGACCCACTCCGCTGCTGCTCTTCGATGTTTGGAACGACCCTCTGGCGCTCAAGCTCATGAACGACGAGCACCCTGACATGGTCAAGACGTACACCGAGTTGTTGCAGAAACATTGGGAGGCCCATCGGCTGCTGGCACAGCGCTTCACACCGGGGGCCAAAGTGGAGTTGAGCCCCGAGCAGTTGGAGACACTCAGGGCGTTGGGTTACATCAGATAAGGCGGCGCCTAGGCACGATTGCGATAGAGGGAGGAATCAACCGCGGCGGCCATGGCCGGAAGGTTGAGGGCACCGCCCAGGAAACTGTTGATCCGCGCGGCGGCGGTGGCCGAGTCGGCCACCGCAGCGTTGTAGCTGACCTCCAGCTTCTCGAAGCAGGGCCGGCTGCCCAGCACCAGCTCCACCCGCCGGAGATCGTCCTGGAACCGTTGACTGACCACGGCATGGTCCGGGTCCGCCACCTGGCCGCGGCTGGTCAACATCTTGTCCTGGGACGCGATGACCTCACCCAGCTCACGGCGCATGAAGATCACCCGGTAGTTATGGTCGTCGGGCAGATAGGGCAGCAGGAACGAGATGACCTTGACCGCCTTGCCCCGACAGGCGGTCAGCCAGGGGTGTCGGTCGGTCTTGTCGAGGGTCTTGACCTGCTCCAGCTCGAAGTAGCCCTCGGGGTTGTGATAGTCGGCGGCGCGGATCTCGTCGGTGACCAGTTCGATCCCCCCCGCCCTGAGCAGACGCATCATCATGGACGTGCCTGAGCGTGGCAGCCCCGAGACGACCACGATGGGTCGTCCGAAACGCAATCGCCGAACCAGCCGTGCGGGAGAGAAACTCATCGCGTGACAGAATACGCTTCCGACCCCCCATGCCGCCAGCCCGTCTGATCCGTCGGGCAGTCCTCGCTTCGGCGGCCGCCTGCGTGGTCCTCCTGGTGACACCCACGGTGGCCGCCGCCTATGTCGGTCCCGGGGCGGGCTTCGCCTTCTTGACCTCTTTTCTGGCCGTCTTCGTCTCCGGCCTCCTCGCGCTCGTCTCGCTCTTGCTTTGGCCCTTCCGCGCCCTGCTCGGCCTCATCCGCGGGTGGCGCCGGCCACCTGCCCGGATCCGCCGCCTCATCGTTGTCGGGTTCGACGGACAGGACCCCCGGCTCACCGATCGGTTCCTGGCCGAGGGGAAGCTCCCCAACTTCAAGCGGCTGGCCGACCTCGGTTGTTACCATCGCTTGGCGTCCACCTACCCGTCGGTGTCCCCGGTCGCCTGGTCGTCGTTCAGCACTGGCACGCACCCCGCCCGCCACAACATTTTCGATTTCCTGGACCGCGACCGCCGCAGTTATCTGCCGGTGCTCTCCTCGACCGAGTTTGGCAAGGTGGAGCGGGTGCTCCGCCTGGGCCGCTTCCAGTTCCCCTTGGGACGGCCGGCGCTACGGCTGCTCCGCAAGTCGGAACCCTTCTGGGCCATCCTCGGCCGCTCCCGGATCTGGAGCACCGTGCTCCGAGTGCCCATCACCTTTCCCCCCGATCGATTCTACGGCGCCCAGCTCAGTGCCATGTCGGTTCCCGACCTTCTCGGCACTCAAGGCACCTTCACCCTGTTCACGACGCGCCCCGCCGACCGGCACATCAAGGAGGGTGGCACTAGGGTGCCTGTGAGGGTCGAGGGTGACCGGATTCGGAGCGTCCTGCGCGGCCCCGGCAATCCGCTCCTCGTGGGCGAGCCGCCATTGCAAGTACCTATCGAGATCCGCCGGAACGGTCAGCCCAATACGGCCGAGGTCCACCTCGGGCCGACTCGCGTCACTCTCACGAGGGGTGAACTGAGCGGCTGGGTCCCCATCCAGTTCCGCGCCGCCCCAGGCGTAGCCGCGGCCGGAATCTGCCGGCTGTTGCTTACCGAACTGGGCGAACACGTCTCGCTCTACGTCTCGCCGATCAATCTCGACCCCGAAAAGCCGGCCATGCCCATCTCCTGGCCGGGGTACTATGCGCCCTACCTGGCCAAGAAACTCGGCCCGTTTGCTACCCTCGGCCTGGCCGAAGACACCTGGGCACTCAACGAAGGGGTGATCGACGACGGCAGTTTCTTGCGTCTGACCTACGACATCGATCGCGAGCGGCAGGACATGTTCTTCACCGCGCTGGACAAACTTCGCCGCGGCTTGTTGGTCTGCGTGTTTGATGCCACCGACCGTATCCAGCACATGTTCTGGCGCTACCTGGAAGCTGGACACCCGGCCGGGGCCAACGGTGACGGTGTCAGTCTCGAACACCGCGACGCCATCGAGCGGCTTTACGTCCACAACGACGCGATGGTGGGTCGTGTTCTCGATCGGGTCGGTGAGGGCGATGTGCTCATGGTCATTTCCGACCATGGGTTCACCTCCTTCCGTCGCGGCGTGAACCTGAACCGCTGGCTGTTGGACCACGGGTACCTGTTCTTGCGCGAAGGGACCGACGGCTCGGCCGAATGGCTGCGGGACGTGGACTGGACGCGGACCCGTGCGTATGCCATCGGACTCACAGGCCTGTTCCTGAACGTCCGTGGCCGCGAAGGAAAAGGGATCGTCGAGCCTGGCGCGGAGGCGGCGGCGCTCAAGGCCGAGCTGATCGCTCAGCTAACCGGGTTGATGGATGACCAGAAGGGGGTGGTCGGGATCAGGGAAGCCTTTGATCCGGCGAAGCTCTATCAGGGGCCGTACCTTGAGAATGCGCCTGACCTTCTCATCGGCTACGATCACGGCTACCGGGTTTCCTGGGATTGTGCGACCGGCGTGGTCTCTGAGGCGGTGTTCACTGACAACGGGAAAGCCTGGAGCGGAGATCACTGCGTGGACCCACGTTTGGTCCCCGGTGTGTTGTTCAGCAACCGCGCAATTCAAGCGACCGACCCCGCCCTGATGGATATCGCCCCCACGGCCCTCTGGCTCTTCGGCCTCACGCCGCCCCCGTACATGGACGGCAAGGTCCTGTTCCGAGATGAGGGGTGAATGAGGCCTAACCGTCGGGTGCGTGGCATCCTGCTCGGAGCCTGGCTGCTGGCCGGCGCCGCATGCGGCCCCCGCCCCCGTACCGATCCGGCGGGCGTGCGGGTTGTGGTGCTCGGTTTTGACGGCATGGACTACGCGCTGACCAAGCGGCTGATGGACGAGGGCAAGCTGCCCCACTTGGCCAGGCTGGCAGAAGAGGGTGGCTTCCAACCACTCACCACGTCGGTCCCGCCGCAAAGTCCGGTCGCGTGGTCGGAATTCATCACCGGACTCGACGCGGGCGGCCACGGCATCTTCGACTTCGTCCACCGCGACCCAGCCACCATGCTGCCCTACTTGTCGACCAGCCGCACCGAGCCGGGTGGTCGCGTCCTGCACCTCGGCAAGTGGCAGCTGCCCTTGAGTGGCGGCAAGGTGACGCTGCTGCGGCAGGGCACCCCGTTCTGGCAGGTCTTGGAGGACCGTGGCATCCCGGCCTGGATCCTCCGCATGCCCGCCAACTTCCCGCCCTCGGGCCTGGCGACCCGTGAGTTGAGCGGGATGGGCACACCCGATCTTCTGGGTACCTACGGCACGTTCGCGTTCTTCACCACCTCGGTGGAGCCGTTCTCCCCGGACTTCCAGGCTCAAGTGTTTCGGGCCAAGCTGGACGCGGGGGTGTTCCGGAACCAGTTGCGCGGCCCCCCCGACCCGTTCCGCGAGGACGGCCGACCGGTAGCCGCACCCTTCACCGTCCACGTGGACGCGGATCGCCCGGTGGCAAAGATTACGATCGGAAGCCAGGAGGCGCTCCTGCTCGAAGGCGAGTGGAGCGAGTGGCTGCCGGTGGAGTTCGCCCTGGCGGTTCCCCTGCAGCGGCTGCGAGCCACGGTGCGCTTCTTCCTCAGGCGGGTGCGACCCGACCTCGAACTCTATGCCACCCCGGTCAACCTCGACCCCCTTGCTCCGGCGATGCCCATCTCGACGCCGGACGGCTTCGCCGCTGAATTGGCGCGGGCCACCGGCCGGTTCTACACCCAAGGTATGCCGGAAGACACTAAAGCCCTCACGGCTGGTGTCTTCGATCGCGACGACTTCCTGAAGCAGGCGAAGCTGACGGCCACCGAGACTCGGAGACAGCTCCACTGGCTGCTCCCCCGCTTCCAGAACGGGTTTCTTTTCTACTACTTCGGTCATATCGACCAGGTCTCCCACATGCTATGGGGTGCGACGGATCCGACTCACCCCGGCCACGACGCAGCCAAAGACGCGGCGTACGCGGGGGTTATCGAGGGGCTCTACATCCAGGCCGACAGCATCGTGGGGGAGACGCTGGCCCTGCTCGACGGTGATGCAACCCTCGTCGTGATGTCCGATCACGGTTTTACCTCCTGGAAGCGCGCCTTCAACCTGAACACCTTCCTCAGGCAGCGGGGCTACCTCGCACTCAGCCCGGGCCGGCCGGACAGTGGCGCGGCGTACTTCCCCGGGGTGGATTGGGCCCGAACTCAGGCGTACGCGGTAGGGCTCAACGGCCTCTATGTGAACCTGAAGGGTCGCGAGGTGTTGGGTTCGGTAGCTCCCGACCAGCGCCGTCTCATCGCGGACGAGCTGGTGGGCGCTCTGTTACGGGTCACCGACCCTGCCACCGGGGAACCGGTGATATCCCGGGTCTACCGTCGGGAGGCGATCTACCGCGATACCACCTACCTCGATTCGGGACCAGACCTCATTGTGGGGTACGCCAAGGGCTATCGCACCTCTAACGAGTCGGCGGTGGGTCAGGTGAGTGAGGAGTTGCTCAGCGATAACCTGGACCCGTGGAGTGGCGACCATGCGATGGTGCACGACGCGGTCCCTGGCATCCTGGCGAGCAGCCGGCCGCTTCGCCGCCCCGTCACCTCACTCAGGGAGCTCGCCGCCGCCGTGCTGGCCGACTTTGGCATCGAAGGCTTTCCAACCTCAAGGAGGTAGCGGGCATGTTCGGGAAGAACCTGAAGCTGGATAAAACGCTGCTGGCCAAGGCGGAACGCTACGCCCGGATCGCCGGCTACTCCTCCGCCGAAGAGTTTGTCGCTCATGCGCTGGAGAAAGAGTTGGCCAAACTCGAAGGCGTCGATTCCGAAGACGAGATCAAGCGTCGCCTCCAGGGACTCGGCTACATCTCCTAGCATGTGGACCCTGAACCGAATCGTCGGTGGCCTGGTGGATGGGCTGCTCTTCCCCTTCCACGAGTTGCCGGCAGCGGTGGGCCTCGCAGTCATCTCGCTGCTCGCCACGGTGCCGATCCTGCTCGTCTTCAAGGCGACCTCCGACCAGCAACGTCTTGCCGCGACCAAGCGACTCATCGTGGCGGCCATCCTGGAGATCCGGCTCTTCAACGAGGATCCGCGGTTCGTGTTGGCGGCCCAGTGGGACGCGCTCCGCCACAGTCTGACCTACATCCGCCTGACGCTGATACCCCTGCTCTGGCTGGCACTTCCGGTGTTGGTCCTCATGACCCACCTGCAGGCGTACTACGGCTATCGCGGAATTGCCGTCGGTGAAACGGCCATTGTGAAGGTGAAGTTCGAAGAGCGGGCCGCGGGCCTCCCGGCTGGGTCCCTCGAGGGAGATGCCGGTATCACGGTGGAGACCCCGATGCTTTGGCTTCCCACACAACGAGAAGCCAATTGGCGAGTCGCGGCCATGGACCTCGGCGAACACAAGCTGCGTCTCAGGCTCGGCGACTCGGTCTGGACCAAGTCGGTGCTAGTGTCGGGCTCCCCCGGCCGCCGATCGGCCATTCGGCCCTCGGCCAACCTCTTCGACCAGCTGCTCTATCCGTCCGAACGGCCGACGGACCGTGGCTCGGCCGTGGCTTCGATCGAGGTGCTGTATCCGGCGGGGGCGGTCAACTTGCTGGGTTGGCACACGGACTGGATCATCGGGTTCCTGATCATGACCCTGCTCGCGGCGTTGGCACTGCGGGGGGTCCTCAGAGTCACCTTCTGACGCACTAGTGTTGGCAGGCGGAACGAGGCCATCGCTGAGAGCCTCACCGTCACCACCGCCTGCACCCCTGAGAGTGCAACCCGAACCTACTTCGTCGCGGCCGACGAGGTGGAGTGGGACGCATGTTCGACAACGCATTCCACTCACGAGGGCTGGTCTACCGCTGCGGTCCTCGCCCGGTCGCGGATCACCCACGCCAGTCCGCCCAGCGTCATGATGGCGCCTGCCGCGACCCCGACGAGGAATCCCACCCCAACGAAGTAGAAGGGCGCCGAGAATCCCACAACTACGAGCCCGACCCCTGCAATGAGCAACGGTAGCCACGACCGTCGCGACTCTTTGCGGAATCGCTCTGTCCACACATTAGTGACCACGACTGCGCCCATCGTGAGGGCAAGGATGGAAACCCGTGGGAGCACCGCCGAAGCGAGCGGTTCTCTGGTCCAAATAGTGTAACCTATCGCCGTCAAGATCACGGTGCCCGCAACAATAGTGAGTGCAAGGCCAAGAGGGGAGGTCGCTGGTTTTCTGGGCGTGGCTCCACGGACTCGTGGCAGTGGGTCGTATGGGTGAACGCGGACGAAGCGCTGGAAGCGAGTGGCAACAAGGGCACCGATGCCGCCGGCCACGACAAGCCCCAAGGTGGCCATTCGTGAAAGGTGTCCAAAACCAGTGACCTCCAGGAGAACCGCGATGGCCCCCACTCCGCCGGCGGCGTACTCACGGTACCAGACGCCCGGCGCCTCAATGGAACCACCAATTCGCGTCGCTCGTAATACCGCATGGTCTGGATGTTCACCCCTGCCTGCTCAGCCACTTCACCGATTCGCATCGCTCGGCCTCCTCTCAAAACTCATCCCAATATGAACCCGATACCATGGTACAGGGTCAATGGTGAGGTGCTTGCCGACCATCCACCCCCCCTTTGGGCTGCCAGCAGGTGAGTTTGAAGAGCGGCGCCCCAGACGCAACGAGGCGATTTGTATGGGAGTGAAAAGGGCGAACGCCTCCAAACGAACGGGGATCGACCGCGCAGACGCAGTCAAGCGAACGATCCCAGTCGGGACAACGAGGAAGCCGCAATCCGGGGTGGGGGGTGGGATCGACCGCGCAGGCGAAGCCAAGCGAACGAGTCCCAGGAGGGGCAATGCGAAGCGGCAGCCATCAAGGCTGCCGCTCCATTGCCCCTCCTGGGATCGAACCAGGACTCTCCTGATCCAGAGTCAGGCGTGTTGCCAGTTACACCAAGGGGCACCGTCTTCGTGACATGGAGCTGAGGGGGATCGAACCCCTGACCTCTGCATTGCGAACGCAGCGCTCTCCCAGCTGAGCTACAGCCCC
>Ga0214472_10006141_pt1 | contig 12588 bp, 10 predicted proteins | sample RVTome_6_FD_207662 | JGI IMG/M metagenome (GOLD analysis project Ga0214472, IMG submission 207662) | Soil microbial communities from uranium-contaminated site in the Upper Colorado River Basin, Wyoming, United States - RVT140D175 | ecosystem: Environmental > Terrestrial > Soil > Contaminated >... | reverse complement strand
GCATCATGGACAAAGAAAGCCAAACAAATGCAGCTCGATCCTAAACAAATCGATTTAGAGTTTATTCTTCAGCAAATGCGCAATTTCCCTATTGAACAACCCATAGATGAGAAAAATAGTGAAAAATTATTGAAACATGCATTAGACAGTGGGATGCAAAGCCTGATCAAAATGAAAGAAAAAGAAGGCCAGTTTTTACAAAAGGACTTAGAAAAGCGCTTAGGGTACATTGAAAAGTTGGTAAAAGAAATAGATCAGAAAAGACCTGTTTTTGTAAAGAATGCCCAACAAAAGCTGACCAAAAAGATAGGTGAATGGATGCATGATCCTGCATATAATGAAGAAAAGTTACTTCGTGAAGTATTGTTATATGCAGAAAGACATGATATCACTGAAGAGATCACCCGATTATTTTCTCATCTAGAACAGTGCAAAAAACTGTTTAGCGAAAAGCAAATTGTTGCAGGCAAAAAGATAGAATTTTTAGTGCAAGAGATGCATAGAGAGGTCAATACCTTATCTGCAAAATCGACAGAACTAGATTGTATTAATGCGATGATCAGTATTAAAACAGAACTAGATAGGATCAAAGAACAAATACAAAATATTGAATAGCTCAAAGGTAAGCCGTGAAAGGCAAGTTATTTATTATCAGCGCTCCTTCAGGAGCAGGCAAAAGCACCCTAATTAATAAGCTGGTATCTGAAAAATCTGATTGTATTCGGAGCATTTCTTATACGACGCGCCCCATGCGCAAAACTGAACGTGATGGTGTAGATTATTTTTTCATCACTCGAAATGTGTTTGAAAAAAAGATTCAAACAGATGATTTTTTAGAATTTGCAAAAGTATTTAATCATTATTACGGCACTGATAAACAATGGGTGGAATCAAGACAAAACGAAGGAAAGCATGTTTTTTTAGTGATTGATACCCAAGGGGCGATGCTTTTAAAGAAAAAATATATCGATGCTATTTATATTTTTATTTTACCTCCCAATACCCAGGCATTGAAAAAACGTCTGGAGAAACGGGCGTCTGATAGTGAAAAATCTATGGAAGAAAGGCTGTCTTGGTCTCAAAAAGAGATTTCTCTAGCTAAAAACTATGACTATCAAATAGTAAATGATAATTTTGATCTCGCATATAATACGCTAAAGGCTATTATTGATAGCGAGATCAAAAACCAATCTAAATAAGAGAGTAACCATGAATTTAACCAAAAATTTAACTAATGAAAGATTAAAAGGACTATTTAGTAATAATTTTGATCTAACCAACTATGCGATCAAAATTGCGAAAGCCCAAGTATTGCAAAATGAACAACCTATTAAGCTGGATCCTTTTATAGATCAGTTGAGAGAAACCATCATCAAAGATAGAGAAGAGCATAAAGAAGAATAGCATGGAACGAGTGCTGATCACTGCTGCCTTGCCTTATGCTAATGGGGCGATACATTTTGGACATATAGCAGGAGCTTATCTGCCGGCAGATGCCTATGCCCGTTTTCAGCGATTAAAGGACTTTGAAGTGCTTTATATATGCGGCTCTGATGAATATGGCGTTGCCGTAACTATGAGCGCAGAATTAGCCCATAGAACGCCAAAACAGCAGGTAGATCATTTTCATGAACTCAATCAAAAAATTTTTGCGCGATTTGGCATTTCATTTGATCACTATTCTAGAACGACCTGGTCGGGACATATTCCAGTAGTACAAAAGTTTTTTTTAGAACTCTATGAAAACGGATTTATAGAGGAAAAAGAGGAGTATCATCTTTTTTCATCTAAGGAGAATAAGTTTTTAGCAGACCGTTATGTGATCGGGACATGCCCTAAGTGCGGGTTTGAAAAAGCAAGGGGAGATGAATGTCCTAAATGCGGCGCTAGCTATGAAGCAATAGATTTGATTAACCCTCTCTCAAAACGCACTGATAGTCCTTTAGAGAAAAGGTTAAGTAAACATTGGTACTTGCGCTTTGATCTTTTTAAAGATAGATTGAAAACCTGGCTGGATAAAAAGTCTTGGAAGAGCAATGTGATGAATTTTACTCAAAATTATCTCAAAGATTTAAAACCCAGAGCGGTGACTAGAGATGCGAGTTGGGGAGTTCCTCTTCCTTTAAAAAATGAAAAGGACAAAGTATTATACGTTTGGTTTGATGCTCCCATTGGTTATATCACAGCGACAATGGAGTGGGCTGAGAAGAATAATATTGCGAATGCCTGGAAGAAATTTTGGTTAGATGCCAATACCAAGTATGTCCAATTTTTAGGAAAGGATAATATACCTTTTCACACACTGTTTTTCCCGGCCATGATAATGGGTCAAAATACTCCCTACAAATTAGTAGATGATGTCCCGGCTAACGAATTTTTGCTTTATGAGGGAAGACAGTTTTCGAAATCAGATAATTGGATGATTGATCTAGACGATTTTTTTGGAAAATACACTGTCGATCAAGCGAGATACTATTTAGCGGCGAATGCTCCGGAAAGCAGCGATGCAGAGTTTACTTGGAAAGAATTTCAGGTGCGTTGCAATAGTGAACTATTGGGCAAGTTAGGTAATTTTGTCAATCGGACTCTTACCTTTATCAAAAATAATTATTCTAAGAAAATTCCAGAACAAAATCAGATGGATGACACTGACCATCAATTTTTGCAGACTATAGAGACTTTGATGGGAGAAGCATCGACTGCTTATAGTCAATATCAACTAAAAAAAGCCGCTCATATCTTGATGGAACTAGCCCAGGCAAGTAATGTCTATTTTGATACCAAAAAGCCCTGGCAATTAATTAAAGATGAATCTTCCAAGGCAGTCTGCGATACGACATTACATCTATGTACACGAGCTATTTGTGTATTAGCATTTATTGCTTATCCTATTATACCTGAGACCGCTGAATCTATATGGCAAATGCTGGGATTTAATGAATCAATAGCGAGCAACAAATGGATGTCTGCCTTAAGAATAGAAATGAGCAAACAAAAAATTAAAGAGATCAAAATCCTTTTTAGAAAAGTAGAAGATGAGGAGATAAAAAAAGAGATGGATAAATTAAACATTCCGGAAGAAGCCAAAGCTGAAAATGTGATTTCCTTTAAAGATTTTCAAAAGGTAAAAATGGTGGTTGGTGAGATTGTCCAAGCTGAGAAAGTAGACAAAAGTGAAAAATTATTGAAACTCCAGGTTAATATTGGCTCTGAAACCAGACAAATCGTATCTGGTATAGCTAAGTTTTACACTTCTGAAGAGTTACTTGGTAAAAAAGTCGTTGTAGTTACTAATCTCAAATCAGCTAAGCTTATGGGCATTGAAAGCCAGGGAATGATTTTAGCTGCGGGTGATGACACACTTGAGCTACTCTTTGTTACCGATCAAAAGCCAGGCAGCATTGTTTGCTGAGCCTGCACAGATTCCCCTCTAACTAAGAATTGTCTGAGTCCGGTATAACGTTGTTGTACATCATTATTTTTCACGGCAATAGCAAGCGCTTTTTTTGTTCCAAGTAAAATCACCATTTTCTTTCCTCTGGTTACGCCCGTATAGAGTAAGTTGCGATATAGCAGCTTAAAATGCGAGGTATGTATAGGAATAATGACGCAAGTACATTCACTTCCCTGATATTTATGTACGGAGACAGCATAAGCAAGCGTAATCTCATCGAGCTCATTGAAATCATAATTCACCAAATAATCATCATAGTTCACAATGACTTGTTGTTCATCGAGATCAATATGGGAAATTCTTCCTACATCACCATTAAACACCAATTTAGAATAGTTGTTTTTGATCTGCATTACTTTATCGCCAACATGATATCGATGACCTCCTCGGAAAAGAGGATGTTTTGAAGGATTTAGTGCTTGTTGCAGGGCAACATTGAGATTTTCAATGCCTATTCTTCCTTTTTTCATAGGAGCTAAGACTTGAATATCATCAATGGGATGATATTGTTTTCTTTCTGGCAGTTCTTTAGTAAGGAGCTGAATGATTTTTTGTTCTATTTGCTCTGGATCTTCAATATCAAAGAAGAAAAAGTCATGGGATTTATCATTAGCAATAAAAGGGAATTTTCCTTCATTGATCAGGTGCGCATTGACAATGATTTTCGAGTGCGCACTTTGTCTGAAGATCTTTTTTAGAAAAATAGTAGGGATCTTCTCAGAGGCGATGAGATCTTTTAGTATGTTGCCTGGGCCTACGCTAGGCAATTGATCCACATCACCTAAGAAAATTAGTCTGGAACTACTTGGAAGAGCTTTTAGTAAATGGAGAAGTAAAAAAGTGTCTATCATACTGGACTCATCGACAATCATCAAAGAGCAGCTCAACGGGTTTTGAGGGTTTCGTTTGAAGCCCCTATTGTTGAAATCAAATTCTAAAAGGCTATGAAGAGTATGCGCTTTTCTTCTTGTAATTTGGCTAAGACGTTTGGCGGCTTTACCTGTAGGAGCCGCTAGCAGGATCTGTGAGGTCAGATGCTCCATAACCAATAATATGGCCCTCACAATGGTACTTTTACCAGTACCTGGGCCACCGGTAATTATCTGTACCTTTTTACTTAGCGCGATTTCAATAGCTTGTTTTTGCTCTTCAGAAAATTGCATATTTAATTGGCTTTCTGCCCATGAGATCGCTTTTTGCATATCAATTTTTCTGAACATTACAGGAGTATATAAGAGTCGAGTTAATTCTTTGGCGATAAGTTTTTCAGAATGAAAAAAAGTAGGAAGAAAAATAAGCGATAATTCTTCTTCATCCTGAAACTGGATAAGTACTTTTTGTTCTATCAATCTTGTTAAACAGGATTCTACAGCTTCTTTTCCAATCTCCAATAACTTGGTCACTTGCTCAACAAGTTCAATTTTGGGGTAGCAGGTATGACCATTATTAGAAAGCTCCCATAAGGCATATTCTATAGCCGCTTCAATACGCTTTTCACTGGATTTATCAATACCAAGCTTATGAGCAATATCATCAGCAATTTTAAAACCAATTCCAGCGATTTCTTTAGCGAGTAGATAGGGGTTGTCTTCGACGATCTTAATGCTATCTTCTTGATACTTTTTGAAAATCTTTTGTGCATAGCCGGGACTGATTCCATAACCCCTTAAAAAGATCATGACTTGTCTAATGGATTTTTGATCTTCCCAGCAGGCAATAATCTTTTGTAATTTTTTTTTCCCTATCCCTGAAATGGCTGCTAGTTTTTCAGGAGCATTATCAATAATTTCTAAAGTTTTAACACCAAAAGCATCGACGATCTTTTTTGCAAAAACAGGGCCTATGCCTTTTACAAGGCCTGATTCTAAATATTTTTGTATGCCGACTAGATCAGACGGGGCTTTTGTCTCAAAAGATTTTACTTCAAACTGTTTTCCATGATTTGGATGATGTTTCCAGGTTCCTTGACAGTGAAGGGTTTCTCCGGGCTGGATAGAAGGCATAATGCCTACTATTGTTTGTAAAACCCGTTTGTCATTGAGTCTTGCTACCGTAAATCCGGTTTCTGGATGTATATAAACAATATTTTCTACAAAACCTATTAGGGTATCCATATACCAGCCCATTTAGAATAATACCTTACCATCTCACTAGTTAACTATCTATCAAAACCAATTGCATTAAATGAAAATTATATCTATGATTTTTCCTTAAGTCATTCCGGGTTAGCTCAGTGGTAGAGCAGTTGACTGTTAATCAATTGGTCGCTGGTTCGAATCCAGCATCCGGAGTTCTCATTAAGAGGCAGTTAGGTTAAAAGCTTAACTGCTTTTTTTATGCTTTTAAGTCTTAATGCTCCAAAAATGCTCCACTTTTCTCAAAGAACTACATTTTGGGTATGAAAATTGCTTTTTTCGGGTGTTTAAAAGTCCGATAAGCGAGATCGCATTTTTTCTATCTTATTGTGAGGTATCGTGTAGCCATAAGAAAGGTTGTCTTATGTGGTTCGTTAAATTAAACTTTTAAGAGGTTAAAAATGGCTACTATTAAAGAGAGGAGAACAAAAGAAGGGAAAACGAAATATCAGGTGCGTATTCGCCGAAAAGGATATCCCATACAAATCGCGACTTTTGCTCGGATTACCGATGCGAAAAGATGGGCAAGACAAACTGAAGTTTCGATTGAAGAGGGAAGGCACTTCAAAACATCGGCAGCAAAAAAATATACCGTTGCTAATACGATCGATCGATATATTAAGCAATTTCAATCTTCCCAAGCAAAGAAAGCTCAGCTTGAATGGTGGAAAAATCGGATAGGCTATTATCTCTTATCTGATATTACCCCAGCGATCATTGCAGAAGGACGTGATGAACTTCTCATTACTCCAACCAACAAGGAAAAGCAAAGAAGCTCCTCAACAGTCGTTCGGTATATCGCTGCCTTAAGCCATGTCTTTACGATAGCTGTAAAAGAATATGGCTGGATTGAGACATCGCCAGTTGCGAATGTCACTAAACCTAAAGAGCCACCAGGAAGAGTACGATTCCTTGGCGATGAAGAACGAAATCGACTTCTCCTTGCTTGCAAAGAAAGCAAAAGTCCTTATCTTTACCTCGTTGTGATTTTAGCCATAAGCACAGGGATGCGTCACGGTGAAATAATGACACTTACCTGGCCTCAAATAGACCTCTTCAGAAAGCAAATTATTCTTGAGAAAACAAAAAACAAATCTCATAGAGTAATTCCATTAGCTCGGCTTGCATTTGAGCTTCTAACACAGCATCTTCAACAAAAGAAAGTTGCATCGAATCTCTTGTTTCCCGGTAAAAATTTCAGCCATCCGATCGATTTAAGAAAACCCTGGATAAAGGCCCTCAAAGAGGCCAATATCAACGATTTTAGATTTCACGATCTTCGCCACTCAGCGGCGAGCTATATGGCTATGTCCGGCTCAAGCCTTACTGAAATAGGAATTTTACTCGGACATAAGCGTCTTGATGTCACAAAACGGTATACACACCTAACGGAAAAACATCTTTCAAAAGCAGTAGAAAAAATGAATGAGGTGATTTTTGGCTAAGAAAAAGAAAGAAATCAAGATGGTAAAGAAAAAGATTTATACGGGTGGTTTCTATTTCGGATATTGGAAAGGTCATCCTGTAGCTTTATCAGCGCGATATTATCCTGGTGAGGATTCAAGTGGTTATTGCATTAAGGAGATTGAAGTATCAGAAGATGAGCCTTTTCCAGAGTTGATAGATCCTGAAGTTACACCTCTCACAATTATCAAAGAGATTTGCGAATACAATGATGTTCCTTTTTTGTGGGTTACAGGTGTCAATGCTGGCGATAAAGAAGCTATTCATATTATGGAGAATGATACTGTGGAAAAAGCATTTGGCAGCTTCATCGTGGTTTGTTCAAAAGGAACAACCTCGTACCAATACCGAAAAATATTTGATGAGCTAATCAAATCAAATGTTATTGATCCTTCTTTAGATGTAGAGGTGTATTTGAAGAATAGCTCTTTTATAGAAAAGCAAGCTTTAGATTTTTCAAAAAATATCGACTATGACATGAAAATATATGAAATATTAAAATCTTTTCATTCCTTTCTCAGAGGTGAAAAAGGGCCAGTTTACAAAACAAGAAAGGGTGATTACAAATCAAAGGCAAAAGACCCTATAAAAAAAGAAGAAGCGGAACCTTTTTTTACTGCCTTGAAAGCCATCAATCCCATCCATGAACTGATTGCAAGAGTGCTATACTATATGAACGTTGAAATGCATTTGAATCCTGAGAAAGCTCCTATCGTTACTTTAGAAGGGGTCTTAAAGCTAAAAAATCACGACGTTCATAAACATGAATATACGAACTTACTGAGCCTTAAAAGTCTTGAGATGCATTTTGGCTACTGCATTGATGAAGAATTGTTCGAACGGATATATGAACTCGCACAGGATACAAATATGTACGTTTTTCGTACAAAAAAGGGATCTCCAATCGATCCGGCGCAAGTGCGACGAAGCTTCAAGAAAGCAAGCGAAGCTGTAAAGCTTTCGCGAGTTATTACCCCAATTCATTTACGATAATAGTAGCAAAAAGTCCGATAAGCGCCTTTTCTTTAATTAATTACAGCACTCCATCAATAATTATAGAAAATTACAAATCATTGCGATGGAGCATGTATGACTACAGCAAATCAAACTCACAAAAACTTTCTTACTCTTAAACAGTGGCTTGCAAAATATCAAGCTATTCCTGAAGGAGGTGTTCGGCATCTTATTTTTACAAATAAGAACAATTTTAACCAGAGAGTGGTGAAAAAACTGGGGAGAAAAATCCTGTTGGATGAGGGTGCGTTTCTTGCATACATTGATGAACAGACAAAAGCGTAATTATCCTAAACAAAAAAAACAAGAAGCCTAGTGCTAGTAGGCTCCGTTCAATCCATTAATAATTAAAAAGGATAACTTATGCAGGATTATACAACTTTATGTGAAAAAAGAGCAGAAGAAATTGAGGAAAGAACATGTGCACCTGAGGAGAGAGTAATAAGGGACATGAATAGTAAATATGCTGTGATTCATACCAAATCAACATATATTTTGATGGAAAAAGAAGATAATAATTTTGTTTTAGATTCACGTCGATCACTCTTAAATTTTCATGAGAATGATTTCTTCATCGATTCTGAAGGTAAGAAACAGAACAAAGTAAAGTATTGGCTTTTGCATCGGGATAGGCGCACATACAAAAATCTAGTTTTTGATCCAACAAGACCTGGCCACTACGATGGAAATTACAACATCTTCAAGGGTTTTGCGGTTGTCCCTCAAAAAGGAGATTGCTCTCTTTTTTGGAAGCATACATATGAAGTGATTTGCGCCGGCAATCAGTTGCATTATGAGTATCTTCGCAAATGGATGGCTTGCGTAATACAGAAACCGGCGCTACTTGCAACTGCTATCGTGTTACGTGGATTGCAAGGAACCGGGAAAAATATATTTGTCGATACCTTTGGAGAGTTATTCGGTATTCATTTTTTGACATTGACGAATCTGGATCAAGTAGTTGGAAAATTCAATAGCCATTTGCAAACCGCATATTTAGTTTTTGCAAATGAAGCGATTTGGGGAGGTAACAAAAAAGAAGTGGGTGCCTTGAAAGCCCTTATTACGGATAAGACAATTTTTATTGAAGCGAAGGGAAAAGACGGGTACACAATTAAAAACAATCGGCATCTTATCATCTGCAGTAATGAAGATTGGGCGGCTCCTATGGATCTTGATGATAGGCGCTTTTTTTGTCTCAATGTTGATCCAAAGTACAAGGGGAATACGATATATTTTCAAGAGCTTCTTAAGCAAATGCAATTGGGTGGTGCAAGCGCACTACTCTATGATCTTCTTAATGAGGATTTATCTGATTTTGATCCACGTTTCATGCCTGAGAACGATTCCGGTTTTGATATGAAAATGAGAAGCGCTTCTAGTGCAGAACAATACATTTATGAAGCGTTAAAACTTGGAGCTTGGAATTTGGCATGTGGAGAGCATGCCTGGGAATTCGGAACACGCTCATGCAAAGGATTGCAAAAGGACTATAAGGATTGGTGTGATGAAGAGGGGATGAAACCCATTAATTCATCCGAATTCGGAAAAGTTCTGAAAAAATTATTTTCTTCTCTAAAAAAAGGTAGGCCTACCCTTGATGGAGAACGATGTCGCTGTTATTTATTTCCTTCTCTTGAAAAGTGTCGGGAAGAATTTCAACAATTCACGAAACAGACTGAGCGTATATGGGAGGATGTCCAAGATGTATAGAATGTGGTCCAAGGAACTAATGTTTGTAAATCGTTGTTTATCAATGAAACGTCCAAGCGTCCAAGGAGTCCACGTCATTATTACTGCAAAAAATTACCGGAGACTAGAGTTATGAAAATTTCTCAGCAAATAAAAACAAATGGACAGGGTGGACGCGTTGGACATTCTCCTGTAGAACAATAATGTATTACCGTGGACGGAAGTAATATGAGCATGGACATAGAATTATTAGATATCGCAATTGAAGATCAATTAGCCCCCAGAAGAGTTGCTGCAACGGATGGAGGAGAATACCATTCGCCATGTCCCGGATGTGGCGGGAAGGACCGTTTTATTATTTGGTCGGAAAAGAACCGGTACTACTGTCGGCAATGTGGAAAGTCTGGTGATATAATTCAATACTACCGAGATTTTCATGGATGCTCGTTTAGGGAGGCCTGTGAAAAAGCTCATGTTTCATCTAAGAATAAGAAATGGCGACGCACTTGGCAACCATCGCTCTTTATTCCTCAAGTGGCAAGTCTTCCTCATCCTCAATGGCAACTGTTAGCTACTGAATTCGTTAATACTTGTCATAACGATCTTATCAACACGCCAACTGCGATAGCTTTTCTAGTAAAGCGGGGGTTCTCTATGGATTCGATGAAAAGATTTCGGTTGGGGTGGAACAGTAGATCGATTTTCGTTGAATGGATGGATGAAGAACCAAAGCATAAGATATGGTTGCCAAAAGGTATTGTTATTCCAACATTCAAAGAAGGAAATCTAGTCAAAATAAAAATGCGAAGGTCTGAGTGGTGTGAAAATGATGTATATCCGAAATACGTGGAAATACATGGCAGCATGTCTGCACCTTCAATATTTGGATCGGATAAAAACGCTCCAGTGATTATTCTCGAATCTGAACTTGATGCGATGCTCATACAACAAGAAATGGACGGTATGTTCGCTACTATGGCGCTTGGTGGAGCTTCTAAAAAGCCAGATAAAGATACTCATATTTTATTATCTCAAGCACCTGCAATATTGTTTTCATTGGATTTTGACGAAGCTGGTATCAAGCAACTGCAATGGTGGAAAAAGCAGTACCGAAAATTAGTTGTATGGGTAACTCCATTTGAAAAAAGTGTAGGAGATGCTTTCATAAAGGGACTCGATATCAAGTCTTGGGTGCATCTTGGAATAAAAAAAGCATTACAAAACAATCAAAGAGGTGTCTTATGACAACAGAAAAACAACTCGTAGCCAATCAAGCAAATGCCCTACTTTCGACTGGGCCTAAGTCAAGGGAAGGGAAAGCGATCGTTTCAACAAACTCAATGAAGCATGGCATCTTCACAAAAGATCTAATAGTTTCGACGACGATTGGAAAGGAGAACATAGATGAGTACAATGAGGTACTAGATAATCTTAAGGAATGTCTCATGCCCCAGAACCAAATGGAGAGCCTTCTTGTTGAAAAAATAGCGATCGATTTTTGGCGATTGCGACGTGTTATTCGCTATGAAGCCGGTAGCATATCAAGTCATCTCGAGACAATCTTCAAAAACTTTTATACCTATGGGAAAAAGAAGAATGATGAACTCAAAAAAGAAATCAGCGAATGCCAAGACTACATTGAATGGATTGATGCGTATGTCGAATGTCTAGAAAAAGAGAAAGTCGATTTCATTCGTCCCATATGGGAGGGAGAAGATATTAGTAGCAACATCACTGATGATTTTGGTTTGATCATCCAGCACCTTGATTCTTTCTCCTACCAAGAAAAAGAGAGGGTTAGATATGGCTTATGGAACTACGATCAGCTCAAGGAGATTCTTGAGGATAACGGCTACAACGAAAAAAAGGAAATTACCAAGAAACTGCTCGAAGTCTACGAAAAAGAAAAACAGCGTATCGAAAAAGAGATCATAGAGCTGGAACAACAGATACAAGTAAATAGTGAGGCCGATAAGCTCAATACAATGCTTGGTGCAATTCCCGATGAGCAGCAAACCGAGAAGGCCCTAAAGTATGAGCGATCACTCCAAAAATCCATCTGCCAAAACCTATTTCTACTGAAGAAGCTTCAGGGAGAATTTTAAAATGGGTTTGTTTTGGAATTTTATTGTTTTTCGAATGAGGATGCTTTTTCTCTGTAAGCGCAATAATCACATTCGTATCCTGGATCAGGAATATTTTCACTATTTAAGCAGAAAGAAATGGCCATAATTGTGGGTTCTATCCAAGAAGTATCACCCTCATACGCAATGAGCGTTTTTTCAAAGACAAGGGTATCATTAAAGGCTTCTTTATTTTTCTGGGCATTTGCAAACAAGAAATATGCTGTGTTTGAAACCGAAAAGCCATTCATCCGAAAGAGCCATTGGTAGAACTCGATCTGTTTTTGATAACCAATAAGGTACCGATCAGTTTTAACAAGATCTCCGTTTTTCTTTCTTTTAGGTTCTAGAGTAATATCTCCGGTTGTTGCTTTGGCTTTGTAATCAACTAGGACAAGTTCACCCGAAGGAAGTTGCCAAACATCATCAACCGCCCCATAAAGCAAAAAAATAGCTTGGGGATGAATATATTGAATCCCTATGCGATTATTTCTCCACTTCTCAATATCCTCGTGCATAAATGGCACAGCTGGTATTCCCATGCTTTCAATAAATGGGTGTGATTTACCTTTTTCACGGTATATATCGAATTCTTTTTTTAGTAGAGCATCAACAGCATTATTCAGAGTAAATGGAGGGCCTGAGGGTCGTTTTATTCCACACTTTTGATCAAGATAGAAGCAGCGCGGACATTGGAGATAGAGGT
>Ga0214472_10006140_pt1 | contig 12588 bp, 6 predicted proteins | sample RVTome_6_FD_207662 | JGI IMG/M metagenome (GOLD analysis project Ga0214472, IMG submission 207662) | Soil microbial communities from uranium-contaminated site in the Upper Colorado River Basin, Wyoming, United States - RVT140D175 | ecosystem: Environmental > Terrestrial > Soil > Contaminated >... | reverse complement strand
GAGTCCGTCCGGAAAGCGGCCATCTTCTCGAGGCACGCGTGGCTCGCTCCAGGCTGATCCAGCGGAGGGAAGGAGCGCCAAGTGCTGGAGCACATCGCTGCAACTCGTTGGAATGGCACTGGATGCATGAAACGCAGGCATCTGTGGAAAACTATGCGCTGCCGCACTCAGGCGGAACAGAACTTGCCCTGTTAGGAGCGGAAATGGGAGTGCGTATCTGCAAACTCCCGGGGGGAAGTGCCATGAGTCCGTCTGAGCCTCAACGGCTCCGGTCGAAGCGAGCGCCGGGCCCGCTCTGGATGCTGCCGGTCCTCCTTCTGATCGGCTCCGCCTCGGCCGAGGCACAGATCGCGACCGGCTCCTACGTGGGCGATGGCACTGCCGGACGGCCCATCGCCGGCCTCGGCTTCCAACCCGACGTGGTGATCGTCAAGGTGGACTACGACAACTTGACCAACGACACCTGCTCCGCGGGCGTCATCCGCACCTCGACCATGCCCGTCGACGCCACCAAGCTCCTGAAGGGGACGCCGCCGCTTTCCCTCTCGCCGTGCGATTCGCTGACGACGGGCCTCCTCCCGAACCTGGTGCAGACCCTCGACGCGGACGGCTTCACGCTGGGCAACGACAACCGCGTCAACGGCGCCCTCGCCGCCTGCGGCGGTGTCAACTGCACGTACCACTGGGTCGCCTTCAAGGCGGACAGCAACCTCAAGCTCGGGACCTACGGGGGGACCGGGGGCAGCCTGTCGATCAGCGGCCTGGGCTTTTCGCCGGAATACGTGATGGTGCTCCCGGCCAACAATAACCGGGCTCAGCATCGGACGCCGGCCGGTGGCGCCCGCAGCGACCGGCTCGACGCCGGTGGCGCCACGACCCTCGGCATCACCTCCCTCGACGTCACTGGGTTCACCGTCACCAGCGATTCGGCACCCAACAACCTCAGCGACTTGGGAATCACCTACTACTACGTGGCCTGGAACGCCGTGGCGGGCAGGACGGCGGTCGGCACTTACGCCGGCAACAGCTCGGACAACCGGCCTATCGACCAGGCCGGCTTTCGCCCGTCCTACGTGATCGTTCAGTCCAACACGGACGCCGGCGGTAGCGACGCGATCCAGCGTACGGCAAGCATGTTCGGCGACGCCTCGGTCAACTTCCGCGGCGCCACGAACATCAACCGCATCCAGGCCCTGCGCCCGCTCGGCTTCGAGGTGGGGAGCTACGCAGGCGTCAACGACTCCGCCGAGAGCTACGCCTTCGTGGCCTTCGGGGCCGGCGACTCTCCCTGCGCGAGCGGGGGGTCCTGGTGGAACTACACCTGGAAACGCCGGCGCAAGCTCAGCTTCGACAACTCCGGCCAGCCCTCGAGCCTCTCGAGCTTCCCCGTGCTGGTGAAGCTCGACGCCACGCGCGTCGACTACGCGCGCACCCAGAATCTCGGGGAGGACATCCGCTTCGTGGACGCCGACGACCGGACGCTTCTCGACCACGAGATCGAGCGCTGGGACGAGGCCGGGACCTCCTACGTCTGGGTGCGCGTCCCGCAAGTCAACGGCGCCTCGAGCTCCGACTCGATCTACATGTACTACGACAACGCGGCCGCGCTCGACGGGCAGAACGTGGCCGGGGTCTGGGACGGCGACTTCAAGATGGTCCACCACCTCGAGGAGACGGCGGGCCAGCACCAGGACTCGACCAGCTTCAACAACGACTCCTATGCGGTCGACGTGACGCCACAGGGCTCCGCCGCCGGCCAGATCAATGGCGCGGACGGCTTCGCCGCCGCCAGCACCGACAACGTCTACGTGGCCGACGCGGCCACGCTCGACGTGGGGCCCGCGGAGTCCGTCACGATCGAGGCCTGGATCCAGACCACCAAATGGGACGGCATGGTCGTGAGCAAGGAGAACCAGCCCGGCGAGGGCGAGCTGCAGCTCTGGGTGGACGGAGCGGGGCGAGCATCGTTCTGGGTCAAGAGTGCCGGCGGGGCTGCGGCGAACGCCAACAGCGCCACGGTCGTCAGCGACAACGTCTGGCACCACCTGGTGGGCCGCTGGGACCGCGCCACCTCGACGGCGGAGGTCTTCGTCGACGGCGTGAGCGTGGCGAGCGCCACCAACGCCCTCGTCGGCGACGTCTCCACGAGCACCGACCTCGCGATCGGCGAGGAAGGCGACGGACCTCCCCCGCTGGCGGGTGGCTTCAGCTTCGGTGGCACCATGGACGAGATCCGGTTCTCGAAGGCCGCGACGCCGCGCGCGAACGACTGGATCCGCGCCCAATACCTCTCGATGTCGGATCAGTTCGTCGCCTACGGCGCGGAGACAGGCTCCTGCTACCTCCGCTCGATCGGTACGGCCAGCGACCGCTCCACGGCCACGGGGGACGGGACGGTGGCGGTGTCGCCCGGCGAGGTCTCCGTGACGGGCACCGGCACGCTCTGGAAGACCTGGAACCGCGGCCGTGGCGACCTGATCGAGATCGAGGGCACGCACTACGTCGTTCGCTGGGTGGCCTCGGAAACCCAGCTCACGCTCGCCTCGCCGTTCACCGGCACGGGCGGCCCGGGCACGAGCTACACGATGCGGCGGCAGTTCACCAACCTCACGGCCTGGGAGACCTGCGTCGACGGGGGGCCGTGCTCCGCCTTCTTCTCCCCGCCCGTCACGGCCAGCCTCGTGGCCGACAACCGGGCCGAGATCGGGATCGCGTACGACGACAGCCCCTTCGTGCTCACGGCCAACGTCGTGATCGACGGCTCGACGACCGACGCCACGCACACGATCAATCTCACCGCGGACGGCCCCAACCGACATAACGGGACCCCGGGCACCGGCGTCGTCATCGATGCCAACCTCGGTCCCAACTCGGTCATCATCCGAGACTCCAACGTGACGCTCGAATGGCTCGAGCTCGTCAAGCTCAGGGGCGCCAACAACGTCGCCGCGGTGCAGGTGGCGGGCACGCTCTCGCCCCTCGACGTGCCGACGAACGTCCTCCTCCAGAACCTGCTCGTCCACGACTTCTTCGATGCCACGTTCGAGATGTCGGGGCTCCGGCTCTCGCAAGACGACGTGGGCAAGGGTCTCACGGTCCGCAACACCATGATCTGGGACGGGGACCGACGGGGCATCGAAGCCGACGGGCCGACGGATACGCTGCTCGTCGAGAACTGCTCGATCCACGGCATGGTCGAAACGGGCGTGTTTGCCGCCGGCAGCACGAACTCCACCGTCACCGTCCGCAATACGATCGCCACGAGCAATCCCAGCGGCGACTTCATGAACGCGGGCACCTGGGGACCCGGGAGCTCGAACAACATCGCTTCCGCCGGGACCGTACCGGGCCTGAACCCCCTGACCGCGCAGGCCGTGGACCTGTTCGTCACACCCGGAGTCGACCTGCACCTGAAGACGGGGGCCGTCGCCATCGATTCCGCCCTCAGCCTCGCGGCCAGCTTCACCCTCGACATCGACGGAGGTGTTCGGCCGGGGGGTGCAGGATGGGACCGTGGCGCCGACGAATTCGCCACGACCGAGGTCGTGCTCGAGTCCTTTGCGGCGGTGGGTCTGGACTCTGCGGTCGAGCTCCGGTGGAAGACGGCCTCCGAGCTCCGGAACCTCGGCTTCCACCTCCACCGTTCGAGCTCGGCTTCGGGCCCCTGGGCGCGGATCACCGCGTCCTTGATCCCCGGCCTCGGCTCTTCACCCGTCGGCCAGGCCTACGCCTTCGTGGATTCCGGCCTCGCGAACGGCACGCCTTACTTCTACCGGCTCGAGGACGTGGACGCTTCCGGTGTAGCCACGTTCCACGGCCCCGTCTCAGCCACACCAAGGGCCGGCGCGGCTTCCCCCGCCGAGGACACGAACGCCGGCTCGACCTCGAACACGAGCGACTCGTCTTCGTCTTCGCTCCGCTCCTGGGGCGAGCCGGGTGTGGTGGACTTCAAGATTCTCCGCCGCACCCGCAACCAGCTCCTCGTCGAGCTTCAGACCGGCGGCTTTTTCACCACGACCGATGCCTCTTCGGGACGACTGCGGGTCGAGATCCCGACGTTCGAGCCGGCTTCCGACCCACAGGGACCCGCCCTGCCGCTCAAGCGCGTGCTTCTGGATGCGCTCGTGGGCCGAGGGGCCCGCATCGCCTCTGTCCGCTCGCTCGAGCTTCTCTCCTTCCCCGGTCTCGTTCCCGACGCCCAGGGCTTCTCCGAGATGGCCGTCTCGTTCGACGGCACCGTCCGCCCCCGCCGCCGTCCGGCCCCCCTGCGCGCCTCGCTCGAGACGCTGCTTCCCGAGGAACCGGCCCGTCTCGCGGCCTCCGTCTTCCTCGGCGAACAGAAGAAGCTCGTCCTCGAGATGTCGCCTCTTCGATACGACACCCGGGGCGAGCGGCTCCTCCTCGCCCGGCGCTTGCGCGTTCTGATCGTCTTCGATCGAAAAGACCCCCTCGAGCGAGGACGAGGCTCGGTCGGCCGGCGGGCCCCGAGAGAGAAGGCTCCGTCGTCCTCGGAGAGCCTGCTCGCCTTTGTCCACGTGTCGAATGAGGGCCTCCAGGCCCTCTCCTTCGAGGAGGTCTTCCCCTCCAGGCAGCGTGCCATCCCGCTTCGCTCGCTCAAGCTTTCGCGTGAGGGACAGGCGGTCCCCTTCCACGTCGAGCCGTGGGGCACCGCCTTCGGCCACGGGGGGCTGCTCGTCTTCCACGCCGACGAGGCCCCTCCCTCGACATCGTTTACCGGGGAGGCCGCCTACTCGCTCTCGCTGGCGAGCGACGGCGTGGTCATGGCGGAAGTGAAGGCCTCTCCTTCAGGAGAGCCGGTCTCTTCGTCGGTCGCTCTCTCCCGCTTCGAAACCAACCGCAACTACCAGCCGGGGCTCCTGGAAGCAAACGACCCCTGGCTGTGGGAGGTGCTGGTGGTGGGGGCTCCCAAGACGATCGGTGTCTCGCTCGCCGGAGTGGATGCGGTTTCGGCTCTGCCCGCGCGGCTGTCTCTCGCCCTTCAGGGGGCCTCGGACGTCGAGGGGGTCTCCGACCACCACCTCCGCGCCTATGTCAACGGCGCCCTTGTGGGCGAGGCTCGCTTCGACGGCAAGCGCCCTGCCTCGCTCGAGGCCGAGCTGCCCGCTTCCCTGCTGCGCGAGGGATCCAACGACGTCACGCTGGAGAACACCGGTTCGAGCGGAGTGGCGTCTTTCGTCTTCCTCGACCGCATCTCGCTCGTCTACCCCCAGACTCCCACCGCCCGCGGAGACCGATTCGAGGGGACGTGGGCCTCGAGCGGGACGGCCGAGGTCACGGGCTTCGCCTCGCCTCCACTAGGGGTCGTCGAGGTCGCGGGGGGCGAGACACGCTGGCTCACGGGAGTAGAGTGGACCGGCGCGTCCGTGCGCTTCCGCGCCGAGGCCGACAGGCGCACGCTGATCGCTTCGGCACAGAGCATCCCCCACCCCCGCGTCCGCTTCCCCGAGCCGTCTTCCTTGAGTCAGGCCACACAGGCCGACTACATCGTGATCGCCCCCCAGGCCTTCCTCGATCCCGCCCGGAGGCTACTCGAAAGGCGCCAGGGCCAGGGCCTCTCGACCCTCTCCGTCTCGCTCGAAGAGCTGGCGGACCGATTCGGGGAGGGCGAGATCTCGGCGGAGGCGCTCCGGCGCTTCCTCTCCCACGCCTTCCATCACTTCTCTCCGCCCTCGCCGCGCTACGTGCTGCTCCTGGGGGGCTCGACCTCCGACCCCCGGAACTTCACCGGCCGCTCGCGTCCCTCGCCCCTGCCCGCGCTCATGGTCAAGACGTCTTATCTCTGGACCGTATCCGACCCCACGCTCGCCGCGGCGAACGGGGAAGACGCCCTGCCCGACCTTGCGATCGGGCGGCTGCCGGCCACGACGCTCGAGGAGGCCGAGGCGATGATCGACAAGCTTCTGGCCTGGGAGGACACGGTCCAGACGCTTTCGGGGAGAGCCGTCCTCGTCGCCGACAACCCCGACGTTGCCGGCGACTTCGAGGCGAACGTGACGGACATCGAAGCCTCCTTCCTCGCTGGACGCGAGACCCAGCGGCTCTTCTTGAGCCAGCTCGGGTCGCAGATGCGCCCCGCCATCCTTCAGGCCTTCAACGAAGGCGCCTCGCTCATGAGCTACGTCGGGCACGGGGGAGCGGCGGTGTGGGCGAGCGAGAACGTGCTGAACTCCTGGGATGCGGCCTCGCTGCTGTCCCAGTCCCGGCAGCCCGTGCTCCTGACGCTGAACTGCCTCAACGGCTACTTCCTGGCCCCCGCGTTCGACTCGCTCGCCGAGGCCTTCTTGAAGGCGGAGGGCAGGGGGACGGTCGCGGGCTTCTCCCCGTCGGGGCTGTCTCTCGACGGCCCGGCCCACCTCTACCACCGCGCCGTCGTGGCCGAGTTCGTCTCCGGACGGCACGAGAGGCTGGGGGATGCGCTGCTCGCCGCTCAGGCCGCCTACGCCGAAACGGGGGCCATGCCGGAGCTGCTCTCGATCTACCACCTGCTGGGCGACCCTGCAATGAAGATCCGGTGAAGCGGGATAGGTCGATAGGCTTCAGTCGAGCGCCAGGACGGCGGCCCCACGGATGTGACCGCCTCTCAGCCGTGAAAGCGCCGCGTTCGCCTCCGACAGCGGGAAGCTCTCGACCTCGGTCCGGAGCTTCACCTGCGGCGCGAGCGCCAGAAACTCCTCGCCGTCCCGCCGCGTGAGGTTGGCGACGGAGCGCAGCACACGCTCCTGCCACAGGATGCGGTACGGGAACGACGGGATGTCGCTCATGTGGATGCCGGCGCAGACGACCGTCCCGCCGCGGTCCACAGCCCGGAGCGCCAGGGGTACGAGCTCGCCGATCGGGGCGAACAGGATCGCCGCGTCGAGCGGCTCGGGTGGCGCGTCCTCCGACCCTCCGGCCCACTCTGCGCCAAGCGAGCGGGCGAAGCCCTGCGCCTCGCGGTCGCCGGGGCGCGTGAAGGCGAAGACGCGGCGACGCTGGTGGACCGCGAGTTGGACGACGATGTGCGCGGCGGCGCCGAAGCCGTAGAGGCCGAGCCTCGCCGCGTCGCCGGCCATCGCCAGCGAGCGGTAGCCGATGAGCCCCGCGCAGAGCAGGGGCGCCGCTTCCAGGTCGGAGTAGCCGTCAGGGATCGGGAAGCAGTAGCGCTCGTCGGCCACCGCGTGCTCGGCGAAACCGCCGTCGAGATGATAGCCGGTGAAGCGCGCGTCGGCGCACAGGTTCTCGCGTCCGGAGCGGCAGAAGCGGCAGTCGCCGCAGGTCCAGCCGAGCCAGGGCACGCCCACCCGCTGGCCGGTCTCGGGGCGCTCGACACCCGTCCCGCGGGCTTCGACCACGCCGACGATCTGGTGGCCGGGAACGACGGGGCGGCCGAGGGATGGCAGCTCCCCGTCCACGACATGCAAGTCCGTTCGGCACACGCCGCAGGCGCTCACGCGCAGCAGCACCTGACCGGGGCCCGGCGCGGGCACCGGCCGCGCCGCTTCTCGCAGCGGCGTGCCCGGCCTCTCGAGAACCATCGCTCGCATGCTTGCGGCCATGGGCACCAGGCGCTCCCGGTCGATTCTAGTCCCGGCTCGCCGGCAGGAACGCGCGGCCCGGGTCGTCTACACTCATGCTCGGCATCATGCTGGAGCAGCGCTCGGGGACCGCGGTCGGCGGAGCGATGCAACCCTGGCAGGCCCCGTGGTGGCGGCCTGTCCCGGGACAGGAGCTCGTCTTCTACTACCTGGTCGCGGTCCACGTGCTCGCCGCCATCGGGCTCGCGTTCTTCCAGGTTCCCGGCCTGCCCGTTTTCCTGACCGCCCTGGGACTGGCCTGCCTCGGCGGCCTGGGAACGACCATCGCCTACCATCGCGCGCTCGCGCACAAGTCCGTGCGGCTCCACCCGCGCGTCGAGCAAGCCCTGATCCTGTGCGCCATCTTCAACGGGTCGGGCAGCCCGAGGCAGTGGGTCGCGAACCATCGACTGCACCACGCCAAGTCCGACACGCCGGAGGACATCTCGAGCCCGCGCTACGGCGGCTTCTGGTGGGCGCACCTGCGCTGGCTCTACCAGTTCCCGGATGCGAGCCAGAGCCGCTGGTGTCCGGACCTCGATCGGCGGCGGTACAACGTGTGGGGCCGTCTGCAGGTGCCGGCCGTGGCCCTCTCCCTGTTCGGCGGGCTCGCCTTCGGCTGGCGCGGTTTCTTCTGGATCGGGGCGATCCGACTCCTGTACTCGCTGCACTTCCAGTGCCTGGTCAATAGCCTCACCCACCTGGGTGCGGCGGGGGACGAGGGCGGGGACTCGAGCTTGAACGTGTGGTGGCTCGGCCCGTTTCAGCTCACGGCCTGGGGCGAGAACTGGCACCGTAACCATCACGCGGAAGCCGGGTCGGCGCGATTCGGCTGGAGCCCGCTCCAGACCGACATCGGCTGGTACGTGATTCGCCTGCTCGAAATCCTTGGGCTGGCCAGGGACGTGCGCCGCCCCCGAACGCCGTCGAGAGTGACGCAGCGGGGGACCTGGGTCGTCCCGCCCTGACCACCGGGTCGAAGCTCGGGTGCAAACGCCCGTCGCCCCGGTCTGGTGCTACGCTCCGCGCATGCTGAAACGGACCGTCAGCCTGCCTCTCCTTCTTTGTTGCCTGGCTCCGGGATCCGGCCTGCTGTTGGCCGCGGAGAAGCCCACGCTCGCGCTCGTGGGCGGGCAGGTGATCGACGGCTACGAGGGGCCAGTGGTCCACGACGGTGTCGTGCTGATCGCCGGCGAGCGGATCGTCGCGGTTGGCCGTCGCGGCGAGGTGACGGTGCCCGCGGGCACTCCCGTCGTCGACACCGCCGGCATGAGTGTCCTGCCCGGGCTCATGGACATGCACGTGCACCTGATGATCCTGGGCCACTCGGACTACGAGTACTGGGACACGACCTACATGGCGCGCTTCCGCGACGAGATCATGCCGATCGCGGCGAAGCAGCTGCTGGAGAGCGGGGTCACCACCGTGCGCGACCTCGGAGCGCCGCTCGACGAGATCCTGCACGTCAAGCGGCGGATCGAGAAGGGTGAGATCCCCGGGCCGCGGCTCTTCGTGTCGGGCCCCTTCATCCAGCATCGGCCGTACTTCGAGTACGAGAAGTTCGTGCGCTGGGGTGTCGACGGCCCCGAGGACGCGCGCGCCAAGGTGCAGAAGCTCGTGGACGCCGGCGTCGACTTCATCAAGCTGATCGACCAGGACCAGATGACGGACGACGAGGTGCGCGCCGTGGTCGAGACGGCGAGGAAGGGCGGCAAGCCGGTGGTCGCCCACGCCCACCGCGAGGACGAGATCCGCGTGGGCCTGAAGCACGGCGTCGACTGCTTCGAGCACACCGGGCTCGCCACGGAACCCGGCTACCCCGAGGACATCCTGGCGGGGCTGCGCAAGCGCAACGCGACGCTCTACTGGTGCCCCACGGTCGAGGGCCTGTTCCTCGCCGACTACACGGCTCGTATGTTCCCCGACCGACTCGACGACCCACGCTGGCAGGCCGACATCCCGAAGGACATCGCGGCCGACATCCGCCGCTCGCTGCGGAGCGTGACGGCGCTCGACTACTTCACGCTGACCTTCCGCCGCCTGCCCACGCTCGGCAACAAGTTTCGGCAGCTCCGCGAGACCGGTGTCACGCTGCTGGTGGGCACCGACAGCGGCATCCCCGGCAACTTCCACACCGACTCGACCTGGCGCGAGCTCGACACCTGGGTGAAGCTCGGCGCGACGCCGATGCAGGCGATCGCGGGCGCCACGCGCTGGCCCGCACGCTTCCTGAAGAAGGACAAGGAGCTCGGCACGCTCGCGCCCGGCCGCTACGCCGACGTGATCGCGGTGAAGGGCGACGTGCTGTCGAACGTGGCGCTGCTGCAGCGCGTGGACGTGGTGGTCAAGAACGGCGTGCGCGTCCGCTGAGCGACGGCTCGGGCGGCAGGTCGACGGAATAGAGGACGCGGCCGGCCACGTCGTGGAGCCGCGCCGTGAGCGCGCGGCTCCGGTGGTCGATGTCGAGCGTGCCGAAGAACTGCAGCCCCTCGCTCGGCGGGCGGTTGGGCTTCATGCCCTCGGGGATGCCCAGGAAGCGCACGGCGGGACCGAAGCTCGGATCGAGCGGCGTGGGCCCGAACGTGCCGGCGTGCAGCGGGCCCGCGACGAACTCCCAGAAGGGGTCGAAGTCCCGGAAACGCGCGCGCTCCGGGTGGTAGTGGTGCGCCGCGGCGTAGTGGACGTCGCCCGTGATCCAGACGACGTTCCGGACGTGCTGCGCGCGCAGGAAGCGCAGCAGCTCGGCGATCTCGAGCTCGCGCCCGAGCGGCGGCCCGCCCTCGCCGTTCGCGACCGCCTCGAAGTGCGCGGGGCCGTCACCAACCACCAGGCCCAGCGGCATGTCGCTCGCCACCACCTTCCAGGCGGCCCTCGACAGCGCGAGGCTTTCCATCAGCCAGTCGAGCTGCGCCCGACCCAGCAGAGCCGTCTCCGGCCCGGCCGCGGCCTGGGTGTTGGGCGAGTTCGGCGCCCGGTAGCTCCGCATGTCGATGGCGAACACGTCGAGCAGCGGCCCGCAAGGGATCCTGCGGTAGACGCGCTCGGGATCGTCGCCACGGTAGCGGATCGGGTTGTGCTCGAGGAAGGCGCGTTTCGCGCGCGCGGCGAGGAGCGCCACGCTCTTCTCGGCGTAGCGGGGGTCGTCGAGCAGCTCGGTCGGGTACCAGTTGTTCAGCACCTCGTGGTCGTCCCACAGGATCACCTGCGCGACCTCGGCATTGAAGCGCCGCACGTTCTCGTCGAGCAGGTTGTAGAGGTAGTTGCCGCGGAACTCCTCGAGCGTCTCGGCCACCTTCGCCTTGGCGGGCGTCACGAGGTTGCGCCAGGTCGATCCGTCGTCGAGCGGCACCTCCGCGGCGAGCGGGCCGTCGGCGTAGATCGTGTCGCCGCAGTGGACGAACAGGTCGGGCTCGAGCCGCCGCATCGTCTCGTACGTGCGCAGGCCGCCTCGCGCGGAGTCGATGCCCCAGCCCTGGCCCACCGTGTCCGCGGACCAGGCGAGCCTCACGTCGCGGGAAGCGGCGGGGCGCGGATACACGACGCCCGTGGCTGGAAACGCCTCGACGTCGTGGCGGCCGGGGGCGCTCCTGAAGCGGCCCTCGGCCGGAAGGCTCCACGTCTTGAGGTCGGCGAGATCCTGGAACAGCACCCGGTAGGCGATCGTCTGGTCCGCCGGCAGGCCCGACAGGTCGACGCGGGCGGTGAAGCCCGTCTCGGGGAGCGCCGCCGGTCCGACCAGCCGCCGTGCGTCCGTGAAGGACGCGCGCGTCGACCACTCGACGACCATGCGCGCCGGGCGGTCGGTCCGGCTCCAGACGATCGCCCGGTCGCCGGCCACGTCGCCGACCATGGCACCGTGCGACGTGGACGGACGCGCTTTGTCGTCCGCGATCAGGCGGGCCGCCCCGCGCGGCACGAAGAGCGTGCCGGCCGCCGCGCTCGCGAGCGTCCTGACGAATCGCCGCCGGTTGCTCATCGGGCACAAGCATACCCGCGCAGCCTGGTCCTGGTGGCGGAGCGGGGCGTGGGCGGAGGTAGACTTGTCGTGGAGGTGCCTCTTGCGACTGCGAGCCCTCGCCGTCCTCGTGGCTGTTGCCTTCTTCGGCTACTGCGCGACGGCCGCCGGTGCTTCGGACTCCCCGCTCGACCAGAAGGTCCGCCGCTTCCTCGAGAGCCGGCGCGGGACCTGGCGGGACATGAACGTTCCGTGGCAGGACGGCCAGCTGCTCCACGACCTGGTGCTGAAGCACCGCTTCAAGCGCGCGCTCGAGATCGGGACCTCCACCGGGCACTCGGGCATCTGGATCGCGTGGGCGCTCGCGAAGACCGGCGGCAAGCTGATCACGATCGAGATCGATCCCACCCGCCACGCGGAGGCGCTGAAGAACTTCGAGGAGGCCGGCGTCGCCGCGTTCGTCGACGCGCGCCTGGCCGACGCGCACGAGCTCGTGCGCCAGCTCCCCGGACCGTTCGACTTCGTCTTCTCCGACGCCGACAAGGGGTGGTACACGCAGTACTTCAAGGACGTGGAGCCCAAGCTCGAGGTGGGCGGCTGCTTCACGGCCCACAACATCGCGTGGCGCGGCGGCGGCCCGGGCGCGTTCCTCGAGTACGTGAGGGCGCTGCCGAACTACGAGACGACCGTGGAGGGCAGCAGCGAGGGCGTCTCGATCAGCTTTAAACGCTAGCGGGGGGCTCGGGGGGGCGCTCCTGTCCATTTCGTCCTGTCCCTTTTTCACCCTTGATCCTTTGTCCGGCCCGTAGTATCACCAGCCTTGCGTCAACCCCGGAGGAACCATGCGAAGACTGCTGACCGGCCTCGTGGTGATCGCCATGGGCGCCGCCCAAACGGCCCTCGCCCAGGACATGGCCGCGTTCGAGAAGAAGGTGAGCGTCCGGACGCTCGCAAACGGCCTCACGGTACTCGTCTGCGAGCGGCCCGAGGCGCCGGTCTTCTCCTTCTTCACCCACGTCGACGTGGGCGGCGACCGCGAGGTGCCTGGCATTACGGGCC
>Ga0214472_10006139_pt1 | contig 12588 bp, 13 predicted proteins | sample RVTome_6_FD_207662 | JGI IMG/M metagenome (GOLD analysis project Ga0214472, IMG submission 207662) | Soil microbial communities from uranium-contaminated site in the Upper Colorado River Basin, Wyoming, United States - RVT140D175 | ecosystem: Environmental > Terrestrial > Soil > Contaminated >... | reverse complement strand
GTTGTCGGCGTCGTCTCGGTTGACTCGTCCGCCGTCACGTGGGAGGTCGAGGATCGCGCGCGCCGCGCCTCCGGAGTCGAGAGCTAGGCAGTGGTCCGCCGCCGGCGTGTGACCCACTGGAGGATGACGGCCGCCCCCGGCGACCGCGTGGTCGTTCCCGGGCGCCGGCCGGGTACGATCGCGCACGTCGCCGAGGTGATCGAGGTCCTCGGGCCGGCCGGGCGCCCGCCATACCGCGTGCGCTGGCGGGAGACGGGCCTCGAAGGTGTGTGCTTTCCGGGACCCGACGCCTTCGTCGAGCACCGGACAGGAGGCGCCGACACAGGCGCGGTCGAGCCGCGCGGCCGCCGGTATGAGCTCTGGCAGATCCTGCGCCCGCGCATGGGCAAGCGGCTACTTCGCTTCCTCCGTGCGGTCGACACGGCCGCCGAGGCCAACCTGCTGGCCGATTCGATCGCACGCGACGGCCGCGTGCCCAGGACAAGGCTCGTCGTCCAGGACACGGAGAGGCGACGATTCCTGAGGCGCTCCAGACGGCAGCAGCAGTAGTTCGACTGCGCCGCGTCGACTGCGCCGCGGCCCTGCGTTCAGGCTCTGCGACGTCTCGTTCGAGCGAAGCGGAGCGCGCGGGCACCGCGCGGAGTCAGCGCGAACGTACGGTCGACGATCCCCTCGCGGGCGAGCTCTCGGGCGTAACGCCAGGGGGGTGCGCCACCCTCGGCCAGGAACGTCCGTAAAGCGGTCAGGGCGGCCACGGAGACACGCCAGGTCTCGTAGAAGATCGCATCGTTCCGGTGGAAGAGGGCGGGGGTCTGCCGGCCGCTGAAGTCGTCCCCGCCGACGATCCGCCCCACGAGCGCGCCGTCGATCTGCACCTCGAGCTCCTCGCCGCTCCCGCGTCGGATCTCGGCAAGTGAACCGGCGTCCGAGCGCCCGGCGAAGACGAGCGCGGGGGTGAGTCGGGGCCGATTCGGTGCGGGACCTCCGTGGTAGAGGTGGTCTCGCCAGGCTTTTCTCAGCGATTCGGGCGCGACCCATTCGGTGAGCAGGCCCTCGAAATCCGAGGCGAGCCCGACCAGCTGCGCCTCCAGGTGGCGGCGGACGGCGCTCTTCGGATGCGCCCGCCGATGCTCGGCCTTCACGTGGCGATAGTGACCGACGATCCCCTCGAGCACGTCGCGGGAAGGAATCTCCGGCGTGCGAGGTCTCGCGCCCGCCATCAAGCTCCCGTCCACGCTTCCTCGTCACGCAGGCGCGCAAGCTCTTGCAGGCGGACGGCGTAGCCTTCGAGCCGCTCGCGGGGAAGTGCGTGCACCTCTTCCGCCGCCCATCCGGTAAGGAGCTCCATCCCTTCGTCGACAGTGCTCGCGGCCCAGACGTTGACGCGGTATCGCGCGAAGCCGGGTCGACGCCCTGGGCTCAGGAGCGCCGGCAGCGCTTCCTCGTCTTGCTCGCGGAACTCCTCGACGTGTCTGACGACGTCGTTCTGGACGGCCTCCAGATGCGCGAGGATCTCAGGCTGGTCGGCGTAGCGCTCGCGCAGCTCGTGGAAGAGAGGGCCGACGGCGAAGAGGGCGACGTCGCGCTCGAGCTCTCGTATCCGCTCCGCGGCTTGCTTCTCGAGCTGATGCATCTTGTGCAGGAAGGCCGCAGTCCGGGCGGCGATCTCCTCCTTACGCTGCTCGATGCCGCGGCGCACCTCGGGGGACAAGCCCTCGAACTCCTTCCGTGTCAAGGGCTCGCCGCGATAGGTCGGCGTCGTGATGACGCCGGCGATCGTGACCTGGACCAGGAAGTCGCGTTCGCGCGCGAATTGGACGAGCTCTTCGACAAGCGCCTCTCGCCGGCTCGTGATCTCGGCGACGACCTCACGCTGGCGCCGGTCGTACTCGTCGCTCTCGAACGCCCGTGGGATCTCGCGCCGGGCGTCGCGGACGAATTCGTCCATGCGCTGGGCGAAGTCTTCACCCTGCCCGGAAGGAAGGCGAATGGCCCTCGGCCGATCAGGGTTTGCGAAGTTGTGGACGTAGATCCAGTCGTCCGGAGGAGGCCGGCTCGCGGCGAACCGGTCTACGTAGTCTCGGACGGTGGTGGCGCGACCGGAGCCCGGCAGGCCGGCGGCGTACACGTTGAAGCCGCGAGTCTCGAGCCGGAGCGCGAATTCGAGCGCGTCGGTCGCACGCGGCTGACCGACCGTGCCGACGAGAGGGTCGACCTCCGCAGTGCTCTCGAAGGGCAGCGTGTCGGGATCGACCCAGCGGCGGAGCTGCCCAGGCGAGAGCTTGAGCGCCTGCCGAACGTCGAGACCGTTGACCGCCGCGTCTGCCAGGGAGATCGCCCCCTCACCTCACCGGGAAAGCCGGCCCGGGAGCCCGTCTCCACGGTGCAGCCAATGGGCGGCCCCACACATCGGGCAGCGTTCCGGAGGGGCGCTCGCCACGGCGCCGTACCCGCAGTTGGCGCAGCGAAATTCCCGGCGCGCGCGAACTTCGCTCAGGAGCGCCTCGGCGAGGCGCACCTGCCGGAAACCCGCGGCCTGATGCACGCTCGAGCTTCTCACCTGCTCCCGAGGATGTCGCTCCCGCCTGCGCGCCGCGTCGGGGCAGGCACCGATTCCCGTTTCGGGAAATCCGCAGGAGGCCGGCAGCCCCTACGACGACGCGATGTCTCGCCGGTCGAAGGCGTACGGCGTGAGCACGGCTGCGCCCACGGCGATCCCGATCAGCACGAGGACGTGGACGGGCTCGAGCCCGCGCCGGAGCGGATCGCTGACGGCGTAGTGGTAGAAGGGAGATGCCTTCTGCGCCGGTTCGAGAGCCTCGACGAGCGGGGCAAGGGAGTTGACGAGATAGGCGGCGACGGCGGCCGCAGCGGTGACGCCGATGCTTCGTGCCCTCTTCCCGCCGGCGGCGCCGACGAGGAGCGCGACGGCGCCAAAGGCGAGCGCCAGGAGACCCGCGCTCGAGGTCGCAGCCGCCAGGTGGAGCCCGGAGATCGACATTCCCACGACCCGGACGCCGACCCAGAGCGAGGCCCAGAGCACGGCGGCGATCGCCGCAAGCTCGACGGTGAGTGCGGCGAGCTTCTCGAGCGCCACGCGTCGCCGTGAAACCGGCTGAGCGAGGAGGAGATCGAGCGTGCCCTGCTCCTCCTCGCCGGCGAGCGAGCGGGCGCCTCCGCCGACGGCGACGAGCAGGAAGAGGAGCGGCACCATGAAGGAGTAGAGCTCGCTTCCGAGGTAGCCCGCGGCCGAGACGTAGTCGATCTGCCCGCCGAAGCCGATGAACGCCTGGAGGACTTCCGGGTAATCCTGGACGAGTCGGTCGAGCGCCGGATTGTCGCGGACGCTCGGGTAGACGGCCACGATCAACGCGACGAGGCCGGCGAGCCCGAGGCTCCACCAGGCAAAGCCCCGCCGCGCATCGCGGAGCGTCTTCAGCGCGACGCTAGGCCGCATGCCGCGCCTCCCCCCGGTAGAGACCGAGGAAGACGTCCTCGAGGTCGGCCTCGTGCACGTCGAGCGCCTCGACGTCGCAGCGGGCGAGCGCCTTGACAAGCGGATCCGCGCGTCCTTCGAGGGCGAACAGAACCACTCGGCCGCGGCGCTCGAGCTCCCGCACGGCGGGAACCGCTGCGAACGCGCCGGGCGGGGGTGGAGCACCGAAGGTCACCTCGACGCGCGTGAATGCCCGCGCCCGCAGCTCCTCGACGGATGCGACGAGCTCGAGCCTGCCCTCCCGGATGACCCCGACCCGGTCGGCGACGTGCTGCACCTCCGAGAGCACATGGGAGGAGAGGAAGACCGACCGCCCCTCCGCGGTCGTCTCGCGAACGAGCTCGTAGAAGACCTGCTGCATGAGTGGGTCGAGCCCCGAGGTGGGCTCGTCGAGGACGAGTAGGTCGGGGCGGTGCACGAACGCTTGCACGAGACCGACTTTCTGCCGGTTGCCGCGCGAGAGCGCGCGGATCGGCCGGTCGAGGTCGAGCTCGAGCCTGGCGGCCAGCTCGTCGGCGGCGCCCGTGTCGGGGAGATCGCGGAGCGATGCGAAATAGCGGACAAGCTCGCGGCCGGTCAGCCGGTCGTACAGACGCAGATCACCGGGCACGTAGCCCAGCCGCCGTCTGATCGGGAGGCTTCCGCGGCGCGAGTCGAGACCGAAGATCTCGAGCCGCCCGCGCGTCGGTCGGATGAGATCGAGCATGAGCCGGATGGTGGTGGTCTTGCCTGCTCCGTTCGGCCCGAGGAAGCCGAACACCTCTCCACTGCCGACCGAGAAGTCCAGGTCGAGGACGCCTCGGCTCTGGCCGTAGAACTTCGTCAGGCCGTGCGCCCGGACAACGGTGCTCACGGCCTTGCTCTTGCCGGGGCAGACATTACGCACCCTCCTCCTGGAGGCTTACGCCGGCTTGCAGGAGCTGCTCCGCCATGCGAAGGTGGTCGTCCTCGAGCACACGGGCGACGCTGTGAGCGATCGCGTGGATCGTGGGGACACCTCCCTCCGCCCGCATCGCCTGGACGAGCTCCTGCTCGAGCGACTCGCGAATCCTCTGCTCCGTCAGTCCGAACATTCGTAACCTCCTCTCGAAAGACCAAGCCGGGCATCCAATCGTCACGGGGGGTCGCACCCCGGGCATCGGGGACGCGCCGGATCGGCCTTCGGGGAAGTACCGACGTCGACCTCGAGGCGGATATGGGAGAGTGCGGGAACCTCTCTTCCTGCTCCGCGAGCTTCCGAGTACCACGGTCGTGGCCCCTCCGGCGAGCGTGGACGTGCGGCCCCGCCGGCTGGGGCCCTCCTGAGGACAGGAGGGCACTACGCTCCTGGAGCGGTCTCTCCGGTCATGGTCGTCGTCGCGCTGAACCGCGTCCTGCACTCGCGGGAGCAGAAGTGCGCGGTCCTGCCGTCGGTACGAGCGCCGAGCGTCCGTTGGCCTCGGCCGAAGGCGAGGCCGCAAGCCGGATCTCGCCACTCCTCGCGCTGAGGGGCGCGACCCCCCGCGGCGAGGCTTTCCATGAGCAGGAGCTCGTTCAGGAGAAGGCGCGGGAGCAGAAAATGATCGCGCACGCGCCTTCGGCCACGCCGGCCGAGCTCCGCGCCTCGTTCCGGGTCACGCAGCAGGGCGACGATCGCGGCGGCGCAATCCTCGACCGTCGTGACGAGCGAGCCGCCCGCTCCGTCCGCCATCTGGAGCGGGATACCGCCGGCGCGCCCGGCTACGACAGGCGTCCCCTTCCAGAGCGCTTCCGAGACCACGAGCCCAAATCCCTCCCGGATCGACTTTTGGACGCACACATCCGAGAGGCGCTGCAGGGCGTTGACCTCGATGTTGCCGACGCCGGTGAGGTTCGTGAATACGTGGATGAGCGGATCCGCCTCGCTTGCGATCCGGATCTCGCGGTAGACCTCCCACCCCTCGGGATCGTCGAGCGCCATGGCGCCGGCGAGAGCGAGTTGGAGAGTCGGAAATTCCTCGCGGGCGAGGCGGTAGGCCGCGATGACGCCCAGCGGATCCTTCCAGGGATCGAAGCGCGAGACCTGCGTGACGAGCGGACGACTCAGCTGGATCCCGATCCAGTCGAGCACTTGGCGTGCCGTGCTCTCTGCCAGGGGCAAGTTCTTCGGACTGAGCGGATCGATCGCCGGGGGAATCAGCTCGACGCGCGGTATCTGGAGGTCAGGCGGTACGAACTCCCTCATCGTGAAGACGGCCGCGTCGTAGCCGTCGAGGTAGAGGCGAAAGCCTGACCACACGTCCGGGTTCGGGGCGGATGTGTCGATGTGACAGCGCCAGATCCAGCGCCCACGGTCCTCGGTTCTGTAGGCGCGCACCGCCGCTGGCTGCGGGTCGTGCACGAAGACGAAGTCGTACCCCTCGTCGAGCTCGTGTGCGTTCCGGATCGCCGTCTCGCGGTAGACGTCCCACTCCGTTTCCGTCAGCTCTCGCTCCGCACCCTGGAGCCCGTTGTGGAGCGCCTTCGTCACGCGGAAGAAGGCCTCGTCACCGCTCGTCACACGCCACTCGGCCGCGATGCCCAGATCGTTCAGGAGCGGGACCAGCGAGCGCAGAAGCTCCGAGACGCCTCCGCCGTAGGGTGTCGCGTTCAGATGGAGGACACGGGCGCCGCGAAGGGCTTCGGCGTGGAGTGCGGCCGTCTCCAGAATCGACCTCGGCGCGATCCCGCGGTACGACTTGAGCGAACGCTCGCCGACGTCAACGGCTTGGAGCATCGACAGGCACGGGGCCGGAGCGGTCCCCCTCCCCGGCGCCGGGCTCGGCGAGGGCTACCTCGACTGGAATCGCCTGCACGCCGGGAGGAGACGCCGGCAGCTCGAGCCCCATCTTGGTCGCGATGAGCGGTCCCAAGTGGCGGGCGGCGACCTTCGTCGGCGGCCACCAGAGCGGGGTGTAGGCGACGGTCGATGTATCACCGTGCCCGCCGCCGATCTCGGCTTGCAGGAAGCGGGGTGCCGCGCCGGTCAGGAGGAGACCACGCAGGACGGGCTCGAACCGGGCGGCGGTCACCGCAACACCCAGGTGCGCCGCGATCGCGCGCGCGGCCGCGTCCGCCTGCTGGGCGGCGATACCACCCTGCTTGACCGGGAACGCCGTCACGTCGCCGGCGGCGTACACGTGCTTCACACCGACGACACGACCGAACCAATCAGTGGGCAGGAAGCCGGCCGGGTCGCACCGTAGGCCTTGGAGCCGAGGCCCTTCCAGCCTGGGGAGCGAGACCACCCGGTCGGCGCGGACGAAGCCGCGCGGACTGAGGACGACGCCGTGCGCCTCGACGGAGATCGGGTGACTTCCCGAGTGCAGCTCGATCCCGCGCTCGGCCAGGAGGACGCGCACAGCGTCGCTCGCAGCCCGCCCGAACAGGTCGAGCGGATCGTCTTCGTGCGTGACCAGGGCAAGCCTGGCGGCGACACGGCCGCTCCGGGCTAGGTGGGCCGACGTGAGGAGTGCGAGCTCGTAGAGCGGCAGCGGCCACCCGGTCCCGGCCGGGAGCGCGAAGACGAGGTGTTTCACCGTCCCCTGCTCGAGCTCGCCGAGGAGAGAGCGAAACGCCCGGCTCCCTCGGTCTCCGCGGAAGCTGAGGGACCCCGGCAGCGCGTTCATCGGCGTCGCTCCCGTCGCGAGAAGAAGGATGTCATAGGCGAGCGCGCTTCCGGCAACCGTAGTCACCAGCCGCCTCTTCGGATCGACGGCGGCGACCCTCCCCGTATGGAGCTCTGCGCCGACATCGGTCGTCAGGTCGGCGATGGCGATGCGCGGAGTCCCGTCGAGCTCGAAGGGAGCCGCCACCGTTCGGGGGCGGTAAGAAAACCTGTGCTCGGGCGTCACTACCGTGAGCGAGACCCGGTCACCCGCGAGCTTCCGCAGTGCGAGCATCGCCTCGGCTCCCGCGACGCCGGCCCCGGCGATCAGGACCCGCGCTGGGGCGGGATCCGGGGCTCGCCGCTTCTTCACGGAAGAACCTGCACAGTCGGCTCCAAGGAAACCTCTCCGGCGGTCAGTCGGGCGAACGGTCTGACGCGCGCGTCCTCGACGAGCTGGGCCGCTGCTCGCGCGGCCTGGAAGCCCGCGTGCGAGGCCAGGCTGAGCTCGCACACGGTGAGCGCGACGATTCGGCTCTCCGGTGCGCGGAGCGCGATCGCCTGGCGCAGACCCTCGAGGCTTTCACGGGAGCCGTCGATGCCGCAGACGATGCGATCGAAGACCATCTCCCCGCGACGCTACGGCTCCTGCGCCTTGCCCACATCGGTATCCGCGCCGATCGCGGATGTGGGAAAGCCGCAGGATCAGCCGGCAGCCACGCCCGCCCGCGAAGCGGCTCTCGCGAAGCCAAGAGCTTCTGCAATGTCGGCGTAGACGTCCCTGCCGGGGAGCGAGTAGCGATCGTCGAAGTCGGCGGCCCCGTTCAGCTCGAGCACGGTGTAGCCGCCCCGTGGAAGAGGCAAGAGGTCGAGCCCCACGAAGTCTGCCCCGATAGCCGCAACGGCGGCTTCCCCGAGCTCGATCGCTTCCGCGGTCAACTCCACTTCGTGGAGGCTTCCCCCGAGCGAGATGTTCGTCCGCCATTCGCCGGGTGCCGACCGCCTCTCGGCGGCACCGACGATCCTTCCTCCCGCGGCGAGCAACCGGAGGTCGAAGAGCCGGGGCGGGACGAGCTCCTGCACAAGGGCACCGTGACGCTTGAACCAGGAACGCTCGGCAACCGTCTCGAGGCATCGCTCGAACTCGAGCCAGTCGAGGCAGCGAATCACGTCTCGCCCCCAGCTTCCGAAGCGCGGCTTGACGACGAAGGGGGGCTCCAGAGGCGGACGACTCGCCGCCGACGGCAGATGCACGGCGCGCGGATGCGATATTCCGGCCCGGTCCAGCCGCCTGCTGGTCTCGAGCTTGTCGTGCGCACCGAGGAGGGCAGCGGGGGGATTCAGGACGAGCACGCCTCGCGCTTGGAGCCGCTCCAAGTCGTCGAGTCCGGGCTCGACGCCGTCGAGCGTCGGCAGCACATCGAGCCGGACGAGGGCGATATCCCCTGGATGAAGCCGCCTGAGCGACTCGTCGGGCGTCAGGAGCACGGCGTCGATTCCCTCCGTTCGCCACTCCTCGACGAGGCAACTGTTCGTGTCGCCCGCGCTCCCCGCGATCACGGCAACCAGGTCCACGGGAGGCAGCATCGCCGTGTCGACCCGGTGGTGTCATCGGGGACGCGCCTGATCTCGCTTCGGTATCCCCGCAAAGTGACAAGCGGTCGGTACGTACTTCTCCCGCAGACGGGATCCGTGCGGCCACCGATGCCCTCTCCGGCCGCGGGAGCGAGGATCGCGGCATGAGCCGCGTGACCATCAGCGCGATCAAGGCGGACGTGGGCGGCTACGTCGGCCACGGCGACGTACATCCCGACATGCTCGTCGAGGCGCAGCGGCAGCTCGAGCAGGCTGTTCTCGGCGAGCTCCTGATGGACGGGAGGGTCGGCGTCTGCGGCGACGACATCAACTTCGTGCTTACGCACGATCACGGCGTCGACTCGGCCGCCGTGCACGGCTGGGCGTGGGAGACCTTCGAGTCCCTGACCGAGGTCGCCAAGCGACTTCACCTCTACGGGGCCGGCCAGGACCTGCTCGCCGACGCCTTCTCCGGGAACATCCGCGGCGCGGGCCCGGGAGTCGCGGAGCTCGAGATCGAGGAGCGGCCTTCGGAGCCGTTCGTCGTTTTCGCCGCCGACAAGACGGAGCCGGGAGCCTGGAATCTCCCCCTCTACAAGATCTTCTGCGACCCCTTCAACACCCCGGGCCTCATCATCGACTTGAAGATGCACGCCGGTTTCGCGCTCGAGGTGCACGACCTGATGGAGAACCGCGTCGCCCTCTTCGAGTGCCCGGAGGACCTCTACGAGCTGCTGGTCTACATCGGCACCACCGGCCGGTTCGTGATCAAGAACGTCTTCCGGCGCGACAACCTCGACGAGCCGGTGGCGGCGGCTTCCACCTCCCGGCTCTCCCTGATCGCGGGCCGGTACGTCGGCAAGGACGATCCGATCATGATCGTGCGCGCCCAGAGCGGCCTGCCGGCTGTGGGCGAAGTGCTCGAGCCCTTCGCCTTCCCGCACCTCGTCGCCGGCTGGATGCGCGGCTCGCACAACGGCCCGCTCATGCCCTGCAGCATGTCGGCCAGCCAGCCGGCGCGCTTCGACGGGCCGCCGCGGGTCGTCGGGATGGGGTTCCAGCTCGCCGACGGGAAGCTCGTCGGACCGCGTGACCTGCTCGGCAACGCCTCGTTCGACCGCGCCAGGCGGATGGCGCTCGCGGCCGCGGACTACATCAGGCGGATGGGGCCGTTCGAACCCGGCCGCCTGCCGATGGAGGACATGGAGTACACGACCCTCCCCGCGGTGGAAGCGCGCCTCGTCGAGCGGTGGAGGACGCTCGAGCCCGCCGGAGCGCCGTCATGAGCGGCCGCGCAGGCCACATCGTGGTCGAGCGGCGCTTCGTCGGTGGACGCGAGCGGCGGGGCGAGATCGTCCAGGTCCTCGGCGAGCCGCCGCGGATCCGCTACCGCGTGCGCTGGGAGGACGGCCGGGAGTCGATCGTGTATCCCGGGAGCGACGCGACCATCGAGACCGCGAAGAAGCCGGCCGCCCGACGGAAGGCGCCGAAGCCCGGAACGGCACAAGCACGCCGGACGGAAACGAAGGCGCAGGGCAAGGCGACTCCGGCGAAGCCGCTCCTTCGAGCGAGCGCAGGAGATCGCCTCGTGGTCGGCGCCCACTACCTCGGCGAGCCGCCCCGCGACGCCGAGATCCTCGAGGTGCTGGGTGAGAACGGCGGCCCTCCGTACCGGGTGCGCTGGGAGGACGACAGCCACGAGAGCATCGTCTTCCCCGGGCCCGACACGTTCGTCGAGCACTTCGAGCGGCCAGCAGGGCGTCGGCGCCGGGTCCCGCGCTGAACGAGCGCCGTCCTCAGGCCCTCCTGCTCGACCTCTACGAGCTGACCATGGGCCAGGCCTACTTCAACGAGGGCATGCACGAGCGGCCGGCGACGTTCGGCCTCTTCGTCCGGCAGCTTCCCCGCAGCTGGGGCTACCTCGTCTCCGCCGGGCTGGAGAGCGCACTCGAATACCTCGAGCGTTTCCGCTTCCGTGAGGACGATCTCGCCTATCTCGAGCACACGGGGCTGTTCACCGGCGCTTTTCTCGACCACCTACGGCGCGTCCGTTTCCGCGGGAACGTGCGCGCGCTGCCCGAAGGGACGCTTCTCTTCCCCGACGAGCCGGTGCTCGAGGTCACCGGGCCCATCCTCGAAGCCCAGCTCGTCGAGACCATTGTGCTCAATGAGACTCACTTCCAGTCGCTCGTGGCGGCGAAGGCGGCACGGTGTGTCGAGGTCGCCCGCGGCCGGACGCTCGTCGACTTCTCCCTCCGGCGCACGCACGGCTCCGACGCCGGGCTCAAGGTGGCCCGCTCCTCCTACCTGGCGGGATTCGACTCGACGAGCGACGTCCTCGCCGGTCGGCTGTACGGGATCCCGATCGCCGGCACGATGGCGCATTCGTTCGTCGAGTGCTTCGACGACGAGGCCGACGCTCTTCGGGCGTTTGCGCAGAGCTATCCGGACCACCCGATTCTGCTCGTGGACACGTACGACACCGTCCCAGGCGCCCACCGGGCCGCGCTCGTCGCCCGCGAGCGCGCCGGCTCGGGATTTCGGCTCGGCGGCGTCCGCCTCGACTCCGGCAACCTCCTGGCGCTCAGTCGCGCGGTACGCGAGATCCTCGACCGCGCCGGGCAACGGCGAGCGACGATCTTCGCAAGCGGAGGCCTCGACGAGCGCGAGATCGACCGGCTGCTCTCCGCCGGGGCGCCGATCGACGGCTTCGGCATCGGTAGCAAGCTCGGAACCTCGGCCGACGCCCCCTACCTGGACATGGCATACAAGCTCGTCGCGTTCGACGGCGAGCCGCGGCTCAAGCTGTCCGAAGGGAAGGCGACCTGGCCGGGCGAGAAGCAGGTGTGGCGGGTGAGCGCCGGCGAGGCGTGGAGTCATGACGTAATCGGCCTGCGTGACGAGGAGCCGCCCGTCGCCGGTGAGCCCCTCCTCGAGACGGTCATGGTCGAGGGCCGCCGCCAGCATGACGACTCGCTTACGGCAGCACGCGCCCGCGCCGAGCAAGGCCGGCGCTTGCTGGACGAACGCCACCGCCGCCTGGACGCGGAGGCGTACGAGGTGCGAAAGAGCGCCGCCCTCGTCGCACTGAGAGACGAGCTCGCCGACCGCGTCCGCCGCCGGCACGGCCCCGTGGCGTCGGCGGGCGAGCGTCTGCAGGCGTGAGGCTGCGGTTTCTCGGAACGCGGGGCGAGATCGACGTTCGTTCCCTGCGCCACGTGCGTCACAGCTCGTTGTTCGTCGACAGCGTTCGGGGCGAAGTCATGCTCGACTGCGGAGCCGACTGGCTCGGGGAGCTCGAGCGCCTCCGCCCCGACGCCGTCGTCCTCACGCACGCCCACCCGGATCATGCCGCCGGCGTGAAGGAAGGGGCGCCGTGTCCCGTCTACGCAACCGCGGAGACGTGGAGCGTCCTGGCTCGCCGTCCGATCGAGAAGAGGGTGGAGGTCGTTCCTGGCGAGCCCTTCGAGATCGGCGCGCTGCGGTTCGTCGCCTTTCCCGTCGAGCACTCGCTCCGCGCGCCCGCGGTCGGCTACCGGGTCGCGCGCGGCGGCTCCTCCTTCGTGTACCTCCCCGACGTCGCCCGGATCGCCGATCCGCGGGCCACGCTCGCCGGAATCGACCTTTACGTCGGGGACGGGGCATCCATCACGCGGCCGATCCTGCGCCGTCGTGACGCCGTCCTGATCGGGCACGCGTCCATCCGAACGCAGCTCGACTGGTGCGCCGAGGGCGGCGTGAGAAAGGCGCTCTTCACCCACTGCGGCTCGCAGATCGTCAAAGGAGACGAGCAGGCGATCGCCCAGCGAGTTCACGACCTGGGCCGCGCCGTCCGCGTCCAGGCCAGCATCGCCTCCGATGGTCTCGAGATCGACCTGGCGAAAACTGCTAAGGCCTCGCGCGCTCGAGGCCG
>Ga0214472_10006138_pt1 | contig 12589 bp, 12 predicted proteins | sample RVTome_6_FD_207662 | JGI IMG/M metagenome (GOLD analysis project Ga0214472, IMG submission 207662) | Soil microbial communities from uranium-contaminated site in the Upper Colorado River Basin, Wyoming, United States - RVT140D175 | ecosystem: Environmental > Terrestrial > Soil > Contaminated >... | reverse complement strand
GCAAAACCCCAGCCCAAATCATCCAACCCAAAACCAGCATCACCAGATGACCGTCGCACCCCACCCGCGACAGGACACCCTTCGAAAAGGGGGGACACAGGGAGGGAGGACAGGGGGCAAATGCAGTTGTCCCCCTGCGAAGCGGGGGGACCGGCCGGGCGACGAAGGAGCACGGCCGAGGGGGGGCAGGGCGGCCCTATTCGAGCAGTGAGAGGACAGTCGAGCGGAAGTCGTTCGGCTGGAAAGGCTTGGTCACGAAGGCGTCTGCGCCACCTTCGTTCGCCCTGCGCCGTGATTCTTCTTCCGCATGGGCCGTGAGAACCACTACCGGGATGTTCTTGGTGGTCTCATCCCTGCGAATGCGATCCAGCACTTCCCAACCGTCCATGCCGGGGAGTCCAATATCGAGGACAACTAGGTCTGGCGATTCCGAACTGACCGCCGCGAGGCCGCTCTTACCGTCGTCCCTGGTGACGATCTCGAGGTCGGCGGCGCGGAGACAGACTTCTATCAACCGTCGGATGACGGCTGAGTCCTCTACAACGAGTATCCGCGAGCCCATTTCTCTTCACCTCTGTCGTTCGCCCCACGAGGGCGTGTTTCAGGTACATCGGCAGCCGGGCGCTGGTGGTTTAGAGATTCTGGAGGGTTCGACTTCCGGGCAAAGTCAGCTCTTCGATGAACTGCTCCAGTTGCCTCAGAGTCCTCACTTCGTGCACCGACGTGCAATGAGCAGAGTAGTGCGACATTGCCGAGTCTCCCGTGTCCCAATAAGCCTGCGGTTCTGGGTTCAGCCACACCACGGCTCGAGCTGCACCGGCGATGTCCGCCAGGACACGGTCACGGGGCGGGCGGTAGTTGTTACGGGCGTCACCGGTGATGATCACCGTCGTCCTCGGCGTGAGTTGCTTGCCGTACCGATTGAGGAATGACTCGAGGGAGTTGCCGTAATCGGAGTGGCCATCGAGCCACACCACCTCGGCCTCGGTGGTGATGCGTCGCAACGCCGACCCGAAGTCGACACCAGGACCAAAGAAGTCGCTCACCTCATCGATGGTGTCGACAAATGCGAAGGAGCGCAGCTTGGAGAAGTGTGTCGACATGGCATGCGTGAACTGGAGAGTGAAACGGGAGAAGGTCGCCATCGACCCGCTGATGTCACAGAGAAGCCAAACCTCGGGTCGGTGCGGCCTCGGATGCCGAAACTGAGGATCAGCGGGGACTCCTCCGGTCGCCAACGACTTGCGCATTGTCCTGCGGAAGTCCAGCCGACCTTCTCGTCTTCTTCGTCGGCGTGCGAGACGCGCTGCCAGTTTCCGGGTGAGTGGGCCGATGGCCGCTTCCATCTCCTGGAGGTCCTTGGTGGTGGCGTGCATCAGGTCGACGTCTTCGACCAGGGGACGACGCAGAGTACGGGCCACGGCGTCCCTACCCCGGTCGGCCACGAGACGTCGCCGGATCTCGTCTTCGATCTCCTCACGTAGTCGCTCTATTCGCTCCTCGACCTCTTCTCTCATGAGCCGACGATCCAGGTCGGACATCGCCTCGTCATTCATTAGCGCTTCGATCAGCCGCTCCTCCAGATCCTTGAGGTCGAGCCGGCGTAGAGTCCGGTAGAGGTAGTAGGTGCCACCCACCGGGCGTCCCGGCTCCATGCCTGCCAGCTGGTCGACCGCGGTACGTGCTCCCCTACGGATGGCGGCCTCATCCATGCCGGCCAGTGCTTCGAGCAGCGAATCGAGAAGCTGTTCCAAGTCGAACGGCGGCTGCTCGTCGCTACCGTCACGATCGGCACCGGGCAGCTGCGACGAACCCGGTTCCTCGCTCGCCTCGCGTTCGACGTTGGGCACGGTGGCGAAATAGGTGTCGAACGCTGTGTCGAAGGCTCTCTCGTGGCGAAGATTCTTTATCAGCGTCGCCCGCAGGGTCTCGCGAAGGGCAACCCTGTCGCCGATATCGACCACCTCTACGGCGCGCATCCCGTCTATCGCCTCGACCATGGACACCGGGACCCCGGCCGCCCGGAGCTCGTCGATGAACCCGGTGATGATTCCTACCATGTCAGCTCGGCACGGTCGAGGTGAGCTCCTTGGCCGCCTTCTCGATGTCGACCTGGTATTTGAGGAGCACATGCAGCGTGTCGCCCAGAATCGCCTCGTCGACATCCTCGATGGAGAGTGCGAGCAGGGTTCGTGCCCAATCGATGGTCTCGGACACCGACGGTGCCTTCTTCAAATCGAGGCTTCGGATCGACCGCACCACCTTGGCGACCTGACCCGCCAGATGCTCGGAGAGCCCGGGCACTCGTGCTGCCAGGATCTCCTGCTCCCGGGCGGCGTCGGGATAATCGATGTGGAGGAACAGACAGCGCCGTTTCAGGGCCTCACTGAGCTCCCTCGTGTTGTTGGAGGTGAGGACCACGATCGGCTGGGTCTCGGCGGTGATGGTTCCCAACTCGGGTATCGAAACCTGGAAATCCGACAGGATCTCGAGGAGCAGCGCTTCGGTCTCGACCTCGACCCGGTCGATCTCATCGATGAGGAGGACGACTGGCTCCTTGGATCGGATCGCCTCGAGCAGCGGTCGAGTCAACAGGAAGTCCTCGGAGAAGATGTCCTGTTCGATCTCACCCCAGTCGTGATCGACATCCGACTGGATTCGGAGAAGCTGCTTCTTGTAGTTCCATTCGTACAAGGCTTTGGCCTCGTCCAAGCCCTCGTAGCACTGGAGCCTGATCAGGTCTCGCCCGGTCACCCGCGCCAGGGACTTGGCCAGTTCGGTCTTGCCCACCCCTGCCGGACCTTCGACGAGGATCGGCTTGTCGAGACGATCGGCCAGGAACACCACCTGGGAGATCCGATCATCGGGTAAGTAGTCGACCGAGCGGAGGGCCTCGGCAACCGATTGTGGGCTTTCGAAGTTCATTTGTCTCCCTGCGTGAGCAGTCATTCTACGGGTGCTGGGACACCGACCAACTCGCTCTCCGGCCGGCAGCCACTAAGACGACGGTGGGTTAGCCTGACGCCGTCCTGGTGCTGGTTCTGCTCGCGACGGATCTGTGGAGGAGGTAGCCGGGCCATCGACTCGCCATCGCATATCGAGAAGTCCTTGACCGAGCGACGGGTCGAGCTCAAGGCCGAGCTGGATCGGCTGATCGAGCCACCGGTCGAAGGGGCCGCGGTCTCCTTTGGGAAACGGGTGGGCGACGGTACGGCGGAAGCAGTCGAAAGGCTGAGCACGACGGCCGCGGCGCGATCGATCTCGTCGTCTATCGCAGCCATCGACCGCGCCATGGAGAAACTGGCGGACGGCAGCTATGGGATCTGTGACGGGTGTGGGCGGGAGATATCAGAAGCCCGCCTCGATGCCCTTCCTGCCACGTCGCATTGCATCGAATGCGCCGCTCGACGTTGACCGGACCCTCCGACCCAGCGCGTCTCAGACCCGGAGGACCGACTTCTCGGAGCCCTCACTCCTCCTCGGCCCCGGCATCGGGAGTGAACTCGAAGGACAGCTCGCCGATCCGCACTTCATCGCCTTCGATCGCCCCCGCTTCGACCAGGGCTTGGTTGACGCCGAGCCGGGCCAGCCTCCAGGCGGCCATGTCGGCTGCCTCAGGGAGGGTGAGATCGGCGAAAGCAACAGCCCGCTCGGCCGCGATGCCGTCGACCCGCCACACCCCCTCCTCGCGGCGGACGGTGAAGGTGGGGCCCAGCGGGCGATGAAGCACGAAACCCTGGCGTTCCGGGGCGACTCGTTCCGCCTCGTCGACCAGGTCTGCGATGGCGTGCAGCGTCTCACGCACACCCGCGCCGGTGACGGCCGAAACGGGCCGGGCACCGAGCGTCTCCGCCAGGTCATCGAAAACTCCGAGGTCAGCCTTGTTGATGAGGATCAGACGAGGTCGAGCCGCCAAGGAGTTCGAGTAGTCGGCGATCTCATGGGTGAGGATTTCGAGCTGCTCTTGGGGAGACTTCTCCTGCATGTCGGACGGGTCGAGCAGGATGACGAGGACTCGCGCCCGCTCGACATGGCGGAGAAACTCGTGACCCAGCCCCTTGCCCGACGCTGCGCCCTCGATCAACCCGGGAATGTCTGCCAGCACGAACTCGCGCTCGTCGAAGCTGACCACACCCAAGTTGGGTTCGAGGGTGGTGAAGGGGTAGTCGGCGATCTTCGGTGTCGCCGCGGACACTTTCGAAATGAAGGTGGACTTGCCGGCGTTGGGAAACCCGACCAGCGCCGCATCGGCGAGGAGTTTCATCTCGAGCGTGAACCACTGAGACCGACCGTACTCCCCCTGCTCGGCCACACCAGGGGCCCGGTTCGCCGGGTTGACGAAGGCGGCGTTGCCCCGGCCGCCACGCCCGCCCTCGAGAACTTCGACTTGTTGACCGTCGGTGACGAGGTCGGCGATCATGGTTCCCTGCTCGTCGAGCACGACCGTGCCCAGAGGAACCGGGAGGATTAGCGACTCTCCTGATCGGCCGTGGCGAATGTCGCCCTGGCCGTGGGTTCCATCCCCCGCCGAATGATGTGGGTTCCGCTGATATCGAAGCAGAGTCGCCACCGAGGAGTCGGCTCGAAGAAACACCGAACCGCCCGGGCCGCCGTTGCCGCCGGACGGTTTCCCCTTGGGTCTGCCCTTCGCTCTGAGGAACGAGACCACCCCGGCTCCACCATTACCGGCGCGGAGATTGACTCGGACCCGGTCGACAAACACGATCCGACGCTAGTGGTCGGTGACGGGCCACTGGTGGTCCCGCAGGTAGGTGCTCAGGTCACTCAGGAAGGACGTTGACCAGCCGCCTGTTCGCCCGGCTTCCGTACTTGACGGTGCCGGCAGAGGTGGCGAACAGGGTGTCGTCACTGCCCTTGCCCACATTCTGGCCGGGATGGATCCTGGTGCCACGCTGCCGAACCAAGATGGCGCCGGCGTTTACGAACTCACCGTCGAACACTTTCGACCCCAGCCGCTGAGCGGCCGAGTCGCGACCGTTCTTCGAAGAGCCTCCTGCTTTGGTCTTTGACATGTCAGTCCTCCTCTGAAGAATCCGATTTGGCCGGCTTGGCCCCTGTCTTGGGTGCCGACGACTTGGCGGCCGGCGTCTTGGCTGCCGCGGTTTTCTTGACGGCAGGCTTCTTCGCTTCCGCCTTCTCCGCGGCCGGCTTCTTGGCCGCGGACGTCTCCTTGGCGGCGGGTGCTTTCGTGGCCTCCTCAGCCTTCTTCTCAGCAGGTGCCTTGGCAGCCGTCTCCTTGGCCGCGCTCTCGGTCTGCTTGGCGGGTGTCTTGGCCTTGGCCGCCCCCGGCAGCTCGATACCGGTGATCTCGATTCTCATGTACTTCTGACGATGACCCTGGCGACGCCGGTAGCCGGTCTTGTTCTTGTACTTGAAGATGTCGATCTTCGGCCCCTGAGACTCACCGAGGACCTTGGCCGTCACCGAGGCTTTGGCCAGAATGTCCCGGTCGGACACGGCGTTGCCTTTGTCGTCCACGACGAGGAGAGGGGCGAACGTGAGCTCCTCTCTTTCTCCTTTGACGCGCTCGATGTCGATCACGTCACCCGATTGCACCTTGGCTTGCTTGCCACCGGCGCGAATGATGGCGTACATGGGTAAACCTCTTGGAAGGGGGATTCGACTGGTGATTCTATCGAGGGACGGCTGTTATCGCCAACGGCTGGATCCGGGCAGGTTTGCTACTCGAAGTCACCGACGGCAGCCTCGGTGAGCAGCTCGTCGGCAGCAATCGCGTGCTCGTGGACGATCACTCCGCGACCACCACAATGCTCACACCTGGACGAGAACTGCTCGAGCAAACCAGCGGACACGTTCTTTCGGGTCATCTCGACCAGACCGAGGTGTGACACGTCGAACACCTGGGTTCTCGTCTTGTCCTTGGCCAGAGTCTCCTTGAGACGGCGCAGCACCGCCTGCTGATTGTCGATTGTCTCCATGTCGATGAAGTCGATGACGATGATGCCGCCGATATCACGCAGACGCAGTTGGCGGCCGATTTCCTCGGCTGCCTCGAGATTGTTCTGAAGGACCGTCTCTTCGAGATTCGACGACCCGACGAACTTGCCGGTGTTGACATCGATGACCGTCAAGGCTTCGGTGCGATCGATCACCAGGTGTCCGCCTGAGGGCAGGTAGACCTTCCGGTCGAGCGCCTTCCTCAACTGATCGTCGACGTGGTAGCGCTCGAAAACTGGAACCTGGTCTTCGTACGCCTGTACCTTGGAGACCAGATCAGGGGCGGTCGCCCCCAGGTAACCAACCACGGTCTCGAATGCTCTCGGGTCGTCGATCAAGAGTTTGCGGAAGTCGGCGGTGAAGTGCTCGCGGATCACTTTGATCAAGAGCTCGGGTTCCTCGTGCACCAGTCTCGGAGCACCGCCAGTCTTGGCCTCCTCCAGGATCTGATCCCAGACCTTGCGCAGACGGGAGATGTCGGCGGCCAGTTCCTCGGCACTGGCGTGGAGCGCCGCAGTGCGCACGATCACCCCATAGCCCTCGGGACGAACCTTGTTGATCGCCTCGCGCAACCGGGTGCGATCGTCGTCAGGCAGACGCCGGCTGATTCCCACGCTGTCTGACTCGGGGACGAGAACGAGATAGCGTCCGGGCAGAGAGGGGATCCCGGTGAGCCGCGCTCCCTTGGCCCCCATGGCGTCTTTGGTCACCTGAACCAGGACCTCGTCGCCCTCCTTCAACACGCTTTCGATCCGGCGATTCGACCGGCCGTTGCCCCGGGAATCCGAGGCCACATCGGATGCGTAGAGCACTCCGTTCTTGGGAGCGCCGAAGTCGAGAAACGCCGCCTCCATGCCAGGTAGTACGTTGCGGACCTTGGCCAGATAGATGTTCCCGGCAACAGACCCGGAGTCTTCACGGGCAACGTAATGCTCGACGAGGACCGGGCCCTCGAGTATGACCATCTGGGTCTGGCCTTTGGTCACACGGACCAACATCTGTTTGCGTCCGCTCTCGACGGGCAGGATCACCTCGTCGTCCACAGGCCGCCGGGTTCTGGTCCGGGATGTGGACAGACCGCCCCTCGAGTGGTTGCCACCGCCCTTGTTCGATTGCTGGCGGCGCTTGTCCTTCTTGGCAGCGCTGGTCGGCGCTGGTCGCCCTTCGACCCTGGTGACCTCTACCTTGCGTCCCTTGACGCGGACAGTCTTGCGTTCCTCAACGGTCCCTTCCGTCGAGGACCTCCGAACGATTTGAGGGCTCTTCTTGCGGAATAGAGCCATGTGGTGACACTCCTCTGAGTTTCGATGTACGAGATGACACAGGAGCTTGAGTCCTGGTGGAGCTCCTGTATGCGAACACGTGCGCCAGACAGCGCCGGGACGGCCGCCCCGGGAGGGGATGGCCGTCGGGAAGACCTTTGTCACTTACACCGGAAGCCCGATGTGCGTGGGTGCTCATCAACGAAACACTCCGAAAGAAGGGAAAGATGTCGCGTCTGGCGGACAATTCAATGCTACCAGAATGACACCGCTGACCGATCTCCTCCGCCCAAACCCAGCTCGGGTTGCTCTGGTTCGTGGGGATTGAAGCACACCCGGCATCTCGCCTCATAGGACCCTTGGGCGCCGAGGACCACCAGGTCGTCGGAGGCCACGATCCGCTGGGTGTACATGCCCGGTCCGCCACACTTGTGACAGACGGCGAGCATCTTGGTCACGTACTCGGCTCGGTCACACAATGTAGGGATCGGCTCAAAGGGTCTTCTCAGATAGTCGGTGTCGAGACCGGCAATGATCACTTGCTTGCCTGCTGCAGCGAGCTGTTCAACCACATCCACCAGACCGTTGTCGAAGAACTGACCTTCATCGACTCCAACGACCTGGGTGCTGGCAACGATCCGACGCAGCATCTGGGCGGCTGTCTGCACCGGCGCTGCTTCCACCCTGAGACTCGAATGTGAGACGACCTCGCTCTCCGCATATCGATCGTCGAGCTGTGGCTTGAAGGTCTGCACCGGGATCCGGGCGATCTGGTATCGGGTGATCCGGCGGATGAGCTCCTCGCTCTTCCCGGAGAACATCGGGCCACAGATGATCTCCACCCACCCCTGATCTCCGCGTCGATACATCGTGAGTCAGGCTAACGGCTGACATCGGTTCGGGTCAGCGACGGGCCACTAGCTGAGCTGGTTCTCTCCCGGCACCGGAGTCCGCATCAGCCACACCGAGTTGGCTACTCCCAGGGCAAAGGTCATTGCCAGGTAGAAGGAGCCACCGGCACTGAGAAACGGAAGTGGAAGACCGGTGACGGGCATTATCCCGATCGTCATCCCGACGTTCACAAAGACATGGAACACCATCATGGCTGCCAGCCCGGTTGCGATCAGGGCGCCAAATCGGTCGCGGGCGTTGACGGCGATCACCAACAGCCTCCAAATTATCACCGCAAAGGCCCCGAGAACCAGGATGGCACCGACGAATCCCAGTTGCTCGGCGACCGCGGTGAAGATGAAGTCGGTTTCCTGCTCAGGGACATACTCGAACGATGTCTGTGTTCCTTCTGCGAACAGACCCCGGCCGAACAGTTGACCTGAACCGATGGCGAACTTCGACTGCCTCAACGTATACCCGATACCCGTGGGGTCGACTGTCTCAGGGTCGATCAGGACCCGGATGCGATCCATCTGATACCCCTCGAGCCATCCGCGTTGCAGCGTGACGAAGATCCCGATCGCGGTGGCCGCGATGAGAGCCACCATCTGCCTCCAGGTCGCGCCCCCGGCGAACAGCATCACCAACAGGATGAATCCGAACACCAGGGTCGTTCCCAGGTCGGGCTCGAGGAGGATCAGCGCCGCCGGGACCGCCGTGATACCGATGGCCTGAAACACGGTCGGCCACCCGATTTGGCGTCTCCCGATCTCCTCCCGGTTCGGGGAGAGAAGTGAGGCGAGCACCAGGATCACCGCCACTTTGGCGAACTCCGCCGGCTGGAGTTTGAAGAAACCAAGCGGGATCCACCTCTGTGCCCCGTTGACCGGGGCAAACAAGTACACCGCCAGCAATGCGATCAGGATCGCGGTCGAGATGATCGGGATCAGGTTCCGATACTCCCGGTAGTCGATGTTGGACACGATCGCGTAGACAGTGAGGCCAGTAGCCACAAAGATCATCTGGCGTTCCATACCGACAGAGCCAGTGCTTCTCGTCGCGGAATAGATCATGAGAAGGCCAAACCCCGACAGGGCGAACATGGTGCCGAACAGAATCCGATCCGAGGTGTTGTGGCGCCGATCGACGGCCACCTCGCGCAAGCGGGAGATGACAGCCATCAGTCCGCTTCCTCGCCTTCGACGATCGGTGTCAGCTCATTGCCCATCAGATACTGCATCACCTGGCGGGCCACGGGTGCGGCGACCTGGCCTCCAGAGCCCCCCTCGTCGATCAGGACCGCCACGACATACCTCGGGTTGTCCAGCGGTGCGACGCTCACGAACCAGGCGTGGTTGTCACGGGTCCTCGACGCCTGGGCGGTACCCGTCTTACCGCCCACGTTCTCCACGCCTTCACCAAAGCCGCTAAAGGCGGCGGCCGCCGTGCCGTTGTTGACCACGCGACCTAGGTCGGCCAGAAGCGAGGCTCGCGTGGCGTCGCTGATATTCACGATCCGGGGCTCGGGGCTTTCCACCGGTATCACATTCCCGTCAGGGTCGATGATCTCTCTGACCACCCGGGGCTCCATCATCTTGCCCCCGTTGACGAGCACCGCGTAGGAGACCGCCACTTGTAGCGGGGTGGCGGTGAAGGCCCCCTGACCGATGGCGAAGTCCATGAGATCGCCACCAAGCCACGGTGAGGCCAACTCCAGTCTCGACGGCTCGAGACGTGGTGGTCGGTCGGGATTCTCGAGTTGGAACTCCTTCCACTCCTCGAAAAGCTCCCGGGTGGGGACTATCCCCGAGGCTTCGCTCGTCAGGTCGATTCCCGTCTCGGCGCCGTAGCCGACGGTCATCGCCCACTCCTGGAGGATGTTCTCTCGCTCCTGGCCCTGATAGGCAAGCCAGGTCCCTAGGGCAACATTCCAGAAGTAGATGTTGCATGAGTTCTGCAGGGCGCCGTGGATGTCGAGCCAGCCCAGATCCCGCGGGTTGTACCAGTCGCGTTTCACCTGGGGAGAGCCGTCCGCCAAAGTGGACAGCTCCAGCGTGCCGTCACAGTGGATGCGCTGGTTGGCGGCATCGACACCCTCCACATCCGGGGAGAACGGGAGGTTCTCCTCCAGCTTGGCCGTGTAGGTGATTGCCTTGAACGTCGAGGCCGGTGGGTACAGCCCGCTGACGGCCAGGTTGTTGAAGGCGCGGGTCTCATTGAGACCTTCGAAAGTCGTCTCGTCGATCCCGGTCACGAAGAGTTGGGGGTCGAAGTCGGGATAAGAAGCCAACGCCAGAACTTCGAAGGTGTTGACGTCGAGAACAACTGCCGCCGCCCGTTGGGTCTCTCCGAACACCTCGTCTCCCCTGGCCCTCGCATCTTCCTTCACCGAGTTGGACAGGGCGACACCGCCCTCCAGGGCCGTCTCCACGACCTCCTGGAGCTCGAGATCGAGATTCAGCACCATCGAGTGGCCGACCACCGGATCGACGGGAGCCTGTTGCTCGATGATCTCCCCCCGACGGACCCGGTACTCGACATAGCCACTCGTCCCCTGGAGGTAGTCGTCATAGACCCGCTCCACCCCGAGCTTGCCGATGCGGACATTCCGATCCAGCTCGGGACGGGCATCGATATCTTCCTGCTCAGGCAACCCGAGATGCCCGATCACATGGGCCAGGGTCGGCCCGGCCAGATAGACCCGTTCAGGGACCTTCACCACCTCAACACCGGGCAGCCCTTCGAGTGACTCGTTGATCACAAGTGCTGTCTCCGCGGAAACGGTCGATACCTGGAAACGGCCGTTGATCCCGGCTTCCTCGTACATCGCGTCGAGCTCGACCGGGTCCAGACCGAGTATCCCCGCCAGTTGCTGGATCAGGTCCGTTCGCTGGTCGGGCTGAACGAAGGTCCGGTCGACCAATATCGCCGGAACCAGCCGGCTGGTGGCGAGAAGGGTTCCGTCACGGTCGAAGATATCTCCTCGAGCCGCGTAGGTCGACTTGCCGATCCAGGTTGAGTCTTCGGCCGCCCGGGCGATCTGAGGGCCCTCGGCAACCTGAACAAACCAGAGACGCAGCCCGATCACCGAGAACATCGAGATGAAGACCACGCCGAGGGTCGTGAGCCTGAGAGCGAACTTCATGGGTACCTGAGAGCAGTCCTATCCCGATCGACTATCCGGACGAAGGTCGGAGCCAAAAGCCCCGCCACGGCGACATTGGCCAACGGTACGAGAATCATGCGGCTAGCCGCGTTCTCACCGAGCAAACTGATCTGACCGAAGAGGGTCCCCACCAGGATCAGGAGGACCACTCCGACGAACGTGAGCAGACCACCCCAAATTGCGATCGTGGCTCGTCCCAATTCGGCCCTTTCCTTGGTCCGGATTGCGATGTACGCCACGATGGTATAGACGACGGCACGAAGCCCGAGCAGAGACGCTCCCAATAGATCGACGACCAGCCCGGAGATGAATGCCACGCCTAGAACCGCTTCGGGCCGGATCCGGGTCAAAGAGAGGAAGATCCCGATGAGCAGCACCAGATCGGGCGTCACGACCCGCAGCCGTGCAAAGAGCGTCGTCTGAACCAGGACGGCGAGCAGGATCGTCACGCCGATCACCAGCGCGGGGCGGCCCCTCATCAACCATCTTCCTCGGGTGTCGTCGTCGTGGTGGTCTCCTCCCCGCTGGTCGTTGTAGTGGTGTCCTCCTCGGTCACGGTGTCATCTGTGGTCGCCGCGATCGGATCGGGTGGCCAGGCGAGGACCACGACGATGCGCAGTGTGTCCGGGTCGACGAAAGGACGAACCGTGGTCGTCAGCGATGTCGACTCGGGTGAAGCATCCTCCACGATCTCACCGACCGGCAATCCGGCTGGGTACCTCGTGCTGCCGGCGGATGTCACAACACGGTCGCCGGCAAGGACGGGCTCTCTGGCGGTGAAGATGTCGAGGACCATGGTCAGGGTCATCTCGGAGCTGAATGCCTGTGAGGTCAGGGCCCCGGTTTGCGAGCCGGTCTGCACCGTGATTCCCTGACGCACGGCCGTGATCGGGACAATGGTCGCACTTCCGGAGGCCACACTGGTCACCGTGCCCACCAGATAGCCATTTGTATCGATCACCGGCTGTCGAACCACCACTCCATCGGCAGTGCCCTTGTCGATGATCAAAGCAGCGTCAACCGCGCCTATGACGTTGGCCACCGTCCTGCCGACTTGGGCGCCCCCCTCTCCGAGGTTGTAGAGCTGCTCGAGCAGCTCCAGCTTGGCGATCTGATCCTGCATCGCGGTCAAGGCGGCCTGCGCCTCGGCCAGCTCGGCAGTGAGCTCGGCATTCTGCTCGCGCAGCGAGGCCACGTTCGACAAACTGTCGAGGGCCGTGGAGATCGGGTTGACCACGTAGGAGGCAAGACGCTGCAGCGGCGAAACGATGGTCTGGGTTCCAGTTCGGAG
>Ga0214472_10006136_pt1 | contig 12591 bp, 9 predicted proteins | sample RVTome_6_FD_207662 | JGI IMG/M metagenome (GOLD analysis project Ga0214472, IMG submission 207662) | Soil microbial communities from uranium-contaminated site in the Upper Colorado River Basin, Wyoming, United States - RVT140D175 | ecosystem: Environmental > Terrestrial > Soil > Contaminated >... | reverse complement strand
GCTGACCACGGCGCGGCGCAGCTTGCCTCCCGCGCTAATGTTGCTGCGCATGTCCGGCCCTGCGCGAACGCGGCGGAAAGCGGCGTACTTGCCCCGGTACTGAAAGGGCAAACCGTTCATCAAGAAAAGCCGCATATCTCCCTGGGCCGCGGCGGTTAGATACTCCTGCGCCACGACATAACCGTCACGGCTGACGGCATCGATCATCTGGTTCAAGTTCGGGCGGTCGTCCGGCCGAACGAGGAAGACGCTCCGGCCTCCGGAGCCTTGCAGAGGCTTGAGCACCGCCTGGCCGCCCTCATCGCGGACGAATCGCTTAATCTCATCACGGTTGCGCGAGATGAGAGTGCGGGGCCGGACCTCTTTGGGAAACAGTTGGAAGTAGGTTTTGTCGCGAGCCTTCATCAATCCGTTGGGATCGTTGACGACGATGACGCCATGGCGCATGGCCAGACGGCCGAAGTCGATGGCGGCGGCTTGCGCCCAAGGGCGGTGGCCGATCTCGGCGGAAGGATCGCCCCGCAGCATGAGCAGATCGAGGTCGTCCACGGTAATCGTCTTGACGCGAGCCGACGGGCCGCTGAGCGCCTCGTAGTACGCCTGGGAGCTCTTGTAGCGGCCGGCCGGAGCGCATCGGCCGTAGGCGTGGATTTTGTCGTCGGCGCCGTAAGTGAAGTCGGCCGCGCCCATGGCCCACACTTCGTGGCCGCGATTGGCGGCCGTCATCGCCAGGCTCACGGTTGTCGGCCCGGGCGCCTTGGTTTGCACGTAGTTGAACGTGAAACCGAACCTCACGAGGGCCTCTTCCTCTCGACCAGATCGAGTATGGAAGATGCTTCTCTAGCCCGTTTGAGTCGCTTGAGAGCTTGGGGATCGTCGAGGTAGCGCGGCCGCAATGGCGGCCGATGCAGAACGTGACGCCACAGCAGCTCTTGCACGAGCGGCACGTTTTCGGCGCTGATCTTGCCCACAAAAAGCGGCTCCAATTCTCCACCCGTGCGCAAATAGTCGTGAAAGCGAATCAGTCCACGCAGGTAGACGGCGTCCTTGGTGAGGCCGCCGCCCCTGTAGATCCGCATCGTGATATTAAACGCCGTCGCCTGGTTGAACTCGTAGTGCCGGTCCAGCTCTCGGAACGTCTCAACGAAACTCGCCCCGTCAGTGAGGCGGCGGACGGCGATCACGCGGGCGGCCAACAGCCGCAGGCGCGGCAGGCTCAAGCCTCCGACGAGGTACTCGGCCATGACCGCCATTCCTTCTTGCAGCTCCTCATAGCCCGCCAGGCCGGAATAGAGCTGCCGAAACCGTTGTGAACGCCCGTTGTGATAGGTGAGCACATGGGTGCCGACTTCGTGTTGAATCAGAGCTTCCACGCGCGATGCCGGTACGCTCGTATCGCTGGCCACCAGCAGGTTCCCGCGCGAGACCATCAAGCCGGAGATATCTTTTCGGATGCTGACTTTCGCTGAGAATTCCGGGTAAGCCTGGCGGAAAACAGCAAACTCCTGCTCGGCCCGCTTAGCGAATGCCGCCGCTCCCACACGCCTGGACGATTTCTCCCGGCTATGGGGCGGAATACGATCCAGCAAGGTCGTCGCCACTTCCAGCAAGCTGTCGTCCACCTCGCCGTAGAGTTGAAAGCTGGTGTAGAGAAAACGGGTCGTTTCCCGGTCGAGCAATCCCGTAAGCTGGCGATCGAGCTCGCTTTGCTTTTCGCGAAAGATCCGTGCCAAACCCGGATCTTCCACGCGTTCAATCGAGATGTCGAAGAGCTTGCGTTTCAGCAAGGCCGGCGCAACCGGGATCGGGCGGTAGACAAAGAGCGGCGCTTTCTCAAAGCGGCTTCGCCGGAACGCCGCCCACGCCGCCTGGATGTTCACCGGTGTCACCGCCAGCAAGAAGTCGTACGCATTGCTCACTTCCGCCAGTTGACGGTCAATTCGCCAAACAGCCTTTACCAGAGCCCGCCTCCCCAGGGAGTGATAGTGGGGAGGCAGATGAGAAGTATTGGAACTCGTGAACTCGAAAAACGCTTGCTTGAAAGCGCGGTACAGCGGCCGATGGACCGCCCGCAGCAACAACGGGTAGAGCGTGCCCTTCTCCCGGCTGCGGTAAACGGGCCGAATCTCCAAGCCCAATACGACGGCGCCGCAGGCTTTCGCTTCTTGCGGCGTCAAGAGCGGCGGAAGGCCCGGAGGGGCGACGCGCCGACACGGCGTTATCTCGACAGCCGGTGTCTGTTTGCGGATCTTGGCCGACCGCAGCGACTCCTGTAAGGCTTTGACCGTCGAGGCAAGAGTGTCCGAGCCCCCCGGCACGACGCCGAAAGCCGGACGCAGGACGCCCGCCTTATCGGCCGGCTCATCTCCGGCGTCCGCGGAAGACCAAATTTCGATCACCAGGAACGCTCCGAAGACTCGCCCCTGGGTTACCGCTATCGCTTGGACCAGCGAGGACAACTGCTTGCCCAACACCCGGTTTCCGGCCGCCTGCAGATATGCCGCTTCACCCACAACCAAACAGTCCGTACCTGGATCGTCGCGCCGAGGCGGGCGGCGATAGACGCACAGAAACGGCAGTTGGCGGTCGATGTGCAGCCTTCCCCACAGCGGCAAACGCCGCCGGACAGGCTTATTTTCCGCCAGTCGCGTGGCGATCGCCTGGATGAAGGACTCGCTAATGCTTTCGGGGCGGGGCGGCGTCATCCTGATTTGACGCCCAGCTTTCGCAGCTCGTCGAGTACGCCGGGCACAGTTGATTCCAGCGCGCGGCGAATTGCCCGACCCTGCTGTTCATCGAGCTTGCCTGTCCATTCATCCATGAAGAATTTCTTGAACTCGATCGCCAGCGAGCAACCCGATTCGGGAAAGGTTCGGTGTATCCAGCGTGAAAAGTTACCGCCTTTGAACTTCACGTTCTCCCGCACGTCCAGGTGACGGCCGAGAAAATCGAAGGCCCGCAGGTCATTGCGGAAACGGTCGACCAGCGGCCCCCAGCGATTGCGGTCGATCGTGCCGCTTCCGAGATTCACCTCCGGGTTCTCTTGCGGGTCAGCCGCGGGGCCGCCGGGGCCCCCGCGCCGGTGATTATACGTGTGGAGGTCGAATACGACGAACTTGCCGAAGCGGCTTTCCATGTTGCTCAATAGCTTCTTCACGTCCGCGTAGAAGGCATCGTACCGGGCGAGAGAGCCCGCCACGACCGCGTCGGAGGGGCGCTCCCGCCAAACCTGCAAGCCCCAGGCATCTTCGGGAACGATGTAGACGGCCTTCTCACGCGGACGATTCAGGTCCACCTCGAAACGGGAATGAAGGCCGACGACGCGCGTAGGCGCAACCGCGGTCCAGCCGCCGGTGAAGGGGTCCTCCTCACGCAAACGCTCGGCGTCCGCGAGCGCCATGAGCCCGATTGCTTCCTCACGGACCGTGTGGCCATCGTGGATCGCCGCCGCGATCAACGGGCCGTGGCCTTCCTGGATGCGCCAAATAGGCCGCGGCATCATCGTCCTCCAACCATAGGATAGAGGATAGTCGTACCCTCGAAAAACTCGCGGGTTCATCGGGCGGAGAAGGGTTACCCGCGCAGAGGGGCGCTCAAGGCGGGCTGACGTCCGCGGTCGCGAGTGCGGATGAGCCACAATGGCGGTAATGCGGGAATGGAAGAGTAAGCGACTTATCTGTCTCTTTTTAGGAATTGCCGCCCTCGGGCTCAACGCAGCGGCGCAAACGTATGACGTGCTCGATGTGCAGTCGGTGCGCATCAGCGGTGACCCGGGCCAGTGGGTGCGATCGGTCAGCGCGCCGGCCCAGCCTCGGACGTTTGACTGCGACATCCTTGTCGCGGGTGCGGGCAGCGGGGGCGTCGCGGCTGCCCTGCGGGCCGCTTTGCGGGGCGACTCGGCGTGCCTCACCGAAGAGACCGATGAAATCGGCGGTCAGTTCGCGAGTGTCCCGGCGCTGGACGAGAACCGCTTTATCGAGTTCTCCGGCGGCGCCCGTACCTATTACGAGATGCGGCGGCGAATCCGCAATTACTATCGCGACCGCTACCGGCTCGCGCCGGAAGTCGCTAACCAGGAGAACCTCAATCCAGGTGCTTGCTATGTTTCACCGCTGTGCGCGGAACCGCCCGTCGTCGTCAATGCTGTTCAGGAAATGCTTGCGGCACACCAAAACCGCATCCGAACTTTTGCGCGAACCAAGATCATCGACCTTGACGTCAAATCGGGCGCAATCGAGTCGGCACTGGCGTACCGCTTCGAAGAAAACGACGTCATCCGCATTCGCGCCAAGTACTATCTGGACGGCACCGAACTTGGCGATTTGCTGCCCCTCGCCGGTGTCCCGTATGTGGCCGGATCAGAGGCGCAAAGCGACACGAACGAGCCCGACGCGGCTGATGAACCCAATCCGGCGTGCGTTCAGAGCTTCACTTACACGTTCGTCATCGAGCACCGTCCCGGCGGCGAGAACCACGCGATCCCCAAGCCGCCGGACTATGAGAAGTTTCGGGACGGCCAGCCTTTCTCGATGCTCTTCGACTACCCGAAGCGCCATGGCTGGAAGGGCGAAGTGCGGTACAAGATGTTCGGCGACGATCCGCCGATCCCCAACAATCAATCGCCGCGCCCGTTCTTTTCGTGGCGGCGGGTGCTGGCGTCGAAGAACATCGCCGGTCCGAATCCGCCCAACGATCTGGCGCTCATTAACTGGCCGCGCCAGGATTACAAGGATGAGTCGCTGCTGGACCGCTCTCCGCGGGATCAAGCACGGATACTGCAGCAGGCAAAGCGTCTGGCCTACTCGTTTCTCTACTGGTTGCAGCAGGATTTGGAACGGGATGAGGGCGGCGGCAAAGGCTATCCGGAATTGATGTTGCGGACCGATCAGATGGGGTCGGAGGACGGGCTCTCGAAGTTTCCTTACATTCGTGAGTCGCGGCGGATTCGGGCGCGTTCGCGGGTGGTCGAGCAGGACATCGTCGACCAGTACCAGCCTGGCTCGCGGGCGAAGTGGTTCGGCGATTCGGTGGGGACGGCGTTTTACATGGTCGATATCCATCCCTGCGGCGCGAACGAACGCGGCCATATGATGATGCCCCGGCCGTTCCAGATCCCGATGGGCACGCTGCTCCCGCAGGGTGTCTCGAACCTGCTGCCCGCGGGCAAGAATATTGGTGTCACGCACCTGACCAACGGGGCTTACCGGCTGCACCCCGTCGAATGGAATATCGGTGAAGCGGCGGCCGTGATCGCATCGCTCGGTATCGCCCAAGGCAAGCTGCCCGCGACGGCGGATGTTCAGAGCGAACTGGTCAAAGCCGGCGTCCAGCTTGTCTGGTTTGACGATTTACACGTTGACCACCCCGCCTTCGCCGCTATCCAACTCGCCGCGCTCAAGGGCATCTATCCGCTGAGCGAACATGACCTGCACGCGGCCCCGGATGCGCCGGTCACGCGCGGCGAAGCGGCACGCGCTATCGTCGCGTTCTTCGGACGCGACTCGACCGGCCCCGGCTCGGGCCGCCTCGACGTGCCGAAAGAGCATCCCCATGCCCGCGCTATCGACATCGCGGTCGAGGCAGGCTGGATGGCCGATGACCACCGCAACTGGTTTCACCCGGACATCCCGTTCTACTGGACCGATTGGCGCGAAGGCGAAATGCCCGCCGCGCTGCCCGCGGCCCGGACCAGCCGCACGGGACCGATCAAGCGGTCGGAACTGGCGGAGCGGCTGAGGCCGCTGGGCCGGGAATAGGCCGCCCGCAAGCGTATGGAGGCCCGCGCCCCAGATCCGTGGGTAAGAAGAGACCCTGAGGGGGAGTTTGGTTTGAGGAGCCGCCGGCAGGCTGTTCAAGCGCCGCTCGCGCCGGGCGAGGCATTCACCCAGCGGGTGGGAGGCTCAAGCCCGTTTTGGGTAAGGCCCCTGGAAGGGGCCTGAGCATTCTGTCGCTGCGCGATGTACCAGGCGTAAACGCCTGGCCTAGCCGAAACCATGGCCCGTGAACGGGCCAAGGATGGCTGGACGTCGAGCTTGAATCGATGGGCAGCGTGCAGCCCGATGCTTGCCGACGGATGGGGGCCGCGCCGGTGAACTCGATTCGCCGCGACGTTTATACTTAGACACTTCTCAGCAGGAGGAAGAACACCATGAAACGCGCCGCCTTAACGTTGATGCTCGGGCTGATATCGTCGTTCGCGCTCGTTGCCCAAGACAACGCCCTAACCCCAGCGGAAGTCGAACAGGGCTGGATCTTGCTGTGGGACGGCAGCACCGAGTACGGCTGGGAATGGCACGGCGACGCGCGATGGAAGGTTGAGAACGGCTTGCTGAAATCGGACGGCGGCGCCAACGGCTGGCTGGGAACGACCAGCAGCTTCGGGGACTACGAGCTGACCCTCGATTTCCGCACCGCGGCGGACGGCAACAGCGGCGTCTTCCTCCGCTCGGCGCGGCAGGGCGAACCCCACAAGACGGGTTACGAACTGCAAATCTACAATCGCCAGCCCGAGGGATACAACACGGGAAGCCTGGTGTACTACGCCAAGGCTCAGCCGGCGCAGTTTATCGGCGGGCAATGGAACACCTACCACGTGCGGGCGGTGGGCAGCCGCTTTGTCGTCAAGCTCAATAACCGCGAGGTGCTTGACGTGAACGACTCTTCGCATCCCGCCGGCGTGATCGGGCTGCAGTACAACGAAAACAAGCCCGTTGAGTTCCGCAACATCAAGCTCAAGCCGCTCGGATTGAGCCCGCTGTTCAACGGACAGGATCTGAGCGGCTGGCAGAAGGTCGACCGTCCTGATCGCGATGCCGTGCATGAGTGGTCGGTGCGAGACGGGATTCTTCATGTCGAGAAAGGCCCCGGACAACTCGAGACCGAAAAAGCCTTCAAGAATCTGGTGCTGCAGCTCGCCATCAAGACCAACCCGCCGTCGGCCGATCACCATCCGAATAGCGGCGTCTTCTTCCGCGCCGAGAAGGGGGTTTTCTGGAGCGGGTACGAGTCGCAGATCCGCAACGAATTCAGCGGCGGCGACCGCACGAAGCCGGTTGACACCGGCACCGGCGGACTGTACTTCTACGTGCCCGCGCGGCGCGTGATTCCGAACGACGGTGAGTTTTTCTACAAGACTCTCGTGGCCTACGGCCGTCACATGGCGATCTGGATCAACGGCATCCAGACGGCCGACTGGGACGACCCGCGGCCACCGGGCAATAACGCCCGCCGGCAAGCACGGCTGGTTCCGGGCGTGCTCAGTTTGCAGGCGCACGACCCGACGACGAATCTCGATTTCAAGGACATCCGCGCGGCCGAATTAGCCGAGCGGTAGTCGCTGCCGGCGCAAAGAGGGAAGGTAGGGCACGGCATGCCGTGCCCGCGCCTCTGAAGCAGCACTGAGTATCCGCTACCCCGGTCCGGATTTTCCACTTTGGTTACGCGTTCAGCGCTTGGCTGTCTCGAAGCTGAATCGCGAATAAAGATCGTCCGCTGCCTGCGCCGCCCACGGGTTCAAGCGCGGCGAATACGGCGTCAATACGCTTCTCCACGAGACCAGCCGGCAAAGCCAGGCGCCTGGTTCCACGACCATGCCCTTGCGAGGCACCCCGCCGGTCAGAAGAACCTCGTCGCCATTGAGGTCCTCGGGCCGGAAAGCCGTGCGTTTGAACGTCAGGTCTCCCGCCAGGTCATACACGCCTGGTTGAACCGGCTCCGTTACGGTCGATTCCACACGCGACCGGCAGCGCAGGTTGAGTTGAGATCCTCGGATCGGTTTGCGAAACGATTCTTGCAGCGAACGGATGTCGCTCGACCCCAGCGCGCCGCTTTGCGCCGCGAACAGGGCGGCCATCAGAGGCAGTCGTCCCGCGCCGAGTTCGGCCTGAACCGACAGCGCGGTCGAGCCTTGCCAGCGTGGGTTGAGGTCAACCGCGTACGCCCGGCCGTCGCCGGGATTCAGCACGAAGTCCAAACCGTAGACGCCTTCGAATCCTCTGGACAAAAGCCACTCGCCGACCCTTTCGGTTTGCTGCTGAACATCGGCAATGATCGCGGCATCTGTTTCTGTCGCGGCTGTATAGTCGTTGCCGCAATACCCGCCCCAGGGAGCGCCCAATTCCGCGTAGCCCGCCAGTTGCACGCTCGGGAAGCCCACGCAGACCAAATCGCCAATGACGGCCGCGTTGATATTGAACGACAGTTCGCCGAGATAGGGCGCTACCCAGACGTCCATGCCGAGAAAGCGATCGTCCAAACCGTCAAGGTCCGCTTGGGATCGCAGCCGGGCCGTTGCCGCGCCTGCCGCGCCGAGTGGCTGCTGCACCACGATATCGGATCCGAATTCGGAGGCAAGCTCTTCATAGGATCGGTTGCGGAGTTGCCGCCAAGACCCGCGAACACGTGGCAGGTGTAACTCGTCCAGCGCTTCGAACAACCGCGCTTTGTGCTTGAACTGCTCGATAGCTTCCGGCGGCGTCCCAACGTATCGATAGCCGAGATCCGCGCAAAGAGTGTGCATCAACGGGCACGGCGGGGAGGAAGTCAGCAGCCACGAATCCTTGGGATATCGCCCCAGCCACTCCTGAATGACGGGACCGCGCCGGCGGAAAACTCCGTCGATACCGCAACCGACCCAGTTCGTGCGGCGATGGCCCATCGCATCCACCGGGCAGAACGCGATGTTGCGTTCATCCCTGATCAGGTCGAAATCCGAACCGTCGTCCAGGCAGGTCACCGCCGCGACAGGCAGCAGGCGGTCGAGCCCAACGACGTAGGAGCCGAAGAAGGCCTGCCAGAGCAAGCGTTTTCCGGGGAACAAATCGAGGAAGAGTGCGGGGTCTGACCGTTGAGACGGTACGATCGGGGCGCGGCTGTTGGCGTCAGGAGGCGCAGACAAGCTATTCAGGTTAGCCGATCGAGATGCCGGACAGATTGCAACTCATTACGAGTCTGGCTCGGCCTGTTGCGAGGCGAGAATGGCGGCGCCTTGGGTGACGACTTTGTCGCCGAGCAGCGATAAGCGGAGTTCGTACCTGTCGCGGAAGCAGGGCGCGACGAGCGGGACGGTTCTTTCACGCACGAGGCCGACAAAAGCGGGATTGCCCGACCCGACGCCTCCGCCGATCACGAAGACGTTGGGTGCGAGCAGGTTGATGGTCGCGGCTACGGCTGAAGCCAGGCAGCCGGCTGATGTTTCGACGACTTTGCGGGCGAATGGGTCGCCTGCGCGCCACGCCGTCATCAGACGCTCGCTTGTCATGCCTGTCGAGCGTGGGTGGAGTTCGGTTGCAGCGCGGAGTTGCGGTTCGTTCTCCGCTACCCACGCCGCCAACCCAGCCAAACCGGGTCCGGAGCAGACGGCTTCCACGCAGCCGCGGTTCCCGCAGGCGCAGAGCGGCCCGTTCGGGAGCACGAGTATGTGTCCGATCTCGGCCTCGCCGATGTCGCTCATTTCGACGATGCGTCCGTCGCGGACGATACCCCCGCCGACGCCGGTGCCGAGCGTCATGTAGAAGACGGTTTGTTCGCCCCGGCCGGCGCCGAAGTGCGCCTCGGCCAAGGCCGCCAGCTTGCAATCGTTTTCGACAGCCGCCGGGACGTTGAACTCGGTTTCCAGCAGCTTGGCGACGTCCAACTCGCCCCAGCCCGGCTCGTGCAGGTTCCCGAGCGGACGCCGGTCGGAGCGGCGCACGTAGCCGCCGAAGCCCAGTCCGCAGCCGCGGACATTGAGTCCCGTCGTTTCGTGTGCTTGTTTGAGCTCGTGACCTAACTCGACTAGACGCCGCAAGCTCTGGCGTGCCGCGTCCCCTGGTTCGCGATAGATGGTTCGCGTTTCGAGCAGACGGAGATCGGGGCCGGCTACGCCCGCAACGAGCTTCGTCCCTCCGGTTTCAAACGCCAGATAAGCCGGCTTGCTCATACCTCGGGCTTATCGTTTCGTCGAGAGCCTGCGGCGCAGTTGGCCGGCGTCGCGGAAGCTTTGCTCGACTTGATCGCTCGCGAGGTCATTGCGGAGCGCTTGTAGTTCTTCAATGTATCGATCGAGGGCTTGCTCGATCTCGCTTGTGTTCGTGCCGAGAATATCTTTCCACATCTCGTAAGGACTCTCGGCGAGCCGCGTCATGTCACGAAGCCCCGGCCCGGCGACTCGCAGCAAATCCTTCCTGGCGATCCGCTTCCCGACCGACGCTGCCAAAGCCGTCGAGAGCAACTGCGGAAGGTGCGACGTCCACGAAACGACCTTGTCATGTGCCTCGGCCGGCAACAAAACGACATGGGCGCCGATCTTGCCGATCCACGCCACAAACTCATCGACGACGGGCGCGTCAGGCAAATCGGAACCGGGCGGACTGAGTACATAGGTGGCGGAGGCGAATAGATCAGGTTCCGCGCGCTCCACCCCTCGTTGTTCCTTGCCGGCCATGGGATGTCCGCCCACAAAGAACGGGTCATCGGCGAAGCAGCCGCGAGCGCGCTCGACAATCTCACGCTTTGTGCTGCCGGCGTCAGTGACGAGCGCCCCCGCGCGGGCAAGCCGGCTCACCTCGGGAAGCACTTCGAGAATCCGGGAAATCGGCTGCGCGAGGTAAACCAGATCGGACCAGGGGATGGCTTCTGCAAGCGGCCTGCCCTCGTCGATTGCGCCGCGCTCGAGTGCCGCTTCGATCGTGCGAGGCGAGCTCACGCCGATGATGCGTCCGGTGAATCCGGCGGCTCGCAGCGCGAGGCCAAACGAACCGCCGATCAAACCGACGCCGACAATGCTAACGGTTTCAATTGCCATCGAAGTCAGACTGAGGCGCTGAGAATTACGGGCCGACCCGCGCAGACTAGTCGGGGTGGGAGGGAACCGCGTCCTTGGCGCGCTCGCGTTCCTGGACGGCACGCATTTCTTCCATGATCAATGCAAAGATTCGCCGCACCGCCTCATCGTCCAGCGGCCCCTGATTCCGTTCCTGAAGCTTGCCGATCACTTCGCGCTCCCGTTCGGGCGAGTACACGGGAATCGCGGCACGCAGCTTGAGCGGCGAGAGCTTCAGAACGCATCTCACGCGTTCGTTCAGCAATTCGAGTAGGCGCCAGTCAATCTCATCGATTCGCGCCCGCCAGTCCGAGACATCCATCAGATAAATCCTAGCCTATTCGGGAACCTTGAGCCCGGCCTTCAACGCGGCGGCCAAGTCTCGCATCTTGTCCGCCAAGTCCGGCGCTTGCAGGTTTTCTTCCACCACGCGCATGAACGCGCTGCCCACGACGGCCGCATCCGCGTAGGGCGCCAGTACGCGCATGTGCTCGGGCTTTGACAAACCGAAGCCAACCGCGAGCGGCAGATCCGTGACGCGCCGCGCCTTCTCAATCAAGCGAACCGCCTGCCCCGAAACGCGATCCCGCTCGCCGGTTACGCCTGCTCTTGAAACAAGATAAACAAAACCCGCACTCGATTGCGCCAACTCGCGCAAGCGATCCTGCGGGGTTGTCTGCGAAACGAGGAAGACCGGGTGCAGGCTGTGTTTGCGCATTTGATCGAGATAGGGCCCGGCCTCTTCAATGTTCAGGTCAGTCAGTAAAGCCCCATCGGCGCCGGCCTGGGCGGCATCCTCCGCGAAGCGCTCGAATCCGTAGCGCAGGATGGGATTGAGGTAGCTGAAAACGATCAGCGCGATTTCAGACTTTCGCCGAAGCTCGCGAATCATATCCAGAGTCTTGGCGACCGTCGTGCCCGCCCGCAACGCACGCTCGCCTGCCTTCTGAATGACCGGCCCGTCGGCGATGGGGTCTGAAAACGGGACGCCCAGCTCGATCAAGTCCGCGCCGCCTGCTTCGAGGGCGAGAATCAGCTCAACGGTCCGCTCCGGCGACGGGTCTCCGGCGGTGATGTAGGCGATCAGTCCGCGCGTCTTCTGCTGCTTGAGGCGCGCGAAGGTGGAGTCAATTCGGTTCATAGCGAGACATTCGGTGTCGCGGGCGTGAACGTTGCACGCCGCGCCCGTGCGGTGTTAAATCCTCAACCCAGATCCGGCATGGTCTCCCGAAAGATCCCGATATCCTTGTCGCCGCGTCCGGACAAGTTGATCAAGAATTTCTGCCCCTTGGCGGCGGGCGCCCGCCGGACGGCTTCCGCCACCGCGTGCGCCGATTCGAGCGCTGGAATGATGCCTTCCATCCGCGAGAGCAGCTTCACAGCCTCGATGGCATCTTCATCCGAGCACGACACATACTCGGCGCGCCCTTGGTCGTGCAACCAGGAATGCTCGGGCCCGACCGTGGCGTAGTCGAGTCCCGCCGAGACGGAATGCGTCAGGGCGATCTGCCCGTCATCATCCTGCAGCAGGTAGCTGTAAGTGCCGTGCAGCACTCCGGGGCTGCCGCCTGAGAATCGTGCCGCGTGGTCGCCCAGACCCTGTCCGCGTCCGCCGGCCTCGACGCCGACCATCTTGACGCCGTCGTCACCGAGAAACCGGTGAAACAACCCGATCGAGTTGCTGCCTCCGCCGACGCAGGCCAGCAGCAGGTCGGGCAGCTCGCCCGTCAGCTCTTGAAACTGCCGGCGCGCCTCGCGGCCGATCACGGCATGAAAATCCCGCACCATCA
>Ga0214472_10006135_pt1 | contig 12591 bp, 11 predicted proteins | sample RVTome_6_FD_207662 | JGI IMG/M metagenome (GOLD analysis project Ga0214472, IMG submission 207662) | Soil microbial communities from uranium-contaminated site in the Upper Colorado River Basin, Wyoming, United States - RVT140D175 | ecosystem: Environmental > Terrestrial > Soil > Contaminated >... | reverse complement strand
TCGAGCACGCGCACCGCGGCGAGCGGATCGCTCGCGCCGCGTAGTCGAAGCGTGCGCGCGATCTCGTCGGCGACGCGGGCGCGCGACAGGATCTGCGCGGCTGCTTGCGGCACGTAGGCGGCAACCGTGGCGGCGTCTTCGACACTCGCGCGCTCGGCGCCGTCCAGCAGCACGCGGCCGCCGGCGCGCCGCGCCAAGCCCAGGAGCGCACGCAGCAGGGTCGTCTTGCCGGCGCCGTTTCGTCCGACGATCGCGACGGTCTCGCCGGCGCCGACGGAAAGGTCGATGCCGCGAAGCACCTCGCGGCCGCCCAGCGCGACGCGCAGCCCGCGCGCCTCGATGCGCGGCTCGCCGGCGGGGGGTTCGGCGCGCGCGATCAGCGATCCGTCGGCGGCGATCCCGGCGGCGCTGCCCCGCGCTTCGCGCACCGACACCGGCATCCGGCTCCAGCCCAGCTCGCGGGCGAGCCGCACGACCGGCGGCACGACCGGCGACGAGGCGAGCATGTCGCGCACACCGCCGATGCGGACCTCGCCCACATCCACCAGGCACAGCCGATCGGCGAACGCGAGCACCCGTTCGAGCCGGTGCTCGCTCAGCACGATGCCAAGGCCCATCTCGTGCGACAGTCGCAGAACCGATTGCAGGACCTCTTCGGCCGACTGCGGATCGAGCATGCTGGTCGGCTCGTCGAGCACGCACACAGCCGGCGCGGCGACCAGGACGGCCGCGATCGCGACGCGCTGCCGTTCGCCGCCGGAGAGCGTCTCGAGCCGGCGGCCGCGCAGATGCGCGATCGCGAGCGCGTCGAGCGTCTCCTCGACGCGCTTGCGCATCAGCGCCGGCTCCAGGCCGAGGTTCTCCAGATAGAACGCGATCTCGTCTTCGACGGTCGAGGCGACCGAGCCGCCCTCGGGATCTTGCGCAACGAAGCCGACCATCCCAGCCAGCGCCCGCGGCTTGTCGCGTTGCGTGTCCAGCCCGCCGACGGTCACGCGGCCGGTCATCGTCCCGCCGCTGAACTGCGGCACCAATCCGTTCGCGGCGCGCAGCAGCGTCGACTTGCCCGAGCCGGAGACGCCGGCGACCAGCACCAGCTCGTCGCGCCGCCATTCCAGGTCCGCGTGGGACAGCGCGGGGAGCGCCGCATTCGGATACGCGAAGGTCACGTCCTCGAAGCGGATCATGCCGATCCCTCCGGCATCGACGCGACCCGCAGGCGCCGCAGGCGCAGTCCGGCGACGGCAACGGGCGCGGCGATCGCGGCGACGACCGCGACGCCGGCAAGCGGCACGGCCGGCACGGCGACGCTCGGATACGCCGAGTAGGTCCAGTCGCCGCGAAGGGCCAGCCCCGCAACCGCGACGATGGCGGATGCGGCGACCACGATCCAGTCGTGCCCGCGCATCCGTTCGCGCCGGTAGCGCGTCCGCGCCGACAGCGACGACAAGCGATGCAGCGCACCGGCCAGCAGCGCGGCGCCGGCCGCGAACGCGACCCAGCCGGACGGCGCGCGCGCGACGGCGGCGAGCAGCGCGCCGCCGGTCATGATCGCGACGCCGCCGAGCGCGGCGAGGCGCGCGCGCGCTTCGCGATGCGCGTCGCCGCCGCGATCGGCGCGGCCGTAGCCGCGCGCTTCCATCGACTCGGCGACGGTGACGGCACGCTCGAGCGTCGTGGCCAGGATCGGGACGGCGAGCCCGGCGGCGCGCCACCCGCGGACGCGTTCGCCGCGGATGCGTTGCGCGTCGCGCACATCGCGCGCGGTGCGCACCAGCGTCGGCACGAACGCGACGCCGATCGCGACGGCAAGCCCGGCCTCGAACAGAAAGCGTGGCATCAGTCGCACGACGCGCGTCGCCTCGACGGCCGACAGGAACACGCCGACGCAGCACAGCAACGCCGCCAGGCGCAACCCTTCGATCGCGGAGTGCGCGGCGACCGAGGCCGCCACCGGACCGCCCAGCGTGAAGCCGCCGAGCAGCGCGGGCAGACGCACCTGCGGAACGGTGAACCAGATGTCGCCGGATGGATGGCCGGTGAGCGAGAACAGCACGGTGCGCGCGGCGAGCGCGATCAGCCCGATCTTGAGCATCAATGCGAACGGGCCGCGGTCGGGCGCGAGCATCGCGGCGACGAAGCCGAGCGCGGCGACCGCGAGGCCGATCAAGATCGGATTGTCGAGCGCCAGGATCAGCGCGGCCGTCGCGGCCGTGTGGGCGATCCACGCAATCGGATGCAGGCGCATGCTCATTCGCGTCCCTCCGGGCGGCGCCGCAACCCGTAGCCGATGCCGCCGGCGAAGGCGAGCGCAACGATCACGGCCGCGAGCATGCCGATCGGCAGGCCGTCGTCCCTCGTGGCGGCGGTCGACGAGTTTGTCTTTGCCATCGCGGTCAGGTTCGCGCATCGTTCGTCGGGAACGCGCGGCGGAACGCCTTCGCCGCCGGCGTGCGCACCGAACCGCCAGCCGTCCACGTCGCCGTCGCGGATGCGCCGCAGCGACGCCGATTCTTGCGCGAACGTCCACGCGCCGTCGGCGCTCAGCGTGTAGTACCCCCAAAATCGGCACGCCTCGGCGCCGGCATCGCGGCACTGACAGAAGCAGTCACCCGGATCGTCGCAGCCGTCGTCGCCGATTCGGCACACACTCGCAAGATCGCGCGTTCCGCCCAGCACCACCGGCAGGCCGGCACGCTGGAGCAGGTCGATGCCGTCGAAGCCGGTCGCCTCTTCTTCGGCGGTGAACGCGATGCAGAACTGGCGCGTCCCCCCGGGCGTCTCGACGATCAGGCCGGCGTGCCGCTGCGCCGCTTGCGCGGCGGCGCACGGCTGCATCAGCGCGACCGGGGAGCCGCCGGTCGCCAGCGCGACCGCGATCACGACGGCAAAGCGCTTCATCCGGTCCTCCGTCGCCGCAGTGCAGCCGCGATTCGCGCGCCGGCGAACGCGGCGGCGGCGGCCGCGAATGCGGTGCCGAGCGCCAGCGCCGCAGGATGCGGGCCGGCCTCGCCGGCGGCTGCCGCGCGGGAGGACTCTCTGCTCGCAGAGGAATCAGATTTATCAGATTTATCTGATTCCTCTGCGGGACGTGTGCCCCCGGGCAACGAGCCGGGCGGCGAGCCCCGATCCGAGCCGGACGAGCCGGACGCGCCGGATAACGAGCCCCGATGCGAGCCGGCCGAGCCCGGCGATGAGGCCGGCGATGAGGCCGGCGACCCCGTGCTCGATCCGGCAGTCTGCGTCGCGGTCGCCGGCGCCACGCGCACCGGGTAGCCGCTGCCGGCCAGCGCCGGAATCGCCTGCACCGTCGCGTACTCGTTCGCGTCGGAGCCGCCGGCGTCGTAGCGGATCCCGCCGGACGCGGTCTGTAGCGACTGCAGCGCGCGCCGCGACGCCTCGTCGCGCTCCCCCACGCATTCGAGCGCCGACACCGCCAGCCCGGTCGAGTTCGCGTTGACCCGCCCGCCGGGAAAGTGCGGCCATCCCCCGCCGTCGACGCGAGCCGCGCGCAACCATTCGCGCGCGCGCGACACGATCAGATCGCCGGGCGGCGCGCCCATCCCGGCCAGCGCGCAGAGCACCATCGACGTCGTGTCGGTCTCGGCGCGCGGCACGCAGCCGGGATCGTGGGCGAAGCCGCCGTCGCTGCACTGATTCGCGCGAAGATAGGTGACCGCGTTCGACGGCACCGGCCGGCCGGCCGCCAACAGACCCAGGATCGCAAGCGCATCCGCATAGACGCCCGTCTCGTAGGAGCCGGCCGCGGCGTTGTAGCCGGCCTCGATCCGCGCGACATAGTCGACGCCTCCGAACGCGCGCGGATTCTGCCGCGCGGCCACCAGGCCCATCACGATCCGCCCCGCGTACGCCGGACGCGACGCGCGTGCCGGCCCGGCGCGGCGCAGATGCTCCAACGCGCGGCCGATCGCGCGCTGCGCGGCCGGCGCCGCCACTGTCGCCAGCGCGGCGACCGCCTCGGCAGTCGCGTCGGCCGGTTGCGATGCGCCGAAAAATCCGCCGTCGGCGGCTTGACGGCCGGCGACCCAGGTGGCGGCCGAAGCGGCCGGCGGCGGTTCGGCGCGTGCGGACGCGAGCGGCGGCACCGCGATCGAAAGCGCCGCCGCGACCGCGCCCGCACGCGCGAGTCGCATGACCGCTACAGCGGGCAGTCGGGATAGGTCGGGCAGGCCAGGAAGTTCGTGTAGGCGAACGCCAGCTCCTTGCCCTGCGCGGCCGTGAAGCCGCTGATGCCCGTCTCCGAAACGTCTCCGTCTTCGTAGACCGCCCAGAACGCGACCAGCCCGTCGCCGATCTCGCACACGGGCGTCGCGCCCGGGTCGATGCACGTGACGTACGCACCGCTGGAGTGCGTCTGGAACGAGCGGATGCATCCTTGCGCGACGGCGGCCGTGAGCACCGCACCGCCGTTCGCGCCGGCCGGAACCGAAACGGCCGGACAGTCCTTGATCGCGGCGGCATGGCCGCCGGCGGCGATCCGCACCGCCACAGTGACGGTCGCCGCATGCGCCGGCGCACCCGCGCCGATCGCGGCAACCATCAGCATCGCGAACGCGATGCGCTTAGAAAAACGAAAACCCCAACCGGAAGACGGTTGGGGGGCAGGCAATGAGAAGACGTCTCTCATTGGCTCCTTCCCCCTTTCGCACGAAGAGACCGGAGCGCGTGACGGCGGGTATCCTGGCTCGCGGCTCGCGGAAAGCGGCCGCTTACAGTTGCGGGACAGCGCCGGACTTTCACCGGCTTCCCCCTCGTGGTTCGAGCGCCCCTCGCCTCCGAGCTTTGGGGCACCGCCACATCGCTATTCGATTGTCGCCGCGACCCTAACCCTCGCGAACGTTTCCGGCAAGTCGCCCTTAGCGGACCGTCAGGAGCAACTGCGACGGATAGAGCGCCGAGTGATGAACCGTGTTGCGCGACACCTGCGAGAGCGGCTCGTGGTTGGGCATGTCGGCCGAGGCGATCATGATGCGCAGCCGGTGACCGGGTTGCAGCTCGGCCGCGACCGGCCAGATGTCGATCCGGTACAGCATCGGATCGTTGGGCCACACGACCGACGTCGCCGTGTTCGCGATCCACGGCTCGGCCGGCAGCGACCGCGCCTCGTCCACCGCGCGGTGCGAGGCACGCAAGTATCCCGACGACAGCAGCAGCGACGAGCCGTCGGGCGCGACGTCGGCGACCTTGACGATCCAGTCCGTGTCGGCTTGATCGGTCTCGCCGTGGAAACGCAGCTCCATCGGGCCGGCGAGCGTCAGCGGCGCCGGCAACGGCGCCGTCGTGTAGGTCAACTGGCGGATCGCGTCCGGCGTTTGATCGTGGCGGACGAACGGCGCCGCGGCGACGTTGCCCCACTTGCCGTTGACTTCGGTCACGCCGACGCTCGGATCGGATCGATACGAGTCCGGGTATGTCGCCGAACCCGACGGCGGCGCGTCGGTGAGCGAGCCGTCGTTGAGCGAGTCGATCGACCCGGCGCGCTCGCCCGACAGGTGAAGCGTGCGCACGGTCGCGTCGGCCGGCGGCCAGGCGCTCGCGGCTCGCCACTCGAACGCGCCGATGTCGTAGTAGAGCACCGGCGGTTCGTTCTCGATCCCGTTCGGGATGCCTTTCAAGAAGCGATCGAACCACGCAAGCGGCGGATCGGCCGCGCCCGGCGAGGGCGGAACCGGCGCGTACGGACTGAGCGGATCGAACGGCGGCCCCGGCGGCGTATGCGGCTGCGGCCCCATGATCAGCCGCTTGCGCTCCGACGCGATGCCTTGAAAGTTTCGGATCGTCCCGCGAGAAAAGCCATCGAACCATCCCGACATCAGCAGCGTCGGAACCTTGATCCGATCGAACTTGGGATAGACGCTGCGTTCCCAATACGTCGGGCCGTCCAGCGGCGCGTTCTTGAACTCGATCGCGAGCGCGTTGAACGCACGATCGGGCAGCCGCCGGCTCTGCGCGGCACCTTGCAATCCGAGACCGGCCTGCAGCCCGGTCCACAGCGACATGAACTGCTGATTCCAGATCCCGTTGTGCCAGACGATGTCGCGATAGGTATCGGTGTAGGGCACCTCGGGAACGATCGCCCGCAGGTGCGGTGGCTGCTTCGCCGCGCCGAGCAGCTGCGAGATCGCAAGGTACGAACCGCCTTGCATCCCGACCTTGCCGTCGCTCCACGACTGAACCGCGATCCACTCGACGACCTCGTAGACGTCCTGCTGCTCGCGATCGCAGAACAGACACAGCGCGCCGTCGGACTTGCCGGTGCCGCGAATATCGACGTTGACGTGGGCGTAGCCGTGCCCCAAGTAATCCCTCGTCAGCGTGGAGGGACTCTCCTGATCCTCGCGACCGTAGGGACTCATCACCAAGATGACCGGGAACGCGCCGGAAGCCGACGGCAATCGCACGTCGCCGACCAACTCGACGCCGTCCGACATCGGAATCCGAACATCGGTCAGCCTGGCCGGCGCGGCCGACACCGGCGCGAGCGTGGCGGCGAACAAAGCGAAGGCAACGGCCGGAAGAACCCGGCGTGGTGAGAGATTCATCGATGGTCCCCCCGGATTGGACAAATCGTGCGTATCTCCACCATCCCGGACAGGATCGTTCTTGTCAAGGGGCCGGTCAAGAGGCCGGCCAAGGCGGGCGCTAGGAGATGCGCTTCACGTATTGCGTGGCGACCCAACCGTCGAGTCCTTTGAAGGGATCCTCGACGTGCAGCCACACGAAGTTGTTCGCGTCCGTCATCCGGCCGTCGCTCTCGAGCCGCGTCCCCGGCTTCACGCAATTGAGGATCTGCTTGTCGGTTCCGGCCTCGGTGCGGATGCGCACGCACTCGACGTCCCCGACGATCTCGTAGACGCCGGCATCGGGATTGACCGTCGACGTCGGCGACGGCGACGCGGTGAGCGAGGCCGCCGGCGACGTCGATGCGCGCGGCCGTGCCGGCCCCGAATCGCCGATGCGCGTGAACACAAACCACGGCACCACGATCACGAACAGCGCCGCGCCCACGAACGCGGCCAGCCGGCCCACGTTCACGTCGCGCTCGGGCTTGACCTGTTTTCCCTCGGGCGAAAAGCGTCGCAGCCGCGACAGGTCGGGGCCGCCCGAAGACCCGGAATGCTCAGGCTGCTCGGGACCGGGATGCTCGGGCCCGGCCGGGGAAGGAGGACGCTCGTCGCTCACGGTGCGGTCATCGTTCCACATCGCGCCCGGATTCGCCCAAAGCAGGGAAGGCGGCATCGGAAGGCGAAACAGACCCCATGAGGCAACGCTTGCTTTCGTTCGGTCTCGTCGTCGCGCTGGCGTGCGGCGGCGCGCACGCTGCATCCGCGACGGGACCCGCGACGCTCGAATCCGTCCGCGGCGAGGCCGATTGGATCCTGTCGGCGATCGCCTCCGACGGCGCGATCGCCCTCACCCCCGAACAAGACATGGTCGTCCCCTACGACGCGAACCTTGCCGCGTGGGGCCTGGCGCGCGCGGCCGCCGTCACGCGCGACGCGCGCTACGGCGACGCGGCATGGCGATGGCTCGAATGGTTCTCCGCGCGACAGCAGGCGTTCACCGGCTTCGTCACCAACCACGTGCGCGACGGCGACGGCTGGGTCGCGACCGGCGACGTGGACGCCTCCGACAGCGTTGCCGCCACCTATCTGATCGCGATGCGCGAAACGTTCGCCGCGACCGGCGACATTGTGCGGCTGCAGCGCGTCCTTCCGGCGATGCGGCGTTCGATGAACGCGCTCGCGATCACGCGCGACGCGACCGACGGCTTGTACTACGCGCTGCCCGGCTTCGAGTGGAAATACACGATGGATCAGGCCGAGGTCGCCGAAGGGCTTCGCGCGGCCGCGGCGCTTGCGATGCTCGGAGCGCGCTGGGGGGACGCGGCCGAAGCGGCCGCCGCGGCCGCCGACGTGCACGCGGCGGTCGAACAACTTTGGGTCGCGCCACTCGGCGCCTACGACTGGGGCAAGCACCGCGACGGAACGCGCGCGCAGAGCGCGTGGTGGCGGTGGTATCCGTCCTCGACCGCGCAAGCGTGGATGGTCGCGTTCGGCGTCTCGCGCGGCGACCGCGCGGCCGCGATGATGGCCGCGCTCGTGCGCAACCATCCCGACTGGGACCGGCCCGAGGCGATCGCCTTCAACGACCTCGGCGGCGAACGCATCGGCTACTGGCCGCTCGTGGGCGTTGCCCTTGCCCGCACCGGCAACCCGCAACGAGGGCTCGAGGGCGCCGGCCGGATCCGGTCCGCCGCCGACGCCGCCGCCCGCGCCTACCCGTTCACCCCCGCGGCCGCCGCCGGCCTGATCCTGGTCTACGCCGACCCCGCCGTCGTCCCGCTCGCCGCTTAACCCCCATTTCCTCCCCTCGCCCGTCTGGGCCGTATTGACTCTTTGCCCCCCGTAAACGAAAATGTGAGTAGTTCGGGCAAAGCCTTACAAAACCGGCATGTTCGGGGGAGTGGGAATGCGGATCCGGGGACTCGTGGCGGCGCTGGTGCTGGTCGCCGTCGTCGGCCCGGCCGGCGTCCCGGCGCAAGCGGTCTCGCCGGCGACGCTGCTGGACGCGATCCGCTCCGAGGCCGACTACATCATCGCGCTGCGCACCGGCGACGGGATCCTGACCACGGTGACGTCCCGGAACAAGGTCATCCCCTATCAGGCGAACTTCGCCGCGATGGGCTTGGCGCGCGCGTACCTGCTGCTGCGCGACTCTCGCTACTCGACGGCCGCGTGGCGCTGGCTCGAGTGGTATCGCGACAACATGTATGCCGACGGCACCATGCCCGACTGGATCTACACCTCGTCGTGGATTCCCAGCGGCGTGCCCGACTCGACCGACGCGTACGCCGGCACGTACCTGTCGGCGATCCTGGAAACGTTCACCGCGACCGGCGATCTGATGCGTCTGCGAGGGCTTCAGACCGCGGTTGCCATGGCCGTCGGGGCGATCGAGCTGACCGCCGACACCGACGGCCTGCATTTCGCGCGGCCCGGCTGGCCGTTCAAGTATTCGATGGACGAAGCCGAGGCCTACGCGGGCTTTCGCGCCGCGCAAGAAATCGCGCGCGTGCTCAACGACTCGTCCCTGGAGCAGCGCGCCAAGACGAACGCGGACCGGCTGCTATCGGCGTCGGTGAAGTTGATCGATCCGTCGACGGGGCTGTATCTATGGGCGTTGCATCAGGACGGCACGCGCGTGCCGGCGCCGATCGAGTGGCTCTATCCGGGTGCGAGCGCGCAGGCGTGGGCCGTCGCAGACCGGCTCGCCACCGGGACGAATGCGATGAACTTGATGGCGCGAGCCGAGGCCGCGCAGCCGTATTGGGATCGCCCGACCGCGACCGCGCAGTACGCCGACGCGCAGCCGATCTGCAATTTCGCGACGCCCTGCTATGCGCCGGTCAACTATTGGCCGCGATTCGCGCTGGCGTATCTCGCGATCGGCAACACCAAGCGCGCGATGACCGGTGCGCTCAACATCCACAACACCGCGAAGTTCCTCGGCCGCGCGTTCCCCTACACGCCCGCCGACGCCGGCCAGATCATCCTCACCCTCGGCGACCCCGAAGTGCTGGCCACCGCAATCCTTCTGTAGCCGACCCTGCACCCCTCCCCCACCCGGCCGCAAACCAGCTTTCTCCTTGCAACTAGCCTCCTCTGGCGGCGGGTCTGAGTTACGGGCGAACAACGGTGACGTCGAAGTCGACCGCGATGCGATCGAGTTCTTCGAGTCCGCCGGGGAGGGCGAACGGGAGGGCTGGTCCGCGGCCTCTCAGGTCGCCGGCGCCAATCCCGCGGGGTCGCCCGCGAATGCTGCCGTACAACGCGAAAGCGCGTCGCGCGGGTGCCTGGCGTGACATCCACCAGAATCCGTCCACCGCCCGTTGGGCGGCCAGCAATGCTTCGGCCCACTGCCTCGTCAGGGGATACGTCGTCCGGCCGCCCTCGATGAGATCCGCTCGAGTCGTCCCAAGTGCCGCGAGTCCCGCATTGTCTAAGCGGATGAAGTGCAGCTCGCGGGTTGTCTCGATCGTGCTCCACTGCCATGTCGTGTACTTGTCCACGTAGACGCGACGCGGTCGTGTCGAGCCCCCAGGACTTTCGCCCCCAGGATGGTCGATGGTGTGGAAGATGGTTTCGGATGCCGCAGCTTCGCGATCTTCGCCGACGTAGGCCACGGGTACGACCGTTCCGGCAAGCCGCACGGTCGAGAATCTGGCGTTCGCGTCCGCACGGACATCGAGTTGCGTCGATCCGAAATCATGGGGGTGTGACCGGTCGAAAGTCGTTCCGGCGGGAACGGGATCGACGATCGCCCGTGCGGTGATCCAAGCCGCGTCCGGTGGCGGACCGAGCGTCACGTTGCTACTGACGGATTCGCCTGCGCCCACTCATCGGCTTCCGCCTTCGCGGCCGCCAGCACTGCCGCCGGATCCTGCGCGAGAAACTCGGCCGGCCGATTCCACTCGAGGAACTCCGAGGGTGTGTCCCACCACAGCGCAAGTTGCCACCCGCCATCGCGGAGCCCGGGCGGGAGCGCGGCGAGGACTTCGCCGACGATCGGTCGCGGTTGGCCCTCGTCGAAGTCGAACTGGAAACCGGGATACACGAAGGTATTCGGCGGCACACGGACGGCGAAGATCTTGTGCTCGGCACGCCAACGAGATGCGAGTGATCGACGATTCGATGCTTGAGAGCCGACGGCGTCGGAGACTTGCTCGGCAGTGAGCGCGCCGTAGGCCGTGAGGAACTGAACCCGTTCGCCCACGTTCCGACGCGCTTGTTCGACAAAGGCCGACGAAGGAACTGCCCTGGGCATCATCGCGTCTGCGAGCGAGTCGAAGCCCTCACCTCCGCTCGCCAGCTCAAGGATCTTGGCGTCCGAGCCCCCGAGTTGCGCGATCGCGTCGCGCAGTTTGGGCGCAAGGTCCTCCGACGTGAGCACGCACATGGCCACTCGGCGTCCGGACGCTCCTGGCTCTCCCATGACATTCATGACGCTATCATATTCTGTCTCGGTTGTCATTCGCCCTTTAGGGCGACAGCAGAGCGGCGAGGTCGATGCGAAGGCCGGGAAGAGGCGCGTAGGTGAGGATCTCGCCGGGCTCGAAGATCTCCGGCTTGCCGTACCGGCCGTCGGCGCCGAGGCGGCTGGCCTCGACCCGATCCGAATCGGGGTCGGTCACCCAGTACTCGGGGACGCGGAACCGCTCGTAGATCCCGCGCTTGCGGACCCGGTCCACCCGTGGATCCGACACGATCTCCACGACCAGATCCGGAACTCCCTTGATGTTCTCGCGCGTGATGATCGAACGGTTCGCCTCCAGCACAACGAAGACGTCCGGTTGGAGCACGGTCGATGCGTCGAGGATCACGTCCAGCGGCGCGTCGAATACCTCGCCGCCCCCATGCGCGTCCAAGTAGGTTGCGATCGTTACGACCAGCCGCCGCGAGACGACCTGGTGACGCACGTCGGGAGACGGGCTCACGAGCATCTCCCCGTCGAGCAGCTCGCGCCGCAAGCCGTCGTCGGGGAAATCGAACAGGTCCGCGTAGACGAGCCCTGTCGTGCGCTCCGGCATGGTAGACACAATCGTAACACCGCCCTCCTGCTGCGATCCTTGCGTCCGCGGAAACGCAAGTCCAGGATCGGCACAACAGGCGAAGCGTCGCGAACGGCCGCCCCATGCCGCTGATCGTTCTACGGACGGGATGTAACTTCCCGGGGTAAACTGGCCGTCATGAAGCGGCTGAAGAAGCTGGAACAGGAGGTCGAGTCTTTGTCGCCCGAGGAGGCGGCCGAGTTCCGCTCTTGGTTCTTCGAGTACGACTGGGAGAAGTGGGACGAGGAACTCGAAGCCGACGTGAAGGCCGGAAAACTCGATGCGCTCGCCGGCGAGGCGAAGCGGGACTACGAGGCCGGCCGCACATCCGAGTTTTGATTCATCACGCATCTCCCACGTTTTGGGATCACTATCGCTCCCTCCCTGAAGAAGTCCGCAAGACCGCCGACCGCGCATTCGCAATGCTCAAGCTGGACCCGGGACACCCGTCGCTTCATTTCAAGAGAGTCGGTCGATTCCGCTCGGCTCGAGTCGGTCTTCACTACCGGGCGCTCGCGGTTGAGGTGGCGGATAGACTCGTCTGGTTCTGGATCGGAACGCATGCTGATTACGATCGGTTGATCAAGTGATTTTTTCCTCGTGACGGTGCGGGGTTCGACGGCGTTGGATGGGGCGGGATACGCTCAACCGAACGACATCGACGGGGAGGCCAACAATGATTCGGCTTGCGCTTGAACTTCCGTATCCGGAGGTGCAGAACCGGCAGGGCATGATCGAGCTGGCGCGCGCGGCGGAAGCGAACGGCTTCGACTCGATCTGGGCCTCCGAGTTGTACTCCTACGACACATTCACCACGCTGACGCATCTGGCGTGCCACACGACCACGATCAAGCTGGGCACCAACATCGCGAACATCTATGCGCGTACACCGGCGCTTCTGGCCGGCACGGCGGCATCGCTGGATCAGCTCAGCGGCGGCCGGTTCATCCTTGGCATCG
>Ga0214472_10006134_pt1 | contig 12594 bp, 11 predicted proteins | sample RVTome_6_FD_207662 | JGI IMG/M metagenome (GOLD analysis project Ga0214472, IMG submission 207662) | Soil microbial communities from uranium-contaminated site in the Upper Colorado River Basin, Wyoming, United States - RVT140D175 | ecosystem: Environmental > Terrestrial > Soil > Contaminated >... | reverse complement strand
CCGGGGATGCTGCTCGCGGAGCTCCGGCACCCAGGCCGGGATGCGGTTGAGGAAGGCCAGAGCCACGCCCCTGTCGACGACCCGCTCGAACGTGGGCCGGGAGCTCTGCTCCCCGGCGAGCACGATCATGAGGGCATCGGGTGGGGGGTCCTTTCGCAGGTGGGCGTTGACCGCCTCGATCTGGGTCCAGGAGGAGCTTTCGGCGAACTCGGGCTCGAGGACGACGATGCCCAGGCGCTCGGCGGCCAGCTTGGCCTCCCGGCTCAGGAGCTGCTGGTAGAGGTTGTCGTCGTCCTCCAGGAACAAATGCGACGGTCTTCATCGGGTACCCGCCTTCCCGGTTTTCGAGCTTCCCGCCGGCTCCATTCTGGCTGCCCGGGCCCGGCGTTTCAAGGTGGCTCGGCGGTCGTTCCCCCGGCCCGCTCGTTGCCCAGAGCCGTCCATGCATAGCTCTCCAGGACCCCTCCGGACGCGAGTCGTGGCTGCGACAATCAGTTGCTCGGCATTGCGCGCACACCGCGGGTGCAGCGTCCGTCGCCACGCGGACAAGATGTCACCGAGTCACGCCGAGTGCCTGGACAATCCGGGCCATCGAAGGGTGTATTTGGTGCGTCTCACACCGAAGGGGCGCGCAGCCTTTCGAAGACTCGACCGCATCGAGGCAGTCTGGGCAAACCGTCTCGCTGCTGGACTGGCGGTGAGCAAACTCGAGCGCGCGGTGCGGACACTTCGCTCGGTCCGCGAGCGAATCGCGAGCGAGCACACGACGTAGCGACCGAATTCGGGCCGGCGCGCGCGAAGCTCCTCGAAACCCAGCTCACGCTCCGGTCAAACCGTTTCGCCACTATTCTGGCGAGCAGACCCGGGTCAGTTCTGGAAAGCGCCTCAGCGGGCGATGCTGCGGCGGCGGTGAGTCTCAGCCACCGACCCATGCCTCAGCGACCCGAAATGCCCGACCCATCCGGTCTTGAGCAGTGGGTAGGATTTCATGGCTTGTCGCCACGGCCCGCCACTGGTTCACAGCACTGGTGACCTCGACGACGATCTCCTGGGCGCGCGTCCTGTTCACCCGGAACACCGACGCAACCGACCCCGCCAGCTCAATGTCCAGGGCGTTGTCTGTCTCGGAGATGTTCAGCTTGAGGCCCGCACCGTGGGGGTCGGGGTTCATGTCGTAGGCTGGGGCAAGCGCCCAACCTGTGGCCCCCAGCATGAAGCCGTGGTTGCGCAGATGATCGTCCGTGTTCGAAACGCAGATGGAGAACACGATGCGACGCCAGAGTTGCTCGAGGTCCGCGGACGTGTTCGAGCCGAGGCGCATCAGCAGGTCCGCAAGCTCCAGGTAGCTGACACCGTCATCTGCGTCCTGTCCATCCACGCGGTCTAGCAAAGTCATCGCCGACGCGAAGTGCAGCCGTCCACAATCGTCGGTGCGATCGAAGCGGCGGCTCAAGAAGGTGCGATGGCCGTGCCCGCCGCCCTTGCTCTTTCCGAACCGACGCAGTTTCGCCTCGGGAACGACGACGCCAGCTCTTTCTGCGAGGTCGTTCACCACGAGTTCCCACGCGCCGATATCGTCCTCGTCGTTGCGGCTCGGGAACTTTGCAATCCACAATCGATCGCGTTCGTCCCGAACACTTGCTTTGGGCCGTGCGCCTCCGAGGGAGCCCCCGGGAGCGATGAGCATCCGCAGCCAGCGGCCATAGTCAGGATCGTCTTCGACGCCTTGACGTTCGAGCTGAAAGCTTGCGTGTTCGAGCTCCCTCAGCGAGGTCCACGGTGGGGATGCGAGTTCATCGTTGTCATCGAGGAATCGACCGTCCATTCGAAACCGGAGCGCTCCCATCCGGTGCCCATCGTGGACTCCGAGCAGATAGTCCGACTCGAGCAGACGACGCTCAGCTCGTTCCTCGGCGCGCGCGAGCTGAGCTTCGCGCCGTCGCATGAGCACTCGTCCCCAGCGGTCGGGGCAGGAGTCGAGAAACACGCCGAAGTTCTCGCGGTTCTTCGCGGGGTACTGGGGTCCCCCATACAGAGCCATCGCCGGATCGAGTTGCTGCCGAGAAGCTGTGGTGAGCCACTCCTTGTCGTACTCGAAGGCAAAGACCTCCTTGCCACGGGCCGGAGTCGCGGTCAGATGCCCGATGAAAGTGGGCCCCGCAAGCCCTTCCCAGTCGGCGACGACTTCGATGACTCTCTGCTTACTCATCGTCGCGGTCCTGCTTCGTTGCCTTCTTGAACGGGATCTTCGTCGCGGTCCGTTTGGGCGCGCGACGACGCGTCGGGAGCTCGGCGTCCTGCAGCTTATGGCCCAACTCGTCGTCGCGCGCGATGAGCGCCAGATCTTCATGCAGGCCCAGGCTGTGCAGCACGTTCGCGTACGAGCCCAGGGTGACCCCTGGCTCACCGCTTTCGACAGCCCGCAGGGTGGGGCGCGACATGCCCGCGCGCTCGGCGACAAGTCCCATCGAGAAGCCACGCCTGAGCCGAGCCAGGCGGATACTCTCGCCGAGTTCCTTCAGGAGCCGACGAACCGCAGGGTGTGGCGATGCGCTGTTTCTCGGCATAACAGAATCTATTGTTGCCATGTATCGCCAATTTGGCAAGAATAGAGATCGCTAAGAACGGGCTGGCGATCCATCGCCCGTACGGTGGGCGGGGGCCACGCGTACCAACGCCCGGTGAGCATTCGCCCGTTCGCGGACGCCAATGGGGGCGAGAGGGGACGAGAGCCAGAAGGGGGCCGCGCGCTGTTGCGGCGGGGGACTGGGAGGTTCTCGACCGTCTCCGCCATCTGCCCGCCGACCGGCGCGCGAGCGAGTGCGGCGAAGGGTCAGCCCGAGTTCCAGGGCAGGATGCCCGCGACGAGGGTCACGCACAGGGTCTCAGCGTTCGTCATCTTTGAAGATCAATAAGCCTTGAACCCATCTGGTCGACAATAAAATAGTCTATAGGATATTAGGACGTCTTAATATAATAGCTTATAGACTGTATTGTCGTTCCGTCATCAATAGGGTGAGACCTATGAAAAGGCCACGCATCGCCGCCCAATCCCGTGCCCGTCTTGACGAACGACTGGTCCCGTTCGGACCGGCGGAACGATTCCGCACGCCCACCCGGGGCTGGATCAGGGCGGTCGGATGGTCACGACCTCGGGCCGCTGCTTCACTTCGCACGCTCCTGACGACGGAGCCGTGGAGATCTGTCCCGGAAGCTACGAGCCGAGGCGGCCCGAGGCCACGGTTCTCTACCAGGTGGTACAGGACGGCCTCGAGGGTATAGCCGCGAGGTCGACCCGGATGGACCATCGTCTCGGGCGGGCCGAACCCCTCTTGAGTAGCTCAACTACTTGATCTACTATATGGTCATGAAGAAGGTCAACCTGTACGAGGCCAAGACACACCTCTCCTCTCTTCTCGAACGGGTGGCTGGAGGCGAGACGATCGTGGTGTGCCGCCGCAACGTCCCCGTGGCGGAGCTGAGACCGGTCCCGATGGCCCGCCGAACGCCGCGTCCGATCGGTCTCGTCCCGGGATTCACCGTGCCCCCCTCCTTCTTCGAGCCGCTTCCCGAGGAGCTGATCGACGCCTTCGCGGGGCGCTGAGGCGTGCGCCTCCTTCTCGACACCTGCACGTTCCTGTGGCTAGTGGGCGGCGCGGCGCAGCTCTCCCCGCGCGCCCGGGAGGCGTTCGCGGATCCGGCGAACGAGGTGTTCCTGAGCGCCGTATCGGCCTGGGAGATCGCCGTCAAGTACCGGCTCGGAAGGCTTCCGCTGCCCACCGCCCCCGACGAGTTCGTCCCCGCCCAGCGCACGGCACACGGAGTCGAGGCCCTCGCGGTGGACGAGGAGTCCGCGCTGAACGTCGCGAAGCTCCCGGACCTGCACCGCGATCCCTTCGACCGCATGCTCGTAGCCCAGGCCCTCGTGGGCGGTCTCGTCCTGCTCACGCCCGACCGGCCCATCCGGCAGTATCCTGTCCGGACGCTCTGGTAGCGAGAGATCCGCCACTCACTGCCGCGCCCGTAGGTGATCCACGAGCGCATGCCGGCCGCCCCTGGAATGAGGTAGGCGGATCCGATGCTCCTGCGCATCGGATCCGCGATGTGGCTGAGCCTCTGGGCGTCGCGCTGAAGTCGTCGGCCCAGGCACCGTCGGCGTAGCACCCGGGAGAAGTCGCGCCACTCCGCCAGCATGCTCCCTCACGCTCTGCTAATCGCGGCCGTCGTCATCTGGGGCTGGACCTTCGTGGCCACCGAAGATCCTGGTGGCCGAGATCGGTCTGGCCGTTCTCTCCTTCGTCGTGCTCGGGGAGCGCATCGGCAGGCGTGGCCGGGATCGCCGTGGCGACCTCCGGCATCGTGCTGCCGGTCTCCCGCGGACGGCTGGCGGACCTGGGGCTGGCTCCGCAGCACCGGAGACTGCTGGATCTGGTCGGCGATCGCCGCCGGGAGCGTGTGGAGCGCGATCCCGGCGCCTTCGGCCGCCTCCATGCGCACGAAGCCCGCGTCGGACGAGCGCCGCGGGGTCATTCCGAACGCCCCCTGGTAGAAGCGGATCGAGGTGCTTCACGAACACGAACCCATGACTGAGCTGCGCTATCGGCATTGGCACTCCTTCTCACGCCCACCCGACTCGGCAGACCGCGGGGCGACTTGGCCGAGGCGGCGCCAAGGCCGCCCAAGCCCCAGATACTGCCAGTGCCTCGTTCGCGGACTTCATGCCTCACCCTATCACTCACCGCTCGCGCAGCAGGGGCCCGCCCTATTGGAAGAGCCGCGTCCGGCGCCGGATGGCCACAGGCCACGACGATGACTGAGCGGCTCCGCCGCCCCGCACCACCTGACGCACCCGAGAGCGTGACCGCCTCTCCAGCCCCGGAGGAGGTCTATCTCTCGGCCCGTTTTGTTCCGCAGAGCCGGCCCATGGGAAGCTCTCCAAGATCCTCTCCGGGACTGCAGTCGCGCCTGCAAGCCCTTCCGAGCTCACCTCCCGCAGGAGGGGTTGGAGATCAAACGTGCTTGTGTTACCTGTGCGCAGCCACATCATCTCGTATTTCAGCAGCCCTTGTGAACGTTGGCCTGTCAATGACCTGTCTATTGGGACGTTAGAATCAGGGCCTAAGAAATAGAGAATAGAAATATGAGAGCAATGATCTACGGGGATCGAGGATCAGCTTGCGGCGCTGGAGGACGCCGCGCGTGATGTTCGGCGGCTTCGATCACCCCCGACTGCCCGAAGGTCACCCGCTCCGTCGACACGTGCTCTGTCGACTCTCGAGACCGGCGAATGGCTGAGCCTCTCAAGACTTTCTTCTCCGCGGCGCTCGTGCGAAGGCTCGCGGCCGACATCGTGCAGGCCGAGCCGACCTTTCCGTCGCGGGCCTTCATCAAGGATGCGAGCTCCGGCCTCGCCCAGATGGAACTCCTGGAGCGGGGTAAGCACATCGCGACCGCGCTTGAGATGCATTTGCCGCCTGCATACCCCGACGCGATCGACGTGCTGCTGCGCTCTCTCGGCCCAGAACACACGACTGACGAACTCGTCGGTGCGGGGATGGCGCCGTTTGTGTACCTGCCGCACGTGTTCTTCGTCGCGGAGCGTGGGCTTGACCACTTCGAGCTGTCGATGCGTGCGCAGTACGAGCTCACGAAGCGCTTCAGCGCCGAGTTCAGCATGCGCGGGTACATCGCTCGGGATCCAGGGCGGACGTTTGCCATCTTGCGCGAGTGGGCTCGCGACGACAACGCCCACGTGCGTCGTCTCGTGTCCGAGGGCACGCGCCTCCGGCTCCCGTGGGCGAGGCGCGTCGCGTGGCTCGACCGACATCCCGACCACGTGCTCGCTCTCCTCGAACTGCTGAAGGACGACCGGACGACGCTGGTGCGAAGGAGCGTGGCCAACAACCTGAACGACCTCGGCAAGGTTCACCCGAGGCTCCTCGTTGAGACTTGCGCGAGTTGGCTCAAGGGTGCATCTGCTGAACGCCGAGCGCTGGTAGAGCATGCGCTCCGGAGTGCGGTGAAGCGCGGTGAAGCCGATGCACTCCGGCTCCTTGGCTTCGGGAGGGAACCCGTTGTCGCGATCGAAGACGTTCGCTTCCAGCCGCGGCGCATCGCGATCGGCGAGCAGGTTTCGATGAGCTTTGCGCTCAAGAACAAGGCGCGAACCTCCCAGAACCTGCTCGTCGATGTCGCGGTGCACTTCGTGAAGGCGAACGGCAAGGCCGTGCCCAAGCGGTTCAAGTTGAAGCGCGTCGCACTTCCGCCGCGCGGACAGGTTGAGCTACACAAGAGGATTTCCCTGGCCGTCCACACGACGCGCACCCCCCGTCCGGGGACTCATGCGGTCGACGTCGTGGTGAATGGGCAGGCGTTCCGGTCGGGATCGTTCGAAGTTCTGGCCGCGCGGTCGCCTCTGGGCGCACGGACCCGTCGCCAGGCTCCGGGAAGACTGAAGCTGGAAGACCTGTTCTGGGAACTCGCCGCCGAGCTTCAAGCCGAGGACCCGCGCGTCGTGGAAGGAACCATCATGAACGGGCGATGCCTCCGCATTGGCAAGGAATTCCTCGCGCTCGTCGACTACAAGGGCTCGGGCCTGGTCGTGAAACTGCCCAAGGGTCGCGTGGCCGAGCTGATCGACGAGGGCAAAGGCGAGGCCTTCGCGCCTGCGGGCAAGGTTTTCAAGGAGTGGCTCTCCGTACCCAAACCCGACCAACGGCGCTGGCGCGCGCTGATGCGTGAAGGGATCGCTCACGTCGGAACGTGAGCTGCTCGTCACCCCAGGAGGACAGGCACCGGGACCGGTTGGACATCCCCCGCCGGCATGAGGGAGACTTCGGTCAGCTCGCGGTGGGAGGCGAGCCGATCGATGTCATGCCAAACGGGCGCAGCAGTGTGTCAGCCTTGTGTCACGGACGCCCCCCGACGTCGTTCAGGGCTCGTTTCAGGAGGTCGAGCGCAGAGCGGCGCCGCGCTGACGGACAGACCACACTGCGATTCTGATCGCGATTGACTACACTTCGAGTGGGAGGTTCCGGCCACATGTACAGCTTAGCGGAGAGCGCCTTTCTGCTGACCCTTGTGGTGTGCACCGCTCAATCCGGTAGGGCCGCGGACTGGCCTCAGTTCCGTGGTCCCACGGGTCAGGGCATCTCGACCGAGAAGGGGCTGCCCACCGACTGGAGCTCGGACAGCGGGGTGGCGTGGCGGACACCCATTCCCGGCAAAGGCTGGTCTTCGCCGATCGTGCACAGTGAGCGGGTCTTCGTGACGACGGCTACTGAGGAAGGTCGATCGTTTCGCCTCCTGTGTTTGGCGAGAACGACGGGCAAGCTACTCTGGGATCGTGAAGTCTTCCAGCAGAGTCTCGAGAGCGGCATGAGGGAAGCCAACTCCTACGCTACGCCGACTCCGGTCAGCGACGGCAGCCACACCTTCGTCCTCGCCTTCGACGGCAGCGTCGCGTCGGTGGCCAACGACGGGTCGATCGCTTGGACGAACCGCGACTACCCGTTCTTCAGCCAGCATGGTCTCGCGGTCTCGTTGCGTCTGTATGGGGAGTTGTTGGTGGTGCCCTTCGACGCCAGCAGCCGGGGCGAGGACGAGCTCCTGGGCTTTCAGAAGCCCTGGGACCAGTCGTTCATCGTGGCGCTGAACAAGAACACCGGTGCGCTCGAGTGGCGCGCGTCGCGGGGGTTGTCGCGCATTGGCCACGTCACACCGAACTTGGTGCACGAGGGCGAGCGCGAGGTTCTCGTCAGCGGAGCCGGCGACGTCATCCAGGGCTTCGACCTGGAGACGGGGGAGCGGCTCTGGACGGCTCGAAGTCAGGGGGAGGGGGTCGTACCCTCGGTGGTCGTCGGGGACGGCATGGTCTACACGGCCTCCGGCTTCGAGAAGCCGACGGTTCGTGCGGTCCGTATCGGTGGGCGCGACGACGTCACCGAGACCCACATCGCCTGGGAGCAGACGCGCTCTGTGCCAATGATGCCGTCCTTCCTGTACCTGTCCCCCCATCTCTTCACCATCAACGAGTCGGGTATTGCCTTATGCCTCGACGCGAAGACTGGCGAGGTGCTGGGTCGGCGTAGGATCGGAGGTCGGCACTCGGCTTCCCCCATCTACGCGGAGGGTCGCATCTACTTCCTTTCCGAGGGCGGTGAGACGACGATCGTGGAGGCCACGCCGGAGATGGCGACCATCGCGACGAACACGATCCCCGAGCACACTCAAGCCTCGATGGCCGTGTCGGGCGGGCAGATCTTCCTGCGGACGGAGAAAGCCCTCTATTGCCTGGGCTCGCGTCGGTAGGACTGCTCCACTGACCTCGGTCGACCCGGAAGCGGAGAGAGGGCAGTGAAGGGGCAACCGCGATGCAGGCGCGGGCTGCTTCCTCGAAGTCCCAGGGTACCGCCAGTCTCGAAACCGTCGGAGAAGACGTACCAGTCGTTGACCACCGCCCCCGCCTCGACCGCCCCCATGTCGCATTGGTCGCCGCCCGGTGGATTCGGCGCGCCCGCGAAGTCCCCGGGGCGCCACTGCGTCATGGAATTGCCATAGCCGCGCTGATCGGTCGCGACGCCCGGGCAGGAGCCCCGATCGATCAGTGGCGAGAGCGGCGCGGTCGACGGAGCATGCGTGGGGATCGGGCCGTGGGCGATGCTGAGCGGCCCCAGTCGGGCCTTGAGGGGTGATGCGTCGGTTCCCACGAAGTCGCTGTTCGCGTTGGGGTTGCCAGCGGGGAAGAGGGTCTCGCACCCCATGTTCGACGCCACGAATGTGCAGCGCCTCGCTTGTCACTCTCGGCTTCAATCTCGTTGGCACCAACGATTGTGTCGAGAACAGCTTTCCGGTGGGAACACCGAACATCAAGGGCGACTCCGTGGGGACCTCGTCGGCACCGATCGATCCGCGCCTGTCGACTCTGGACGCCCATGGGGGCCCCACAGCCACTCACTTGCCGATGTCGACGAGCCCAGTGGTCGATGCTGGAAACTGCCCCGCCACGGTGGGCGATCAGCGCGGCTACGGCAACATCGCGAGCGGGCTGCGCGCGCTGGACGATCCTTCGCTTCCCGACTTGGCGGATGGCTGCGACGTGGGAGCGGTAGAGACCGGCGCCGTCGAGCTCCTCGTGTTCAGCGACGGCTTCGAAACAGGGGACATGTTCAGGTGGGGCTCGACGTCGCCCTGAGGCGGTCAGGTGAATCTCGCAGTACAGTCTGTCGAGTGCGGTGGTTCGCCGGCTGTTGATGCACAGCCACCCTGACCGGGGCAACCGGCACTCGCTGTGGCCTCGGGCTGACGATGGATGATCCGCTCTTCCTGCACCGGCTCTAGTTCGCGTTCACAATCATCTTTCACTATCTGTTCCCAGTCCTGACAATGGGACTGGCGCTGCTGATCGTGATCATGAAGGCCCTCGGCTTGTGGCGCGGGGGCGAGGTTGGAACATCGCGGCTCGCACCCGCGACGCTTCGCGTCTCCCGCGTGGTACTCTCACAGGCCCGCCTGACCACCGGAGGCGGCTGCTCGGCAAGCGAGCGGTCCGCCGTGACACGCTGCGTGGTGGCCACGCCACGACACGTGCTGTTGTCGTGCGGACCTTCTGCAGGGATTCGTCGTCACGGACGTTGGCATGACACCTGCAATCTCCGGGCGCATGTGCACCGCTCGTCAAGCGCTGATCCTGTTGCTGGCGTCGCCGATTCTCTGTCAGCTCGGCAGCGCGCTCGCGTGGGGCGGCGAGGCCGAAGCTCCGCGAGGTTTCGGTGTGGAGCCGCCCGGAGGGGAGTTCGGCACTTGGGCCGCTCTGACACGCGATCCTCCCCTCGGGTTCGTCTCGGTGGATGTCGCGACGATGATGGAGACGCCCGATGCGCCCGCCTTCGTCCGTCTCGGTCCTTTCGACGAGAAGCGCTATGGGCTGCGCTCGGCATCCATTCGCCTTCTTCGCGAGCCGCGTTTGTCGGACGGCGGCGCGAGCCTCGAGCTCGAGTTGCTCGTGGATGGCGACGGTCGCCAACAGGGTTGGCGCGTCGCGAGTCACGAAACTCGTTTCATCGAAGAGGACTTCCTAATCGACGTTCGCCCCGGTAGGGAGGACTTCATCGGTTCGGCGGCGCCTGATCCCGGCGTGCCATTGGTTCTTGTCCGCTACGGCTCTTCCGGTCTCGGTGCCAACGCAGTGTGGGCGGCTCAGACGGACCTCTTGATCGACCTTCGGGGGCGGCGACCGCGAGTGCGCGCCCGACTTCAACGGATCCTCAACGAAGGGGGAGGAGCGTGTACAGTCTGGGGCAATCAGCACCATGAGACGTGCGCCTGCACCTGGGACGCCGCTCGCCTCGACTTTCTCTGCCGGTACGACGACCTGCATTCGTCCGCCACTTGGGCGCGCCGGTCGACGCGTCGGTCCTTCGTTCTCGCGAACGAATCTGCATGGCCCCCAGGCGTCGTGCCGCTCCCGCCTGAGTCCGTCTGGAGAGCTTCCCTCCACGAGCTGAAGAAGCCTCTGGCTGCGCGTTCGACGCTCTGGCTCGACGGCGTCGGTCCGACACTGCCGCTGCTGGAGATCCCCCAGGCCGGTCGGGCGGTGGTGGCGACGGCCGGCGGCTGTGGGGGGCGACTCGACGCGCGCTTCTTCGTCCTGCGTCCGGGCGCGGACATCGCAGCCGAGATCGAGGCACCCTGGCTCGACGAGCTGCTCGCACCCGAGGCCTCTCGCTACCGTTGGGAAGGCCCGTGTACGTCGAAGCTCGGCGAGCCGCTCGCGAGGGAAGACACCCCGACGCGCTTCCTCACCCCGGCCGATGCCCGAAGCGAATCGGAACTCTGGCGGCTCGTCATCGAAGAGACGGGACGTCGAACCGTTTATCTGCTGGCGGTCGGTGCGCACGGGGGCGAGCCCACGGTTGGCGCCGTGGCAATGGCGACGGACGCCAACACGCAAACCGAATGCGGACGCCTGGAGGTTCCCGGCAGTGCGATGCAGGCGAACGCAGCTGGCCCGCTTCGCTGGGACTTCCTCGTGCAGCCTGGGTTCGTCGCTGGCCACGTCGCCTCAGAGTTCCCCGCCCCGAGCTTCGACGTCTATTCGGAGGACCCGATTCCGCGGGGGCGATGTTTGGAGCACGTCCGCCTTTCCTGGGGCACCGACGAGGGCTTTGTCGTGGATACCCACACGCCCATCCCGTGCACCCACCCGCTCCCACCTCTTTGGCCCACTATTGGCTCAGACTTTTCGGCATCGCCCGCCGGCCATGGCGAGCTCCCGACGCGCTTGAGAGGCCCCGCGACGTTCGGCGTGAGGGGCTCGGGCCGCCGAACCGTGGTGTTCCTCCACGACGCGGGGCTGAATCGACACGTCTGGGCCGACGTCGTGGGACGGCTCGTTCAGCGTCTTCCCGGCATGCTCTTCCTCAACGTCGATCTTCCCTCCCACGGTGAGTCGCAGTACGAGTGGATCGACCCCGAAAGCTGGGAGATCGCTGATGTGGGCGCCGTCGTCGGCGATCTGCTCGAAACGCTCTCGATCCGCCGTGCCGTACTGGTCGGCCACGGGGTGGGCGCTGTCGTGGCGCGCGCGGCTGCCGAGGCCCCGCCGGCCTGGCTTGAGGCAGTCGTGATCGCCGGTGGAGAGCAGGAGGCCGGCGACATCGGGGACCGTGTCGCGTTGGCGGAAGGGACACCTGCGGAACGGCTCGAATGGCTTCGCTACCTCGGCGTCGATCCGACCACGGACCCCGCCCGCCGCTTTTCGCTGGTGAGAAGCCACGGCGGCGCGACGAAGCGCCTGCTTCAGCTCGCGCGCTCGTGGCAGCCCACGACGCCGGGTTCCGGCGTCCCCGTGCTCGGGCTGCCCGCGGCCTCCGGATCGGAGGCGCTCCCGATGCTCGTTGCGCCGGGAGCGACGGCAACGGCGCTCGCGGGGCTCCTGTCTTCGATCTGGGAGTCCAGCCGATAGTTGACGTGCATTCAGACACCTTCGACCACAACCCCGACACGGTGTTGCGATAGTGCAGCTTGAGCTCGGTGACATCGAGGCCCGCGCCACCGCGTAGAATGCGGGCATGGATGTCGCCGAAACATGGGCCGTACTCGAGGCGCTGGAGCGCGAAGGCGTCGAGTACGCGATATTCGGAGCGGTGGCGCTCAACCTGCAGGGGCTTGCGCGCGCGACGGAGGACCTCGACATATTCGTCGCGCCAGAACGGGACAACATCTCACGCCTCCGAGCAGCGCTGCAGAGCGTCTTCCACGACGAGCACATCGAGGAGATCACGGCAGACGATCTGCTCGGAGAGTATCCGGCAGTTCAGTACATTCCGCCTGAAGGTAGCTTCTACATCGATATCCTGACCCGTCTCGGTGAGGCGTTTCGGTTCGAGGACCTCGAGACCGAGCGCGTGAGCTTCGACGGTCTGGATGTGTCGGTCGTCACGGCCGCGACTTTGTTTCGGATGAAGAAGGGAACAGTTCGGGCGCGCGATCGCGCCGATGCAGAGCGCCTGCGTGAGCGCTTCGGGTTCACGGAGGACTGATGCCCGTCTACAAGTATCGCGATGTGAGCGAAATGGAAGATCGGAGCTGGCG
>Ga0214472_10006130_pt1 | contig 12597 bp, 10 predicted proteins | sample RVTome_6_FD_207662 | JGI IMG/M metagenome (GOLD analysis project Ga0214472, IMG submission 207662) | Soil microbial communities from uranium-contaminated site in the Upper Colorado River Basin, Wyoming, United States - RVT140D175 | ecosystem: Environmental > Terrestrial > Soil > Contaminated >... | reverse complement strand
GCCAGCGAGGCGCGCGCCACGGAACTGGGCCTCCGCCGCTGGTTCGAGATCGAGGCCTATGCCACCGGCGGCGTCGAGCCCCAATGGGTGATGATGGCGCCCGTGCGCGCCGTGAAGAATCTCATGCAGAAGACGGGATCCAGCATCAACGACTATGACCTCATCGAGCTCAACGAGGCATTCTCGGTGCAGGCCATCGCCGTCAGCCGTGAACTGGAATTGGACCCCGATCGCGTCAACGTGAACGGTGGGGCCGTGGCCCTCGGACACCCCATCGGAGCGAGTGGCGCGCGCATCCTCACCACGCTTCTGCACGCCATGGAAGACCGCGGCGCCGAGCGCGGCCTCGCGGCGCTGTGCCTCGGCGGTGGCGACGCGGTCGCGATGAGTGTGCGTCGCATCCCATAGACAGAGAAAAGAGCTGAATCGAACTTTGGAGGAATGACATGAAGGTAGGCGTGATCGGCGGCGGCACGATGGGCAACGGCATCGCCCACGTCTTCGCCCAGCATGGAAACGAGACCACGCTCGTCGATGTCTCTGACGAGGCGCTGAAGCGGGCGCGCACGACGGTGGAGAAGAATCTCGGCCGTCAATTGGAGAAGGAGAAGATCAGCCAGGACGAATTCGACGCGACCCTCTCACGCCTGAAGACGAGCACAGCGGTCGGTGACCTGGCGGACTGCGAACTGGTGGTCGAGGCGATCTTCGAGAGTTTCGAGGCCAAGAAGGCAATCTTCCAGGAGCTCGATCCTAAGCTCGGTTCGGACGCAATCCTGGCGAGCAACACCAGCTCGATCTCCATCACCAAGCTGGCCGCCACGACATCGCGTCCCGACCGATTCATCGGCATGCACTTCATGAATCCCGTGCCGATGATGAAGCTGGTCGAACTCATCCGCGGCCATGAGACGAGCGACACGACCTGCGCCAAGATCGTCGAAATCTCGAGTTCCCTCGGCAAGACGCCGATCGAGTGCAACGATTCTCCAGGTTTCGTCAGCAATCGAGTCCTTTTGCCGATGATCAACGAGGCGATCTTTGCGCTCTACGAGGGTGTCGCGACTCCCGAATCGATCGACGGCATCATGAAACTCGGCATGGCCCATCCCATGGGGCCGCTGGCGCTGGCCGATTTCATCGGTCTGGACATCTGTCTGAACATCCTCGAAGTCCTGCATCAGGGCTTCGGCGACCCGAAATATCGCCCGTGTCCGCTGCTACGGAAGATGGTCGACGCGGGTCAGCTCGGCCGCAAGAGTGGCCGTGGTTTCTACAGCTACGACGCCTAGGGGGCATCCGTGAACTTCGAGCTGAGTGGCGAGCAGGAACTCATCCAGAAGACGGCGCGGGAATTCGCCGACCGCGAGATCATGCCGCATGCCGCCGCATGGGATCGAGACGCGCAGTTTCCGGCCGAGGCAGTGTCGAAGCTGGCCGGGCTGGGCTTCATGGGCGTCTTCGTGCCCCAGGAGTGGGGTGGCTCCGGGCTCGATCATCTGAGCTACACCCTCGCCGTGGAGGAAATCTCGCGCGGCGATGCCAGCGTCGGCGTCATCATGTCGGTGAACAACAGCCTCGCGTCCTGGCCGATTCTTCAGTTCGGCGACGACGCCCAAAAGGAGCGGTGGCTCAAGCCATTGGCAACGGGTGCGAAGCTCGGCGCCTACTGCCTCAGCGAGCCCCAAGCCGGAACGGACGCCGCGGCGCAGAAGGCGACGGCGAAACCCGATGCCGACGGCTACATCCTCAACGGCACAAAGAATTTCATCACGAATGGCGTCCACGCCGACACATTGATCGTGTTCTGCATGACCGATCTGGCCGCGGGTCACAAGGGCATCAGTGCCTTCATCGTCGATGCGCACGCCACGGGCGTGAGTGTCGCGAAGACCGAGAAGAAGATGGGCATCCGGGCCAGCGACACCGCGCAGATCAATCTCGATGACGTGCGCGTGGGCAGAGATCAACGCCTGGGTGCCGAGGGGGACGGGTTCAAGGTCGCGATGCAGACGCTCGATGGCGGGCGCATCGGGATCGCGGCTCAGGCCCTCGGCATTGCCGGAGCTGCGCTGGAGCACTCGATTCGCTACTCGAAAGAGCGCGAGCAGTTCGGGCGGCCGATCGGAAGTTTCCAGGCGATCCAATTCAAGATCGCCGACATGGCGATGCGCCTCGACGCATCGCGTCTTTTGACCTACCGCGCCGCGGCGATCAAGGATGCGGGGAAGCGCCATTCGATGGAATCGGCGATGGCGAAACTGATGGCCTCGACCACGGCCGTCCATTGCGGCGAGGAGGCCGTCCAGATCTTCGGAGGCAACGGCTATTCCAAGGAATATCCGGTTGAGAAGCTCATGCGGGATGCTAAGATCTGCGACATCTACGAGGGCACGAACGAGGTGCAGCGGATGGTCATCTCTGCTGCGGTCATGGGCTAGGAGATTCCTTGGATTTTTCACTGACTGAAGAGCAACAGTTGTTCGCCAAAGGAGTGCGCGACTTCGCTCTCGGCGAGATCGCCCCCCTGAGCTCGAAGATGGATCGCGAGGGGATCGTCGACCCGGCGCTGCTGGAAAAACTCCGCGGCCAGGGATACTTCGGGCTCTGCCTTCCGAAGAAGTATGGCGGGCTCGAGCTGGACACGTTGAGCTATGGACTCGTGATCGAACAGGTGGCGCGCGTCGATGCGGGCATCTCCATCATGATCTCCGTGCACAACGGCGTCGGTAGCACCCCGGTCATGCTGTTCGGCAAGGAAGAACTCAAGGCCGAGATCTTGCCGAGTATGGCTCGCGGCGCGCTGGCGGCTTTCTGCGTCACCGAACCTGGCGCGGGAAGCGACGCGGCCAACATGCAGTGTCGCGTCGAGCGTGATGGCGATGACTATCGCATCAGCGGCGAGAAGATCTGGGTGACCAACGGTTATCACGCCGAACATCTGGTCGTGATGGGCCGGCTCGAGGGTCAGGCTGGCGCAAAGGGCATCAGCGCCTTTCTGGTGGACCGGCGCAGCGAGGGCCTTCAGGTCGGCGGCAAGGAAGACAAGATGGGCCTGCGCAGCAGCGACGCGGTCTCGATCGTCTTCGACTCCGTTCCGGTCAGTCGCGCTCGCCTGCTCGGGAATGAAGGCGACGGATTCAAGATCGCGATGATGGCGCTCGACGGCGGGCGCATCGGCGTCGGATTCCAGTCCTTGGGCGTCGCTCAGGCCGCCCTCGACGTCGCCGCCACCTACTCACTCGAGCGCGAGCAATTCGGTGGCCCCTTGGCGGACAAACAGGCCATTCAGTGGATGCTCGCCGACAGCGCCACGGAGTTGGAGCAGGCCCGCCTCCTGACGCACAAGGCCGCGTGGCTGAAAGATCAGGGCGAAGAGCACGGCCGGCACGCCGCCATGGCCAAGCTGAGTGCGAGCGAAACCGTCGGCCGCATCGTCGATCGTGCCCTTCAGATTCACGGCGGCTACGGCTATTCGAAGGACTATCCCATCGAGCGCTACTATCGCGACGCTCGGGTGCTACGGATCTACGAGGGGACGAGCGAGATCCAGCGGATGGTCATCGCGCGGCGGGTGCTGCGCGACTACGGCGGCTGAGACCACGGACGAGTTCGGGCGCCGAGCGCTCGCGCGTGTCCGCCTACTTGTCCGCAGCTCCCTTTCGATGCGAGGACTGTGTCGTGGCGCCTTGCAGCGCTTCCCGCGCCGCGCGCGCGAGGGCGGTCGGCGTAAACGGCTTCTGCAGGAAGGTGACCCCCTCGCCGAGGGCAGCGCTACCGGAGAGGTTGGCGTCGAATCCGGAGATCAGGAGCGCGGGAAGCTTGGGCCGCCGCAGCCGCAACTCTGCCAGCAGCGCATGCCCCCCCAGTCCGGGCATCTTGAGATCCGTGATCAGGAGATCCAGGCGCTCCAGATGCTCTTCCGCGAGGCGAACTGCTTCAGCGTCGTCCCGCGCCGCGTGCACCGTGTACCCGAATTGCCGGAGCGAGCGGTCGATCAGGGTTCGGACGGCGGCCTCATCCTCGACCACGAGGATGGTCTCCGAACCCATGACTTCGTCGTACCCGTGGGGCGCGCCTTCGGTGGCGTCTCCCTGGTCTGCCGCCACCGGGAGAAAGATGATGAAGGAAGTTCCCTGGCCAGGCCTGCTGTCGAAGGTCACGCAACCATCGCTCTGCCGGACAATGCCATAGCACATCGCGAGCCCGAGACCGGTTCCTTTCTCCTTGGTCGTGAAGAACGGTTCAAAGATCTTGTCGCGCAGCGCCAGGGGGATGCCCGTCCCGGTGTCGCGCAATGTGATCCGCACGTAGCTCCGCTCGCGCGCCAGCTCGAACTGCTCCATGAGTGACTCGCTGGGGTCTTCGTTGCGCGTCTGGATCGTGAAAGTCCCGCCGTCCGGCATGGCATCGCGAGCGTTGATCGCCATGTTCAGGAGGATCTGCTCGAGCTGTCCCGGATCGACGAGCACGGTCGCGGCATCCACGGCGAGTTCGAGCTGGATGGTCACTCCATCGCCGAGCACCGACGCGATCAGCTGAGTCATCTCGCCGATCAACGCGTTGATTTCGATGATCTCAGGGCGGATCACCTGGCGTCGGGCAAACGCCAACAGCTGTCGGGCCAGCGTCGCAGCTCGCTCCCCGGAGCGCTGGATCTGCTCCAGGCCCTCCCGCATTCGCTCGACGTCCTCGTGGCCCGTCGAAGCGTATTCGGTCCAGCCCAAGATGACCGTGAGAAGATTGTTGAAGTCATGGGCGATGCCGCCGGCGAGTTGGCCGATGCTCTCCATTTTCTGAGCGTGGAGGAGCTGCTCCTGCAGGCGTTTCCGCGCGTTCATCTCGTCCATCAGCTGCGAGTACGCCAGTTTCAGCTCGTCGGCCTGGCGTGCGCGGTCGTCCGCGAGACGTTCCGCCTCCGTGCGCGCGATCTGGAGATCCGTCTCGCGGTTCTGAACGGCTTCGAGCATCTCGTTGAATGCGTCGACGAGGGATCCAACTTCGTCGCGTGTCGTCCGCTGCGCTCGCAGGTCGTGACGGCCCTCGGCCTTTACGCGTTCGGCGACACGGGCGAGGGCCAGAATCGGTCGCGTCAGCCACAGGCGCAGCGGATGCACGACCAGTGCGGATACGATGAACCCGAGCAGGGCGGCGATCGCGCCTCCGAATAGATATCGATTCCGGAGGCTGCGGATGCGATCGAGATTCGCCTCGATGTAGAGCACACCCTGGAACGTCCCGGCCTCGTAGATGTCCTTCCGAAGCAGCACATAGCCGTTCCTGAACTCGGAGCCCTCGGCGTCGAGTTCCATTCGGTGCGACTCCGAATGACTCGACTTGCGAAATTCGGCGAATGGGGAACCCTCGTCGTCCACCAACCACGCCTCTTCGATGGAGGGGAAGGCCGAAAGATAGCCCAGTTGCTCGGCGGCCTCCTCGCGGGCGCGACCGCTGTCGAAGAAGAGCATCGGACTGACGGAGCCAGCGGTACTGGAGAGAACGCTCGTGAGTTCGGCTTCGAGATCGCGGGGCGCGCGGCGCAGTTCCACCAACATCACGCCGCTGAGCGTGACGATCAGCGCGATGGCGGTGGTGACGCCCGCGACCAGGCCGACCTTGCCCTGGAGGGGGAGGCCGCGGAAGCCGCTGGGTGGTCCGATCGAGTTCATCGCACGACCTTCGCGGCCAGGCGCAGCAAGTGCGCACTCAGTTGCAGCTTCGTGGCGTTCGCGACGAGTTGGTTGATCTCGAAGCCGAGGCTTCCGTCGACCATGACGAAGCCGATCGTGCCACCGCGTTCCACGAAGTCGACGATGTCGCTCACGAGCATGTGCGGCCGGCCGCCAAGCGTCTGGAGGGTCTCGCTGAGATGGGACTGTTCGGAGCGGCTGATGTAGATGAGGTCGCAGGAAATGAGGTCGAAGGGCGAGTCTGACCGACGCACGCGGACGGGACGTCCGCTCGCTCGGAGATTGCCCACTTCGTCGAGATACTCCCCGAACGGGTCGTCCCCGAGGATGCCGATCGTGAAGGGAGTGTCCGCGTCGGCGCTCTGCGACGGCAGGCCGCCGACGTAGAAGTAGAACTTGCAGAGAAGGGAGGCCTGGACCCTTCGCAACTCGATCCCGTCGGGGTCCGGCGACGCCGACTCTGCGCGCAGCGCAGTCGCGGCCGCGAGGAGAAGCGACGCCACGAGGAAGAGGCGCAGGCGGCGCAGGCTGCCGCCGAGCGCCGGACCGAGTTGATGGGGCAAATCCTGCTCCATACATTGACTATTTTGCGTCGACCGCCCCAAGTGAGGGGACGCAACCGAATCTACCACATGGGGGCGAAGAGGCGAATCTGCGGGGGTGCGAACCCATGATTCACTGGGCGGGCGCGCGGAGCCTGCTATCATGAAATCACTCCATCCCGGCGGCGCGGCGGCGCGACATCATGTCACCAGAGAAATTCGAGATCCTCCTCACGAGGCCCCGCGGCTTCTGCGCCGGCGTCGACAGGGCGATCGACATCGTCCAGTTGGCCGTGGAGCAGTTGCCGGCGCCGATCTACGTCCGGCGAGAGATCGTCCACAACAAGGCGGTCGTCGAGAGATTTCGCGAACAGGGGGTTCGTTTCGTCGAGGAGCTGGCGGAAGTGCCGGACGGTTCGACGTGCGTCTTCAGCGCGCATGGTGTCGCGCCCAGCGTGTGGGAAGAGGGCCGCGCCCGCGGCCTCTCGATCATCGACGCCACCTGTCCGTTGGTGACGAAGGTGCATATCGAAGTTCACCGCAGCGTGGAGCGTGGGGCGTCGGTGATCCTCATCGGCCATGCGGGCCATGACGAGGTGCTCGGCACCCTGGGCCAGGCCCCGTCGAGGAGCTATCTCGTCGAGAACGTCGGACAGGTCGAGGCGCTACGGCTCGAGGACGAACGCAATCTGTTCTATGTGACGCAGACGACCCTCAGCGTCGACGAGACGAGCGAAATCGTCCAGGCCCTGCGCACGAGATTTCCGCACATCCAGGGACCGAAGAAGGACGACATCTGCTATGCGACGCAGAATCGTCAAGACGCCGTAAAGCACCTCGTGGCCGAGGAGGCGATCGACCTCCTGCTCGTCGTGGGCTCGACCAACAGCTCCAACAGCCAGCGGCTCGTCGACGTCGCCGTCGAGTCGGGGGTCGCGGGCAGGCTCATCGACGCGGCTGCCGAGGTCGATCCGGCCTGGCTGGAGGGGGTGAGGCGGGTCGGACTCACGGCTGGCGCGAGCGCCCCCGAGGATCTCGTCCAGGGCGTCGTCGCACGCCTGGAGTCCATCGGCGGGAGAGTCCGCGAGCTGCAGTACGCTCGCGAAGAGGTCTCTTTTCCCCTTCCTCCCGAACTCCGGGCTCGTGGACGGGCGCCCTCGGCGGGTTGAGCGGCCGCGGGGCGGGAACTCCAGGCCTCCTCTCGTGTAATACACGCCGTTTCGTGCCTCGGCGGCCCGGCTGCCCGGGCGGGATGCCGCGCCTGGACAGCTGGGAGGGCTCGCCTATACTGTCCGGCCTCGATCCATCCTGACTCCTTGATCCACTGACCCGGAGGACGTCCTCGCGATGATCCGCGTAGATGACCTGACGAAGGACTTCGGTCCGACCCGGGCTCTAGACAGCATCAGTTTCCAGGTCGAAAGCCGGCAGATTCTCGGCTTTCTTGGACCCAATGGCGCTGGCAAGAGCACGGCAATGAAAATCATCACGACCTATCTCTCGCCGACCTCGGGAAAGGTCACGGTGGACGGCATCGACGTCCGTGAAGACCCGCTCGCCGTGCGCCGGAAGATCGGCTATCTCCCCGAGACGAACCCGCTCTATCCCGACATGCGCGTGCAGGACTACCTGGAGTTCTGTGGCAAGGCGCGCGGACTCGCCGGCGCGGTGCTGAAAGGGCGACTCGAGTATGTCGTCGACAAGTGTGGTCTCCGCCGGATGCTCAAGAAGAACATCAACGAGCTGTCCAAGGGGTTCAAGCAGCGGACGGGTCTGGCGCAGGCGCTGATTCACGATCCACAGATTCTCATTCTCGACGAACCCACCTCCGGTCTCGATCCACTGCAGATCATCGAGATCCGATCGCTGATCCAGGAGCTGTCCAAGGAGAAGACGATCATCTTCTCCACGCACATCCTCCAAGAGGTGAGTTCGACCACGGATCGGGTCATCATCATCAACGGTGGTCACATCATCGCCGACGGCTACATCTCCGAGCTGCAGCGGCAAGCGTCCGGTCGCGAAAAGGTGCGGACGAGTCTTCGCGCCGAGCGGGGAAAGGTCGAGGCCGAGATGCGAGGACTTCCCGGCGTCGCGGACCTGCAGATCCTCGGCGAACGCGATGGCGTGGTCACCGTCGATTTGGTGACCGATCGCGGTGACGGCGTCCGACAGGGCGTCGGCGATCTTGCCGCGCGGCTGGGCTGGTCGGTGCTGGAACTTTCCACGCCGAGTATCTCGCTCGAGCAGACCTTCATCGAGCTGATTCGGAAGAGCCGCGAAGACGCCGGAGGATCCGTCCATGCGTAACATCACCATCATCTTCCGCCGCGAACTGGGCAGCTACTTCGACAGCCCGATCGCGTACATCTTTCTCATCGTCTTTCTCCTGTTGAACGCGGGCTGGTACATGAACAGCTTCTTCCTGGCGGGGGCCGCCGACATGCGCGGCTTCTTCGGCAATCTGCCGCTGTTCAATCTGTTCTTCCTCCCGGCGGTGACGATGCGGCTGTGGGCGGAGGACAAGCGCGTGGGGACGATGGAGCTGCTCATGACGCTGCCCATGCGCTCGTGGGAAATCGTCGTCGGCAAGTATCTGGCCAGCCTGGCGTTCTATGCGATCGCCATCCTCGGCACAATCGTCCTGCCGATCATGCTGGGCATTCTCGGCGATCCGGACATGGGCGCCATCGTCGCTGGCTACGTCGGCAGCCTCCTGCTCGGCGCGTTCTATCTCGCGGTCGGCATCTTCATCAGCGGCCTGTTCAAGGACCAGATCGCCGCCTTCGTCGTCGCGATGGTCGGCTGTTTCTTCTTCTTCTCGATCGGCTGGGAGATCACTGCGGGCCAGATCGACGGCTGGGTCTCCGGCCTCGGCGGCTTCCTCCAGAGCTATGTCGGCCTCTCGGCCCACTACGACGGGATTCAGCGCGGCGTCATCGACCTACACAACGTCCTGTACTTCGTAAGCATGTCGGCGCTGTTCCTCGCCCTCAACACCGTCTCGCTCGAGGGGAGGAAATTCTGATGGCCAATCAAAAGCTGAATTTCAATCTGACCTTCGCTCTCTCCGCGGTGCTCTTGTTCGGGATCGTCACGTTCTTCAACGGCGTGCTCGGGCGGATCGATCTGGGGCGCTTCGATCTGACGGAAGACAGCATCTACACGATCAGCGACTCCGCGAAGCGGGTCCTCGGCGAACTCGACGTTCCCGTCAAGATCAAGCTCTACATCACAGCCAAAGAGGACATGCCCACGGGCCTCCAGACGCTCGAACGGGATCTCGTCGACAAGCTCGCCGAGTTCCGCGCCGCGTCGAAGGGCAATCTCAGTTTCGCCGTCTACGACCCGTCCAAGGATGACGAGCTGGCGGAGAAATTGGCAAGCCAGGGCGTTCGGCCCTTCCAGGTGCAGTCGATCGAACGCGACGCCATGGGGATCAAGCTGGTCTACTCGTCCATCGGCATTCTCTACAAGGACAAGGAAGAGGAACTCCTGCCGCAGGTGCTGCCGCAATCGCTGGAAACTCTGGAGTACGATCTCTGTTCGCGCATCACGAAGCTGACGCGTGACGAGGACCCCGTCGTGGCGATCTACGCGAGCAAGCAGACCGTCGATCCGCAGATGATGCAGCTGTACATGCAGATGGGGCAGCAGCCACCCGCACCTCAGGACATCTACACCCAGTGCCAGGAGCTCCTGAAGCGTGAGGGCTACGACGTGAGGCCCGTGGAGATCACCGAGGAATCGCAGATTCCCGAAGATGCGACGACGCTCCTCGTGCTCGCGCCGCGCAATCTCAACGAACGCCAGCGCTACGAGATCAACCGCTTCGTCCAGCGTGGCGGCAATCTCATCGTGGCGACGCAGCGCTATGAATACAACTACAACCCCGGCAGCCGGGGCGGCTTCAACATCACTCCGGCCGAGCAGACGGCAGGCATCGAGCAACTGCTCGAAAGCTACGGCGTGAGTCTTTCGGATCGCCTTCTGATGGATGGCAACATGGAGATCCTCAGCATCCCGAGCACGCAGAACATCGGTGGCTTCTCGGTGCAGATGAATCAGCCCGTCCAGGCGCCGATGCAGATCAAGGTCGTGGGCAGTCAGTTCAACCAGGACGTGTCCATCACCAGTCGCATGGCGAATATTCTCTATCTGTGGGGGAGTCGCCTCGAGATCGATGCGGAGAAGCTGGGCGACGTCGAGATGACCGAACTCTTCAAGACGAGCGAACTGGCCTGGGAGGTCGACTACACGGCCGGACCGCTCGTTCAGGCCAATCTCCAGCCCGACCCGACTGCGGATGTATCGGGCGAGCCGCTCGCCGTCATGCTCAATGGGGATCTGCCCAACCCCTATGCAGAGGGTGATGTCCCGGCATGGGCGGGCGCTGCCAACGACAGCGTTCTGGCCGGACCCGTCGAGAGCTTTCCGCCCGCGAATTCGAAGGTTGTGGTGGTCGGCTGCGCCAAGATGTTCGACGACAATCTCATTGGCGCGGCGAGCAACGGGCTGTTCCTTCTCAACGCGGTGGACGCCCTCAGTCTTGGCGACGATCTCATCGCCATGCGCGCGAAAGCCTACACCCAGCGGGTGATCGAACCGGTCAGCGATCAGAAGAAGCTCTTCTTCCGCTTCTTCGCCATCGGACTGGTCCCGGTTCTGATCGCGCTGTTCGGTGTCATGCGGACGATCAAGCGGCGGCAGGAATCGGCAATCTACTGGGCCGCCCAGCGGGGATAGGGGGCATCATGGGCAAGAATCGCAATCTCATTCTTCTGGTATTCGCATTCGTCGTGTTGGGCGGGCTCTATGTGCTGAGCAACCGCAGTCGCAGCGACCTCGATGAGACCGGCGGCTTCGTCGATCTGATCGAAGGGCAGCTTTCCACCGCCGAGGTCTTCGGCGTACGCGTGTTCCAGGGCGACGACCCTGGATTCGAGCTGGTCAAGCGGGGCGACGACTGGTTCATGAGCAGCTATTACGACGCCCCAGCCAACGAAAACAAGCTGCGCTCCCTTCTCGGAAATCTCGAGACCGCCCAGGCGGAGATCCGCAGCGAGTCGCCCGATGTGCTCGCCGATTACTCCCTCGACGACAGCACCGCCGTGCATCTGATCATCAAGGACGAGTCGGGCGCCGAGATTCTGCATCTGCTGGTCGGTGAGCGCAGCGGGTCGGGGGGATTCGTCCGGCGCGCCGGCAGCGCCCAGGCATTGCGCAGCGACAAGAATTTCCTGAGTGACTTCGGCGTCTGGGGCGAGACGATCAGCGCACCACCGCGCAGCCAGTGGATCGATCTGGTCGCGTACAAGGTGGAACGCGACGATGTCCGAGGCATCGAGCTCAGCTGGGCGGACGGCCATCTCGCCATGGGCAAGGAATTCGAAGCCGAGCCCGCGACGGCGGACAGCGCGGCGGCGGCGGCCGCAAAGGACTACGAGTGGCGCGTGAGCGTCCCCTCGAGTTTCCTCGCGAAGAAGACGACCGCCGACGGCATTCTCGGTTCCCTCACGAACATCCGTGCGCGTGACGCCGTGGGGGTCGTGACCGAGGAGGAAGCCGGTGTCCGCGGACTGGGCGAGGGTGCCGACCGGGCGAGCATCAGGCTGACCGATGGCAGCGTCAGGACGCTTCGTTTCGGCGGCGAGGTCGAGGGTGCCGACGATCAGATCTACTTCCAGGTCGACGGAGAAGCCCTGGTCTGGTCGCTCCCGAAATACCTACGCGACAACATCTTCAAGAATCCGGACGATCTGAAGCCCGACTAGGGCTCATCGCGGATTTCATTCAGGCGGCCGGGAATCGAGTCAGGGTGCCGGCCGCCGCTGCCTCGGGCTGGATCACCGCGCCATCCGGGCACGACAGTTCGACCGTCCCGACGGCGATATAGCCGCCGCCCGAACGCATCGCATCCACGACGCGACCGATCACCTTCGCCTTAAGGCGCAGTTCCGCATGCCTTGCCGGCGAGTCGCCATCGCCGCGGAGCATCCCGAGCCCTCGCCGCACCTTGTCGTAGTTGTGCAGACGCGCCAACACTTCCTGGCCGACGTAGCAGCCCTTGTCCATCGACACGAATCGACTCAGGCCGACCTCGAGCGGGTGGAAGTGCTCGTCGAGGCCACAGCCGGGCGTCGGAATCCCTCGTTCGAGATTCCAGCACCGAGCCGTGTCATCACGCACGACGGCGAGGCCGGAGCCGGCGAGGGCGGTGACGAGCTGGCTCGCCTCGTCGGGAGTTTCGCACAGCCAAACGGCGTCGCCACCGAACTCCGGCGGGATGGGATAGAGGCGACAGCCATTTTCGATCGTCGCAGCCGCATGGCTCGCGCGAGCTCCCAGGAGATGGACGACGCGCA
>Ga0214472_10006129_pt1 | contig 12597 bp, 12 predicted proteins | sample RVTome_6_FD_207662 | JGI IMG/M metagenome (GOLD analysis project Ga0214472, IMG submission 207662) | Soil microbial communities from uranium-contaminated site in the Upper Colorado River Basin, Wyoming, United States - RVT140D175 | ecosystem: Environmental > Terrestrial > Soil > Contaminated >... | reverse complement strand
ACGTACCACGACCCGTGCTATCTCGGCCGGCACAACGACATCTACCTGGCACCCCGCGAGGTGGTCGCCGCTTCCGGAGACGTCGAGATGGTCGAGATGCCGCGGCACGGGACCCGCGGGCTGTGCTGCGGTGCGGGTGGCGCCCGCTTCTGGTTGGAGGAGCACACGGGCAAGAAGGTCAACGTCGAGCGGGCCGAGGAGGCGCTGGCGACCGGTGCGACCGAGATCGCGGTCTCGTGTCCGTACTGTTTCGTGATGATCGATGACGGGGTCAAGGAGCTCGGACGGGGCGATGAAGTCCGCGTTCGCGACCTCGCCCAATTGCTCACCGACGGCTACGAGGACTAGTCAACCCGGGGCGATCGCGGATGCTCCTCAAGTTCCACCATCGCTCGCGTAGCGTGTTGGTGGGAACGAGGGGCTATCGGAGAGTCGAAGCGCAGAATGTGAGTGACGGATCGGTACTCGAGAGGTAGACGGTCGAAGGACCTCCCCGTCACCTCCCGGGCATCCGGCCCAAGTCTGGTTTCTGTTCGACGAGTGCGGGGCTGAGATTCAGGGCGGCGGGGCAAGCCGCCCTGAATCGCGTTCCCACCTCTCGCACCGGATCGCATGGAACCCTGTCAGGGGTAGCCTCGTCCACGATGCGACGACTGATCATTGCCGTGCTCGTTGCAGTCACAGCCTGCTCCCCCTCCGCCGAAACCGGCGCCGACGTGACGACCACCTCGACCGGGGCGACCACGACGACGGAGACGATGACACCGGCGGTGGCGGCGGGTGCGTTCGCCGATTGCATGGCCGATCAGGGAGTCGATGTGGGCGACATACCGTTGGATGCCCAGGGCCGCCCTCTGCTGGGCGCGGTCACCGATGTCCTCGACACCGCCGACCCGGCGGTGCGGGCCGGCCTCGCCTCGTGTGCTTCGCTCCTCACGGCGTCCGGGGCCATCGATCTGCTGTCGGATCCCGAGGTGTCGGCCCTGGTCCTCGAACAACTCGGCATGTTCTCCGAGTGCATGCGCGCCGAGGGCATCGCCGAGTTCCCCGACCCCGATCCGGATTTCTCCGGTACGACCTCGCCGTTCCCGCCGGAGCTGATCCCCTTCAACGAGCCGGGCTTCGGGGAGGCGATGCTCGCCTGTCAGCAGCTCATCGGATCACTGGGGCTCGACGGCTGATCGGCGTCAGGCCCGTGGGCGGAACCGGTCTGGAGCGCCTCTAGGGTGCTGTCGATCATGCGGATCGGATTTCAGGGAGAGCCCTTCTCGTATTCGGATCAGGCGAGCCAGGAGCTGTTCCCCGAGGGGGACCGGCGCGGCTTCGAGACGTTCGCCTCGGCGTTCGACGCCGTCCAGGACAACCAAGTCGACCTGCTGGTCGTCCCGATCGAGAACTCGACCACCGGGAGTGTGCTCTCCGTGCTCGACCGGCTGCTCCCCGGCAACGTCCACATCATCGCCGAGCATCTCGTCGAGGTACGGCACTGTCTGCTGGTCACGCCGGGGACCACGATCGAATCGATCAAGACCGTCCACTCCCATCCTGAAGCACTGGCCCAGGCCGAGTCGTTCATCGGCCGGCACGGGTGGACCGCCATGCCCGAGCACGACACCGCGGGAGCCGTCCGTCTCGTCGCCGATCGCGCCAACCCGTCGGAGGCGGCGCTCGGGCCCGAGCGGGCCGCCGCCCCCAACGGTCTCGACGTCCTGGCCCGCAATGTCGTGGATCGAGAGCACAACACGACGAGGTTCGTGGTCGTCGCCCGCGGCGAGTCGCCGATCGCCGACGATGCCGACAAGTCGACGGTTGCCTTCACCACCTCGCACACGCCGGGGGCGTTGGCGCTGGCGCTCACCGAGCTCGGCCTGCGCGGAGCGAACCTGACGAGGATCGAGTCACGCCCGTCCGAAGACGATTGGCAGTACCGCTTCTTCGTCGATCTCCGTCACGAGCCTGGGGCGGCGGGCCTGCACAGCATCTTCGAGCCTCGGCCGTCCTCCCTGGGCGACATACGCTTTCTCGGCACCTACAAGGCGGTGCGCTGAGCGGTCGTACCCCGCAGCGCCGACCGCATCCGCGCCGGCGGGAGCGACCCGTTGCTCGGGCTCGGGAGTTTCGGGATCACGGCCGCCGGCTCGAGACCGGTCGCCCTGGCGACCCGGCGCAGATCCTGGTCCGGTTGGTGCCGGTTGATCACGAGATGTGGCGTCGGTCCGAGCCAGGCTTCGCACAGCCGGGCGAGACGCACGACTCCTGTGTCGGTCGCCTCGCCCACGATCACAGCTTCGTCGATGTCGGTCATCCGGTGCAGTGTCGAGTCCGGCCCGGCGTCCACGATGGTCAGGTTGCTGTGAAGGACGGTGGTGGTGATCAGGTCGAGCACCTGATCGACCCTCACCGGGTCGACTCCGACCGGTGTCGGGATCAGGGTCACACCCTCGACTCGGTGGGTGGTGGGCCACGACGAGGGGGGCAGGCCCATGCGAAGCCCGAGCGACGGACCGGCGTGGTCGATCTCGACCAGGGCGATCCCGTCGACAGCAGGAGCGGAGTAGGCGAATGCGAGGGCGACTTCGCTGCGCCCGGGCGCACCCCTGGGCCCGGTCACCTCCACCAGCTTGCCGCGCTCGGGGCGCCAGCCGAGCATGACGAGCGAGAGCATCCCGTCGGGCGGGGTCGATGCGTCGATGATCTCATCCACGCCCACCCGATCCAACAGGCGAGCACCGGGGCCATCGGTCGCCACTCCGATCAGTCGCGTCGACCCGACCATCGACCGAAGGTCCGTCTCGGGAAGCCAGTGAACATCTGAGCCGATGAAGACGGCGTCGGCTCGGCTGGCCAAGTCGGCCAGACCGGCAGCATCACGGCATCGGCCCACCAGTCGGGCGAGACCCGACATGCGGGCGTGATCGACGAGCTCGGACTCCCAGTACGGACCGACGACGGTGGCGATGGCGGGTCTCACAGGGTCCTCACCGCCGTCACCGATCCCAAGGCGAGGGTCACCGAGCCGGAGGCGGATGCCAGGTCGAAGTGGTCGGCCCCGACGTTCTCGACGACACCGGCGGACTCGCCGCCGTGATGCACGACCACGACCGACTCGGCTCGTTCTTCGAGGTCGATCATCCGGTCGCGCATCGTGGCGCTGCGCCGCCGCGTGAGGTCCGCCGCCTCCTGCTCGGCGCGCAGCACCCGGTCGAGGTGGTTGCGGATGTGACGGTCGATCTCGACGAGGTCGGGGTGTTCGGGGTTCACGCTGCAGCTCCTGATCGCATGGTCGAACTTTGTAATACAACGTCAAACAACGTCAACACCCTTTCTCGCTGAATGTGACCGGAAGGACGTACAGCGGTTCGGCTGTGACCGATCCGGCGACGGCGACCTACCATCGCTGTCATGAATCACAGCGCGATGACGATGCCCGAGGCACCGGTGGTGACGCCGGACACCGACGAGCGCACCGACACCGACCTGACCTGGAAGGTGGTCGTCTGGAACGACCCTGTGAACCTGTTCGACTACGTGATCTGGGTGTTGATGGAGCTGTTCGGCCACTCGAAGGACAAAGCCGAGAGGCTGACATCGCAGATCCACCACGAAGGCAGGGCGATCGTCAACGACGGACCGCGAGAGCAGGCGGAGATGGACTGCTACCGGCTGCACCGGCAGGGCTTGTGGGCGACCCTCGAGAAGTGACCGAGCCATTCGTCAGAACCCCCGACGGGATTCGAGTGACGCTGCCGGCGGGACTCGTCGATTTCCTCGAGGACGTACCGACCGCGCTCGACCTCGTCGGCAAGGCCGAGGACGATCCGGCTGCCGACCGTTTCCGTGTTCCCATCTATCCCGACGACGGGGAAGCGAACGAGGAGTACTGGCGGTGGATGGGCACCGAGCTCGACGAGTCCCGCGCCGCCGATCGGTCCGCCTTCGCCACGGTGCTCGAGTCCGCCGAGGAGGGCGTTGTCGTCAGCCTCGGTGAGGCGAACGGCATCCTCCGCGTCCTCGTCGAGATCCGGCTGGCGCTGGCTGCCCGCCTCGGAGTCGAGGTGGAGGAGGACTACGCAGATCTCGATCACACCGATGCCGTGGTCCTCGACACACTTGCCGAACTGCAGCTCCTCCTGTTGCAGGCGATCGGTTCGTGACCCGAGTCGAGATCGATGCCGTCGCCTCGGGCGGCGACGGCATCGGCAGGCTGGACGGCAAGGCCGTGTTCGTGGCGGGGACGATTCCGGGTGATGTGGCCGGCGTCGAGATCGTGGCGGACAAGAAGCGCTTCGCCCGCGGCCGGCTCGTGCGGATCGAGCGCGCCTCACCCGATCGGATCCCGATGCCCTGCCGTCACGCCGCAGTGTGCGGCGGGTGCTCATGGCAGATGGCCGGTCGCGGCGTCCAGCTCGCGTGGAAACAGCAGACGGTGGAGGACGCCCTGGCGCGGATCGGCCGATTCGACTCGGTGACAATGCGCCCCATCCTCGCTCCCGGACCCGATTTCGGATACCGCAATCGCCTCGACCTCCATCCGTCGAAGGACGGTCCCGGTTTCCACCGGGCGGGGAGTCACGACCTTGTGGTCGTGGAGGAGTGTCTCCTGGCTACGCCCGCCGTCGAGGCGCTTCTCGACGAGGTGAAGGGCCGCCCGACACGGGGCGAGCTGACCCTGCGGGCGGGGATCAGGACCGGGGAGGCGGTGATCATCGGGGCCGGGCATGCTGCACCGGACGAGGCAGTGGTGACCGAGATCGTCTCGGGCATCCGCTTTCAGGTGACGGGGCGGGCCTTCTTCCAACCGAACACCGACGGCGCCGAGACGCTCGTGGCGGTGGTCGGCGAAGCAGCAGGTTCGGGCGGCGTGCTCGTCGACGTGTTCGCCGGCGTCGGTCTGTTCGCCGCCACCGTCGGAGCCAACTTCGGCAGCGTGCTGGCGATCGAATCGAGCCGGACGGCGGTGGGGGACCTGCGGCGGAACGTGCCGGAGTCCCGGGTGCTGGCGATGCCGGCGTTGGCGGGCCTTCGTAACGTACCGGTGGGTCCTGATGCCGTCGTGGTGGATCCACCCCGCGTGGGCTTGGGACACGAGGTGGTTGATGCGCTGGTCGAGCTGGCCCCCCAGGTGCTGGTGTCGGTGTCCTGTGACGCCGCCACGTTCGCCCGCGACGCCCGCATGCTGGTGGACGGGGGCTACGAGCTCGAATGGGTCCAGCCCGTCGACCAGTTCCCCCACACCCCCCACATCGAAACCGTCTCCCGGTTCGTCCGCCAGTAAAGGCGATCTGCCGGGCCACCCACTAGAGTCCCATGTTCGATCCCCGGGCTGGAGGGACCCCATCCGCTGATGGCGACCACATCTGTTACCCCGATCCGGGCCGGCGATGCCACCGCCCGCCGCCGGAGACGTCGTGCCGAAGGGCTCAAGGCGTACACCTATCTCCTGCCGGCGCTCATCGTCCTGGGGGTCTTCGTCTACTACCCGATCATCGAGTCCTTCCGCCTCAGCCTGAACCGGGTCGCCCCTTTCGGTGCCGCGGAGATCTTCCTCGGATTCGGGCACTACGAACGCCTGCTCACCAGCTCCGAGTTCTGGAACAACGTGTCGGTGTCGCTGTGGTTCATGGTCGGGACCGTCCCGGTGGGGATCGGTCTGGCCGTGGCCGTCGCGCTGCTCCTCTCCTATCCGGTCAGCCGGATGTCGTGGGCCCACCGCACACTGATCTTCGTACCGGTCATCATCTCCAGCGCCATCGCCGGGGTCCTGTTTCGCTGGCTCTACAACCCGGTCATCGGACACATCAACACGTGGCTCGAGGTTATCGGCATCGACGGGCCGAATTGGCTCACCTCGCGGAGATGGGCGTTGTTCGCGGTGACGGTGGCCGTGGTGTGGCGCCAGCTCGGTTTCAACGTGATCATCGCCCTGGCGGGTCTGCAGCAGATCGACGACAGTTACTACGAGGCGGCGAAGGTCGACGGCGCGAGCGCAGGACAACGCATCCGCCACATCACGCTGCCTCTCCTCTCGCCCACCTTGTTCTTCCTGGTGGTGGTGAACGTGATCTTCAGCCTCCAGGCATTCGGAGAGATCGACATCCTCACCCAGGGTGGTCCCGGGCAGGCCACCGAGAACCTGGTGTACTCGGTGTTCGTCGATGGCTTCGTCGGGACCCGGTTCCGGGGCCTGGCCAGCGCCCAGGCGTTCCTGCTCGCCTTGATGATCGTCGGCGTGTCCTTCCTCCAGTTCCGCGGCTTCCGGAAGAAGGTGCACTACCAGTGACCGCCACATCTGCTCCCGAAGGGATCACCGATCTGAGCCTGGATCGCGAGCTGCCGACGCTGGGAGCCGATCCGACGCAACGACGCCGGGGTCTGAGGAGCGCTGAACTGTGGGTGCAGATCAGTCTGTTCGCAATAGGTCTCCTCGTCTCGCTGCCGATCCTGGTGGCCATCTTCACCAGCTTCACGCCGTTGCCCCGGATCCTGGCGGACGCCAACTCGATCTGGACGCCCCCGTGGACCTTCGACAACTACGTGACCGCCTGGACGGCCACCCCCTTCGGTCGGTTCATGTTCAACAGCTTTGCTCAGACCGGGATCATCACACTCGCCACGGTCCTGACGAGCATCTTCGCCGGCTACGCCTTCGCGATGTTCCGATTCCCGGGTCGTAACGCCGCCTTCGCGGTCGTGCTCGGAAGCCTGATGGTGCCGTTCGAGCTGACGTTCATCCCGAACTTCGTACTGATCAGCGATCTGGGCTGGGCCAACACGTTCCGGGGTCTGACGGTTCCCTTCCTCGCCAACGCTTTCGGGATCTTCCTGCTCCGGCAGTTCTTCCTCGTGCTGCCCAAGGATCTCCACGACGCCGCCAAGATCGATGGGGCGAGCGACTGGTACTACCTGTGGAAGGTGGCCGTCCCGCTCAGCAAGGGGGCGATCTCGGCGTTGACCATCTTCTCGTTCCTCGGGGCGTGGAATCAATATCTGTGGCCGCTCATCATCACCAACGACGAGTCGATGCGCACCGCGCAGATCGGAATTCGTTTCTTCTTGATCAATCAGGAAGCGGCCATCAACTGGGGAGCCATCATGGCCGGTGCGACGATCGTCATGCTGCCTACCCTGGCGGTGTTCCTGGTGGCGCAGCGACAGCTCGTCAAGGGACTCGCCATGTCGGGCCTGAAAGGTTGACATCCGAGCAGTTCGGAATCGAGACGAAGGAGCCGAGAACATGATCCGATGGAGGTACAGCACGGCCTTGCTGGTGGCACTTGCCCTGGTGATGGCCGCTTGCGGGGGTGACGGCGAAACAGCCACCACGTCGCCGCCGGATACGGAGACGACAGTCGGGGAGGACACTTCGCCGGATGACGAGGAAACCTCCGCTGACACGGAAGGCCAGATCACGATCGAGTTCTGGCATGCCATGGCCGACGATCTCGGCGTAGTGGTCGACCAGTTGGTGGGTGCCTACAACGCCAGCCAGGACGACGTGGTGGTCGAGGCCACGTTCCAGGGGTCGTACGACGACACCTACAACGCGCTGCTGGCTGCTTTCGAGGCGGGTACCGCCCCGAACATCACCCAGAACTTCGATCTCGCCGCCCAGACCATGTTCGACACGGGTCGACTGATCCCGGCGCACGAGTTGATGGACGCCGGCGAGGCGGAGAGCTTCCTGGCCGCGCCGCGTGACTACTACTCGGACGAGGAAGGAATGGTGGCGCTCGCATTCAACTCGAGCACCCCGATCGTCTATTACAACGCCGAGATGTTCGAAGCAGCCGGACTGGATGAGCCCCCACCTGATTGGGACTTCAGCACGTTCCTCGAATACTGCGAGGCGCTGCAGGCGTCCGGGGTCGAGTTCTGTGTGACCTTCGGAACCGTGGGCTGGTACTTCGAGCAGATCCTGGCCAACAGTGGCGGCTTGTACTTCAACGAGAACAACGGACGCACCGGCCGGGCCACCGAGGTCGAGTTCAACTCCGGTCAGGGTGTCGAGGTGTTCGAGTTCCTCACCGGCCTGATGCAGGATGGCCACGCCCCCAACCTGGGCAACACCTGGTCGGACACGGACAGTGTGTTCTTCGCCCGCGATGCCGCCATGATCTTCGACTCCACGGCCGGGGTCAGTGGGTTCGACTCCAACGCCGAATTCGAGGTCAGAACGGCCTTCATTCCGCACAGCGACTCGAGTGAGCGCAACGGCGTGGTTATCGGCGGCGCCGCATTGTGGCTGCTCGATTCGGGTGATCCCGCCGAGAACGCGGCCGCGTGGGACTTCATGAAGTTCATGACCGAGCCCGACCAGCAGGTCAGTTGGCACGTCGGAACCGGGTACTTCCCGGTGCTGGCCTCTCTCCAGAGCGAACCTCCTGCCGAGCTCGCGGCGTTCTGGGAGGAGAATCCCAACTTCCGCACTGCCATCGAGCAGTTGGCCACGACGGATACCGAGATGGACGACGGCTCTACCAACTATGCGGTGCTCGGCGGTAGAGCGGGACCCTTCCCGGAGGTCCGGCGGATCATCATCGAGGCGTACAGCGCTGTGCTCGACGGTGGCTTGTCGGCCCAGGAAGCCCTCGACCAGGCGGCCACCCAGGCGAATGCGGCTCTGGCGGACTACAACGAGTTCTTCGCGGGTTGAACCGACCTGCTCCGAGAGGCCGGCCGACGACTGATTCGCCGGCCGGCCTCCCTGCCGGGGCGACGCGCCCGGCATCGGTGACGCACCGCGGGATCGCGGTCAGCTGCACGGTGTGGCTGATCGCGGTGGCATGCGCGGCGCCGACCGAGCCTGGCGGGGAAGTCTCCCCGGAACCGGGTCCGTCGGCCGGCGTCGGCTACGACCTGCAAGGCCATCGCGGCGCGCGCGGGCTGCGTCCGGAGAACACCCTGCCGGCGGTCGAGGCCGCTCTCGACGCGGGGGTGTCGACGGTGGAACTGGACCTCCATTTGAGTTCCGACGGCCGGGTGGTGGTCTGGCACGATCCCCTCATCGAGCCGTCCAAGTGCGGGGTCGAACCCGAGAGGTCCGGTGCCGTGCCGGACCCCGATGTCCTGGTGGCCGGCTCCGTCGAGCTGATGGTTTCGCGGTTGACCGTCGCTGAGCTCGGAGACTTTCGATGTGACCGCAACCCCGACCCGGCCGCGCTCCCCGACCAGATCGCCTCCGACTCCGGGTTGGCGGGTGACGAGTACGGGATCGTCGAGGTCGGGCAGGTGTTCGACTTCGTGGACGCCTACGCCCGCGCAGATGCCACCCCCGAGGCCCGGCGGGCCGGACGTGTCATGTTCAACCTCGAGCTGAAGCGGCGACCGGACCACCCCGGATACATCGGCGACGACTTCGACGGGGTCGCGCCGGGTGCCTTCGAGTTGTCCCTCCTGGAAGAGATCGACGCTCGGGAGCTGCGGGATCGGGTCGTGGTCCAGAGTTTCGATCATCGATCGCTATGGGCCATGGGTTCGATTGCGCCCGAGATCCGGCTCGCGGTGCTCACCCGGCGGGGTGATCCGACCGACTTCGACGGGTGGGTGGCCCGCGGGGCCGCCATCTGGTCCCCGGACTGGCGAGAGGTGGACGAAGCTAAGTTGGCGGCGGCGCATGCGGCCGGCTTGGAGGTCATCCCGTGGACTGTGAACGACCCCGACGTGATGCGTCGCCTGCTCGAACAGGGAGTGGACGGGATCATCACCGACCGGCCGGACCTGGCTCCCCCTGGTCGACGGTGAGGCTCGGATCGACGATGAGGCCGGGATCGACGATGAGGCTGGGGGCGGCGCTGGTGCTCGGGTTGACGCTGACGGCGTGCATCGATCCTGAACCCGAGCCCGAGGCGCGCACCGAAGTGGTCGCTCAGGGTCTCGTCAACCCGATTGGGCTGTATGTCCTCGCCGACGGTTCGTTGCTGGTGGCGGAGGAAGGGACCGGCGAGAACGACGACAGCGCCGGCGTGAGCCTGATCGCCGACGGTCGCGTGGATCGGGTGGTTTCGGGCCTGCCCAGCAGCCGGGACTCTGGGGACCTCTCGGGTGTTCCGATGGTGGGCGTGTCTCCCGACGGGGCCACCGTGTATACCGCGCACTTCGGCCAGGGCAGTCTGCTCACCTTTCCCACCCCTTCGGCCGAGAGCGTGGCGACCGGTCTGGTGCTCGGCCCGGACGACCTCGTGGCGGACATGGTCGCTCTCAACCGGGTGGAGTTGGTGAATCCCTTCGACATCGCCTTCACCGAGGACGGCACCCCGGTGGTGACCGACGCCAGCGCGAACGGAGTAGCGGCCCGCAACCCCGACGGCACCACCCGTTTCATCCATCGGTTCGACGAGCTGCGGGCCCCGGGCAACGAGTCGCTGCGGATCGATGCCGTTCCGACGGGGATCGCCCGGGTGGACGACGAGTTCTATGTGACGCTCACGGGGGGATGTCCCTATCCGGAAGGCTCAGGTCGGCTGGTGGCCATCGATGAAGACCGCGGTGAGCGGACGGTCGTCGCCGGGCTGGACATGCCGATCGATGTGGCTCGGGCCGACGACGGGACGATCTGGGTGCTCGAGTTCGCCCGCTTCGATCCCGATGAGTCGTGCTTCACGGCGCAGGGCTATCAGCCCGAAACGGGTCGACTCAGCCGGGTGGTGGACGATCGGATCGAGCCGGTCCTCGAAGGACTGGACTTCCCGGGCGCGCTGGCGATCGCGGCGGACGGATCCATCTACGTGAGCGAGACCTTCGCCGGAAGAGTGTTGCGGGTCACCTTCGACGAGCCCGCCGCAGTCCGACAGCCTGCCGCGGAGCCGTGGCGCTTCACCGACGTCGCCTCCGATGTCGGGTTGGATTTCCGGCACGGGGCGTTCCAGACCGGGGTGTCGATGGACCCGGCGGGGATGATGGGCGGCGGGCTGTGCTGGATCGACATCGACGGCGACGGCTGGCTCGACCTGTACGTCGTCAACAGCCACGCCCTCGAGGAAACCGAGTACTGGGCGGAGCAGGGCGGCCTGCCCCGCAACCAGCTCTACCGCAACGTGGAGGGACGTTTCGAGAACGTCAGCGAGGCGAGCGGGGCGGATCTGGCCCATCGGGGGATGGGCTGCGTGGCGGCCGATCTGAACGGTGACGGGCACGCCGATCTGTATGTCACCGCCGACGGCCCCAATGCGCTGCTGTTCAACGACGGTGAAGGGCGGTTCACGGAGGAGGCCGGTGCGGCCGGAGTCGACACGCCGGGTTGGAGCTCGGCGGCCGCGGTGGGCGATGTCGACGGTGACGGCGACCTGGACCTGTTCGTGGGCTCCTACATCGATCTCGAGCGGCAGATCGACAAGCCCAGCGGCGCCTTCCCGCAGGACTTCTTGGGGATCGTCAATCACTTGTATCGGAACGACGGAGCGGGGCGGTTTGAGGACGTGACGGCCGAGGCCGGTCTGACCGAGGAGGAGCGCACGCTCGGCGCCGTGCTGTCCGACATCGACGGGGACGGCGATCTAGACCTGTATGTCGCCAACGACGGTCATCCCAACCGTCTGTACGAGAGCCGCCCGGGTGGGCCGCTCGGCGTCGAGTTCGTCGATGTGACGATGGATGCGGGAGTCGGCGACTCCGGCAGCGGAATGGGGATCGCGGCCGGGGACTACGACGAGGACGGGGGCATGGATCTGTTCGTGAGCAACTGGGACGTGGAGTTCCATGCGCTCTATCGCAACCAGAGCAGCGGACCGGAGCTCGCCTTCGGTTTCGTCACCTACCGGGTGGGCCTGGCCGGCTTCGGAGTGGGCCAGACCGGCTGGGGGGCGACTTGGGGCGACTTCGACCACGACACCGATCTGGACCTGCTGGTCGTCAACGGCCGGGTGCCGATGGAAGGAACCGAGCGCGACGAGGAACTGGTCCGACTCTTCGGGAATCTCTTTTCGGAGGGGCGACCCGGGGAGCTGCGGGACTGGACCAATCGGGTGGAGTTGGACCGGCTCGGACCGCTCCGAGCCCGCGGCAGCGCGGTGGCCGACTTCGACAACGACGGGGATCTCGATGTCGCCGTCAACCAGATCGGCGGCGACCTGGTGCTCCTCGGCAACGCCGGAGCGATTCCCGGATGGCTGTCGGTGGAGGCGGTGCCGGCCGATCCCGGGACCGTGGTCACCGTCGAGCTGGGCGACGGGCGGGTGTTGACACGCGAGCTCCGGGTGGGGGGGAGCTACCTGGCGTCCGAGGATCCTCGGGCCCATTTCGGGGTGGGAACCCGGGACGTCGTCGACGTGCGGGTGCGGTGGCCCGACGGGACCATCGACCAGCAAACAGGAGTTTCCACCAACCAGCACATCGTGTTCACCCATCCCTAAAGACAGGGGAGGGCGGGGGGCTTTGTTGCCCCCCGGACGATTTCCCAGCTCTCGTCATGGTCCTCGGGTTCAGATGTGGCAAACCCGTGTCCGGCGGCCCGCCATGCGGGGGTTGCGAGGGGTCGGGCAGCGCCCCGTGGAGTGGTGGGGAATCAGGGTGTGATTCCCGGTGGCGGCTGGTTGCCGGCGGTGATGCCGGTGGCCGCCGGGTCAGTATCGCAGGCCGGGTTGAGTGCTGCCATTGATCCTT
>Ga0214472_10006128_pt1 | contig 12598 bp, 10 predicted proteins | sample RVTome_6_FD_207662 | JGI IMG/M metagenome (GOLD analysis project Ga0214472, IMG submission 207662) | Soil microbial communities from uranium-contaminated site in the Upper Colorado River Basin, Wyoming, United States - RVT140D175 | ecosystem: Environmental > Terrestrial > Soil > Contaminated >... | reverse complement strand
TGATCTGTGGCAAAAAATGTTTTCAACCAATGTGGATGGAATATTTTATTGTTCCAGACTGGTTATCCCTGGAATGAAAAAGAAGGAGGAAGGTCATATAATTAATATCAGTTCAATTGCCGGCACCAATGGAATTGTGAATATGTCCGCCTATTGTGCAACCAAACATGCTGTTCGCGGCTTGTCGCAATCTATGTTCAAGGAATTAAGAAATTTCGGAATAAAAGTTACCTGCATTTATCCCGGTTCAACCAAAACAAACTTTTTTGATGAAATAAGCTCGGTAAAAATTTCTGATAATATGATGATGCCGGAAGATATAGCCGGCACAATAATCCAATGTTTGGAAACTTCAGGAAACTATCACCCGGTTGACATAGAAGTGAGGCCGCTCAGACCAAAAGGAAAACAATAAAACGTGAAAAACAACGTATATTTGAAAGCCTTGCAAATGCAGATTCATGTCAATAAGAATTGAAGGGTTAACAAAAATTTACGGTAAGCAAAAAGCAGTTGATGGCATTTCCTTTGAAGTAAATCAGGGAGAAATTATGGGTTTTCTTGGGCCAAACGGTGCCGGAAAATCTACCACCTTAAAAATGATTACCGGCTATCTTCCGCCAACCTCCGGGAATATTTCAGTATGTAACCTGGACGTGCAGGAAAGTGGAGCGGAAGTCAGGAAAATTATTGGATACCTTCCCGAGCACAACCCGCTTTACCTGGATATGTATGTACATGAATTTTTGCAATTTGTCGGGAAAATCCACGGCTTCAGAGGGAATGAATTAATAAAAAGAGTGGAAGAAATTATTATTCTTTGCGGTTTAGCAGAGGAAGAAAATAAGCTCCTGGATTCACTTTCAAGAGGTTACCGTCAGCGGGTCGGACTGGCCCAGGCATTATTTCACGATCCCGAGGTTCTGATTCTGGATGAACCTACTACAGGTTTGGATCCCAACCAGATTCTGGAAATACGTAAACTCATAAAAGAGGTTAGCTCCAGAAAAACTGTGCTGTTTTCAACACATATCATGCAGGAAGTTCAAGCGTTGTGCAGTAATGTAGTGATCATCAATAAAGGAAAGATTGTTGCTAATGATACCATTGACGTTCTTACCCGAATGAAGGGGAAAGAAACAAGGATTGAGTTGGAAGTTATTCCTGAAATTGATATGGCCAGGCTCGCCGAAATAGAAGGAGTGAATAACGTAATCAGCAAAGGTAATGGACATTATGAAATCACTGCATCTTTTGAAAAAGATCTCCGGCCATTGATTTCCAGGAAAGTAATGGAATTGGGAAGCGATGTAGTGGGGCTAAAATTATTTGAAAGCAGCATTGAATCTATTTTTCAGGAACTAACGCGGCAGGAATAATTATGCTTCATATTTATAGTAAGGAAATAAATAGCTTTCTCAATTCACTTATTGGATATATTGTAATATCTGTTTTTCTTACCGGGTTGGGATTGCTTGTCTGGATCTTTCCCGAAACCAGCGTTCTGGATTATGGCTATGCTGATCTTGAAACTTTATTTTCATTTTCACCTTATATTTTTATTTTTCTTGTGCCCGCTATTACGATGCGGATGTTCGCGGAGGAAAAAAAATCCGGAACTCTTGAATTAATTCTTACAAAGCCGGTTTCCGGAATGAGTATAATTATTGGGAAATTCTTATCCGGATTGACTCTTGTAATCGTTGCTTTGCTTCCAACCGGAGTGTATTACTACTCCATGCATTCCCTCGGAAATCCTGCCGGAAATATTGATTCAGCAGAGGTTATGGGCTCATACCTGGGACTCATTCTCCTTGGTGGAGTGTTCGTGTCATTTGGAATTTTCGCTTCCTCAATTACCAGGAACCAAATTGTCGCTTTCATCCTGGGAGTATTTTTTTGTTTCGTGATGTACCAGGGCTTTTCATCGATATCAATAATGCCTGGCGTGGAAGGTAATTCTTTACTTATTGAACAACTTGGAATCAGTTATCATTACTCTTCAATGAGCAAGGGACTTATTGATTCAAGGGACGCGGTTTATTTTCTCACCATAATCATAATAATGATTGGATCAACTAACCTGGTCTTAAAGAGTAAACAATGGGGATCATGAATAGCAGAAAGGTTGGCGATATTCTTAAGTTTCTTAATTTGGCAGTCATGTTATTGCTTCTGAATATCATGGCAAACCGAAATTTTTTTCGCCTTGATTTGACCGAGGAAAAACGATACTCCATTTCAACCGCAACCAAAGAAATTCTAACTTCTCTTGACGATAATATTCTGGTAGAAGTGTACCTCGGCGGAGAATTGCCCCCGGCATTTGAAAGAATGCAAAAATCAATACGGGAGATATTGGAAGAGTTCAGAATATATTCGGATTATAAAGTAAGCTTCAGGTTTATTGATCCTGAACAAGCAGGAAATGCGCAATCAAGGCAAAACTTTTTTCAAAGTATTTCTGAAAAAGGAATATTGCCTTATGATGTTTTCATGAATAAGGATGGAAACCGGATTCAAAAACGGATCTTGCCCGGTGCGGTCGTTTCTTATGGCCTGGCCGAGAAAGGAGTTCAGTTGTTCAAAGGCAATCAGTCGGCTGCTCCGGAAGTACGATTGAATCAGAGCATTGAGGGTATCGAGTATGAAATCGCATCAACTATCAAAACCATAACTAATGATATGGTGCCGGCCATTTCTTTCATTACCGGTCATGGTGAACTGGATAGCATTAATATTATTAGTTTCAGGTCAACATTGTCAGAAAGATACCGGGTGCAATCCATAGACTTACCGGAAACCATTGAAATCCCGAATACCGACTTAATAATAATTATTAAACCGGTCAGGGCATTTTCTGATCAGGATAAGTTCAAAATTGATCAATATATTATGCGTGGTGGCCGGGCAATGTTTCTGCTGGATATGCTCAATGTTAAGATGGATAGCATTCAAACGGGAACATTTGCTTTTGGGTATGATCTGGCACTTCAGGACTTATTATTCAAATATGGAGTTCGCCTGAATCAGGATCTCATCCAGGATGTAATTTCAGGATCTCAGCCAATTGTTATCGGCTCCATGGGAGATCAACCCCAGATTCAATTAATGCCCTGGCCGTTCAACCCGATATTAAATAACTTCAGCGCTCATTTAATTACAAGAAATCTTGACGCGATTTACGGAAGATTTGTCAGCAGTATTGATACGGTAAAAGCTACAGGTGTAGCAAAAATCCCGTTATTGTATACCAGTGCATATACGAGAAGATTATCAGCTCCGGTCCGGGTTAGCGCGGAAGACTTGAAAATTCAACTCACTCCGGACCAAATGAATGAGAAAAATATTCCAGTCGCTTATTTGCTAGAGGGTACTTTTACTTCTCTTTACAAAAACAGATTTCCCCCGCCAGGCATTGATAGAGATCAGGAAATAACAGGAGAAAGTGGTAATACAGGAATAATAGTAATCACCGATGGAGATATCGCGAGGAATGAAATCAATTCGTCAACCGGCAGACCCATGGAATTAGGGTATGATCCCTATTCCAGGCAGATGTTTGGTAATATGGATTTCTTGCTAAATGCGGTGGATTACCTGGTAGATGGCAAGGGATTGATCACAGCGCGAGCCAAAGAAGTTCAAATTCGTCCGCTTGATAAAGTGAAAATTGGCGAGCAAAAAGGATTTTGGCAAACTTTGAATCTGGTTGCCCCCCTTGTTCTTTTATTTGCTTACGGAATCATAAGATTTTACCTGAGGAAGAGGAGATATGCAAATTTTAAGTAGGAGAATACACAATAGTTATTGGATTGCAAGCCTGGTAATTTTATCAGGATTAACATTTTTTGTCTATACATCGGGTGAGAGGAGCGGGGAGAATTTTGATGAAAATAAATTTACATTGGAAGTGAACTCCATTATTACTTCAGTAGATATTTCTTCTCCCGGGGTAAATTTGAATTTTGAATTCTTGGAAGGGGAGTGGATCGTAAATGATTCCTTCCGGATGGATCCGGGAATGCGGGATGCTTTCTTTACTGTTATCAGCTCCATCAAAGTAAAAAAACCGGCCGGCATCAATCAAAAAGACTCCCTTATAAATTTTCTAAAAACCTCCGGCTCCAAAGTGCGGATCATTAATAATCAGAATTTGATTAAATCCTATTTGGTTGGAGGTGATGAACTGAGTGGCGTCTCCTATTTTATGGACAGCGATGATGAGGCGCCTTATGAAGTTATACTGCCCGGTTATAAAAGCTATGTAGCAGGAATTTATTCCGTCCCACTTAAAGATTGGCGAAACCGATTCCTTTTTGAGCTGGACTGGTCAAGCCTCAAATCAATTCTTGTTGACTATATTAATAACGAATCACCAGGATTCAGTGTAAATTATAAAGAAGATTTTTTTTATCTCAATAATAATTCGCAACCCATTGATAGTGCTGTAATATTTGATTATATAGGTGAGCTCATGAACCTTCAGGCTGAGAGATTTCTTTTGCCTGAAGAAGACCTGGCTTATGATAGTCTGGCGGCATCACTTCCCCTGGCAAAAGTTGTCCTTGTGACTATCGGTTCCAATGATCAGGTTCTTGAGGTATTTCCAACAATAAAGGAAAGACGATTAACTTTAGCGCGGTATAATGGGGAATTGTTGGTTCTGTTCAATCCTCGATCCCTGGGACCGGTTTTGATACATAATGAACACTGGGAATAGCAATTTTGGCTCGCGGCTGAGTTTTCACTATGTAATTTTGATTTTATTTTTAACTTTACCGATGTTTTAAAACAACACTAATTTCCAATCTATGAAGTTTATCGTTTCCTCATCAGCCCTGTTAAAACAGCTTTCCGGCATAAATGGAGTTATTACTACTAATCCTGTTGTACCAATTCTGGAGAACTTTCTATTTGAAATTAACGACAGCAAGCTCACCATAACAGCTTCAGACCTTCAAACTTCAATGATTACAGAGTTGGAAATTGAATCAAAAGAAAGTGGAAGCATCGCTGTTCCCGCTAAAATTCTTATGGATACCCTTAAAAACCTTCCGGAACAACCCGTAAACTTCAGTATCGACGAACAAACTTACAGTGTGGAGATTAGTTCTGATAACGGTCGCTATAAGCTTTCCGGGGAGAATGCCACTGACTTTCCAAAAGTTCCCTCTGTTTCGGATGACTTTTCTGTGGAAATGTCTTCTGGTGTTCTGGCCAAAGCGGTTGCCAGTACCATATTTGCCACCAGTAATGATGAACTTCGTCCGGCAATGACCGGAGTTTACGTTAATCTCAGCGACTCAAACACTACCTTTGTAGCAACGGATGGTCACAGATTGATTCGCTACCGGAGGGCAGATGTGAAATCAGAGAATGGAAGTGCCATCATAATTCCCCGAAAAGCTTTAAATCTGTTGAAGACGACTCTACCGGTAGATGAGGTTCCTGTAAACATTGAATTCAATATGGCAAATGCCTTTTTCAGGTTCGGCAACATTAAAATGATTTGCCGGTTGATTGATGAAAGATTCCCGGACTATGAAAATGTAATTCCAAAGGATAACAAAAATAAAATGGTAATTGACAGGGCGGAACTTCTGAGTTCAATGAGGCGAATTGCCATTTACGCGAATAAGACCACCCACCAGGTAAGATTAAAGATTACCGGCAGTGAACTCCAGATTAGTGCTGAAGATCTGGATTTTTCCAATGAAGCAAATGAAAGACTTTCCTGTGAACATGATGGGGAGGATATTGAGATTGGATTCAACGCCCGATTCCTGATCGAAATGCTTTCTAATGGCGATGCTAAAGAAGTTGAATTCCAATTTTCGGCACCTAATAAAGCGGGTCTGATTGTACCCAGGGAGAAGGAGGATAATGAAGACATCTTAATGCTTGTGATGCCTGTTATGCTCAATAATTACGTATAGGGAAATTTAATTAATCAACTTTCTGAATATCTGCACCAAGGCCACGCAGCCTGCCGTCAATATTTTGGTAACCGCGGTCTATCTGCTCTCCATTATAAATGATGCTGGTCCCTTCCGCTGAGAGTGCGGCAATCAACAAAGAGACCCCAGCTCTGATATCAGGGGAAGACATATTAATTCCACGTAGCGGATATTTTCTATCCAGGCCAATCACCGTAGCCCGGTGTGGATCGCATAAAATTATTTGCGCCCCCATATCAATAAGTTTATCGACAAAAAATAATCTGCTTTCGAACATTTTTTGATGGATTAAAACTGTACCCCTGGCCTGAGTCGCGACCACCAGCGCGATGCTGAGCAAATCAGGAGTGAAGCCTGGCCAGGGTGCATCCGAAATAGTTAAGATTGAGCCATCGATGAAAGTATCTATTACATACTCGCTCTGGGCAGGAATAAAGATATCATCACCGTCAATTAACATTTGGATTCCCATCCTTCGAAACACTTCAGGAATCAACCCAAGGTGATTAACGCCGGCATTTTTGATTGTAATCTCAGATTGAGTCAGCGCAGCAAGACCAATAAAACTTCCTATCTCAATCATATCGGGAAGAAGTGTGTGTTCTGTTCCCTTCAATTTATTTACCCCTTCGATCATAATCAAGTTAGAACCAATACCATCAATGTTTGCTCCCATGCGTACCAACATTTTGCAAAGTTGCTGGATATATGGCTCGCAAGCTGCATTAAAAATGGTAGTTTTACCCTCCGCTAAAACAGAAGTCATGATCAAATTGGCGGTCCCGGTGACGGAAGCTTCATCAAGCAACATATACGTGCCCTTTAGATGATTTGCTTCCACGGTATAGAAACCAGTACCGGGATCATATTCAAATTTTGCCCCTAATTTTTGAAATCCAATAAAGTGTGTATCCAACCGGCGTCTGCCAATCTTATCGCCACCGGGCCTGGGAATTTTTCCTTTGCCAAATCTGGCAAGTAGCGGCCCCATAATCATAATGGAGCCCCGTAGTGTAGATCCCATTTCCAGATACTCGGGGCTATCCAGAAAACCCAGGTCGATGTTTGAAGCCGCGAAAGTAAAAGTACCCTTTCCTTTATCTTCAACCTGAGCTCCCAGGGATTTGAGTAATTGAATCAGTCGTTGAACATCTCTGATTTCAGGAATGTTGTGAATAGTAACTTTTTCCGGCGTTAAAAGAGTGGCGGAGATTATCTGAAGAGCTTCGTTCTTTGCTCCTTGAGGAATTATCTCTCCCTTAAGTTGATTTCCCCCAACTATCCGGAAAGAACTCATGGTTATCTTCTGCGTTTACTGCCACCGCCTCTTTGATTCTTTCTGCCCCTGTTGGTGTGCTGAGGAGGAGGCTTGGGGCGCTCTTTGTATAGTGATTCAAATAAATTGTTTTCCTTAACCTTCGTGATATCAATGTCAAGCTCATTCTTGCTAAGTTCACGTATATTTTTGAGGATTGATTCCTCTTCAATATTGTCTTTATTCCAGGTGCTGTAGAAACTTTTCATGAGTTTCCCAATATATACAACCGCGCCTTCCCTTTCCTCCGGATCCTCAAGTTCCATTGCTTTGGCAATCAATAGTTCCAGATTCTTTCCGTAATGCTTGAACCGGATATTATTAGTGGAATATCCAAGTCGCAAAGGTTTCTTATTCAGAATATCAAGGGGAGGCATGGGGTAAGGACTGTCTATTTCCAGATCAAATCCTGACATAATATAAAGATCATCCCACAGCTTTTGATTGGTTTCATTGTTTTCTCTGATTGAAGGACTTATTTGCTTCATTAGTTCTATCAGAGTGGCTGCCATCTGGCTTCTTTTTTCCTTGTCCTCAATGGTCTTAAGGTAATGCACCAGTTTCTGGATGTTTCTTCCATACTCTTTGAGTATCAGGTTCTTCCTTTCGGTGTTGTATTCAAAAATCTTTTCCATCGATCAATTTAAGTCTGGTGCAAACTTACCAAATAATTCAATAGATACCAGAAGTTTACGCCTCATGAATTTTTAGCTTGGCAAAGCTTAAAAGAAGAGTTTTTTGTCCAATCCCGTCAAAATGCACCTTAGCCTTGCGATTAATTCCGTTTTCTTCCATGGAGATGACCTTACCAAAACCAAACTTGGGATGCTCAACTTTCATTCCTGCTTTTAGTCTTGTGGTGTCACTGGCTTCAAAATCGATAGGTGTCTGGTAACTTGCCGGAGTTTGTTTTGGTGAGGATGTTTTACGGATATTATTAACAAAATTCCTTGCATAGTTGGTGGCCGGGGATGTGGAGTAATTTTGAACCGTGTTGAATTTCCTGTTCTCTTTAATATATTGCGGATCAACTTCGTCAAGAAATCTGCTTGGCTCGCAACTCTTAAGTCTTCCAAATCGATAACGTGTTACAGCGTAGCTAAGGAAGAGTTTCTCCTTTGCTCTTGTAATGGCAACATAAAACAATCTTCTTTCCTCTTCAAGATCAGCCCGTGATGTCAACATCATTTGTGACGGAAAAAGATCTTCTTCCAATCCCACAATATAGACATTTTTGAACTCCAGTCCTTTAGCCATGTGAATGGTCATTAACGTCACCTTGTCATTATCTTCATCCTTATCATTGTCAATGCCGGTAAGCAATGCCACTTCCTGCAAAAAAGTGTTTAAATTCTTCTCCTCATTTTCCTGATTATCAACAAACTCTTTTACTGCATTCAGTAACTCTTGAACATTTTCAAACCGGTTAAGTCCTTCAATTGTTTTATCCTGATAAAGTTCTTTCAGAATTCCTGAAGCCTTTGCAATATGACTTGCAACTTCGTAAGCATCCTTCTTTCCGATTTCAATTTCAAAACTTTTTATCAGGATAGTAAAATCCTCTATGGCATTAGCGGCTCTTCCACTCATAAAACTTTTTATGTTGCAAAGAACATCCCAAACCGGAATTGCATGTTCTTCAGCCGCAACCATAATTTTGCTGATCGTTCCGTCACCTATACCCCGTTTTGGCAGGTTTATGATTCTCTTAAGTGATTCCTCATCGTTGTGATTTACGGAGAATCGCAGGTATGCAAGTAGATCTTTTATTTCTCTCCGTTGATAGAATGAAAGTCCGCCGATGATTTTATACTTAATATTCATTCTCCGCAGGGCTTCCTCCATTGCGCGCGACTGGCTGTTAGTCCGGTAAAGGATTGCAAAGTCACTGTTATGCAATTGATTTTGCATTTTTTCTTCAAAAACTGACGATGCGACAAGCCTTCCTTCTTCATTATCGGAGTTTGCCTTAAATAATTCTATGAGAGACCCTTCGGGGTTAGTGGTCCATACATTCTTTTTTAACTGAGCACGATTGTTATTTATGACAGAATTTGCCGCGTTAACAATATTTTGCGTTGAGCGGTAGTTTTGTTCAAGTTTGATGATTCTCAGATCAGGAAAGTCTTTTTCAAAATTCAGAATGTTTTGTATATCGGCTCCTCTGAACGCGTAAATACTCTGGGCATCATCACCCACTACACAAATATTCTGGTTAACTGAGCTGAGCTTCCTGGTTATTTTATATTGGGAAAGATTTGTATCCTGAAACTCATCTACCAGGACGTACTGAAAACGATGTTGATATTTGTTCAGCACTTCAATGAATTTTTCAAATAGTTCATTTGTCTTTAGCAGCAGGTCATCAAAATCCATGGCGCCCGCTTTGAAGCATCGCAGACAATAGTTCCGGTAGATGTTGGCAATTTCGGGGCGAAGGGTGCTTTCATCGTCGGCCAAATAAAGTGGATTGTTTTGATAATCTTCCCAGCCAATCAACCTGTTTTTGGCGCCGGAAATTCGATTGTAAACAATACCGGGCTTATAGAGTTTTTCATCCAACCCCATTTCCTTTACGATTGATTTTATCAAAGATTTAGAATCATCCGTATCATAAATTGTGAAATTGTTGGGATAACCCAGCCGTGTGCCTTCCGACCGGAGAATCCGTGCGAAAACGGAATGAAAAGTTCCCATCCAAAGATTTCGTGCATCCAATCCTACCACGGATTCAATTCTGTTTCTCATTTCCCCTGCTGCCTTATTAGTAAAAGTGAGCGAGAGAATATTGAATGGATCCACTCCTTTGGATTTGATAAGGTGAGCTATCCGATAGGTGAGTACTCTGGTTTTTCCGGAGCCTGCTCCTGCGATAACCATACATGGCCCCTCGGTGTTTATCACCCCCTCTTTTTGCGCTTCATTCAGGCTATCCAGGTACTCCATTCAATCAGAAAAAACTATTTCCGCAAGATAGCACAATTGGTTTTTTTGTAAGAGGATATTCTAATTATTAAGCGAAATTGGACAGAAACCCCTCATTCTTTATTACTTTTGCAAAACCACATTATTGAATGTCCAATTCCGAATTTTATCCTTTGATTGCTCCGAAAAAGGATGGCCTTCTGGCTCTGGAATCTGACTCCTGGATCCTGGCTCCAATCAAAACCCTCGGAAACTATCTTGAAGTGTATTCCCTCTTGCTTTCAACTGCTTATAATCACCGGATTTATCTCGACTTGAGTGCAGGAACAGGAATGTTGGAAATGAATAATACCGGCGAATGTATTTATGATACAAGTTTGCTGGCGTTCTCATCGCCGGTTCAGTTTAATCGTTACATCTTTTGGGAGCCTAATGAAACGTATGCCCAGGCTTTGCGAGTTAGAATCAAAAGAAATTTCAAAGATAAAAATGTGCTGATAATCAGTACTTCGTGGGAAAAATTTCTTGAGCAAGTTAGAAATTATGTCCCCATAAATACGAAAGGAATTAAACCCTGGATTTTTTGTAATGTGAACCCGAGATTTGGATTTCCTGAAATTCATTTTTTTGATTCTATCGAATCATTAGATCCTGTAGTATTTTTTACACTTGCCGGAGAAAAGAAAAAATTTTGGACCAAGTTGAAATCAGGTAAGGATGATTTTGAATTGTATGCCAGGAATCATATCAGAAACATTGAAAAATGGACTTATGAAAATAACTTTCGAATTAAGGGCTCATTCTCATTAACGGAATCCTCAAAAATGAATTCTCTTTACTACCAGGGTGTTTTGTGCAGAAAAGCCAATGTTTCTAAAGTAGTAACTGAAGTCCGACGCAGGTCATCCAATCAAATTCAGCTATTTTAGCACCATGATTTCACATAAGGGTACACTGATTTCTGAAGACATTATTGAGAATTACTTTGTATGTGATTTGATTAAGTGCAAGGGTGCATGCTGCGTCGAAGGTGATTTAGGAGCGCCATTGGAGGATGATGAACTTGACTTGCTCAAAAGAGAATACCCAAAGATAAAACCGTTTCTTGCTAAAGCAGGAATTAAAGAAATTGAAAAGCAGGGTGAATATGTATTGGACTCTGACGGCGATTACTCTACCCCAACAATTAAGGGTAAAGAATGTGCTTATTCTGTTTATGATGAACGGGGAATTTTGAAATGTGGGATTGAACAGGCTTTTTTGGCAGGGAAATCAAAATTCAGAAAACCAATCAGTTGTCACTTATATCCCATTCGGATAACTAAATACAAGGAATACGAAGCGATAAATTATAACCGATGGCATATATGCGGTCCCGCCTGCAGCAATGGTGAAGCTCTCAAAGTTCCTCTTTATGTTTTTTTGAAAGACGCTTTGATTAGACGTTACGGCAAAAAATGGTACGAGGAATTAATTGTGCTTATTCAGCAAAGTGACCCGGAAAAGGTTTCATCGAAATCCAAATAATTTGTTAATAGAGTTTTTACTACTTGTGAATTACCGTGAATTAAGCCATATTTACGCTGCTTAAATTTAAAACGTACAGAATTATGAAGCTGGTCAGATAGACCCAGGTATGAAAGGCCTGGAATAGAGGTAAGTCCTCCGATCAATTTCGCCGCACAGGCTTTTTCCAACTTTTAATGTACGTTTAATGAACTCCAATAGTAAACTTATTTCTTTTTTCAGGCTGGTTAGGCAGGCAATCCGGGGGGAAGAAGAAAATTTCACCGAAGGCAGTATTAACCGGGCTATTTTTCTGTTGTCACTTCCAATGGTTTTGGAAATGGCGATGGAATCACTCTTTGCAGTGGTGGATATCTTCTATGTCAGCAGGTTAAATAATACTGACGCTGTTTCAGCGATTGGTTTGACTGAATCTATTCTTACTATTATCTATTCTATAGCCATCGGCCTTTCAATGGGTGCCACAGCAATGGTAGCCCGCCGTATAGGGGAGAAGAATAAAGAGGGTGCGGCTATAGCGGCAATTCAATCTTTATATATTGGATTTGCTGCCGCGCTAATCTTCAGTGTAGCCGGGTTCTTTTTCCATCGTGATTTGCTAACCATGATGGGAGCTACAGAAGGGATTTTAAGTACCGGTGCCAATTATGCAAAATGGATGCTCATCGGGAATTTCAGCGTCATGCTGCTATTCCTCTTTAATGCAATTTATAGAGGAACGGGTAACGCCGCTATGGCAATGCGAGCACTTTGGTTATCCAATATCCTGAATATTATTCTTGATCCTATCTTCATATTTGGGTTAGGTCCAATTCCATCCTTTGGTGTTGAGGGTGCAGCGATAGCCACTAACATTGGGAGAACAATCGGC
>Ga0214472_10006127_pt1 | contig 12598 bp, 10 predicted proteins | sample RVTome_6_FD_207662 | JGI IMG/M metagenome (GOLD analysis project Ga0214472, IMG submission 207662) | Soil microbial communities from uranium-contaminated site in the Upper Colorado River Basin, Wyoming, United States - RVT140D175 | ecosystem: Environmental > Terrestrial > Soil > Contaminated >... | reverse complement strand
GCATCCCATTTTCGCCGGCATGGATTGCTTTATGACTCAAAGAATCAACCAAAATGCAGTATGATTGATCTGATACCGGAGCCCAACCGGGATTTTTGCACCGGGAGGATCAGGATGATCCGGGCTGATATATCATCCGCAGAGGTGGAATGAGCCATAGCCGATATATCTCTATAACACTGCGTGCTTTGATCGTTTTAATCCTGCTGGCCGGATGCAGCCGCGCCCAACCGGCAGTCCCGACCGAAACACCGGGTTCCGGACCCGCCGAGGATCCGATCCCATCCGCCACCGCTCCACCAACCCCCACACCTACCTCTGTCCCGATCCCGCAAGGCCTGATCCAGGTCGCGGTGCCGGAATCCGCGGTGCAAACTGCGGCCGATCTCCGGGAGGCCGAACGGCGGCCCCACGATTATTATCAGGCAGCGGTCCGGCTGCTTGGAATGCCGGCCGAAGACCTGGTCCCGGCCCCGCCGGTTGAACTGGCCGTCAACGACCGTACGAATTTCTACTACAACTCGAACCTGGGGGGCGAATACCGCATCGTCCCGGCCCGCCTGCGCCACATCAGCGGTAACGCGGCCTGGTGGACGGGGGTCAACTCGACCGTCAGCGACGAGGAGATCCTGGCTGCCGCAGAGAACTTCGAGACGATCGTCTTCCCCACCAACCGGCTGGTCTTTGGCCGGGAAGCATCACCCGGGATCGACGGTGACAATCACATCCACTTCCTCATCCTGCAGGAAGAAAGCTGGCTTGGGTATTTCGGTTATTTCTCCCGCGACAACCAGTTCCCCATTGCGATCGAGCCCTTTTCCAACGAACGCGAGATGCTGGTCCTTAATGCCAACGCCTTCCCGCTCGATTCGGACACGTTCATCGGCAAGCTGGCCCACGAATACCAGCACCTGATCCAGTGGAACCAGGATGCCAACGAGGACCTCTGGCTGAATGAAGCCTTTAGCGAACTGGCCTATTTCCTGACCGGCGCGCCGGTCGTCGGCAGCGCCCTCGGGCCGACCAACGCCGAGCTGTTCGCCGAATATCCGGACAGCCAGCTGACCGCCCGGCCGGAACGCCGCTTCGGAGAGGACGACCTCTCGGTCTTCGTCCACTACGGCGCCGAGCGCGCCTTCCTGGTCTACCTGCTGGAGCAGTTCGGCCCCGAGTTCGTCCAGAGCCTGGCCCAGAACCCGGCCCCGGGGGTCATCAGCATCCAGGAAGAGCTGGACAGGCTCCCGGAGGCCCCCGCCTTCGACGACGTCTACGCCGACTGGCTGCTCGCCAACCTGCTCATCCAGCCCGACCTGGCGGACGGGCAATGGGGCTACCGGGAATTCACCCCGGTCCGGCCGCTCCGCGAGCTGATCTCCTCCTTCGGCAGCGACCCCATCGCCGCACAGCTCGAACCATACGCCGCCCGGTACTACGAGATCCAATCGGATGAAACCGTGGAAGTTTCCTTCACCGGGTCGACCCTGGCCCGGCTGACCCCCGTCGATCCGGCTACGGGACAATACGCCTGGTACTCCAACCGGGGCGACTCGACCGCCTTCAGCCTGACCCGCACGTTCGATCTATCCGGGCTTGAGACAGCCACGCTCAATTACAAGGTCTGGTACGAACTCGAAGAGCTGTATGATTTCGCCTACGTCGAGATCTCGACCGACGGCGGCGAGACCTGGACCCTGCTCGAAACCGCCCTCGGCACCACCGAAGACCCCCACAACCGCAACTACGGCTTCGGTTACACCGGCGCGCTGATCGGCTGGGAGAGCGAATCGCTCGACCTGAGCGCCTACACCGGGGGCGAGGTCCTGATCCGGTTCGAGGTCATCACCGATTTCAGCACCAACCGCGACGGCGTGCAGCTGGACGACATCGAAATCCCCGAGCTGGGTTTCTTCGACGGCGCCGAGGATGACTCGGGCGGGTGGGAGGCCGTCGGGTTCCTCCGCAGCACCAATTTCGTCCCCGTAAACTGGATCGTCTGGCTGATCGAGCTGACCTCACCCACCCGCGTCACCCGGATCGTGGTGGACGACCTGGCCCAGGCCCGGATCCTGATCGAAGGTTTCGGCAGCGACTTCCCCTTTGCCGCCGTCGTCGTCTCCCCTGCGGCTCCGGTCACCACGATGACTGTCAATTATGAGCTTGTATTCGAGCGCCCGTAACTCTCTACACGACCCGGTCGACTTCCTGCGCGGCGTTACGCTGTTCGAAGCGCTCGATGACGAGAAGCTGGACGACGTGGCCCGGACCCTGCAGCGGCGAGATTTCGCCGCTGGGGTCACCCTGTTCCACCAGGACATGCCGGGGATGATGCTCTACATGATCGAGAAGGGCTGCGTGCGGGTCTTCAGCCTGGGCCGGACGGGCCAGGAGCTGACCTTCGAGATCTTCGGACCGAAGGAAGTCTTCGGGGAACTCTCGATCCTGGACGACAAGCACCACACCGCCACGGCGATCACCGTCCTGCCCTCGGTGATCTGGCTGATGCCGAAATCCGCCCTGGACGAGCTGCTCCACAGCCAACCGGCCAGCGCCCTGGCAATGATCCGCATCCTGGTCAAGCGCATCCGCTCGCGCGCCCAGTACACCGAGGCGATGACTTTCCAGGACGTCCAGGGCCGGGTCGCCTACGCGCTGACGAACCTGGCCGAACGCTTTGGCGTGGACACCGATCAGGGGCTCGAGATCGACATCCCCCTGACGCAGGTCGACCTGGGTTCGATCATCGGCGTCACCCGGGAGAGCGTCAACAAGGCGCTCGCCACCCTGCGGGCGCAGGACATGGTCTCGCTCGAGGGCAGCCGGCTATTTGTCCTCAACATGGCCGGGCTGCAGAAGATGATCCAGGACCGGGGGCGCTGATCCATGGAAAGCGGCTGGTCTGTTGCGCTCGAAGGCGGGCTCACGGTCCCGGATGACGGGGAAGCCGAAAACGGGGTCTGGTCGGCCCTCAAACGGCGGCTCAACCCGAACGACCGCCGTCCGCAGCAGAACCCGGACGTCGTCGCCCGGCAGCTGGACGATCGGCACGGGCCGTACACCATCCTCAAAAACCAAACGAAACGCACCTATCTGCGCCTGACCCCGGAGCAGTACCGGGTCTGGGAGCGGATGGACGGCGAGACGACCGTCCAGGAGCTGATCGTAGAGAACTTCATGGCGACCGGCCAGTTCGCCCACAGCATGGTCGGCCGCCTGGTCGCCGATCTCGGGAGCCAGGACATGCTGACCGAGCCGCGCGTCAGCGTCTGGTCCCAGGTGCGTTCACAGGTGGAACAGCGGGGCCTGCTCAACAAGCTCAGCGCTCCCGCCCGGTTTATCCTGACCCAGAAGCTGGCCATAAACGGGATCGACAGAGGCATCGACGCCCTGTACCGGAGCGTCGGCTGGATCTTCTTTACAAAACCGATGCAGATCCTCTATATCGTGCTGAGCGTCGCCGGTCTGTTTGCCTTCAGCCGGGTCCTGCAGAATCCCGAGCACGAGTTCATCGGGGACAACTACGTGCGCGGCCTGGCGCTGATCTGGCTGGCTTCGATCCTCCCTGTCCTGATCCACGAGCTCGGCCATGCCCTGACGGTCAAGCATTACGGCCGGGAGGTCCCGCGCGGCGGTTTGATGCTTTTCTTCGGGATGCCGGCCGCGTTCGTCGAGACGACGGATATCTGGATGGAAGGCCGCCGCGCCCGCCTGGCGGTAACCTGGAACGGCCCGTACACCGGGCTGATCCTCGCCGGGGGCCTCTCGCTGGTGCTGCATTATTTCCCCGGGTTCGCCTGGAACTCCTTCTTATTCAAGATGATCGGTTTCGCCTATCTGACCGTGTTCATGAATGTGAACCCGCTCCTGAAATACGACGGCTACTACCTGCTCTCGGATGCGCTCGAGATTCCTTCCCTCCGGGAGCGGTCGCTGGCCTTCGTGCGGGGGCCACTCCTGAAAAGATTGGTGGCGCGCCGGCGGTTTACCCGGGAAGAATGGGTGCAGACGGTCTACGGGCTGTTGTCGCTGGTCTGGACGGTCTATGCCATCTACCTGATGTCCTATTTCTGGCGCACGCGCATCCGCGAAGGGGTCGAAGTCCTGTTCGGCAGCGGCTACTCCCTGGTGGCGCGCTTTTTCAGTCTCCTGCTGATTGCGGGGATCTTCTCATTCGTCGTATTGCTCGCGCTGGGTTTCTTCCGCCTGCTCCAGACCCTGGTACGGGGGTTCGTCCGCTCGGGTGGGTTAGCCCGGCATGGGCGGCTGGCGCTTTACCTCGCACTCCTCTCGGCCGGGCTGGGGTACGGGCTGCCGCTTTTGCTGGACCGCTGGACCGTCCTGGTCGGCGCGGCCTCCGGGCTGGGCGCGGCCGCGCTCCTGTGGCCGTTCTCGGGGCCGTACAGCGGCTCGCTGCGCGGGTACGCCCTGCAGGCGCTGGCGATCGGGCTGGCCGTGGCCGGTCTGCACCAGGCGGCGGCTGTTATCCCTGCGCTTGAGCTCCTCGGCGCCCCACTCCTGTGGGTTTCCGCAGCGATCCTGCTGATTTCGGCCGCGCTGTTGGCCCGCCAGGCGTTGAAAACGCTCGGCCCGGTGCCCCTGATCGCCGGGGCGGCTGCCGGGGTCGGGTTATTCTTCGGGCTGCGGTCGCTGGGGAGCGACCTGGCCGTACAGCTCGCCGGGGGGCTGATCACCATCCTGGGGGTCTGGAATGCCGTCAGCCTGTCCGGCGGGGCGCGCGGACCGGCCTCGATCCTGATCAGCGCAGGGACCCTTCTTTACCTCGCCAAGGCGGATACAACCGGCGTGCTCCTGATCGCCGGCGGAGCGCTGCACTGGGTCGTTGCCCAGCTTCCGACACTTTCGGAAGACCCGGCGAACGCCAGCTCGGAGAAAACCCAGCGGGCGGTCGGTCTGGCGGTGGCGGCCATCGTCCGTCGCGTGATCGCCCAGGTGTTCTTCGAGATGGGCTGGCACGGGGTCAACCGCCTTGGTGCCGAGTTCTCCCGGACCATGGACGAGCAGGGTCTCAAGCTCCGGATCGAGGGCAACCGGTTCTTCGACGAAGAATTCGAAAACCGCACCGTCGTCGACCTGACCAACATCTACGGCGTCGCCTTCGACGAGCTCCACGACCTGCTCTGCCGGGAGCTGGGCGAGGAGAAAGGAAAACTGGCCTTCAACTACGGCATGGACCGGCTCCCCTGGCAAAACCGGGAAGTCATGCTCGAGCTGATTTTCAGCCGCAGCTCCTGGACCGGGTCCATGAGCCGGCAGCTCGAAGAAGCCAAGACCCAGCTGATCACCTTCCTCAAACGCGTCCCCCTCTTCGTGACCGTGACCGATGAAGACCTGGAACGGATCGCTGCCGCTCTCCAGACCGAGCATTTCGCCCGGAAGGCCGTCATCATGCGCGCGGGGGACCTGGGCGATAAGTTCTACATCATCGAACGCGGCCACGTCTCCATCTGGCAGCAGGACGAAACCGGGAACGATGCCAGGATCCAGGAGAAAGGCCCCGGCCAGTTTTTCGGGGAAGTCGCGCTGGTCTCGAACAACCCCCGCAACGCGACCGTCCTGGCCGAGACCCCGCTCAGCGTGCTGACCCTGACCCAGGCCGATTTCAACCGCCTGGTTCGGGAGTACGTCTCGCTGGAGGAGGAAGTCGATCCCCGGGTCTACCACAGCTGGCTGCTCCGCTCGATGCCGATGTTCGACGAGCTGGAAAGCCATGAACTGGAATGGCTGGCGCTTAACATGACCCGTGACAGCCTGGAGGCGGGCGAGGTCCTTTTCCGGGAGGGCGACCCGGGCGACCGCTTCTACATCGTCGAATCCGGCGAACTGATCGTGGGGCGTACTCGGAACGACCGGATGGTCGAGATCGCCCGCTGTAAAACGGGCGAGTACGTCGGGGAGATCGCCCTGATCCAGAACATCCCTCGCACCGCCACCGTCACAGCGGCGGAGGACACCGTCGTTTGGAGCCTGGCCGGGGAGGACTTCCTCGACCTGACCTCCGGATACAAGACCCTCGGAAAGGTGGTCTCCCACACCAGCTCCCGGCGGTATTTTTTTATTGAAGAAACCAGGAAAGAGGCATGAACTGCATCCACTGCAAACGCACGGCATTCGCCGCCTGCCGCTTCTGCGGACGGGCCGTCTGCCAGGAACATCTCAACGAATCGCCGTTTATCGTAGGCCTGTTCAAGGGGGAGGACGAGGTCCAGAAAGCCATCGTGGTGCCGAACGCAGTCTGGTGCGGAATCTGCAAGCCCCGCGAGCAGCCGGTGCCGCTGCCTGAGTTGAAATAATCCGAAAAAATGAACCGGGAGCGGGGCGATGCCCCGCTCCCGGTTCATTTTTTCGGGATCAGAACGTGTGACCTGGTTCACACCGTCGCGATAACCGAGTTCACCACCCGCCGGGCGAGCGTGTCACAGACAAAGCCACCGCTGGCGGGTATCCTTAGGACATCGAAATCAATAAACCAAGTCAACCTAAAAGGAGTTGGAAATGAGTACAGAAAGCGCACGCAAAGTTGTCAGCCGGGCAGTGACCGACGAAGAATTCCGCAACTTGCTGTTCAGCAACCCCGACCAGGCCCTCGATGGCTACGAGCTGACCGAGGATGAGGCCCGGGCGCTCCGGTCGATCCCCTCCGAAACGATCGACGATTTCTCCAACAAGCTGGAAGAGCGCATCTCCATGTCCCTCCTGGCCTTCGGCGCCGAGGCTTTCGGCGGCGACGCCTTCGGTGGCGAGGCAGCCGGCGGATCGGCCTTCGGCGGTGAGGCAGCCGGCGGGTCGGCTTACGGCGGTGAGGCAGCCGGCGGGTCGGCTTACGGCGGCGACGCAGCCGGTGGGTCGGCTTACGGCGGTGAAGCAGCCGGCGGATCGGTCTACGGCGGGGACGCCGCGGGCGGGTCGGCTTACGGTGGCGAGGCAGCCGGCGGGTCGGTTTACGGTGCCGATGCGGCCGGCGGGTCAGCCTTCGGCGGTGAAGCGGCCGGCGGCGAGGCCATGGGCGGCGAAGCGATGGGCGGATCGGCCTTCGGCGGTGAAGCGGCCGGTGGCGAGGCCATGGGCGGCGAAGCCATGGGGGGCGAAGCGATGGGTGGTGAAGCGATGGGTGGTGAAGCGATGGGTGGTGAAGCGATGGGCGGTGAAGCGGCCGGTGGCGAAGCCATGGGCGGCGAACCGACCGGCGGAGATGCGACCAGCACCTCCTGGCTCACCCGGCTTGCCAATGCGCTGGGCGTCGGCCGCAACAGCGGCGGCGGCGGCAGCGGCAGCAACTACTACTAAACCGAAAATCGGAAACGAAAAAGTCCGGTGGGTTTCACCCACCGGACTTTTTCGTTTCCGGTTACGTTGACTCCGCCAGGGTCAGGAAAACATCCTCCAGGGTCGGCTGCATCGCCTCGAACTGCACGGCGATCCCTCTCCGGCGCATTCGTTCCCGCAGCTCTTCGGGGGTCGTGCCGGGCGCCACGATCACGCTCAGATGATCGCTCATCAGTCCGGCCCGGATCACGCCGGGCAGGTCTTCCAGCGCCTCCAAGGCCGGCAGCAAAGGGTCGTCGGCAAGCATCCGCCAGGACGAACCAGGAAGGCGCTCCCGTTTCAGCACGGACGGCGCATCCATCGCCAGCAGCCGGCCGCCGCGCATGATCCCGACACGGCCGCAGTATTCGGCCTCGTCCATGTAGTGGGTGGTCACGAAAACGGTCACGCCCCGGCCGGCCAGGTCGTAGATCAGATCCCAGAATGCCCGCCGGGCGGTCGGGTCGACGCCGCTGGTCGGTTCATCGAGGAACAGCAGCCGCGGCCGGTGAACGATCGCGGTCCCGAGCGCCAGCCGCTGCCGCCAGCCCGTCGAAAGGGATCGCACCTCGGACCGTTCCAACCCCGTCAATCCGACCAGGTCCAGCACCTCGGCCATCCGCTGCCTCCGTTCGCCGTTCGGCACGCCGTAAACACCGGCATAAAAGCCAAGGTTCTCCACGATCGTCAGTTCGTCGTACAGGGCGAATTTCTGCGACATGTACCCGACTTCCCGGCGGATCGCTTCCTGTTCCCGGCCGATGTCGTACCCCAGCACCGCCGCCCGGCCCTCCGACGGCAGCAGCAGACCGAGCAGCATCCGAATCGTCGTCGTCTTCCCCGACCCGTTCGGACCCAGGTATCCGACCACTTCGCCTTCCTCGACGTGAAACGTGACCGCGTCCACTGCGGTGAAATCGCCGAAGCGTTTGGTCAGGTTTTCCGTTTCGATTACGCGACCCACATCCGATCCTGAGCGGCCCTGTTTGCCGTCCACACCAAGGTCTTGACACAAAGACGCAAAGGCGCAAAGATTTTCACTTTTCGATTTTCATTTTTTAATTTCCTTTGCACCTTTGCGTCATTGCGTCGAAGTCTGTTTCTCGAATTCAATTTTCGTCCTCCAGCAGCGAGATAAATACGTCCTCGAGCTGTGATGGAATGATTCGGATCGAGCCGATTTCGGTCCCGGCCGGGGCGCTCGTGCTCAGCCGCGCAATGACCTCTTCCGCCCTCCCCTCCGCCACCCGCAGGTGCAGCCGGTCGCCGAACATCTGGGCGTCCTCGACGTCCGGGTCAGCTCGGGCATGCACGCGCAGGTCGGGCAGAGGCCTCCCGACCAGCTCGACGATCCGGGCGGCGAGACGATCGCGGACCGCGGCCGGCGTACCCTCGACCAGGATCCGGCCGTCCCGCATGAACCCGATCCGCCGGCAGCGTGCGGCTTCATCCATATAAGGCGTGCTGACCAGCACCGCCACGCCCTCCTCCGCCGCCAACCGAATGATCAACCGCCAGAAATCCTGGCGCGTGATCGGATCGACGCCCGTCGTGGGCTCATCGAGAAGCAGAACCTCCGGCCGGTGGACCAGCGCAACCGCCAGCCCCAGCTTCTGCTTCATCCCGCCCGAGAGGCGGCCGGCGAGGCGGCCGGGAAAGGCTTCCAACCCGACGAACGTCAGGATCTCGGCGAAGCGACTGCGCCGGTCCGCCCGCGGCAGGCCGCGTGTCTCGGCGAAAAATCCCAGGTTCTCCTGGACGGTCAGGTCCTCGTACAGGGAGAACCGCTGTGGGAGATAACCGATATGCGCCCGGGCGCGGTCGGGGTTGCTTGAAATGGGATGGCCGGCGATTTCGATCTCCCCGGCGTCGAGCGACAGCGCGCCGCAGGCCAGGCGCATCAAGGTCGTCTTCCCAGCCCCGTCCGGTCCGACCAGCCCGTAGATCTCACCGGCGGCGACCGCCAGGTCCGGCGAGTCGATGGCGACCAGGTCCCCAAAGACCTTGCGGACCCCTTGAATACGGATCACGGCGACCTCACGGGGCTTCGAATACGACGTCGGCCGGCATGCCTGGTTTCAGCCGGCCGGCCGTATCCTCGAGCACCAGCCGGATGGCGAAGACGGTCGTTTTCCGGCCTTCCTGGGTCTGGACATTGCGCGGGGTAAACTCGGCCTGGTCGGCGATGTGGATGACTTCGGCTCGGAAGGTCTCGGCCGGGAAGGAATCGACCGTGACAGCCACTTCCTGGCCCAGTGCGATCTCGCCGTAGCGGTCCTCCGGTGCGTAGACGGTCAGAGACAGCGATCCAAGATCGGCCAGCAGGAGCAGCGGGGCGTTTGGGAGGGCGATCTCGCCCGGCTCGACCAGCCGTTCGAGCACGACCCCGGCGATCGGGGCCGCGATCACAGTCTTTTCGATCTGGACCTCGAGCACTGCCACAGCTGCTCTCGCCGATTCGACCTGTGCCTCGGCCACGGCCAGTTGTTCGGGGGTCGGGGTTTCCAGTTTTGCGGCTTCCAGGCGGGCCTCGGCGGCGGCGATGACTGCTTCGGCCCGGGCCACATCGTCCGGGTCAGGGCCCAGAATTAACTGGGCGTAATCCTCCTCGGCGTTGGCCAGTTGGGCGTTTGCAATGGCGAGCTCCGCCTGGCCCTGGGAGACGTCGAAATCGTTGCTTCCTTCTGTGAGACCATTGTAATTCGCCACGGCCCGGTCGAAGGCCTGCTGAGCTTCGGCGAGCTTGGCCTGCAGCGCGGCTCGGGTCAGGTTCTCGGCAGGTTTATCCTCCCAGGGTTCGAAGGCGTCTTTGGCCTTATCGAGAGCATCCTTGGCGAGGACGAGCGTCGTGTAGGCCAGGTCGATGTCGGTCTGATCAACAGAGCCGGTCAGGTAGCCGAGGTTTCGTTCGGCATTGTACTGGCGCTGGCGGGCGTCTTTGAGGGCCTGCTGGGCGAATGTGGCCTGGTCCGGCCAGGCATCGAAGATGGCTTCCAGGGCTTGCTGCCCGGCGATGAGATCGGACTCCGCCGCCGCGATCGCAGCCGCCTGCTGTTCCGCGGATTGGCCGGCTTCGACCAGATCGTAGTTGGTTTCGGCGACGGTCAGCGCAGCCAGGGTCTGGTCGAGTTGGGCCTGCAGGGCCGCATCGTCCAGGCGGATCAGGATCTCGCCAGCTGCGACTGCATCACCCTCGCGGGCAAAAACTTCCACCACCCGGCCCCCGATCTCGGCGGCCAGGTCGATCTCGACCGCCTCGACAGTCCCCGAAGCGGTCAGGGCGCCTTCGGCCTGTGCCGTGGAATGGGTCGAAAGATAATAGACGGACGCGATCGCGAGGACGATCAGCAGGACGACGGGGGCGATTTTGCGTGGGTCAGGGTGCATGCGATCTCCTTGAAAAAATGAATGTTATGTGGGGCTTCGCCCCACATAACATTCATTTTTTCTTTATATCAATCGAGGCGCTTCCGAAACCGGAGCGCGGCAAGCGTCATGATCGCCAGGCCGAAGACGGCCAGTGCAATGATTTCGACCCGGATGGCTTCGATCCCGACGCCTTTGATCAGCAGCGAGCGGATGATGACCAGGTAATACCGCAGCGGGATCGCGTAGGAGACAGCCTGCAAGACCGGCGGCATGGCCTGGAGCGGGAAGAAAAAGCCGGAGAGAAAGATGCTCGGCAGCAGGGTCATGAAGACCGTCAGCATGGCTTCCTGCTGGGTGTTGGCGATCGCAGAGACGAACAGGCCGATCCCCAGCCCGCTGATTACGAAAACGCCGGACAACAGGATGATGAGCAGCAGGCTCCCGCGGATCGGAACGCCGAACAGCAGCGATCCGAGCGCCAGGACCTCGATCGTGTTGAACAGCGCCAGCAGCACGTAGGGCGTCAGCTTCCCGACGACCAGTTCCCACGAACGGATCGGGGTGACGATCAACTGCTCGATCGTCCCGCGCTCGCGTTCCCGCACGATGGCATTGGCGGTCAATATGGCCGTGATAGCGAACAGGATCATCCCGATCACGCCGGGGACCATGAAATAGGCGCTGACCAGGTCGGGGTTGTACCAGACCTGGGTGCGGACCTCGACCGGCTCCACGGCAGCCGAGCCGAGGGCGATCCCGGAACCGGACAACCGGGCCAGCTGGATCTCGGCCGATTCCTGGCGTCCGATCAACTGGGCAGCGGAGAGGGCGGTGGCGCCGGCGGTCGGGTCAGAGCCGTCCAGGACAAGGGCCACAGCGGCGGAGCCGTTCCCGGCCACCTGGGCGCCGTAGTCCGGCGGGATGATCATCCCCACCCGGGCCGCTCCGTGGTCGATCAAGGTCCTGAGCTCGTCCTCCGAGCTGACGTCGTAAGCGATCTCGAAGTAGTCGGCCGACCGGTATGCGTCGAGCAGGCGTTGGGAGGCCGGGCTGCGGTCCTGGTCGAAAACGGCCATGGGCACATCGCGGACATCGTTGGTGGCCGCGTACCCAAGCAGGAGCAGCTGGACGATCGGCATGGCGATGACGAGCGCCAGGGTGCGCGGGTCCCGGAGGATCTGGATGAACTCTTTCTTGATCAGGGAGGACAGGCGGGAGATCATCGTTTACTTGGGCTCCAGGATCCCGTTCAGGAAGACGTCCATGAAATGGTCGAGGGCGCCCTCGCGAAACTCGGGCGGGGAGCCCGGGCCGAGGGCATGTTTGGAAATGAAGTAGCCCAGAATGGTGCCGAGGAAGATCCGCCACACCATCGGGATCGGGATCGGGCGCAGGCGATCACCGGAGAGGTTGAGCTGTTCCAGGGTCGGACCGACCTGCGGGAGGATACGATCGAGCAGTTCGGGGACATGGCGGCTGTCGAACTCGACCAGCTCGATGAACATCAGGTTGAGGACTTCGGGGCGTTCGGACAATGCGGCGTCGATCAGTCCGGCGGCCTGGCGAAACAGGCCAGCGAGCGTGTCGTGGCGAACATTCATGAGGGCCGGCAGGATCTCATGGTAAGGATGGTAAGCCAGGATGACTTCGCGAAAGATCTCTTCTTTGGAAGCGAAGTGGTTGTAGATCCCGCCGAGGGCGATTCCGGCTTCCCTGGCGATGGCGCGCATGGATGTGCCGTGGTAGCCGCGGCGGATGAAGAGGTGGTAGGCGGCGGAGAGGATGGCGGTGGAGGTGGGCAAGGGGATTCAGCGATTCGGCGATTCGGCGATTCGAAGCATAGGTAGGGCAATCAGTTATCAGTTATCAGTTATCAGTTATCAGTTATCAGTTATCAGTTATCAGTCTG
>Ga0214472_10006124_pt1 | contig 12603 bp, 16 predicted proteins | sample RVTome_6_FD_207662 | JGI IMG/M metagenome (GOLD analysis project Ga0214472, IMG submission 207662) | Soil microbial communities from uranium-contaminated site in the Upper Colorado River Basin, Wyoming, United States - RVT140D175 | ecosystem: Environmental > Terrestrial > Soil > Contaminated >... | reverse complement strand
GCGCGCCACCTCCGCCGCTGCCCGCGCTTCGGCGGCCTTGACCGCTGCGATCCGTGCGGCCTCGCGCTGTGCCGCGCGTTTCGCGAGAATCGCGACGAGGCGGCCGAGCCGGGCCTGATCCTGGCGCAAGGTTTCCTCTTCCTTGCGCTGGCTGCGCAACTGCTCGGACAGGCCGGCGAGCACCTCCTTGCGCTTCGCCTTCACCGACGCGAGCGCGGCATGCTGCGCCTGGCGTTCACCTTCGAGCGCCGCGAGACGGTCGCGCCGCGCCGCGATCGACTCGCCCAGTTGCGCCTTCTGCCGCAGATCGCCACGCAAGGTCTCGATCAGTTCGATTCGCGCCTTGCCGAGATGCTCGAGATAGTGGGCGTCGCGCGCGAGCTGGTTCGGATCGCGGGTCGAGAGAAACGGCGCGACGCCGCCCCCCGCACCATACAGGTAATGGCGCCTCAGCCAGTCGGCGAGTTCAGTCTGCCGCCCGGCGATGCGCTCCTCGACCTCGCTTTGCTCCGCTTCGAGCAGCGCCAGCGATTTCTCCGCCGTCGCGCGCTCGCCGGACAGCCGGCGCAATTCGCGCTCGGCCCGCGAAACGGCGCGCTCCGCCTCGGCCAGTCCGTCGGCCGCGCTGGAACGAGACTCCTCGGTGCCGGCGATTTCGGTCTGCAGCTCGCGAATCCGACGCTTGACGTCCTCGAGGTCGGAGCGCCTCTGCGCCACCTCTCCGGCGTCGTTCGCTGCGGCGGCGCCGGACAAGGCGAGCAGCACCGCCGTGAGCACGGGAACCATGAGCCGAAGACCTGACCGGAGGGCCATGTCGGAAAACTCAGGCCCTGGCCTTGCCCTGCCCCGCGACCGCCGCTTCGGCAGCCCGAATCGTTTCCTCGTCCGCCAGGTAGTAGCTCTTGATCGGGCGCAGGTTCGCATCCAGTTCGTACACGAGCGGCTGCGCGGTCGGAATGTTCAGGCCGACGATCTCGCTGTCGGAGATGTTGTCGAGGTACTTGATCAGCGCGCGCAGGCTGTTGCCGTGGGCGGCGATGAGGATGCGCCGGCCGGCGAGGATGTTCGGCACGATGACCGTTTCCCAGTAAGGCACGAATCGCGCGACGGTGTCCTTGAGGCACTCGGTACGCGGGAACTGCGCGCGCGGCAGCGACCCGTAGCGCGGATCGCCACTGTTCAGCCGCTCATCGCCTTCGGGGAGCGGGGGCGGCGGCGTGTCGTACGAGCGCCGCCAGATCAGGACCTGGTCGTCGCCGAACTTCGCCGCGGTTTCGGCCTTGTTCAGGCCCTGCAGATCGCCGTAATGACGCTCGTTCAGCCGCCATGAATATTCGACCGGCAGCCACAGCGCGTCGAGTTCCTCGAGAACGATGTTGAGCGTCTTGTTCGCGCGCTTGAGCACCGACGTATAGGCGAGATCGAACGCGTAACCCTCGCGCTTCAGCAGCTGACCGGCGATGCGCGCCTCCACGACCCCCTTCTCGGTAAGATCGACGTCGGCCCAGCCGGTGAAGCGGTTGTCCTTGTTCCAGGTGGACTCGCCGTGGCGAAGCAGAACGATTTTGTACATGAGCGCTCGGAAAAGTGATTGACGGGGCAGAAACGGCGTGGCGGCGACTCCAGACGGGAACAGCAGGGAGCTGGCACCGGAACAAAGACCGCCGATCCGCGCTTAATCGGGCCGCGGTATTTTATACTAGTCGCTTGATCTGCACTTCCCGCCCGACGTGGACAACAACGCCATCATCGACCTCATCGACAAGCACGAGCACATCGAGACAGCGGCGCGCGCGCTCAAGGCGATCGCCCACCCGCTGCGCCTGAAGATCCTGTGCGTGCTCGGTGGCAGCGAAATCTGCGTCCAGGAAATCGTCGAAGCGGTCGGCACCTCGCAGAGCAACATCTCCCAGCACCTCGCGATCCTTCGGGACAAGGGTGTGCTGCAGACCCGCAAGGACGCGAACCGCGTCTATTACCGCATCTGCGACCAGCGCACGCTGCAGCTGATCGCGCTGATGCGCGAGGTATTCTGCGGCGTCCCTCCCGGCAAGATCTGAATCAAGAACCAACAACGGAGCAGGATTTCGTGGAATTTCTCCAGCAAAACTGGTATTGGGCCGCGCTCGCCGCAGCAAGCGGCGCGTGGCTGTTGTTCGACCTGGTCCGCACGCAGGGCGACAAGACGCTCGTTTCACCGGTCGAGGCGACGCTGCTGATCAATCGCGAAGACGCCGCCGTCGTCGACATTCGGGATCAGGCGGAATATGCGAAGGGGCACATCCCGAACGCACGTCACATTCCAGTGGCCGAATTCACGCGCCGGAGCACCGAACTCGAAAAACTCAAATCGCGTCCCCTGATCGTCTATTGCGCGACCGGCGCCCGTTCCGGGGCTGCGATTGCCGCGCTGAGGAAAGCCGGATTCGAGAAACTCTTCACGCTGCGCGGCGGTCTCCTCGAGTGGGAAAAAGCCGGTCAGCCGGTCAGCCGAAAGAGGAAATGAACATGCCCAGCATCAGGATGTATTCCACGGCCGTCTGCCCCTACTGCGTGCGTGCGGAGCAATTGCTCCAGCGCAAGGGTGTCGCCGACATCGAAAAGATTCGCGTGGACCAGGATCCGGCCCGTCGCGACGAGATGATGCAGCTGACCGGGCGCAGGACGGTTCCCCAGATATTCATCGGCGATTACCATGTCGGCGGTTGCGACGATCTGTTCGCTCTCGACCATGCCGGCAAGCTGGACGACCTGCTCGCGGCACCCTGACCCATCCTTGTCCGACCCGTCCGCGGGCCCCCACCGATTCACGTCAACCTCCCAGGCCAAACATGACCGAAAACGCCCAAGCCGAACAGCCCGTCTTCTCGATCGAAAAGCTCTATGTCAAGGATCTCTCGCTGGAAGTCCCGCACGCTCCGCGCATCTTCCTCGATCGCGAAAATCCGCAGGTCAACGTGCAACTACGCTCTGAGGGCAGCAAGATCGACGAGGGCATCTTCGAGGTCACGCTGACGGTCACGGTCTCGGCGAAGCTGCCCGATGACCGGACAGTATTCCTCATCGAAGCGGCCCAGGCCGGCATCTTCCAGATCCGCAACGTTCCCGAAGGCGATCTCGAGCCGGTCATGATGATCGGATGCCCGAACATCCTGTTCCCGTATGCGCGCGAAGCGGTCTCCGACGCGATCACGCGGGCGGGGTTCCAGCCGGTCATCCTCGCCCCGGTGAACTTCGAATCGCTGTACCAGGCGCAGCAACAGCAGGCCGCGTCGGCTCCGCAAACCGGCGAGCTTCCGATCCAGTGAGCCCGATGCGCGCGATCGCCCGAACCCTCGGCCTCGTCGCCGTGCTCGCCAGCTCGACGAGTCTCGCCCAGGCCATCGAATACCGTTCGGTCGGGCAGCCGTCGATCATGTACGACGCGCCGTCGGAAAAGGGCAAGCGGCTCTTCATCGTCGCCGCCGGCACGCCGGTCGAAGTCGTCGTCACGCTCGACAAGTGGGTCAAGGTGCGTGACGCGGGGGGCGCGCTGACGTGGGTCGAACGCCGCGCGCTGTCCGACAAGCGTACCGTGCAGGTCACCGCGTCGCGCGCCGCCGTGCGGCAGAACCCGGCCGACGACGCACCGGTCGCATTCGAAACCGTCAAGGACGTCGTCCTGGAATTCGTGTCCCAGTCGGGCAACGGCTGGATCCAGGTCCGGCATAAGGATGGCAGCTCCGGCTATCTCCGCGTAACCGAGGCTTGGGGCGTTTGAGCTCGATGCGCATCGCCGTGTTCGGCGCCGGAGCGTGGGGCACCGCGCTCGCGCTCGCGTTCTGTGCGAAGCATCGCGTCGTCCTCTGGGGACGGGATGCTGAGCACATGCGCACGCTCGCCGCGAGCCGAAGCAACGAGCGTTATCTCCCGGCGGCCCCGCTGCCCGACGAGCTCGAACTCAGCGCCGATTTCGGAGCGGCTGCGCGCGGCGCCGACCTCCACCTGGTCGTCACGCCGCTCGCCGGTCTGCGCGCCGCGGTCGGCGACCTTCGCCATTTCCAGCCGCACACGCCGCTGATCTGGGCCTGCAAAGGCCTCGAGGCCGGCACCGGCAAACTGCCGCACGAGATCGTCGCCGAGACCCTCGGCGCGGATGCGGCCTGCGGCGTTCTGACCGGGCCGAGCTTCGCCGCCGAAGTCGCGCGCGGCATGCCGACCGCGGTCACGCTCGCCGCGAGCGACGCGGCCTTCGCTCGCCGCTGGGTGCATGCGCTTCATCAGCCCCGGTTTCGCATCTACGCGAACTCCGATCTCGCTGGCGCGGAGATCGGCGGCGCGGTGAAGAACGTCCTCGCGATCGCCGCCGGCGTCTCCGACGGCATGGGCTTCGGTCTCAATGCGCGCGCCGCGCTGATCACACGCGGGCTCGCCGAGATCGCAAGACTGGCCGAAGCGCTGGGCGGGCGCCAGGAAACGCTGATGGGTCTCGCCGGCATGGGCGACCTGATCCTGACCTGCACCGGCGACCTGTCGCGCAACCGCCGCGTCGGACTTGCACTCGCGCAGGGCAAGACCCTCGACGAAATTCTCGGCGAGCTCGGCCACGTCGCCGAAGGCGTGTCCACCGCACGCGAAGTCGTCAAGCTCGCCGCACGCCACGATGTGAGCATGCCGCTGTGCGAAGCGGTCGACGCGTTGCTGCACAGCCCGCGACTCGGGCCGCGTGAAGTCGTCGAACAGCTCCTGTCGCGCGAGCCGAAGCACGAGTAGTCTCCGCCGCCTTTCGCCCGCCCGGCCGGAAGCGTCTCAGCCGGCGCCCGCGAACCCGAGTTGCCGCCAAGCCTCGAAAACGACGACGGCGACCGCGTTCGACAGATTCACGCTTCGATTCGACGGGCACATCGGGATCCGCAGCCGCTGCTCCTCGGGCACCGACGCCAGAATCTCGGGCGGAAGCCCGCTCGTCTCGCGGCCGAACAGCAGCACGTCGTCCAGCCGGTAATCCGCGCGGTCGTAGCGCGTCCGCCCTTTGGTGCTCAGGGCGAAGATGCGGCGCGCGCCGAGCACGGCGACGCAGGCGTTCCAGTCCTCATGAACCGTTACGGTCGCCAGATCGTGGTAATCGAGGCCCGCCCGCGCGAGCTGGCGGTCGGAAAGATCGAAACCGAGCGGCCGCACGAGGTGAAGCCGGGCTCCGGTATTCGCGGCGAGCCTGATCGTGTTGCCGGTGTTCGGCGGGATCTCGGGCTGGAAGAGAACGATATCGAGCATGTCAGGCGGGTGAAGGCGTGCGCGCGATGACGAGATTCTCGACCCGTGCGGCGCCGTGGAGTTTGAGCGTCCGCGCGAGCGCGTCGAGCGTCGCCCCGGTGGTCATGACGTCGTCGACGACGATCACGGTCTTGCCGCCGAACGACGCGTCGCAGCGGAAGGCGCCGCGCATATTGCCGCTTCGCGCCTTCCACGGCAAGGACGCCTGCGGGGCGGTGTTCAACACGCGCGACACTGCGTCGAACTCGAGCGGCAATCCCGAGGCGCGCGCGAGCGGGCGCGCGATTTCGACCGCCTGGTTGAAACCGCGCTCGCGCAGACGCCGCACGTGCAGCGGCATCGGCAGCAACACCGCCGCTTGCGGCGCGAGCAGCGGCAACAGCGCATCGGCGAAGAAGCCCGCGAGCGCCAGGCGATGCCGGTACTTCAGCGCCTGGACGACGCGGTCGACGGGAAACGCGTACGCGAACGCCGCCCGGCTCGCATCGAAAGCCGGCGGCGCATGGAGGCACCGGCCGCAGGTCGCACCTGCCGTCGTCGGAATCGCGCATACCGGACAGGACGGAGGCTGCCGCGGCAGCGCGGCCCGGCAGGCGGCACACAGCGATTCGGCGCCGGACTCGGTGCCGCATACGAAGCAGTCCTGCGGCATCAGCGAATTCGCGATTGCGCGCATGCGCCGGCGCAGGACATCGAGCATGTTTGACAAGGTTTCCGGCTATCGACGAATATGCGGTAATTTTGAATTACACCCCGGAACCGCTTTCATGACAATGACTTCTGCTTGCAGGACCACCGAAAACCAGGGCGCCCCCGCGTCGCACAAGCGATGGACGGTCGCCGAAGCGGTCGCGTTGTTCGAGCAGCCGTTCATGGACCTGCTCTTCCGCGCCCAGCAAGTGCATCGCGAAAACTTCGACGCGAACGCGGTGCAGCGCTCGACACTGCTGTCGATCAAGACTGGCGGGTGCTCCGAGGACTGCGGCTACTGTTCGCAGTCGGCGCGCCACGATACCGGCCTGACCCGCGAGCAGCTGATGCAGGTCGCCGAAGTCGTCGAGCACGCGAAGGCCGCGAAGGCGAAAGGCTCGTCGCGCTTCTGCATGGGCGCGGCGTGGCGCGGGCCCAAGGACAAGGATATGGAGACCGTGCTCGCGATGGTGCGCGAGGTCAAGGCGCTCGGCCTCGAGACCTGCGTGACGCTCGGCATGCTGAAGGGCGACCAGGCACTGCAGCTGAAGGAAGCCGGTCTCGACTACTACAATCACAACCTCGACACCGCCCCCGAGTTCTACGGCCAGATCATCACGACGCACACCCTCGCGGACCGCCTCGACACGCTCGACCAGGTCCGCAGCGCCGGCATCAACGTCTGCTCCGGCGGCATCGTCGGCATGGGTGAAGGGCGCACGAGCCGCGCCGGCCTGCTGGTGCAGCTCGCGAACATGGCGCCGCCGCCGGAGTCGGTGCCGATCAACAACCTCGTTCCGGTACCCGGCACGCCGCTCGAAGGCGTCGAGAAGATCGATCCGTTCGAGTTCGTCCGCACGATCGCCGCCGCCCGGATCATGATGCCGGCGAGCTTCGTGCGCCTGTCGGCCGGCCGCCAGCAGATGAATGACGAGCTGCAGGCGCTGTGCTTCCTGGCCGGCGCGAACTCGATCTTCTATGGCGACCGCCTGCTGACGACCGACAACCCGGACGCCGACCGCGACGAAGCGCTGTTCGCACGCCTCGGATTGCGCGCGATCTGAGCCGGATGCCGGCCCCCGCCGATTTCGGCCTCGACCGCTCGCTTCTCGTCCGCCGTTTCGGGCGCGCCGCCGCGACCTACGACGACGTCGCAGTCCTCGCGCGCGAAGTCGCACGCCGCATGGACGAGCGGCTCGACTACATCCGCATCGCGCCAAAGCGCATCCTCGACGTCGGCTGCGGCACCGGGCCGGACTTCGACGCGCTCGCCAGGCGTTTTCCATCCGCGCAGCGGACGGGCGTCGATTTCGCGCTGCCGATGCTCGAGCGCGCGCGCGGCGAACGGGGCCTGCTCGGCCGCTTGCGTGCCTTCGGGCGGCCGGCGGCGCCTTCTCTGGTCTGCGCCGACGCCCGCGCGCTGCCGTTCGCGCGCGCGAGCATCTCGCTCGTGTGGTCCAACCTGATGCTGAACTGGCTCGCGGACCCGCTGCCGGCGCTGCGCGAGATGCATCGCGTGCTCGAAGTCGACGGCATGCTGATGTTCTCGTCGCTCGGGCCCGACACACTGAAGGAACTGCGATCGGCGCTGCCGGCGGCATACGGCGAACGCGTACACCGCTTCATCGACATGCACGACCTCGGCGATGCGCTGGTCGCCGCGGGCTTTTCCGACCCGGTCATGGATATGGAAGTGCTGACGCTCACTTACGCCGACGTCGACGAACTGCTGCGCGACCTGCGGCTTTCCGGCAGCACCAACGCAAGTGCCGGGCGGCCGCGCGGACTCGCCGGAAAGACGGCCTGGGCTGCCGCACGCGCGGCGCTCGACGCGCTGCGTCGCGACGGCCGACTGCCGGCGACGTTCGAAATCGTCCAGGGTCACGCGTGGAAGGCACAATCGAAGACGACCGAGGACGGCCGCACGGTGATGCAGTTCCAGCCACGCAAACCGAGGCCATGAACGCGGCGACCGCGCCGCCGGTGTGGCTGTTCGATCTCGACAATACGCTGCACAACGCCAGCGCGCATATCTTCCCGCACATCAACCGCAGCATGACGGCGTACGTGCAACAGCATCTGTCGCTGAGCCCGGAGGAAGCCAATGCGCTGCGCGTCCAGTACTGGCGCCGCTACGGCGCAACGCTGCTCGGGCTCGTGCGCCATCACGGCACGAATCCGCGTCACTTTCTCGACGCGACGCACCGCTTCGACAAGCTGCACGAGCTGATGGTGTTCGACCGTGCGCTGCGCGCGATGCTGCGTCGGTTGCCGGGTCGCAAGATCGTGTTCTCGAACGGCCCGCAGCGCTACGCCGAAGCGGTCGTCGGGGTGATGGGCATCCGGCGCCATTTCAACGATGTTTTCGGCATCGAGCAGATGCGCTTCCAGCCGAAGCCGGGAGTGCAGGCGTTCCGTCACCTGCTGCACGATCACCGGCTGAATCCGCGCCGCTGCGTGCTCGTCGAAGACACGGCCGAAAACCTGCGCACCGCGAAGCGGCTCGGGATGAAGACCGTCCTCGTCGGCCGCGGGCTGAGGCGGCCGGCGTACGTCGACCTGAAGATCGCTTCGATCCTCGACCTGCACCGCGCCGCCCGGCCGTGGCTGGCCTGAAGCGGCACGGCGACGGCGCTCAGCCCGCAGCCTTCAGCCAGCGCGCCGCGTCGAGCGCGAAGTAGGTCAGGATGCCGTCGGCGCCCGCGCGCTTGAACGCGAGCAGCGCCTCCATCACGCAGGCCTCCTCCGCGAGCCAGCCGTTCGCGATCGCGGCCTTCAGCATCGCGTACTCGCCGCTGACCTGATACACGTAGGTCGGCACCTGGAGTTCGGTCTTCACGCGGCGGACGATGTCGAGGTAAGGCATGCCCGGCTTGACCATGAACATGTCGGCGCCTTCGGCGATGTCGAGCGCGACCTCGCGGATCGCCTCGTCCGAGTTCGCCGGGTCCATCTGGTACGTGTATTTGTTGCCCTTGCCGAGGTTCCCGGCCGAGCCGACGGCGTCGCGGAACGGGCCGTAGAAGCTCGACGCGTATTTCGCCGCGTACGCGAGGATGCGCGTGTGGATGCGGCCGTCACCGTCGAGTTCGGCGCGAATCCGCGCGACCCGCCCGTCCATCATGTCCGACGGCGCGACGACGTCGGCGCCCGCCTGCGCATGACACAGCGCCTGCTTCGCGAGCGCCTCGAGCGTTTCGTCGTTGAGCACGTAGCCGCGCGGATCATCCGGGTCGATCAGGCCGTCCTGGCCATGGCTCGTGTAGGGGTCGAGCGCAACGTCGGTGATCACGCCGAGCTCCGGAAAGCGTGCCTTCAGCGCCTGCACCACGCGCGGCACGAGCCCGTCGGGATTCCACGCCTCTTCCGCGCCCGGCGTCTTGCCGCCGGCATCGATGACCGGAAACAGCGCGAGCGCCGGCACGCCGAGCGAGACCGCGTCTTCGGCGACCTGCAGCAGCCCGTCGAGCGACATTCGGTTCACGCCGGGCATCGACGGCACCGCCTCGGTGACGCCGTTGCCTTCGACGACGAACACGGGGTAGATCAGGTCATCGGTCGAGAGCCGGGATTCGCGCATCAGGCGGCGCGAAAAATCGTCGCGGCGCATCCGCCGCATGCGGGTCGCGGGAAAGATTCCGGTAGGACGCATTGTCGATCCAGTCACGTGAAGGAGAGGGATACACTCGGTAACGACGCCGGGAGGAACTTCCCCGGGAAAACACCTATCTTACTTGACAGATGGCGACGAGCCATCTCCCGCTTCACCTCCCTGAGCGGGTGCCTTAATCCAGTTAAGGCGTTTGACCCCGGGCTTTATCCCCTTTAGCCCGGGGTTTTTTATTCCCGCAGCTACTTGCCGGCGGCCCGCAATTGCGCCGCGGTCGGAATCGCCGGCAAGTCCTCGGCCGGCAGGTTCAGCCACTCGGCGACCTTGTGCTCGACTTCCTCCATGCCGACTTTCTTCAGGCTCGAAAACAGCTGCACGCTGATCTGCGGCCCGAGCACGGCGAGCTCCCGGCGTACGCTCGCGAGCGTCGTGGCCGCCTCGTTGCGCGACAGCTTGTCGGATTTCGTCAGCAGAACGTGGATCGGACGCCCGCCGGGGACGAACCAGTCGATCATCTGGCGGTCGAGCGGCGTCAGCGGATGGCGCGAATCCATGATCAGCACGAGCCCGACGAGGTTTTCGCGCTTGCGCAGATAGTCCTCGAGCAAGCCCTGCCACTGCCGCCGCACGTTTTCGGGCACCTTCGCAAAGCCGTAGCCGGGCAGGTCGACGAGCACGGCGCCGCAGTTGAGGCGGAAGAAATTGATCAGCTGCGTGCGCCCCGGCGTCTTCGAAACATATGCCAGGCGTGTATGCCCGGCGAGCGTGTTGATCGCGCTCGACTTGCCGGCGTTCGAGCGCCCGGCGAATGCGATCTCCGCGCCGTCCGGAGGCGGCAGGCCGGCTGATTTCGCTATGGAAATTTCGAATCGTGCGTTGCGGAAGATGGGCATCGGAAATCGGAAGAAACGGAGGCGGGTTTGCACATTTGCCCACCTTGCATCGCGCAAAACGGGATACTTAATATAGAATAGCGTGTTTGCGACAACCACTCACGGCTTTCTTCTGAGGACACCATGATCAAGCGTTCCCTGCTGCTCTCGCTGCTGCTGGTTGCAGGCGGCCTTCACGCCCAAGACCAGACTCCCGATCTCGCCAAGGCGAAACAGACCGCCGAGGGGATCTGCGCCGGCTGTCACGGCGCGGACGGCAACAGCGCCGTTCCGACGAACCCGAAGCTCGCGGACCAGCATGAGGAGTACCTCTACAAGCAGCTGCGGGAGTTCAAGTCGTGGGACGGCAAGCCCGCGGTGCGCGATAACCCTGTCATGGGCGCGATGGTCGCCGGACTCGAAGACGCGGACATGAAGGCGCTGGCGATGCATTTCTCGTCGCAGGAACTGCAGCCGGCGGTCGCAACGAACGCCGACACCGCGAAGCGCGGCCAGGACATCTGGCGCGCCGGCATCGCGTCGAAAGGCGTCCCGGCGTGTGCCGGGTGCCATGGCCCGGCCGGAGCCGGGCTACCCGCGCAATACCCGCGCCTCGCCGGCCAGTTCGCCGAATACACCGAAGCGCAACTGAAGGCGTTCCGCGACGGCGTGCGGGCGAACGACCCCAACCTGATGATGCAGACGATCGCGCTGAAGATGACCGACGGGGAAATCAAGGCGGTTTCCGATTACGCGGCCGGTCTGCGCTGAAATAGCCGCGAGTCGCTGAACGGATAGAAGGGGCGGCCATACCGCCCCTTTTTCTCGTTCGAAGCTCCGCTGCAGGCGGGGCGGCATCTGTGATAATAATGGTTCCAAGGCGGCCGCCCGGCTGCACCAGTGGAAACGACACATGGAACAGAATTCCGCGCAGGACCGGCCGGCCCGCTCGCCCGGCCTCTCGACCTCGGACGCCCGGCGCGCAATTCTTGAGCGCTTGTCGCCGATTTCCGGCTGGGAGCGGGTCGCAGTGCGCAACGCGCTCGGGCGCGTCCTCGCCGAAGACGTCATCGCGCCATGCAACGTGCCCGCCCACGACAATTCCGCGATGGACGGCTATGCGGTCCGCTTTGCGGATCTCTCCGCGCAGGGCGATAGCGCGCTGACGGTCGTCGGCACCGCGTTCGCCGGCAAGCCTTTTACCGGCGTCGTCGGCGCCGGACAGGCGGTGCGCATCATGACCGGCGCGCCGATCCCCCAGGGTGCGGACACGATCGTCATGCAGGAAGTGACCCGCAGCGACGCCGGGCGCGTCATCATCCCGCCTGGCCAGCGCTCGGGACAGAACCTGCGACGCGCCGGCGAGGATCTTCCCCGCGGCAGCGTCGCGCTGCCGCGGGGCAAGCGCTGCGGACCAGCCGAACTCGGCCTGATCGCGTCGCTCGGCATCGCCGAAGTCGGCGTGTGGCGCGCGCTCCGCGTCGCGTTCTTCTCGACCGGCGACGAACTCGCGTCGATCGGCAGACCGCTGGCGCCGGGCGAAGTATATGACAGCAATCGGTACACGCTGTTCGGCGCGCTCTCCCGGCTCGGCTGCGACATTCTCGACATGGGCGTCGTGCAGGACGACCCGGCGGCGCTCGAAGCCGCTTTCAGCGAAGCCGCGCGCAACGCCGACGTGATCCTGACGAGCGGCGGCGTATCGGTCGGCGAGGCGGATTTCATTCGCGAGCTCGTCAACCGCCTCGGTGAAGTCGCCTTCTGGAAAATCGACATCAAGCCGGGCCGCCCGATGGCGTTCGGCCGCATCGGCGACGCGTGGCTGTTCGGCCTCCCGGGCAATCCGGTCGCAGTACTCGTCACGTTCTACCAGTTCGTCCAGGATGCGCTGCTCGCGCTCGCGGGGGTCTCGCCGCTGCCCGAGCCGGTCCTGTTCGAAGTCGCATGCGCGGAGGCCATCCGCAAACAGCCGGGGCGGCGCGAATTCCTGCGCGGGCAGCTGTCGAGTATCGACGACCGGCGCATGGTTCGCCTCGCCGGCGCGCAAGGTTCGGGCGTGCTGCGCTCGATGTCGGAGGCGAACTGTTTCATCGTGCTGCCCGAGGAACGCGGCGACGTCGCAGCCGGCGAACCGGTCCTCGTGCAGTTGTTCGACGGCCTCGTATGAGCGCCTCAACA
>Ga0214472_10006123_pt1 | contig 12604 bp, 14 predicted proteins | sample RVTome_6_FD_207662 | JGI IMG/M metagenome (GOLD analysis project Ga0214472, IMG submission 207662) | Soil microbial communities from uranium-contaminated site in the Upper Colorado River Basin, Wyoming, United States - RVT140D175 | ecosystem: Environmental > Terrestrial > Soil > Contaminated >... | reverse complement strand
GCGAATAGCGTTGCGGCGAAGTGAAAGCGCCCGCAGTTACAGGCGCTTAGAAATGCAATTAGCATGGCCGGGATGTTCCGCATGGATAACCTCCCTGAGTCCTGGGCGAGGTTGAAGCGTCGGAGGTCAGGACGGAAGAGGACGCCCGGGGCCCGCCGAACAGCTGCGACCACGACAATACGATGGCTCCGGTGCGAAGGTTGAAAACGGTGACCTGCTCTCAATATATCAGCGGAACGGGGCCCACGCGGGGTCGTCGAGGATGCGCCGGCCGATCCACGGGACGGGGGGAGCGCCGCGCGCCATGAAGGCGTCGTGGAAGGCGGCGAGGTCGAACGTCTCGCCGCGCGCCCGGGCCGCCGCCTCGGCGTCGGCGCGCAACTGCCGGATCATGAGCTTGCCGAGCGTGTAGTTCAGGTACTCCGGGTCGTACGTGCCGCGCAGCGCCTGCTGGCGGGCGTTCACGGAATCCTGGTAGGCCAGGGTCACGAACATGCGCTCCGCCTCGTCGACGGATAACCCCTCGGTGTGGAGGCCGATCGAGGCGAGGTAGCGGACGACCCTCAGCAGTGCGTCCTGCACCACCGCCAGCCCGAGACGCGGGTTGCCCCCGGCCAGCCCCTCCTCCCAGCTCATCTCTTCGCCGTAGTGGGCCCAGCCCTCGACCGTGACGTAGGCGCCGAGCAGGCGCTGGGCCTTGGTCGGCGCGCGGTGGAGGTGGTTGAAGTGGTGGTAGTGGCCGGGGTACGCCTCGTGCGCGCTGGTGTTGAGGATCGTCCAGGCGTTGTTGCGGGCCAGGAAGTCCTCCTTGACCGCTTCCGACCACTCCGGCTCGACCGGCTGGATGAAGTAGAAGCCGGTGGTCGCCTCGCGCTCGAACGGTCCCGGGATCCAGATGTAGGCGAAGTTCGTCCGCGCGAAGGGTGGGATCTCCCGTACCTCGACGTCGCCCGGCAAGCGGGTTCCCACCCGGGCCTCCTCGACGAATTCCTTGAGATCGTCGATCACCTCGCCGGCCGTGGCGACGATGGCGTCGGCCGCGGGCTTGTCGTCGCCGAGCGCCTCGAACGCGGCCCGGACGCGCGCGTTGGGCGGAGCGTCGGGAACGATTGTGCCGGCCAGGCTGTCGCCCTTGGCCTGGATCCGCGCGAGCTCGGCTTCCGCGATCGCCTTGAGACGCTCGATGGGCAGGTCGACGGCGGAGAGGAGGGCGTTCATCCGGCCGTAGCGCTCGGCGCCCAGAGCGTAGTCGCCGGTCGCGTTCGGGAGGACCTCGGTCTCGAGGTAGGCAGCGTAGTCCTCGATCGTCTCGATGGCGGCGTCGCGGGCGACGCGGAACCTCTCCTGGAGCACGGGATCGTCGACCTCCGCCAGCGCCGTGGTGAGGTCCTCGCGCAGGAAGCGCGGCCACCCGCGGTAGGTGATCAGCGCCACCTCGACGTACGGGCGCGGCGGGTTCGAGACGTTGGCGCGCGCCGCCTCGACGAGCTCCGGGAACCGCTCGATACGGCTCACGATGGAGGCCATCCGCGCGGGAAGCGGGGCGTAGTCCAGCAACAGCAGCAGGGTCACGTCCCACTGGTCCGCGTAGTAGCGCGGGTCCTTGCGCCAGGTGCCGACCTCCTCGAGCCAGAACAGGTCGCCCCGGATCTCGCGCAGGACGAGCTCGCGGTCGAGCCGCTGGTCGGGCGTGAGCGCGGCCATGTCGATGGCTTCGAAGCGGTCCTCGAGGCCGTGCAACACGTCGATCCACGTCGCCATCGCCGCGCTGTCGCGCGAGCCCAGGAGGGGATCGTACGCGTGGAGCCCGGCTCCCGCGGCCGCCGTCGGATAGAAGGCGTAGTAGCGGTCGAAGAATCCGTCGATCGCGGTGTCGAATTCGCTGGTCGTGGGCTGTGCGGCCATCGAGCTCACGACGAAGAAGACGAGGAGAAGGGGGGCTAGCGTTCGAACCATCGCATCGAAGGATAACGCGCGGCCGCTATATTGGCCGCATGGTCCGCACGCTGACGCGCTCATGACGGATTCTTGGACGACGTCGCCCGACGTGGCCGACGACGACGCTCCGCTCACGTTCTGCGACCAGTGCGGCCACCTCCAGGTCGGACTGCGCGCGGTATGCGAGCAATGCGGGGTCCCTCTCGACCGCAGCGTCTACGATCCCTTCGTCGCCATCCACCAGAACGCGGCCGTCGTGCGCCAGGCGATCCGCGGCCGCGCCAAGCCGTCTGTGTTCGGCAAGGCCGCGCTGATCGGGCTGGCGCTGCTGTACTTCGCCTACTCTCCGATGGCTCTGGCCGGGTGGTCTTCGGTCCGGCCGTTCTCGGCTCTGGTGCTCGTCTTCGTGGTGCTCGCTCCTCCCATCGGGTTCTTCATCCTGGCGGCGTTCCACCGCATGCGGTCGCGGGACACGTGGGACGAGTACCGACGCTGGGAGTGATCCCCTGAGACCTCATCGAATCGGCTGACGCATGTGCACGCTGATCGCCTTCCATCGCGTGTGGGAGGACGCGCCGCTGGTGGTCGCGGCCAACCGCGACGAGCGGTACGACAGGCCGGCCACCGCGCCTCGGTGGCTGGAGGATCCGCCGGCCCTCGCGCCGCGCGACGACGTGGCCGGCGGCACCTGGATGGGCGCCAACCTCGAAGGAGTTTGGGTGGGGATCACCAACCGGCGTGGTGCGTCGCCCCCCGATCCTGACCGGCGCTCGCGCGGTCGGCTCTGCCTCGACCTCCTGCGGGAGCGGTCGGCCGACGCCGTGATCGCCGCGCTCGATCGGCTCGAGGAGCCGTACAACCCGTTCCACGTGGTGTGCGGCGACGGCCGGACGCTGAGCCTGATCGAGTACGAGGAAGGGAACGTCCGGCCGAGGGCGCTGGGGCCCGGCTGCCACATCGTGAGCAACGAGCCGTTCGACGCGACGGCCGAAGAGCCCAAGGTGCGGCGCGCGTGGGAGCTGCTGGAGAAGGGCGGGCTGTGGCCGGTGGATGTCGGAGGCGCTGCGCCCGCCGGGGTGAGCAAGGCGCTCGCCGCGAGCCTCGGCGACCATGGAGTCCGAGGCCCCGACGCCCTCTGCCTCCACGGCGGCCGCTACGGGACGCGGAGCGCGGCCGTGTGGCGGCTCCACCCCCCGGCGGCGCCCGGCGATCCCCCGGCGTTCGGCCTGATCTATGCCGACGGCCCGCCCTGCTCTACGCCGTTCGAGCCGGTGCCCGGTGGGAGGCCTAGCAGGCGCTCCCTTCCGTGACTCTTCCCTCCGCAGAATTGGCGCAGTAGACGGCCTCGCTCTGGGCGTGGCGCGCGATCATCGCGTAGGAGTCGCCTCCCCGAGTGATCTCGATCGTGACGTTGGGGGGTGGCGCGATCCTCAGATCGCCGAGGGTCGAGGCGTAGTTGCCGTGATCCCGGCGATGCTGCTCCTGGACCACCATGAACAGACGAAGGGCCGACATCGTGATGTCTTTCGGGGCGGCGGCTGCGAAGTCATCGTCTCCATTGACCGTGATCGGCTGCGCGATCCACACGATCACGGGGCGGCCCTCGAGCTCACCGGGGCTCCAGCGGGTCGTCATCGCCCATGAGCGTGCTCCTTCCTCGCACGCCGGCTCGCTCGACTTGAGGATCTCCGTCGCGGTCACGGTGCCCTCGGTGTCGATCCGGATCCCGATCGTCACGTCGCACGTCGCCGGCGCGTTCGAGTCTCTGAAGTGGCCGATCAAGTCGTCCGGGTTGCAGGCCACCAGGCAGGTCGGCTTCACGGTGTAGGGCGTGAAGGCGAAGCGCGGCGGCGTGTCCTGAACCGCCGGTGTCACCACTGCGGGAGGCTCAGCGCTTGCTGGCTCCGGCGTGACGGTGCGTAGCGGCTTCACGGGCACGGGCGCCGCGATGGCGAAGCCGATCACGAGAGTGACGGCGCCTAGGGCCGCGATCGCTCGCGGCGCGCGACGTGAGGCGGAGGCGGTCATGGCACGGACTCTCCTTTCGAGGAACGATCGCGTCTCGAACAGCGCGACGGCGAGGAGCGGGCGGGTCGAGACGCGGCGGCCCACCTCGAGGAGGAGGGTGCCGTAGCGGTCGAGAGAAACGCCGTGGGCCAGGACGCGGCGGTCGCAATCCACTTCGATCGCCAGGCGGAGCCGCCGAAGCTGCCACCACAGCGCGGGATTCCACGGGGCCAGGACGACCGCGAGCCACCCCATCCAGAGAAGGAGCGGATCGCGGCCCCGCTGATGCTCGCGCTCGTGGAGGATGACGAGCCGCTGGAGTTCGTCGTCCAGCTCGCGCAGCCATCCGGGAACCGTGATGCGACCGCCGAAGAAGCCCACGACGGCGGGCCCCACGCCGGGAGACTCGAGCACGCCGACCCCGCCGACCTGCCGCTCGGTCCACGTGCCGCGCGCGCGGTGAAGGCGCCAGGCGCTCCACGCGAGCCATGCCAGCATGGTCACCGAGAGAGCGGCCCAGATATACGGGAAGGCGGAATCCAGCCGAGTGAGGAGCGGCGTTTCACTGGCGAGACCGCCGGCGCCCAGGTCGATCCACGTGACGGGCTCGGTGGGGAGGAGCTCGGCCGTGGCGGCGGGGACGGCGGCGGGCACGAGGTACGCCGCCAGCGGAACGCCGAGCGAGGCCGCGATCGAGGCGCACCAGATCCAGCGCGTCGAGCGGCGCTGGGCGACCATCGCTCTCTCGGCTGCGATGGCCGCGAGCGCGAACGCCGCGCCGAGGGCGGACGCGTACAGGGCCCAGCCGAGCGTCATCGCCGCTCCTGCCGGAGCCGCGCGTCGAGCAGCTTCCGGATTCGCAGGAGCTCCTTCTCCGAGAGCCCGCGGTCCGAGACGAGCTGCGTCAACAGGAGCTCGGGCGAGCCGCGGTACACTCCACGTATGAGCCGGCGCAGAGCGCTCTCCGCGGCCTGCGCCCGCTCGACGAGCGGCTGATAGCGGTAGGCGCGACCCTCCTCGCGGTGGCGCACGTACCCCTTGCTCTCCAGGATGCGCAGGATCGTGAGGACGGTCGTGTAGGCGAGCTCGTCAGGGAGGCGCTCGCGGACCTCCTGTACCGTCGCGGGCCCGATCTCCCACAGGACGTTCATCACGTCCAGCTCGCGATCGGTGAAGTCGATGTCCCTGCGCCTCGGCACGGGTCCCTTCCACTAAGGTCTTAGTAGTTATATCACGAAACCGACTCCGTGTCAACTAAGAGCTTCGTAGCAGGGGGGGGACCGGAGCTATCGAGGCCCCTCAGCGCGAGAGGGTGAAGGTTCCCGTCAACGCGCCATCGCAGCTGTCGTCGAGGGCCATCGTGCCGGCGGCCCCCACGCCGCCCTCGGCGATCGCGCCGACCAGGCTGGCGGTGCCGAAGCAGTTCTGCGGCGTGGCGTAGGGCATGGTGACACGCAGGCTGTCGGCGGCGATGACGCCGCTCACGGCGCTCTCCATCGTGAAGGGCGAGGTGACCGTCAGGTTTCCGGAGACGGCGCCGCCCGGGGCCGTCGTCAGCGTCATCCTGCCGCCGTAGGGGTTGCCCTCGACCACGAAGCCCGCGGTGTATTCGCCTGCGAGGTTGAAGGAGTAGCCGGGGTCGCCCGGCTGCGGGTTGCCGGCGCAGGCGCCGAGCAGCGCGGCCACGATCAGTGCCGCGGGGAGGCGGTCCGTGACATGCATGGCGGTCCCTTTCGGTCGGGTTGGTCTCTTGGAGAGGGAAACGTCTCTCGGCAATCTACGTGACCCGGCCGTTCCGCGTTTCCCCCGCGACGAGCCACCGGAGCTCGCGGCCCCGCCTCAGTCCTCGGGCGCGGGCCCGGGATGCTCCCGCCAGTTGACGACGATCCCGCGGACAGCGGGATGATCGAGCAGGTTCGTCAGCACCGTTTCGCAGACGCGCCACTTCCCGTCCTTGGCCCGCAGCCGGACCAGGAGCTGCGGCGAGGTGCGGTAGGACATCTTCAGGATCTCGGCCATCGCCTGTTCCGCCGCGGGGCGATCGTCGGGATGGACCAGGTCGAGGAAGCGGACCGTCTTCATGTCCAGGACGTTGTAGCCCAGGATGCGCTGGAACGCGGGGCTCCGGTACACCGGACGCCCCTCCACGTCGAGGACGGAAAAGACCTCGTGCGCATTCTCCACCAGCGCGCGGAACCACTGCTCGTCGGCGAGGCGTTGTCCGATGAGCGCGCGCTGGGCGGCGAGCTGGCGGCGAACCAGGAAGTAGAGCGCGATCGCGGTGACGGCTACGAACGCCAGGCCTTTGGTCATCTCCAGGATCGTGACCGCCCGCTCGATCCCCAGCGCCGCTTCGACGAACAGATCGCTGAGCGCGATCCACAGACCCGCCAGCAGCGCGTACGCTGCGGCCACCTTGAGCGCGCCGCGCTGCGGGCCGAATCGATGGGATTGGGGTTCCGGCGTCGGATACATGCGGAGTCGTTGTCCATGCAAGATGGCGGCCGGGCGCAGGGCCGCAACTCGCGCCGTGTAGGATCGCGCTGACAAGCGCGATCGAACCTCTATCGGGAACGAGGCCTGCGAACGGCTCGTCGCATGACCGGGCGGTGCGGCGAGCGGCGGGCCACCTCGTCGAACCCCGCCGCCCGGAAAGCGGAAGCGACCCCCGTGTACACGAACACGTCGGGCTGATGCGCCCCCGGCTCCGTCGGATACCCCTCGACGATGCGGGCGCCGCGCTCGGCGGCGAAGCGCGCGGCCGCGTCGAGGAGCGCGACCGTGAGACCGCGCCCGCGGTGCTCCCTGTCCACGTAGAAGCACGTCACCGACCACACCGGCCGCTCGTCGACGGGAGCCATGACGCGCGATCGGGCGAGGCGCGGGTAGGCCTCGCGCGGACCGATCGCGCACCAGCCGACCGGCACGTCGCCCTCGTAGGCGAGGACGCCGGGCTCCGCGCCGGACCGCACCAGGGCGCGGAACGCGCGGCGGTTCCCGCCGCTCCGGCCGGCGCGGAAGTCGGCCGGAGCCGCGCGCCACCACATGCACCAGCATCCACCGCACGCGCCCTTCGGGCCGAAGAGCCGCGCCAGGTCGTCCCATCGGTCGGGCGTCAGCGGGTGGAACGCGGTGCGCGCGCCCCGCTTTCGGCTGCCGGTCCTAGCCATCGTCCGCCACCTCGTAGTGGATCACGCGCTCGTCCCGCTCGATCAGAAAATCGTCGTCCCGCGGATAGAAGACCGCTCGATCGACGTCGTCGCCCGCGAAGCGCCGCACGGCGTCCCACGACTCCCACATCGAGATCACCAGGAACTCGGTCCGGTCCGCCTCGTCCTTGCGCAGGATCCAGGCGCCGCGGTTGCCGGGCGTCGCCCGGTAGGCGCGGATTCCCGTCTCCTCGACGTACCGCTCGTACGCGTCCGCCTGATCGATCGGGGTCGCCCCCCGCCACAGCCGCGCGATCATGGGCCTATCGCCTCTCTGCTGGGGATCTCCCGATACAACCTGTACATTGTACCGCATGAAGATCGACGGAATCCTCGCGATCGAGCGAGGACCCCGAAGGACCGCCGCGCTCGCCGCGTGGTTCCAAGGTCTTTATCCGAAGGATGCCGACAAGCCGGTTCTGGTCGGCGGGGCAGTGGAGTTGTACACCCGCGGCGCCTATCGAACGGGAGACCTGGACTTCGTCGGGGACGTTCCGCCGGCCGTCCAGCGGGCCCTCATCGACGCCGGCTTTCGAAGGCGCGGGCGGCACTGGGTGCACGAGAAGGGGGAGCTGTTCATCGAGCTCCCGAGCCGGTCCTTCGACGCCCGGGTGCGATTGGACCTGATTCAGCTCGATGAGTGGAAGGTGATCGCGCTTTCGCCCGAGGACATCCTCGTCGACCGTCTGGCCGCGTGGAAATTCTGGAACGTGGTGCCCGACGGCGTGAACGCCTTCCTCCTGTGGAGGGATCGGGGACAGGACCTGGACGTCGACCATCTGGAGCGGCGCGCCGCGGAGGAAGGAGTTGAGGATGCCCTCCAATCCCTGCGTGAAGCGAGCCTCGGGAATCCGACGATCGAGGAGATGGAACGATGGGCACACCGAAGCCGATGAGGGTGTTTCGGGTCTACCGGCGAAGGCGCGAGCTTCCACCGCTGTCCAGCGCCGCGCGGGGCGTCCGCCCGCGGGACTACGAGGAGTGGAAGACGTTGCGGGCCTGGGGGGAGCTCCCCGACTGGGAGCTGGACCCGCCCGGCTATCTCCTGCGGCTCGCGCGGGAGAAGGCGCGGCTGACCCAGCGGAAGCTCGCCGCGCGCATGGGCGTCTCCCAGCAGGCGGTGGCCAGGGCCGAGCGCTGGGACGCCAACCCGACGGTCGCTTTCCTCCGGCGATGGGCCGAGGCTTGCGGGGTGGACGTCCGGCTCGACCTGGGCTGACCGCACGGCATGACGCTCGACCGCGTTGACGTCCCCCCACCGCCCGAGTAACGTGCCGGCGCTCGACGCGACGCGTCCGATGTCGCACGCCGAACCGTCCAGGGAGGGAACATGTCCAACGTTCCGGAGGAGCTGCTCTATACCGAGGAGCACGAGTGGGTCGCCTACGACGAGGAGTCGGGCGTGGCGACCGTGGGCATCACCGATTACGCGCAGGGCGAGCTCGGCGACATCGTGTTCATGGAGTTGCCGGACGTCGGCCTCACCACCAAGCGCAAGACTTCGTGCGGCACGATCGAGGCCGTCAAGGCGGTGGCCGAGCTCTACGCTCCGCTGACCGGCGAGATCGTCGAGGTGAACCACGAGCTGGACGACCACCCCGAGATCGTGAACCAGGATCCGTACGGCGAAGGGTGGATGATCAAGATCCGGCTCACCGATCCCGGCGAGGTCGAAGGGCTGATAGATTCTTCCGAATACCAGGCCCACATCGGTTAGGAGTGCGGCCCACGTCGACCGTCGCATCTTTAGCCTTGAATAATACCCCTTCCACGCTCCCGCCGCGCGACCGCTTCGCCGACCGTCACATCGGCCCGCGGCCCGGCGACGTCGCCGCCATGCTCGAGGCTCTGGGCTACGACGATCTCGACGAGCTGACCGACGCCGTCGTTCCGCCCGACATTCGCCTGGATCGCGCACTCGACCTGCCGGCCGCCGCGTCCGAGGACGCGGTGCTCGAAGAGCTGCGCGAGCTGGCGACCAGGAACCAGGTCTTCCGTTCCTTCATCGGCATGGGGTACCACGACACGATCACCCCGCCGGTGATCCTGCGGAACATCCTCGAGAATCCCGGCTGGTACACCGCCTACACGCCCTACCAGGCGGAGATTTCCCAGGGCCGGCTGGAGGCGCTGCTCGCGTTCCAGACGATGGTCTCCGACCTGACCGGCCTGGAGGTCGCCAACGCCTCGCTGCTCGACGAGGGGACGGCGGCGGCCGAAGCCATGGCGATGACGCATCGCCTGGTTCGCAAGGGCGAGGTGTACCTGGTCGACCGCGGCTGTCATCCCCAGACGATCGCCGTCCTGACGACCCGCGCCGAGGCGATCGGGCTCCAGGTCGAGGTGACGGACGTCCTCGCGCGCGAGATCGACGAGCGCGTGTTCGGCGTCCTGGTCCAGTACCCGACGACCGAAGGCGCGATCGTCGACTACTGGGATCTGTGCGCGCGGGCGCACGCGGTGGGCGCCCTCGTCACAGCCGCCACCGACCTCCTCGCGCTCGTCCTCCTCGCTCCTCCCGGCGAGTGGGGCGCCGACATCGCGGTGGGGAACAGCCAGCGCTTCGGCGTTCCGCTCGGGTACGGCGGACCGCACGCGGCGTTCTTCGCCACGCGGCCCGACTACGTGCGCCAGGTGCCCGGGCGGATCATCGGCGTCACGCGCGACGCCCACGGCGGCGACGCCTATCGCATGGCGCTCCAGACGCGCGAGCAGCACATCCGCAAGGAGAAGGCGACCAGCAACGTGTGCACGGCGCAGGTGCTGCTGGCGGTCGTGGCCGCGATGTACGCCGTGTGGCACGGTCCCGAAGGGCTGACGCGCATCGCGCGCCGCGTGCACGGCCTGGCGCGGCTGCTGGCGGAGGGCCTCCGGAGCGTCGGGCTGGTCGTCGTCCACGACGCCTACTTCGATACCCTGTGCGTAGAGGTGACGCCGGCCGGAGCGGAGCGCGTGCGCGAGTGGGCGCGCTGGCGGGAGGTCAACCTGCGCGAGATCACCAGCCACCGCTTCGGCATCGCGCTCGACGAGACCACCACGCCCGCCCACGTCCAGGACCTGCTGGATCTCTTCGCTCCCGAGCCGGAGGAGTCCCCCGAGCTCGGCGCGCTGGAGCTTCCCGGCGATCCCGCGATCCCCGACGCGTTCGCGCGGCACTCGACCTTCCTCACGCATCCGGTCTTCCACCGCTACCGCTCGGAGACCGAGATGCTGCGCTACCTCAAGCGCCTGGAGAACCGCGACTTCTCGCTGACCCACGGCATGATTCCGCTGGGGTCGTGCACCTTGAAGCTCAACGCCACCACCGAGATGATGCCCGTGACCTGGCCCGAGTTCGGCCGCATGCACCCCTTCGCCCCGCTCGAGCAGGCGGCGGGCTACACGGAGCTCTTCGCCCAGCTCGAGTCGTGGCTCGCCGAGATTACCGGGTTCGCGAGGGTGTCGCTTCAGCCCAACGCGGGCTCGCAGGGCGAGCTCTCCGGCCTGCTCGTGATCCGCGCGTACCACCGCGCGCGCGGCGACGGTCACCGGCGGACGTGCCTGATCCCGGCATCGGCACACGGCACCAACCCGGCGAGCGCGGTCATGGCCGGGATGGAGGTCGTCCCGGTACGGACCGACGCGGGCGGCAACATCGACGTCGAGGACCTGCGGTCCAAGGCCGAGAGCCACGCCGATACGCTCGGCGCGATCATGATCACGTATCCGTCGACCCACGGCGTGTTCGAGGCGCGGATCCGCGAGATCTGCGAGATCGTCCACCGGCACGGCGGGCAGGTCTACATCGACGGCGCCAACATGAACGCCCAGGTGGGCCTCGCCCGGCCCGGCGACTACGGGGGCGACGTCTGCCATCTCAACCTCCACAAGACGTTCTGCATCCCGCACGGCGGCGGCGGCCCCGGCATGGGCCCCATCGGCGTCGCCGGGCACCTGGCGCCGTTCCTCCCCGACCATCCGGTGGTGCCGCTGGGGATCGAATCGCCATGCGGAACGGTGTCGGCCGCGCCCTGGGGCAGCCCTTCCATCCTGACGATCTCGTGGGCCTACATCCGTCTCATGGGACCGGACGGCCTCAAGCGCGCCACACAGGTCGCGATCCTCGCCGCCAACTACGTCATCCAGCGGCTCGCGGGGCGGTACGACGTCCTCTACACCGGTGAATCGGGCCTCGTCGGCCACGAGGGAATCGTCGACACGCGGCCATCCCGCTCGGCGGGCGTGGAAGTCGAGGACATCGCCAAGCGGCTCATGGACTACGGCTTCCACGCGCCGACGATTTCCTTCCCCGTGCCGGGCACGATGATGGTCGAGCCGACCGAGAGCGAATCGAGGGAGGAGCTCGACCGCTTCGTGGAGGCGGTAGCCGCGATCCGCGAGGAGATCGCCGAGATCGAGAACGGGACCGCCGACGCGCACGACAACCTGCTCAAGAACGCGCCCCACACGCTGGCGGAGGTCGCGGCCGACGCCTGGCCTCACCCCTACTCGCGCGAGCGGGCGGCGTTCCCCACGCCCCAGTCGCGCACGCACAAGGTGTGGCCGGCCGTCAAGCGCGTGGATTCCGCCTACGGCGACCGCAACCTCGTTTGCACGTGTCCCCCCATGGAGGCGTACGAGTCGGCCACCGCCTGAGAGGAGCCCGCCATGACCGAGCCCGCCGTTCCGCCCGAGAGCCCGATCCCGCCGACGGTGCCGCCCGCGACCACGCCCCCCTCCATGGACACCGCCTGGATCAAGTACGTCCTGATCGGGTGCGGTGGGCTGGCGCTCCTGGCGATCGTGATCGTCGTGATGGCCATCGCCGGCGCGATCGCAATCCCCAACCTGAGGAAGGCCCAGGAGCAGGCCCGCGTCGCCGAGGCCGGCGGGGCGGTGCATCGCGGCACGCTCGGGCCGGGCGACCCGACGGCATCGGACGGCTCGTGGTACGAGGCCTACCCGCTCAACGGCGGAGTCGGCGATCGCTTCATCATCACGCTGCGATCCAGTGACTTCGACGCCTACCTGACGCTCGTCGCGCCCGACGGGGGGGTGATCTCCGACGACGACTCCGGCGGCGGGACCGATTCGCGCATCGACGTGACACTCGACTCGGCGGGATCCCGGGAGGTCCGGGCCAACACGCTGCGGCCGGGGGATTCCGGCGACTACACGCTCACGATCGAGCGCGCGCCGTGAACACCACCCCGCCCGCCGCGGCGCCGCAGGCCGCCGAGACGAAGTGGCTCAAGTACGTCCTGATCGGATGCGGCGGACTCGCGCTCCTGGGGATGGTGATCGTCGGGGTCGCCATCGTGGCCGCGGTCGTCATCCCGCGGCTCGCCATGAACGGGGAAAGCGCGCGCGACGCGGCCGCCGCGAGCGAGTTGAGGGACGTCATCTTGGCCCAGGAGCTCTACAAGCTGGAGAACGGGACGTATACGATGCATCTCGTCGATCTCGATTTT
>Ga0214472_10006122_pt1 | contig 12604 bp, 11 predicted proteins | sample RVTome_6_FD_207662 | JGI IMG/M metagenome (GOLD analysis project Ga0214472, IMG submission 207662) | Soil microbial communities from uranium-contaminated site in the Upper Colorado River Basin, Wyoming, United States - RVT140D175 | ecosystem: Environmental > Terrestrial > Soil > Contaminated >... | reverse complement strand
CCCCGACCAGCCGGGGGCCTATCTATTCCGTGACCAGCATGGAAAGGTGATCTACGTCGGCAAGGCTAAGTCGTTGCGGAGCCGGGTCTCGTCCTACTTCGGGATTGGGCTGCATCCACGCACCCAGAGCATGGTGGACAACGCCCGAACGGTGGAATGGATCATCACCGAGTCCGAGGTGGCGGCGATCATGCTCGAGTACTCGCTGATCAAGCGAAACCTCCCGCGTTTCAACATCCGGCTGGTCGACGACAAGTCCTATCCTTACCTAGCCATCACCAGAAGCGACGGATGGCCCCGGGCCCGAGTGGTCAGAGGAGCCAAGCGGAAGGGTTACGAGTACTTCGGCCCTTACGCCCACACCTATTCGATCCGCAAGACCCTGGACCAGCTATTGCGCACCTTCCCGGTTCGCACCTGCTCCGACTCCCTCTTCGAACGACAGAAGGCTCAGGGGCGCCCCTGCCTTCTTTTTCACATCGAGAAGTGCTCCGGGCCGTGTATCGGGGAGGTGACCCCCGAGGATTACGCCCAGATGGTGGACGGTCTGGCGGGTTTTCTCAGAGGCGACACCGAAGGCGTGGTGGCCGACCTCGAGGACCGGATGTGGGAGGCATCGGAGCGTCAGGAGTTCGAACTGGCGGCCCGCAACCGCGATCGGATCGAGGACGTGCGTAGGGCCCTGCTGCGTCAGGAGGTAGTCACCGAGCGGCCTGAGGACTTCGACCTGATCGCCTTTCATGGTGACGACCTGGAGTCCGCATTCCAGATGCTCCACGTGAGGAGGGGCAGAGTGGTGGGCCGGCGCGGGGTGGTTGTCGACAGGGTCGAGGAGTTGACCGACGCCGAGTTGATGGGCCGGGTGATACGCCAGCTCTACGGGGACGAGGCCCCTCCGAGAGAGGTCCTGGTGTCGATTGCCCCCACAGAGATCGACCTGCTCACCGAATGGCTGAGCACGTCCCGGGGCTTCCGGGTCGACCTGCGAGTTCCCGTCCGCGGGGCCAAGCGCCGTCTGATGGAAACTGCATCCACCAACGCCGCCGAGGCCTTCGGTCGTCATCGGCTCCGACGGCATCGTGACCACAATGCCCGGGCTCGGGCGCTGCGCTCCCTCCAGGAAGTACTCGATCTCCCTGTCGCTCCGCTGCGGATCGAGGCCTACGACATCTCCACCCTCCAGGGAACGAACACCGTGGCCTCGATGGTCGTCCTCGAAGACGGGATCCCCAAGCGTTCGGACTACCGGCGCTTCAAGATGCGAACCGTCCAGGGTCAGGACGACTTCGCATCCATGGAAGAGACGCTCCGCCGTCGCTTCAAGGCCTACCTCGCAGAGCGGGAAAGACCCGTACCCGAGCAGGGCCGGTTCTCCTATCCACCCTCGTTGGTGCTGATCGACGGCGGCCCTGGTCAGTTGGGCCGGGCGGTCAAGGTCCTCGACGAGCTCGAACTGGACATACCTGCGATCGGCCTGGCAAAGCGGATGGAGGAGGTCTACCTGCCCGGGCTACCGGATCCAATGCGCATCCCCCGCGACGCCGAGGCCCTCTATCTGCTCCAGCAGGTGCGGGACGAGGCGCACCGTTTTGCCATCACCTATCACCGTCAGCTCCGGTCGAAATCGATGGTCGATTCGGTGCTCGATGATGTGCCCGGCATCGGGCCGAAACGCAAGCGAGAGCTGATCCGGCACTTTGGGTCCTTGAAAAAGCTCCGCGAAGTAGGGGCCGATGATCTGGCGGAAGTGGTCCCCAAGAACGTAGCCGTGTCTCTGTACGCTGCCCTGCACAGCTGATCGAAGACGCGATGGACCTGGCACCAACTGAGCACCCACATGTCCTGGTGGTCACCGGGATGTCGGGCGCGGGGCGATCGTCGGCAGGAAACATCCTCGAAGACATGGGTTACACCGTGATCGACAACCTCCCACCGAGGCTTCTGGCCCTTGCCGCCCAGTCACATGACATGCCACAGCTCCACAAACACCTGGCCGTCATCATCGACTCCCGCGGCGGCCTCGAGATGGACGAACTCCGATCGGCGATGGACGAGTTGGCACGGGAGGGAGTCCTGACCAGGGTCGTGTTCCTCGACGCCGAGGACGACGTCATCGTCAGCCGCTACGAGGAGAACAAGCGGCCCCACCCGCTGGGCCTGGCCACCATCTCTGACGCAATCGGGGCCGAAAGGGAGTTGCTGTCCGACCTGCGGGAGGCCGCGGACGTGATCGTGGACACCTCGAGCCTGAATGTGCATGAGCTGCGCGAGCGGCTCAACGCCCAGTTCAGCGAGGAGGAGATGACGCGGCCGATGCGAGTATCCATCAGGTCGTTCGGCTACAAACACGGGACCCCCCGCGACGCCGACCTTCTGCTCGATGTGCGGTTTCTCCCCAATCCGTATTGGGTGCCCGAGTTGCGCGACCTGAGGGGGACAGATGACGCCGTGGCCCAGTACGTGATGCAGGACGAGAGCGCCAAGGAATTCGTCGACCGGGTAGACGACCTACTGAACTTCCTCATTCCGCGGTTCGAGGCGGAGGGAAAGTCCTATCTCTCGGTGGGCATCGGTTGCACCGGCGGCCACCACCGTTCGGTCGCCATCGCCGAGGAATTGGGTCGGCGGTTGGAGCAGCATGACGTGAAGGCGGCGGTGCGCCACCGCGACATCAGCCGGTGAGACTCGAAACCGCGGTCGCGGTCGAACCGCTGCTCCTCGATCCGGACGGCCCGATCGTCGTAGCCATCGGCGGCGGGCACGGTCAGGCCGCTGCGCTCGAAGCGATCCAGTGCTATGCCGGTGAGATCTCGGCGCTGGTCTCGGTGGCCGATGACGGCGGCTCTTCGGGGCGGTTGTCGGATCTCGGCATGCCCCCACCGGGCGACGTCCGCAGGTGTCTGCTGGCGCTGACCCCCGATCCATCCTTGTGGTCGGAGCTGTTCGCGCATCGGTTCCGGGGCGGTGACGTCGCCGAGCATTCCCTCGGCAATCTGATCCTGGCTGCGCTCACCGACCTTTTCGGGGACTTCGAGTCGGCTGTGGCCACAGCAGAGCGGATGTTGGGGACCTTGGGGTCAGTGATCCCCGTGGCCGATCATCCGGTCGTGCTCGAAGCGATCATCGACGGACAGCTGGTGGTTGGGCAGGGCAAGATCGCAAAGACCGTCGGCGACCTGACCGAGCTCCACATCGAGCCCCGCGAGGTGGCGGCAACACGTCGTGCTCTCGCCGCCGTTGCCGTGGCCGACCAGATCGTCATCGGCCCTGGGAGCCTTTACACCTCGATCATTTCCGCATTCAAGGTGAACATGCTCGCCCCGGCAGTGATGAGTGCCGCTGCCCAGAAGATCTTCGTCCTCAATCTCGTCACGCAGGACGGCGAGACTCTCGGTATGGACGGAGTCTCCCATCTCGAGGCGATGGCGACACATGCCGGGATAACCGGACCCGGAATAGTGGTGATTCACGGGGGGCTTCTCGATGTGCCCGAAGGTCATGACCAGGTCACGCTCGACATCGGAGAAGCCGCCAGTCACGGCTGGAGGGTGGTTGCTGCTGACGTGGCAGACGAGTGGTCAGATTGGCCGACTCACGACCCGCTGAAGCTGGGACGGGTGCTCGAAGAATTGGCCAACACCGAGGTTTGACCTGATGTCACCGTATCTGACCCTGGACGACGTCGATGTCAACGGGCTCGCGGTGCTCGTTCGCTCCGACCTCAACGTCCCCCTTGATGGGGGAGCGGTTGGGGACGCCTTTCGGATCGAGGCTGCGTTGCCGACGTTGGAGCGTTTGGTCGATTCGGGAGCAAGAGTCACCGTCTGCTCTCACCTGGGTCGACCAGAAGGAGAGGATCCCGCTTTCTCCCTTCGCCCCGTTGCCCAGCGGATGGCCGAACTGACGCAGAAGACGGTCGTCTTCGAGGACGAGGGCGAAGGCCAAGTCCGGGTGCTGGAGAACACCAGATTCATGCCAGGAGAGACAAAGAACGACCCTGCCCTCGCCGACCGGCTGGCCAATGGCGTCGACCTTTTCGTTCAGGATGCGTTCGGCAGCGTGCATCGGGCCCACGTTTCCACGGTGGGGGTCCCGGAACGCGTCAAATCGGTCGCCGGCCCGCTTCTCGACGCCGAACTGAAGGCCCTCAGCCGGTTTCTCGAGGAGCCGGAGCGGCCGTACTCGCTGATCCTGGGGGGCGCCAAGATCTCGGACAAGCTCGCTGTGATCGAGAACCTGCTGCCACGAGCCGACGCGATCCTCGTGGGTGGGGGGATGTGCTTCACGCTGCTGGCGGCGAAGGGGATCGAGGTCGGCAAGTCGCTGGTGGAGCCCGACATGATCGAAAGCGTCAGGAGGCTGCTCGAAGGCTATGACGAAGAGAAGATCATCCTGCCCTCAGACGTCGTGGTGGCACAAGAGTTCAAGGAAGACTCCCCTGCCGAGACGGTCTACGTCCGTCATATCCCCGAAGCCATGATCGGCCTCGACATCGGCAGGGAGACGGGGGCGATTTTCGCCGGCGTGATCCGTGACTCGAACACAGTGTTCTGGAACGGCCCGATGGGGGTCTTCGAATGGGAGAGATTCCGGGCGGGCACCGAGCGGGTGGCCCATGCGATGGCGGAGACTTCGGGGTTCACGGCCGTGGGAGGAGGCGACTCGGTGGCGGCACTCCGCATGCTTGGCCTCCAGGGTGAGGTGGATCACGTCTCGACGGGTGGCGGCGCCGGTCTCGAGCTGCTGGAGGGCAAGATTCTCCCCGGCGTGGAGGTCCTGGAAAGATGGGCGAAATGACCGAGACCAAGAAGCTGATGGTCGGGAACTGGAAGATGAACGCCACCCATCTCGAAGCGATTCAGATGGTCCAGAAGCTGTCCTACAGATTGGAGCTAAGCGACTACGACCGCGTCGAGGTCGTAGTCGCTCCACCTTTCACCTCGTTGCGCTCGGTGCAGACCGTCATCGAGGCCGACCGGCTGCGAATCGAGCTCGGCGCCCAGGACGTCTACTGGGAGGAGTCGGGCCCCTTCACCGGAGAGATCTCCGCTCCCATGCTGGCCAAACTGTCGGTTCGGCACGTGATCGTGGGCCACTCCGAGCGGCGCCACCTGTTCGGAGAAACCGACGATTCGGTCAACAAGAAGGTGCGGGCCGTCTCGGGAGCCGGGATGCGACCGATCATCTGCGTTGGGGAGACCCTCGACCAGCGTGAAGCCGGGGAGGCGGAAGGGGTGGTGATCGGACAGGTGGTGGCCGCCCTCAACCGGATCGACGCCGAGGTGATCACCTCCGCGGCCATCGCCTATGAGCCGATCTGGGCGATCGGGACCGGTCGCAACGCTTTGCCTGACGACGGCGGCCTGATGGCGGAGACGATCCGTTCCACGGTTGCAGACAGGGTTTCGAGTTCGGCTGCGGCGGAGATGAGAATTCTCTACGGAGGATCGGTGAACGCAGCCAACATCAAGGACTTCATGGCGAAGAGCGAGATCGACGGTGCCCTGGTTGGGGGGGCGTCCCTAGATCCCGACAACTTCGCCTCGATCGTGAGGTATTGGCTGTGAACTACCGGCTGATCCTCCTCCGCCACGGCCAGTCGACTTGGAATCAGGAGAATCTGTTCACCGGTTGGACCGATGTCGGGCTCACCCAACAGGGCGAAGACGAGGCCAGGGCCTCAGGACGCCTGATGCTCGATGAGGATCTCCGTCCGGACATCCTCCACACCTCGGTCCTGGTGCGTGCGATACGTACCGCCGAGATCGCCTTGGAGGAGATGGGTCTCCAGTATTTGCCGGTGCGGCGGTCATGGCGTCTCAACGAGCGTCACTACGGGGCCCTCCAGGGGCTGGACAAGAACGAGACAGCCACCCTTCACGGGAGCGAGCAGGTGTTGTTGTGGCGGCGGAGTTACGACATCCCGCCGCCCGCCCTGGAGCCCCACGACGAGCGACATCCCTCCCACGATCCGCGCTATGCGACTCTCGCTCCCGATCTGCTCCCCGCCACGGAGTCCCTGGCTGATGTGGTGACGCGGATGCTTCCCTACTGGCACGATGTGATCGTCCCCGACCTGCGGGCCGGGATGACACCTCTGGTCGTGGCCCACGGGAATTCGATGCGGGCCCTGGTCAAGCATCTCGACGGGATCAGCGAAGAGGAAATCGTCGATCTCAACATCCCGACCGGGGTTCCCCTGGTCTACGCGTTCGATTCTGAGCTCAAGCCGATGTCCAGTCGCTATCTCGGGGACCCGGAGGCGGCGAAGGCTGCAGCCGAGGCCGTGGCTCGGCAAGCCGGATAGGCGATTTCCTCCCCAGGAGGGAAGTGACGTTGGGGGAGGTGCCCCGAAGGGGCGTTGGGAGCACCCCGGACGCGACTGCGTGAAAATCACCCACACTGGTAAAGTTCCCCTTCCATCCGGATGACCGGCTGGCCCCTTAATCCTCGGGTAGGCAATGGCTGTCTTCGAAGCAATCGCAATCGTGATCCATGTGATCCTCTCCTTGGCCGTGGTAACACTGGTGCTGCTCCATTCCGGCAAGGGCGGCGGTCTGTCGGACGTCTTTGGCGGCGGCATGTCCACTTCCAGCCTTGGTGGGTCGACCATCGTGGAGCGAAACCTCGACCGTCTCACAGTTCTGGTCGGGGTTCTTTTCGGAGTCAGCACGTTCGCTTTGACGTTCCTCTTGAGTTAGGTCCGGCTGTACAATCGCCCGGCTCGGGTCGGAGTGGCGGAATTGGTAGACGCGCCAGGTTGAGGGCCTGGTGGAGCATGGCTCTGTGGGGGTTCGAGTCCCCCCTCCGACACCGGCAAACCCCCTGGTCACAGCGGGTTTATCCCTTGGCGCTCAGACCAAACATCTGTTCGGGATCGGCCCGGTTGCAACCCGATTGCAACCCTTCATGCCTGACCTCCACGGATCAACGCCGCAACCTGCTCGTTCAGCGGACCCGGACCATCGAACAGCCGAGCTCGCGTTCCTATACGCTGAGGGTTAAGAGATGCTCATGGTGGGCATCGGCGCCACCTAGTAGGTGAAGGAGGACTCATATGAGGCGATCTGTTGTGATCGTTCTAGCCGCGGCTTTGATGGTCATGGTGTTCGCATCAGCGGCCCAGGCCACCATTCATCCGCTCGTCGAGTCGTTTGACTGCGCAAACGCCCAGGCGTTCGCTCACCATCCGCTCGGCGACCCGGCGGACCCGCCCGGTCAAACGCCAGAAGTACAACCAGTGACTGCGCAGGGCAACAACGTGCTGCGTGCGCTCAACGTAGTGACGGATGGATTCACGGACTTCAGCAGCCCGGCCCTGTTCGGACACAAGCTCGACGAATCGTGTGGACCGGCCTAACGCCCTTCGGATCGAGAAAAGGAGGCCCCGGCCATCGGCCGGGGCCTCTGTGTTGTTGCCCTACGGCTCCGGCGATGTCACGCCTCACCGCCTTGGATCAGCGCTGCGACCTGCTCGGCTGCGTCCCGGTCCATGCCGTCGATGACGTGGGAGTACTGATCCAAGGTGATCGAGATCGAACTATGCCCGAGCCGCGGCGTGAGGAGTCAGTGGAGGGACACCGGCCTCTGGTTTTCACGACCAACCGAGACGAAGAGCTCTCGTCAGATTCGTGTCGCTGTCTGCGACAAAGCATCTCATTTCACGAGAGCGAACTCGAGCGAAGCTGCCATCGGCACAGTTCCAAAGCTTCTCGCTTCCCATCGGACGTGCCAGCCGACGTCGGGTGGCGACCTCGGTGTCAATCGCCTAGGGTCAGCCAGGGTGGTGACGGATTCGGGCTCGGTCTGGCTGGTCGTCACCGATGTCGACGGCACGCTGATCGGTGATGACGATGGGTGGTTAAGGCTCGGTGAGTCGCTCGCCGTCCATCCAGAAGTCCTGCTCATCCCGAACTCCAGTCGCCCGCTTGCGAGTTTGAAAAAGTCGTGGGCAAGGCAATCCAGGCCGATCCCGTTCCGAGCCCAGGTCGGGGCTCTAGGGACCGAGGTCTCGATTGGTGGCGACGATGTTGGTTGGTCACATCGGTTCAGTTCGTTTGATCGGACCCCAATCGATCGTCTCATGACGAACATGGGATTCCAAACGAACGGTGATGAGTTCCAGACCCCTCTGAAGGCAAGCTATGCCGTACCTAAGGATCGCTGGGGGAGGGTGGCGGAACTTCTCCAGGTCTGCCCGCCTCTCAAGGTCGTAACGTCTGGTGTGTCTGATTTCGACGCCATTCCGGTCGGCGCTGGAAAACACGCTCCAATTCAGTTCTTGGCGGATCGTTTCCGAGTTGACCCTTCACGAGTTGTCGCCGTGGGAGATTCGACTAACGACTTGGATATGCTCCAATCGGCTCAGCATCGGATAGTTGTCGGCAATGCCGATCCCGCTCTCATCGACGCCATCCGGGGTCGTTCCTTTGTCAGCCACGGAACCCACGCGAATGGGGTGTTAGAGGGCCTTCAGGCATTGGGGCTGGCCAATTGACTAAGCAAGACTTCCTCGTCCTGTCCATCCATGGTTATGTCGGAGCCAATCCCGAGTTGGGCAAACCGGACACGGGCGGCCAGGTGGTGTTTGTCCTAGAGCTCGCCAAGCAGTTCGCCGAGTTGGGATATCGGGTCGACCTCGTCACGAGGCGTTTCGAAGGTCAGCCCGAGGTCGATCGAATCTCGGACGACTTGCGGGTCTGGAGAATCCCATTCGGTGGTCCGGACTTCATTCGCAAAGAAGACATGCATGAACACCTCGACGAGTTCGTCCGGCGGTTCCTGACGGAAAAGCGAAGACGCTATAGCGCGGTTCTGTCCCACTATTGGGATGCGGGGTACGTTGGCCAGCGCATAGCCGAGGAGCTGCGCATCCCCCATATTCATACCCCCCATTCGTTAGGTTCATGGAAACGAAGAGGGATGGGCGGGGACGCGACGGAGGCGGAGCAGCTGTTTAGGTTCGAGGAGAGGATCCGCAAGGAGTTCCTCATTTTTCGGCGTTGCGATCATGTCATCGCGACAACCCAACAGCAGGTCAAGGTGTTGGCAGCTGAGGGTTACGACGTGCCTCGCTGGCAAATGACGATGATTCCTCCCGGGATTGACGAGAGCGTGTATACGCCGATTTCCCAGAGAGCCACCACAGCGGTCCGGCGACGGCTCGGCTTTGGTCCCCATGTCGTTTATGCGGTGGGCCGGGCTGCCATGAACAAGGGCTATGACTTACTCATCCAGGCTCTACCTCACTTGCGCGATGCTGTGAAGGACGCCAATCTTCAGCTGGCGGTCGGCGCTGGAACAGCCCGCGATCAGCGATTGATCGAACGTTGGCAAGCTCTTGCGGTTCAGCTCGAGGTCGACGAGTTCGTTCGGTGGATCGGCTATGTTCCCGACGAGGGGATGGCAGATCACTACAGGGCAGCCGCGACGTTCGCTCTCGCGTCTCGATATGAACCCTTCGGGATGACAGCAGTCGAGGCGATGGCGTGCGGAACTCCAACAGTCATAACCGTTAATGGCGGACTCCACGACATGATCGACTTCGGGGTGCATGGTCTCTACGCCGATCCCAAGCGACCGGCGGAGTTCGGCGCCGTTCTCAGTCTTCCCCTTCGCTATGAGAAACTGCGAGAGGTAATGGCGGTAGAAGGCGCGCGCCTAGCGAGGCGCGAGTTTGGATGGCGAGGCGTAGCCAAGCGGACCGTCGCGGTCATCGAGACCGTGAGGGATCGCTACGAAAGGCAGAGCTCGAGTTCGGTTACTCGAGGCGAGAATGGTCGAGGGTGGTGACGTCGGGACTCGGAGCGGTGCGGTGAATCGACAGGTAAGCCTGTGCGTACGAAGCCGCCGACCAGGCCTGGTGAGCCTTACCCATCGGACGACCGGTGAGGCCGTGAAGCCACTCGTTGAATTCCCATTCACCTCGCAGGCCTTGTCGGCACGTTTCGGCCAGTGCCTGAAGTTCGCGGTGGGCGAGCTCCTGGCGTCCGATTCGGCTCAAATATCTGACCCAGAGACCTCCGATGAACGGCCACACGCCTCCGTTGTGATAGTGGTGTGGGAGGTTCATGAAATTGATGAGGAAATAGTCCTTCCAGTCGTCAGCACCTGAGTTGACCGCTGGGTAGAGGCAAGCGACAGGGTAGGGCTGGTTGATCCCGACACCCCATAGGAAGTCGAAGAGGCGCTGGCACTTGTCGTCGTCGAGGAGGTTGTGGAGAGCGGCCAGGAGGTTGCCGAGCACGTCACAACGCCAGGAGAAATCGAACGGAGTCACTTGGGCGAGGAGGTAACGGGCCTCGCCCACCGAATTCCGTCCACTTGACGAGCCTGCCAGGTCCATCAATTGTCGAGCGGTCGGCCAGAACAGATCGACGATTCGATGGCCGATGGTCTCGCCAAGGCTCTTCCATCCCGAACCGTCGCCTCCGAGCGCCGACTGCAAACTGGCAGTGTCGTGACAAGCTCGATACCAGAGAACCTCGTCGTAGAGGACGTTGTAGCTTCGAGGGAAGAGATCCATCCAGTCAGATGACTCCGGGATTTCGATGAGGCTGTCGTTGTTCGAGTCGTGGGCTGCGAGCCATGCCATCGCACGTTCGATTGATGGCAGCATTTCCTGAGCGAAAGTCCGGTCGGCGGTATGAAACGCGAGTCGAACGGTTCCGATCACAAACCACAGGAGCGAGTCGATCGAAGCGATGCCACCAATACCCGAGTAGTCCGGGCGCCGACTCTCGATCAACACGTATGAAGGTATTTGTCCGGCCGGCGTCTGGTTTTCGGCCAAGAGCCTCACGGTTGCCCTAAAGGCATCGGTGAACACGTCCTCATCCAAACCTAGAGTCCACAGGCCAGTCATCACGCCATCCCGAGCCCATACCGAGGCGTAGTTGGCGTCTTCGAGGCCCAGGCGATTGTCGGCCAGCGATGCGCCGTAAATCCGAGGGGAGTTACGTTCCTGTGGAGCGACTCGATGGCCTTGACCAGGCCTTCGTCGCACACGTCGGACCCGAGCGTGGCTGGAGCAAACGTCAGAAACCGGTCCAGTGCGGCAATGAGCCCGTCACCGTCACCGGGGTTGATCAATTCGACATTCCAGGACTGGCTGCCGTCCCCAAGTTGCAGGTCCGGGCCTGACAACAGGGCCATTGTCGACGGCAAGATCAGAAACTCTTCCGTCAGGTGCAGCAGTACATCGGCCAGTGATCCTGCGGGTGCGTTCAATACCGGTTCGGAGGCCGGCAACCGCAGAATCCAGGTCCCATTTCGCTCGACCAAGTAGTCGGGTTCGATTCCATCCGGAGCCGTTGGAGACTCAGAAATACCGATGAGAAGTACGTCGTGGCGGTGGGCACCGATGCGATCGCGGAAGCGGCGACGATTCTCGTCCGAGAGCTCCGCCCAAAGACGCAGGTCAATACCGACAGCCCGAGTGGGCATGGTTGCATAACCGGGCAGCGTCATTTGGCCCACCGTAATACGGTCAAGGATCTGATTTCGATACCTCGGATCGCTGACTTGCAGCAGGGAGCGGTGGGCGTGGACGACCTCGGCATCGAAAACCACTCTGGCCACACCGACGTTATTCGTCAGGTCGTTGAAGGAGATGCTGTCATAGAAGGCGGTGCCGTCGACGATTTGGGGTCACGGAGTCGCATATCCACGTGTAGCTGTTCCCGAAGGGCTGGTCGTCGTTTCCGACACCACGTCCGTCCCACATCACTATCGCGGTGTTACCGTCGGCGTGGATCGAGCGGACACAGATCAGCGACGTCTTGTCTCCAGAGCTGATGGCTGTGGTTCGCTGTCGCCCGGCGACAGGGTGACTAGTCAAGTCTTGGAGGCGTCCAAGGGTGAACGGTCTATTTAGGAGTCCGAGTTGGGTCCCCGCCCTCGGAGATCGCTGGGTGGGTAGACGCGACAGGGCCAACCGTTGTGCGGCAAAGAATGGCATTCTCGGGATAATCCTGCCGTTCACATCGGGCTAACAGGGTTCTTGACACTTTCAGGCAACGCCTCGGAGCGTCGAGATCGAAGTTGTCTGACCGCGTTCCCGCCATCAGGCCATCACAACATACGACCGGGACAGGCCCGCCGGCCGTGTAGTTAGCCTATGTGTCAGTCCTCCGACACCGTCGTCGTGATACGAATTTCGACGGCTGGCAACAGTCAGGTTTCCCGAGTCAGCAATCTGAAGATCGGGACCTCACGATCGGTCTAGGTCGTTACGCGCCGTAGCCGGGAGAGAGTGCCACGATCCGATTCCAGACCACCTCACGTTCGGGGCCTGTTTGTGGCCAGGTCCCTGCGATCATCGTAAGGGACGATGTGGGTTTTCATTTGGGGGATCGCACAAGGCCTCGTGCAGCCCAAGCCTTCGCCGTCAGCACGAAAGGCTCTGGCGGCAGCATTTCGCGGCATCGTTCACTCAGCTGGCCCTGCCGCTCGGCGTCGAGACCAGCCGTGTAGCTCCCGGCAGGGCCCACGCCGAGCGTGAACGGCTCCCACCATTCGTCAAAGCTTGGATGCTCGACGTCAACTGAGAGAGCGCACTCCTCGATTTCGTGCAGCCCGGCTGTTTGGAACAGCTGCGCAAGGT